>Ga0315291_10009573_pt1 | contig 11883 bp, 7 predicted proteins | sample YL17G12_20_MG_FD_203070 | JGI IMG/M metagenome (GOLD analysis project Ga0315291, IMG submission 203070) | Sediment microbial communities from Yellowstone Lake, YNP, Wyoming, USA - YL17G12_20 | ecosystem: Environmental > Aquatic > Freshwater > Lake > Sediment | place: USA: Wyoming | collected...
GTCATCGGTAGGCAATAAGACTATCGGTGGCAGCACTCTATCCAACACTATGTTGAACGCGGGATGGCGCGAGAATTGCAGGAATTCAACACCCTATAGGAGTATTATTAACTACGATTGGCAACCGTCCTGGGGCTTTGTTTTAACAAATGAAGAATACCGAATCCTTGATTTAGGGTTTGGAATATCAAATTGGGTGTGGCAAACATAATTGGAGTCGTATTATTTAACACAACACCACCAGATAAGAATTTCTACGAATACAATTAGTATAATGTTCCATATGAGTCGATTTCGATATCCTTCCATTCGGTCCAGCTATCATGACTTTCGATGATAGATGTAAATGACGAACCACCTCCATTGGTGGTTAGCGTATGTTCGTATTGGATTAAAATGCCAATTGGGTCGCCGTTGTTATTCATCCAGATTTTTTGAAAAGAAAAAATTTGCTTTGTAATAATAGGGAATCCTTTGATTACATGGAGCTCACTTGTGTGGTAATCATAATAATATTTACTCTTGAATACTGATTCAATTGATAAATTATTTATCCCAATTATTTTAATGCCATTGCCAAATTCAGTTTGAACAAAAGAAAATAATCCCTCGCCTTCTCTCATGTGAAGGTTTTTCATTATTATAGAAATTTCTTTCGATGATGAATTCGTAATGTAGTTCAAAATCAATGGAAGTATCAATTCATATTCACAATTCGATTGAATTTGAACGGAATATTTGTGTTGTTCGTATATCATCCTTTCAACTACAAATCTTTCATATTCCTTTCTTTCGTCATCTTGGACTAAATATTCTACAGAAACAAAATTTAAGAGGATCACAATGATTATGATAAGAATTAAGATCCTCGCTCGTACTTTCATCATAATATTGAACCTTCCGCTGTAATAATTGGATTGATTTTATTCAATCCCAAGACATGTGCAGTATCAATCCCAATCTTATAATCGATTTCTGACCTGTTATTATTCTGTCGACAACCTCTTTTTGTTATTTCCATACGATTTTATAATTATATATTTGATAGATATATGTATTTGACCAAAGCATAAGAATTAAATACCTTTCTATGTCCCATGCGTTTAATTTTACATGAATCTACAATATTACTACTTAATTCCCAATAATACCAGCCCCTCAGAACGGATACCAAGTCCGTTCTCTGGTATACACCATAATAATCGCCAGTGTTGACCCACCTATAAGGCGTTATGACCAGACTTTAATCCCCCGAACCGCTCCAAAACACATTTAAACGTGGAGCGTCTTGATTGATGCGGGGATGCCGATGAGACCGCTCAAGGTAATGGTTGTACTAGCATTGACCGCCCTCCTGGCCATGCCCATGGTCCCGGCCTCGCGCGCAAGCGACGAGCCCGCGGCCTCGCCCCGCTCCGAGTGGCGCCAGGGCGGCCCCGCCGAAATCGAGCTCAAGCTCAACACCACCACCTCCAAATACGAAAGCTCGGCGTTCAAGATACCGGTCCCGGCCAACGCCTCGCTGACGACTGCCTCATGCGACATCACCGGAAAATACGTCCTGGGCCAGCAAACCTACGCGGCCTGCGACTACAACGACGAGGCGGCCGGCCACAAGGCCTACAAGGGCATAGTCACCGACTTCACGCGCAACACCCGCGTCTGGTCCATGGCCCAGAACCCGGTATCGTCAAGCGAGCTTGCCCCACTGACCGCACGGGACGACGATTACCTCGAGCAGGCGGGAGACTTCCAGGGCTTCAACGACGGCTACGAGCTCTTCAGATTCAATGTCCCGGTCGGCACGTCAAAGAAGATAACGCTGGACTGGGAAGGCCACGGCGAGTGGTTCGGTTCATCGAAGGAATTCACCATCTACATCTGGAACAACCTGACCAGCATCTGGGAGCTTGCGGACACCGGCAATTCCTTTAACGACGTCTCGGTGCACTCCCAGTTCGACAGCGACTGGTACATCGACAACAGCTCCGTCTGGGTCCTGGCCTACCAGAAGGGCGGGTACTTCATCCTGACCGATTATGTCAACATCACCATCTCGGGCCAGCCGTTCGTCTACCCGAAGAACCCCGCGATGGACATCGGCGGGGACGGAAAGCCCGAGTGGACCCTCGCCGCGGACAGGTTCGACTACACCCTGATGGTGGCCGAATCCGGCATGCTCTCCTCATTGGACGCCTATGCCCGCGGAAGCCCCGACCAGTTCGCCAACGTCACCATACGATTCGTCTCGGACACGCCGTGCAAGTTAAAGATATCCAGCTTCGCCTTCAACTTCAGCGCCCCTCCCTGGTGCCGGCCCATCCCCGAGCTCTTCATAGACGAGGATTCGCCGACCACCAGCGTCCTGGACCTCAACGCCTTCTTCATCGACGACGCCGACAAGAAGCTGACCTACCAGGTCACCTACCAGCAGGACGCCAAGAAGGTCCAGGCCCTGATAAACGCGGACAACCGCACGCTGGACCTCAAGACGGTGACCCGCAACTGGTGGGGCTCCGTCCGGTTCCGGGTGGCGGCGACGGATGGCGAGGGCCTGGCCGGCGAATCGGGCAACTTCACCGTGACCGTGCGCCCCGTCAACGACCAGCCGGTGATCCCGCAGGTGCCCGACCAGATGGCGAGCCAGGGCGTTCCGTACTCGTACAAGATAACGGCGCGCGACGTCGATGTCGATCTGGACCCGACGGAAACGGTGACCTACAACGACAGCGTCCTGTTCCTCGTCATCGACCAGAGGACCGGCTGGATGAACTTCACGCCGAAGCAGGCGGACGTCGGCACCTGGTACATCTGCGTCACCGCCACGGATACGGCGGGCGCGGTCGGCTCCCAGCTCTTCAACATGATCATCGAGGACGTCGAGGACCTCCCGGTGATGAAGCCCATCCCCGACCTGAAAGCGACCGAGGCCGAGAAATTCACCTACAACGTGGTCGTTTCGGACCCGGACCTCCCGTACGGGGATTCTCTCAACTTCACCGACGACTGCCCGCTCTTCGTCATCGGGCGGGAAACGGGCATCATCGAGTTCACCCCGAACATCTCCGTCGTCGGCTTCTACCGGGGCAACATCACGGTGAAGGACACCCGCGGCGGACAGGACAAGCGGATGTTCAACCTGAGCGTGTTCAACTCGATAGGCTCCTTCGACCATCCGCCCGCCGTCGAGGCGATACCGAATTTCACCATCGTCGCCGGGACGCCGTTCTTCTACCAGGTCAACGCCACGGATACAGACGAGGACGATGTCCTCGGCTACAAGGACAGCTGCCCCGCATTCGTCATAGGCGCATCCAACGGGACCATCTCGTTCACGCCGCGGGATTCGGACGCCGGGACCTTCACCGTCAAGATCACGGTCAGCGACTGGGAAGGGCTCGATGTCGTGGCCTCCTTCAAACTGGTCATCCTCAAGTTCAACAGCCCGCCCAACATCACCAATGTCAAGCCCAAAAACGGCGTCAAGGTGCTCTTCGACCACGAACTCGTGTTCTCGGCCGACGCCACCGACCCCGAGGGCGACCGGCTCAGCTTCACCTGGATCGAAGGCAACAGGACGCTGGGGCGAGGCTCCAGCATCGTGACCATGTTCAGCGTCCCGGGCACGTACGTCGTCACCCTCATAACCTCGGACGGCCGGGACGAGGCCCGGCAGAACATCACCATAAAGGTGGTCTCGAAGCTCGACGAGCCCAAGAAGAGCCCCGGTTTCGGGTGGGTCCTCGTGGCCTCGGCGGTCGTGCTGGCGGCGGTCGCGGTCGCATGGCGCAGGAAGCGATAGGGAAAGCGGGCAATAACGGGCAATGCGGGCAATGACGGGCAATGCGGGACGACGGGGTGATACGGGCAATATGGGCAATACGGGAGGACGGATGGTTACGTCCCCGCAATGCCCGTTTTCCCGATAGCATGGATTGCCCGTTCGTCCCCGCATTGCCCGCATTGCCCGTTTCACCAATCGCCCCAATTGCCCGATTGCCCGTCGCTTCGCCAATAGTATAATAAATCGTCCCGTCCGTTACGGTTTTTCGTGAAGCTCGTCGTCCTCGGTTCCGGCGGCTCCTGGCCCTGCCGGGACCGCGCCCCGCCGGCCATTGCGCTCAAGCTCAACGGCGACATCCTCCTTTTCGACTGCGCCGAGGGGACCCAGCGCCAGTTCATGTTCTCGTCCGTGTCGTTCATGCAGGTGAAGCACGTCTTCCTTTCGCACCTGCACGGCGACCACTTCCTCGGCCTTCCGGGTTTGGTCGAGACCATGGGGCTCAACGACCGCAAGGACCGGCTCGACGTTTACGGGCCGCCGGGCACCGCCAAGCGCCTGCGCGTCCTCTTCACGGTCGGCTATTTCTCGGCCGCCTTCCCGCTGGAGTTCCACGACCTGCAGGGCGGCGACCAGCTCGACATCGGAGGGTACACGGTCCGATGCATCGAGGCCTCCCACCTGGTTCCCTCGCTGTCCTTCTCGGTCGAAGAGAGCGGCCGGCCGGGCCGGTTCAACCTCGAAAAGGCCAAGGCGCTCGGCATCCCCGAAGGGCGCCTCTACAACCGGCTCCAGGCCGGAGAAACGGTCACGCACAACGGGAAGACATTCACCCCCGACATGGTGCTGGGACCGCCGAGGAAGGGCCGCAAGATAGTCTACACCGGCGACAGCGCGCCCGCTGCCGCATTGACGGAACTGGCGCGGGACGCCGACGTCCTCATACACGATTCCACCTCGGACGCGGCGCTCGTGGCGAAGGCCAACCAGTACGGCCACAGCTCCAACGTCCAGGCGGCCGAAACAGCGAAGAACGCGGGCGCCCGGACGCTTCTTCTGGTGCACATAAGCCCGCGCTTTGGCAAGGAGGACGAGCCGCGCATACTCGCCGAGGCGAAGGCCGTGTTCCCCGAAACGGTCCTGGCCTCGGACCTCCTGGAGCTCGAAGTGAAACTCCGGGACTAGCCAGCCCTTCTCGGTCTCCGGTTGCGCCAGAAAAGATACATCGCGACGATCCCGACGACGGCCACGGCCGCGCCCGCCAGCAGGCAGGGCGGCTCGGAGGTGACCAGGCTCTCGTCCTGGACCACCCGGACCTCGACCGTCACATTCCTTTCGAGGCCGGACGAGGAACGCGCCCGCACCTCGAAATGGTGGATGCCGTTGCGCTCCTCACGCGCGGGCTGGAGGCGCAATACGGGCTGGGCCAATTCACCCGCAGCCAGCGACAGCCCCGAGGCGTTCAGGCCCGCCCATCTCTCGCCCCCGCTGCCCAGAACCGACAGCGAGACCTCGTCGGGGCCGTTGCCCAGGTTCCGCACCACCAGTCCCACCGTCTGGATCCCGCCCGCGCGGACCGTCACGGACTTCCTCTGGGCCACGAAATACAGGTCGTATACCTGCCGGACCACGACCCGGGAGTCCGCAGAGATGCTCATGCCGCTGACCGTCGTGAATTTCGCCCTCACCGTGTAATTGCCGGCGGGTGCGCCGGAGGGCGTCGCCAGGGCAAGCCTGAACGATGAGCTGGCGTACGGGGCCAGACTGAACGAGGCGACCTCCTGGCCGCTGGCGTCCTTGAACGTGAAGTTCCAGCCGGAGGGCAGTCCTTCCAGGCCCAATCCGACGCTCTCGCCAACATTGCCGAGGTTGTCCAATGTGAGGCTGAAGACCGCCGTTTCGCCCGGCATCACCTCGGCCGATACCGGCGCCTGGGCGAGCCCGAGCCCGCTTTCGACCGCCACGGTCCCGCCCAGCTCCAGCTCGCGCCAGAACGAGGAGTTCCCCGACGAGACGCCCCGGACCCGGCACGACCCGCGAACGCCTCCAAATGTTCTGGGCGCCGCGGTCAGGTTCACGGGTATGATCGCCCGCCCTCCGACGGGAACGCGGACCGACGGCTCGCCGACGGACCAGTTCAGCGCCGGCACCGGGTCGTCGACGATGAGCTGGACGAGCACGATGTCGTCGGCGTTCCCGCGGTTTATCACCGTGACGTTGTATTCAGCCTTCCCGCCCGGCGGGGCCTTCTTTTCGTGGTCGTTGCATTCCAGGACGAACCGGAACGCCTTCTTCACCGACACCGTGGCGCAGGCCTCCGCCGACAGCCCTTCAGCAAGCACGACCGCGGAAACCGGATGGTCCCGCGCAGCCGCCGAGAAATCCGGCGTGACGGTGCACAGCAGCTGGCGGGAAGAGCGCGGCCCGACCAGGAGCAGGCTCTCGTTGAACGCCATCGTCCAGTTGGGCGGCAGGCGCCCGGCCGAGAAGCTGACGGCCTCGTCGGCATTGCCGCCGTTTCGCACCGAAAGCATAAACGGCGCTGCCTCCTCCGGATAGGCCGAAAGCACCGGCGGCGAGAGCTCCGCGGTCAATTTGCGCGTGCGGTTGGCGACGGTCCGGGCGAGCAGTTCGGCCGAATCGGCCGGGTCGTGGAGCGAGCGGCACCGGACGAGCAGGTCGAGCGTCTCGCCCGCCAGGGCGTCCGCCGGGGCCGAAACGTCCAGGAAAACGAATGCGGACGTTCTGGCCGGGACCAGGACGGAGGCGGCGCCCAGGCCTGCCGTCCAGTTCCCGGTCGGGCCCGAGAGATCCAGGAGCGCCGCGTCGTCCTCGGCGCCGAGATTGCGTATCTCCAGCGTGTGCGTCGTGGTGTTCCCGGGGTCGACGTACCGGACGGACTGGGTGCCGTTGAACCTGAGCAGGAAGTCGGGGTTGGCGATCGTGAAGGTGTCCACCCAGCCGCTCATCGACTGGTTCCCGCCGGAGCGGCCGATCACGCGCACGGTGCCGGTCGAGTTGGCCGGCGCTGTAACGGGCGGGGTCACGTCGAGCCCCACCTGCCGGCTCTCGCCGGAGTTGAGAACGAACGAGGCGGCGCCCAAGATGGCGGTCCAGCCGTAGGGCGCCGGCTCCGTCGACAGGGACACGACGTCGCGCATGGTCCCGTTGTTGGTCACGTTGACGAGAAAGCGGGCGGGCTCGCCGCCAAGTGCCTTTTTCGTTCGTTCGGCGCAGTCCAGCCTCACGCCGTACCTTATGCTCACGATGGTTATCGCGGTGAGGCGCTGCGTCTTCGTCGGGTCCGAGCCCGAGCGCGCGGTGAGGTTCAGTATCTGGTAGTCGCCCTTCGCCGAGTCAGCGGGCGCTGTGAGTTTCAGCATGGCCTGGGCCTGCCCTCCCCCGGGCAGGGTGAACGCCACCGGCGCCACCGAGCACTGCCACCCGCCGGGGGCGTGCGTCTCCCACGGCTGGTGGGTGTCCAGGCGTGGCTCCGAATGGACGTAGGCGGCGTCGACCGTGATGGTGTCGCTGTCGGTGCCGGTGTTGCGCAACGTGAGGGGGAACTGGGCGGCCTGGCCCGGGCCGGCAAACCCGACCAGTGCCGGTCCGATAGTAGTGTCGAGCACGGTGAGCGTGTGCAGGTGCGTGGTGCAGGTGGGGTCCGAGCGGGAGCGGGCCGCCACCATTATGACGGCCCAGGACTGGAGGCCGCCCGAAAGGCTTTGGGGCGAGGAGACCACCATGGCTATCGGCTGGGTCTGGAACGCCGGCAGGTCCACGACGGTAACGTTGAGCACGGCCGCCCACCCGCCGGGCGCGCCCTCGGCGTAGATGTCGAATGTGTCGCCCACCTCGCCGCGGTTGGTAAGGAGCATGTAGAAGTAGGTATCCGAATCTTCCGTCGAGACCCGCAGCTGGGCCGTCTCTTCGATGTCTTCGGGAAATGACCCGTCGAAGCTGAGCGACACGCCGTACTGGGCCCGCGCCGACGAGAGCGCGCCGGCCGGCGCGAGCAGCAGGACCGCCGCCAGGACGACGGCAGAACGGGTTTTCACGCATGCATATTCCCGGCGCACGAGAAAAAGATTGCCCTGCGGGCAAACCTTAATCTTTGGCCCGGCCGATACCGCCGGGCGATGGAAGGGGACCATTTCCAGGAGGTATGCCGCGCCCTGCGGGAGCGGTACACCCCCACCGTAATATACCTCATTTGCATGGACCCGGAGGTCATCCGCCGGACCAGGGAGACACTGGGTGACATCCCGCTCATCGTGCCGGTCAACCTCAACGGCGCCGGCAACGAGCTTCTGGCCGCCGGCCTCAAGAAGCTCGGCGTAAAGGCACACCATATCCGGGAGGACTTCGAGCTGGACCTGGGGATACTCCCCCAGGCGCGCGTGCTGCTCCTCTCGGCGCATTCCTCGCGCCTCTTCGGCGTCGACGACCGGGTCCTCTACCTGGTCCACACCAACATCCAGAGCTGGGGCTTCTTCGAGGGCCGGAACCTGCGCCGGAACCGCCTCAACGAGTTCCTCCAGGGCCGGCTGCGGACGGAAGTGCTCGAATCCGTTCTGGACCTTTCGATGGAGCTCGTGCGCGAGGGTCGCGAGGGCTACCCGGTCGGCGCGCTCTTCACGGTCGGCGACTCCGACAAGGTGATGGAGAACAGCCGCGAGGGCATAGCCAACCCTTTCGAGGGGCACCCCTTGCGGACCAGGGGCATCGGCGACCGGCGCAACTGGAAGACCATCAAGAACTTCGCCGCCCTCGACGGCGCCTGCGTCGTCGACGGCGAGGGCAACATCGTGGCGGCAGGGCGGTACATCAACGTCGGGGAGCAGTGGTCGGCGTTCCTGCGGGGCGTTGGCGGGCGGCACAGCGCGGCGATGGTCGCCTCCGCGGGAACGAAGGCTGTGGCCGTTTGTGCCTCGCAGGAGGGCAACATCTCCGTTTTCGTGGACGGAAAGCCCGTTTACTCAGTGCACGTGCGGGGCTGAGGCCATGGGCCGGCGGTCGGGCGGCGCGATGGAGATCCCGTTCAGCCAGTTCGGCCCGGCGCCGCGCTTTGCGCGCTTCCACGTCTGGAAGGCCCTGTGGACCATCGGGCGGAACGGGCCGTTGGGCCGCCAGAGGCTCACCGGCCTCCTGGGCCTGGGCGAGGGCAGCGTCCGGACGATAATCAATTTCCTCGTTGGGCGGGGCCTGGTGCGCGCCGACGAAGCGGGCATGAGGCTGACCGCAAAGGGCGCCCGCGAGGTCGAGCAGGCGGGCTTTTCGATGGCGACGGTCAACGCCCGCGGGCTCTGCGTCGGCGAGTGCGACGTGGCGGTTCTTGTGCGAGGGAAGGCCCCAAATGTCCGCGATGGCCTGCGCCAGCGGGACGAGGCGGTCAAGGCGGGGGCGGCCGGGGCGACGACGCTCGTGTTCCGCAACGGCCGCCTGCTCATGCCGCCCGAAACGGACATGGACTCGAGCTATCCCCAGCTGGCCCGGCAGGTGCGGGCGGCGTTCGAGCTGCGGGAGGGCGACGTCGTAGTCATTGGCTCGGCGGGCGATCTGAGGGCGGCGGAGGACGGGGCCCTCGCCGCGGCTGTTGACCTTCTGGACCTCCGTTGAGGGCTATATTTATATTCCCGTATCATTGTTTACCGCCGGATGGTCAAGGACTCGGGCGACCTTCTTCTTGTTGGAAGGGACCGGGAGATGGCCCAGGTTCTCCCTGCACTGGAACGGGGCGAACAGGGAAAGCCCGGCCTGGTCCTTTTGATGGGCGAGGCGGGCGTGGGCAAGACCCGCCTGGCGCGTGAGGCGATCTCCAGGGCAATGGCGCGGGGCTGGCGCCCGATGTCGGGGAAGTGCCTCCACGAGAGCATGACGCCCTACATGCCCGTGGCCGAAGCCTTGCGGGAGGGGAAGCTCGAGCACCTGATGGAGTTCTCGAAGCCGCCGCGCATCGAGCACGTCCTCTTCGTTTGCCCGGACGGCCGGATATACGCCAAGGCGTCCCGCTCCGAGGGACGGCTCGACACCGAAATATTCGCCGGCATGCTCATGGCCGTGGGCGCGTTCGTCAAGGATTCGCTGTCGGGCCTCATGGATTCGTTTTGCGGCGGCGAGGGCTTCAATGTCATGGGCTACGAACGGTTCCGCATAGTCGTCGGGAGCCGGCCGCAGGGCAACCTGGTCGTGGTGCTCACCGGCCAGGAGACGGAGCTGCTCAAGGACGAGATGGCCGAGACGCTGGACCGCCTGGTCCGCAACTTTGGCGGGCTTTTCTGCGGCTGGGACGGGAGCCCCAAGACCATGGAGCCCCTGAACTCCGAATTAGACCGGTTCATCAAGTCCGGAAAATACGACGGCATCGACGAGGTCACCGAGCCGGAGAACCGCCACTGGCGGCTCCTAGCGAACGTGACGAGGGGAATAGCCCGGTCGTCGAAGGATGCGCCGCTACTACTGTTCTTGGACGACCTCCAGTGGTCGGACCCCAGCAGCCTGGGGCTGGTGCGTCATCTGTTGAAGAGGCTCAGGAACGAGCGTTTATTGGTCCTGGGGACCTGCCGCCCGGAGGGGCTGGGCGCCGAACATCCCCTGGCAGCGATGAAGAAGGAGCTCGAAGCCGACGGAAAACTGGTCGAGGTCGACCTGTCGGCCCTGCATCGGGACGATGTCATCAAGCTGGTGGAGCAGGAGGTGGGCGAGCCGCTGGGCCGTGGCGAGCTCGGCGCCTTGATAGCGCGGGATTGCGGGGGCAATCCGTTCCTTGCCCGGGAGCTGGTCGCCCTTCTGAGGGAAGAGGGGGTCCTTGTCAGGGATGGCGGCGAGTGGCGGCTCACGAAGAAAATGGAGAAGATCGGGGTGCCGCGCAAGGTGGGAGAGACCATTCTGGCGCGGCTGAAAGGATTGTCGAGAGACGAGCGCGAGGTCCTCGAGACCGGAGCGATAATGGGCGAGTATTTCCGGCCGGGGCCGGTGGCGTGCGTCCTGGGCATAAGCCCGTTGCAGGCGCACCGGGCGCTTCGCGAGATGGAAAAACGTTACAGGCTCGTGATGAGCGTTGAAGAAGGCGACCGTTTCCGGTTCAATCAGGCATTGGTCCGGGAGGTGGTATACAAGGAAGTGCCGCCGGCGATGCGGAGGGAATATCACCGGGCGGCCGTCGACTGCCTCGTCAAGGCGGGCGGGAGCGGGATCGAGCACCTCGCGGAGCTTGCCTACCACGCAAGCGTTGGGATGCATCCGGACGCGGGCGCCCACCTGGAGGCGGCAGGAGACGCGGCCAAGAGGGATTTCCACAACGCCGAGGCGGTCAGTTTCTATCGGTCCGCCCTGGAGTTCGCCAAGGAAGTGAAGCGCTTTGAGCTGCATGAAAAAATAGGAGAGACGGAATATCACGCAGGCAGATTGAAAGAGGCAATGGCCAGCCTGGAGAAAGCCAAAGGCGCCACCCCGGATAGTGATAAAAAGGTGATGTTGGCGGCCAGACTGGCGCGAATTGTCGAAAAGCAAGGGAAATTCGAGATGGCAATTTCTGTACTGAATGCAGAGGCGCCGGATGCGACCATCAAACCATTGACAGCTTCAAGATGGCTCGCAACGCGCGCTTGGATTCGCTACCGGCTATGGGAACTCGATAGCGCTAGAGAAGACGGAAAGAGGGCACTCTCGACCTTTGAACTCCACGGAGGTAGCGGTGATGATGTCGCCGATTGCCTGAACACGCTCGGCACAATTGAAAATTATATCGGCAATCTGGATGATGGTGAAATCCTCTACAGAAAAGGGCTTGCAGCGGCGGAGGCTGGAGGGGCAACCTATCAGTCAACACGCATCCAGTTCAATATTGGATTGATAGTAGGTTCCAGGGGGCATTTTTTGGAAGCCCTTGAATTATTTGAACAGGTGTTTGCAAAAGCCGAAAGAACCGGGAATCAGTTCAGCGGCGCGATAAGCCTCGCCATGATCGGTAATTGGAAATTCGTATGTGTTTAGCTTGAATTGAGCTTCCCTCGAAAAGCTCTTGGCTTAGAGTGCTTGAACAAGCGTTTGGTGGAGTTGTCGTCCCTCTTGCTTCCAAGTGGCTAACACTGTCGACAGGA
>Ga0315291_10009574_pt1 | contig 11882 bp, 7 predicted proteins | sample YL17G12_20_MG_FD_203070 | JGI IMG/M metagenome (GOLD analysis project Ga0315291, IMG submission 203070) | Sediment microbial communities from Yellowstone Lake, YNP, Wyoming, USA - YL17G12_20 | ecosystem: Environmental > Aquatic > Freshwater > Lake > Sediment | place: USA: Wyoming | collected...
GATGGCGGTCGCGCCGCCGGCCGCATCCAGGGTTGCCGCGTCCTGGCATTCCGCGCCCTTTTCCTTGAGCGCGGCCTTGAGTTTCGCCAGGCCGTGCCGCACGGGCGCGCCGGGCGCGGCATCGGCGAGCAAAGAGAGCCTCGGCGCCTCCGCCGCGGCGGCAGGGGCGCCCTGGGCGGCGCATGCCATCAGCGCGAGAACGAGGATCGGGGGAATATTGCGCCATCCGCCGGACGTCATGGTAGACCTCCCTGGCCCACGCCCCTTCAGGGGCGTTTCACCGCCGTAGGCGGCTATAGCCTCAGCCTTCCAGGCCGAGGTGCGACTTCAGCCCCGAAGGGGCGTTTGTGAGTAGCCACGCGGCGCAAGTGGTCGCGTGAAACGACGCCTCATCTGTATCTTCTTGAGAGCCCCGGCAGGGGCGATTGAACCGTGTGTCAGTCGCCCCTACGGGGCTCCATAAGAAAAACAGATACGGTCTCCACCTTCCACGGGCTTGCGCCGCGTGGCTACTCTCAATCGTGCCTGCGGCACTCCCCAATCTATCTCACGGCGCGGCCGCCGCGGTATGGCGCGCCGGGGCGTCCTCGCAGATCACCCGGAACCCCACGTTGAAGACCTTCTGGTACGGCTGATACGCCAGGCGGAAGGCCGACCGACAGCGAACGGGTCGGTCGTACCATGAGCCGCCGCGAACGACCATCAGGGCCGGCGGAGCGCCTGCGCCGGGTCGCGGATAACCCGCCGCTTCCGCCTTCGCCAAGGCTTCGGCGGACAGGTCCGCGGCGGGCTCAACGCCGGCGGGCTCGACGCTGCGGCCGTCGTCGCCGTACGGGTAGGGGCGATAGATCGTGCGGGTCCACTCGGCGGCGTTGCCGTGCATGTCAAAGAGGCCCCACGGGTTGGGCTGGTAACTGCCCACGTCGGCGGTCACGAGGGCGCGGTCGTCGAAGCGGGCATCGCGCGGCACGAGGTCGGGCGACTGCGGACGCCAGCCTTCGTACGCGAGGTTGCGGATGGTGTAGTCGGCCACGTTGGCGAACTTCGAGAAATCGGCGTCCAGGCCGCCGTAGAAGAGCGGCGTCTGGGTGCCCGCGCGGCAGGCGTATTCCCACTGGGCCTCGGTCGGCAGCGTGATGCGCAGGCCCGACTTCTCGCTCAGCCAGCGCGAGAAGGCCATCGCCTCGTCCCACGACACGCGGACCGCGGGCTGCCTGGGCCGGTTCAGCCGCCAGCCCAGGTACTCCTCGCTGAACTGCCACGAGGTCCGGTGCTCGAAGCGGCTGTCGTGCGACGGGTCGAAGCGGGCGAACTGCTCGTTGGTCACCTCAAAGCGGCCCATCCAGAACGGCCTGGCGAGGGTGACGATGCTCTGCGGCTGCTCGTCGGGGAATCCGCCGGCGTCGCCCATGACGAAGCGGCCCGCGGGGACATACGCGAGTTCCATCGTCACGCCGCCGCCCAGGTCGAGGGTGCGGACGACCGGCCCCACGCAGCCCTGGCGCCGCAGGGCCTCGGTTGCATCGAACGGCCAGCCCTCGCAGGAGACGAGGCGGGCGGCGGCCTGTGCCTCGGGTGAAGGCACGATGGGTTCGGCCCGCGCGGCGGGCATCGGCGGAATCTCTTCCCAGTCCTCCTCCAGGCCGCCGTAGAGTCTGCGGAGGGCCATCCGCCGCTCGCGCTGCTTGCCGGGGATGGGCACGAACTCGCCCCACGTTCCGTGGCACGGGGCGTTGAGGTCGATCCACGCAAAGAGGCGGCCCCACGCCTCGGCGTCGAGTTGGACGTTGTGATGACCCTTTTGAAGCATTTGTGTGAGTTCAGAAGTTCCGGCATAGAACTCCATGGGCGGCAAGAGGTGGAGGTCGCTCTCCAGGCCGCCCACGCGGATGAAGGACCGCAGCGCGATGTAACCGGGCTCGAAGATGCCGCCGTACTTGCCGAGGAGTTGCTCCCTGGGCACGCCGCGCACGACGGCGCCCTTGGGGTCGCCGCCGCGATAGCACACGTACGCCCCCGGGTCGGCGCGAAGGTCGCAAAGGATCTGCCCGTCCTGGCGCGGCTTGCCGTCGTGGCAGGCCACGCAGTACTGGTCGAGCACCGGCTGGACCTCGCGCTTGAAACTGAAGCCTCGCGCCGGTCCGTGCCAGGGCCGGAGGGCCTGGGGCTCGCGGGCCAGGGCCTGCGTTGCGCGGGTCGAAGGCGGGGCCGCGCCGCGGTTGTCGTGGCAGCCGACGCAACTGAGGGTCTCGCCCGGCTGGGCCGTCATCCAACTGCGCATGAGTTGGACGGCGGCGCCGCCGGCGTCCAGCGGCTGGACGGAAAAGGGCGTCTTGGCCGGCACGCGGAACAGGGCCGACCCGTCCTCTTCCACGCGCACCGTGCCCAGGATGCGCTTGCATTCCCACGGCCCGTCGGCCCCCACGCGGTGGTCGATGCCCGCCAGGCTCTGGTACCCGAAGTGGTACGTGAAGACCCGCAGGGCCTTGACCGTGCCGCGCGGGATGCCCTGCATGCTCGGCCCCTGGTAAACGTCCTGGAGGTACACCAGGGCGTCCGCCTGGCCGGGGTCCACCTTGGAGGCGATGACGGGCGGGCGGGGCGTCTTCTTGAGGGGCAGGGGTTCCAGCAGCACCTCGCCTTCCACCTCCTTCAGGAGCACCCGGTTGTCGAAGACGTCCACCAGGTAGATGCCCCAGAGGGAATCGGGCGCGGGCTTGGCGGAAACGATGAAGTACTTCTCGGAGAGCGGCCAGGGATGCAGGAACTTCGGCCAACTGTGCTCGGTCAGTTTGTCTTCGACGAGCGGCTCGACCTTCCGGCCGTAGCCGGGAATGCGCTGCACCACGCCGTCGGCCTCGGTGCGGCCCTTGACGGGGTCGAAGATCACGAGTTCCCCCGCGCGCCCCACGTGGTGCCCGGTGACGATGCTGACAATCTTCGTGGGGTGCCCAGGGATCGGCCGCGCGTAGAAGATGGAGTTGGGCCAGTACCCGTTGGCCTTGTAGTACTCGGCCTGGCCGGTGCCGTCGGGGTTCATCGAGAAGAGCATGCGGTTCCAGACGTGCGGCGTGTCGGTGTAGTCCCACCGCAGGTACAGGATGCGGCCGTCGTTGAGGACGGTGGGGCAATGGTCGTGGTCCTGCTCGAAACAGACCTGGCGGATGTTCTTCCCGTCGGCGTCCATGAGGTACATCATGCCTACGATGACGCCCGCGTTGCAGGGGACGCCCTGGAGCGGGGCGGTGGAGATGAACGCCATCCTGCCGTTCGGCAGGTAGCAGGCATCGTAGTTGTGGACGTCGGGCTGGTCGCCGGGCGTGACCTGGCGCAGGCCCTTGCCATCGGCGCCGATTTCAAAGACCTGCCACTTGTTGTGGCTGCCCGGCATGGAGAAGAGGAGGCGGTCGGCGTCCCAGTGCAGGTCAAGGTCGGTGATGAGCCGCCGCCCGCCGGGCTTGTAGAGCGTGGTCAGCGTGCCTTCCGGCCGCACGGGCGACAGCAGGGCGATTGCGTTGTCCCAGTCCATCGGCTGCTCAATGCCGGGGTTGCACTTGGAACTCTGCCGGGGCAGGCCGATGTACTCGCCCACGCCGTAGCCGGTGCCGATGGGCATCCGCGGGTCGCCGTGCGGGGTGCGGCGGAGGAGCACGAGGCGGTCGAAATCGAGCAGCGGGTTCGCCAGCAGGGCCTCGCGCTGGAGGCGGTCGAAGTCGGCCAGCAGACGCTCGATGCGCTGGAGGTCTTCCGGTGCGCCCCTGGCGGCCCGCGTCAGGGCGTCGGGCATGGCCTGCTCGATGGCCGCAAGGCGGGCGAGGAACTCCGGCCCGCCGGCGTACTTTTCGGGATAACTCTCCGCCAGGTCCGTGATGGCCATGCGAAGGGCCCGCGAGTCAAAGGCCCGGGCCCGCACCATGGCCTCATGGAGCGTGCGGCTGCGGTAGTAGAGTTGCCGGACCTCGGCCAGGCCCGCGGCGTCCTTCGCGCCGGCGGCGAGTTGGGCGGCGTTCCCGGCCAAGACGGGGACGCGAGGGCATGCAGCCTCGGCGTAGCGGCACGCAAGGGCTGCCCAGTTGCCCGGCGGCCAGTCGGCGTCGAGGATGCCGTCCTCGCGCTCCCACTTCATCTGGCGGCGGGGGATCTCCTCGGCAAAATCGCGGGCCGCCAGGTCCCACAGGTCCTGGCGCGCGGCCTCCTCGGGCCCCGCCACAATGAACCGCACGGCGCCGCGGCGGCCCACCCAGTCGTCGATGCCGATGAAGGCCTCCAGCCGCTCGGCGCCCGCCGGCACGGCCACGCGGACCTTGCCGACGCCGTTGGGGTACATCTCGATGCCGCGCTCAAACCGGCGGCCGGCGATTTGCAGGGGGCCGCTCACGCCGGAGTAGAGGTTCGAGTCGATGCTGAGTTGCCCCTCGATAAGCCTGACGGAGCCTGCGCGGCCGAGAGGTGTTTCCTTGCCGTCGCGGCCGATGAACCGGGCGTCGGCCCAGTCGGCCGCGCCGTACACGACTTCCGGCGCGCCGACGACGTACAGGCACAGTTCCTTCAGCCCGGCGACCGGCACGCTGACGGCCCTGGCCGGGTCGCCGCCGCGGACCACGGGGCTGATGTACGCGGTGGGGCGTCCGGGCCGGGGCGGCTGCGCCTCCTGCCGCATGAGGGCCTCGCGCGAGGCGATCATCGTCGCCTGCCAGTCGCCCCTCTTCAGGTAGTGAGGAGGGTCGGCCGCAGACGCCGGCGGCGCCGAGGCAATCGCCAGGGCCAGGCCCAGCGCCGCTGGCACGGCCCGGAGCAGGATGCTCGGGCCCTCGGCGACGCGGTCGTCCGACCTCCAGGCGTGCGGCACTTTTTGCCCCTCTTCTCTTGCGGTGGCCGGAGAGGAGGGTAACGCGAAGGCCCCCGGAAGTCAACTCCGCGCGGCCCGCACTCCGCGCGGCCGCAGGCGGCCCCGGAGCGGTGCACCGCCGACCTCCGGCCGGGCGACCCTCGTCTGCCTGCCGAAGCCTTCCAGGTTGGCCGGGACGGACGAGCAGCCCGTCAACGACGGTCCCTTGATTGCCCTGAATCGGGGATTTGACCGTTCCGGAAGACCCCTTTCGGGCCAGGTGAGGGGTCATCGATGTTCAAGACCACAAGAAAGCCGAGAGGTGTTGGTGCCGAAGGGGGGAGTCGAACCCCCACCAGGGGTTATCCTGACGGGATTTTGAATCCCGCGCGTCTGCCAATTCCGCCACTCCGGCTCCAAAAACACAACCGCTTATTCTGTAAGGAGTTATCCTGGCTTTTAAGCCCTGCTCCCAACACCTCGTCTTTCTGCTGTGGCACCTATTTGGCACCTATGCTGCGCTGGCGGGACGCTCTTTGCATGGCCTCAAAGGCCGCTGCGGCCCCGCCCTCCTGATCCTCACCAATATAGTGTTGCGTCGTCGTGAAGCAAGCATGTCCCAGAAGATCTTTGATGTCGAGGGGGGGCAGCGCCCGCCACCTTGGCCGGGTAGCCGACCGTGAACCGCAAGCCGTGGCACAGAACCGTGGGAATCCCCGCCGCCTTGCAGGCGGTTCGAAGGTCATTATTGAAGTCCCGTTCCCACGGGTCGTGCTTGCGAGATCGGCCGCTGCCAAAGACCCGACCCGCGCCCACGATGGTCCGGGCTTCCTCGGCGGTTACGCCGGCCTTGGACATCACCGTCACCACTTGGACGTTTCGCCATTCTTCCAGAAGCTGGGCAGTATCATTGCTGAACCGCACCACACGTTCCGCATTGCCCTTCGGTTGCCATCCGCACGGCTCTCGGGTGATCAGCCACGACCGGCTCGTGGTATCAATGTGCGGCCACGTTACATGCGAGAGTTCCTCGATGCGCGGGCCGCCCTCGATGGCATCATCTTCGTGCTCCGCACGGGGTGCCAGTGGAACGTGCTGCCCAAGCCATTCGGCGACGACAGCAGCGTGCCTCGGACCCTGCAACGTTGGATCGCCAAGGGGGTGCTGGACCGGATCTGGGCCCGCCTGGTCGAGTTGTGCGAGGAACTCGGCGGCGTGGACTTCCAGTGGCAGTCGGCCGACGCCGCGATGGCCAAGGCGCGTTTTGGGGGGACCAGGTCGGGCCGAATCCGACGGATCGTGCGAAAAACGGGGTGAAACGAAGCGTGATCGTCGAGGCCGGCGGCGGGCCGGGGGGGAGGGGGGGGTAGCGGGGAGAGCCACGCGCCGTCGCCCGGCGCCCGTAGCGGGACTAACGGCCTCCCTTGCGGAGCCGGTAGAACACGTGGCTGCGGAGCGGTCTCGGGGTAAGCCGGACCACCGCCGCGTGCAGCAGCCGGAGGCAGCCCGTCGCGGTCGGCCCGGACACCCAGGACCACCGCCGAAGGAGAAACGTGGCGTGGGCGGGCGGGAACATCGTGTGGTCGTATTCACACCGGTCGATCATCACGCCCGGAACGGCCTCCATCAGCCGCCGGAGCCGGCTCGGGCTGGTGGCCAGGATGCCGCGCTCGGGCGGACGCACGTACGCCATGAGCCGCTGGAAGAGCGACCACGGATTCGGCTCGATGACGGCGATCTCGCCCCCGGCCTTCAGAACCCGCGCCATCTCGGACAGCGCCACAGGGATCTAGTCCTGCGGCAAGTGGTGGAGGACACCCATGCACGTGACGCGGTCGAAGGCGGCATCGGGAAACGGCAGCCGGGTCACGTCGGCAGCGGCCACGAACCGGCCGGGCCGGCCGCCGCCGCGGCCCAAGAGCACGGGCGACAAGTCGATACCGAAGTACTCGGCGCCGTCGGCCCAGAGGGCGGCCTCGCCCACGCCGCAATCCACGTCGAGAATCCGCCGGCCCCCGTTGAACATCATCCGGTAGCGGCGCTCGGCCAGTTCCGCCACGTAGCCGCGGCTGAACCGCCACCGGACGAGGGCGGCGTCGCGGTCATCGAACTTCGCGAAGCGGTCGACCGATGCCCGGTTCTCTTCCGGCGCCACGCCAGGACTCCCCTTCCCTCAGGCCGAGAGCGAGCATTGTAGCGGCGCGCCGCAGCGCCTCCATCGAAATCCCAAGTGCGCGCCGGCCGCTCGGAACCGCCGGCGCAGGGCCAGGACAAGGCCCGGCGCGCAAGCGGCCTCAGCGGTATCTCAGAAGCAGGGCCACCGCGAAGGCCGCCGTAAGAAGCACCGCCACCGCCGCCGCCGGCGCCAGAATCCGAACCTTCAGCCGCCAGTGAATCAGCAGAACCTTTGCCAACCACGCCGGCACGAAGGCTCCCACGAACGCCAGGGACATGCCCGTCAGGTAATGCGCCCCAAAAAGCGGGATCGCCAGCGCCACGAGCAGGCCGAACTTCATCCACTCGATGCCCGTCACCCACCGCGCCAGGCCGGAGCCGTTCAGCACCGGGTCCAGGGCGCAACGCTGCGCCTCGAAGGCCACGCCGAAGGCCAGAATAACCAGCGGGAACGCAAACGCCTGATACGGCTGGCCGAACAGGCTCAGCAACAGGTGCGGCACCGCGAGGAACATCGCCAGGATGGCCAGTGAGGCCAATCCCGTGGCCAGCATCGCCCGGCGGACAAGCCGGGTCAGCACGGCGGCGTCGCGCGTGCCGTGGGCATCGCTGACGGCCGGCAACAGCGCGATCGCCAGCGGCATCAGCAGAACCTCGTACCCGCGCGTGAGCGACCAGACCGGCGCGAAGTAACCGACGCTGCGGTAGCCTGTCTCGCCCATGTCCACCCACCAGATGATGGCGATAGCCAGGTAATACAGAATGAAACCCGCCGCCAGCGGCGTGAACAGCACCGCCCCGGTGCGCAGGCGCATCACCGGCCGGTAGCCGGCCAGCGAGAGTGTCTGGCCCGCGCGGCGAAGCACCAGCCCAAGCAGGCCCAGCCCGACGGCCGCCGCTACCACGTACCATGCCGTCCAGCCCCAGACGAACCACCGCCACGGCTGGGCCAGGAGGGCCACCACCAGGCAGATCACCAGGCGCGGCACTTGCGTCGTCACGTCCTGGACGAGCGTGTACTGCATCTTCTGGAAGCCCGCGAACACGCCGGCCGTCTGCTGGAGGAGAGTGGTCATCAGGACCCATGCGGCCACGAGGCGGATCATGTCACCCAGGTCGCTGATCTCGCGGGCCCGTTCGACCTGGCCGAACCGCTCGGCGAGGTGGCGAACCAGTTCCGGGAAGAAGAACACGACGGTCGCCATCAGCAGCCCGCCGACCACCGCCTGGAGAAGCCCTGCGGCCGCGACCCGGCCGGGCCGCCCGCCGCCGAGTCCCGCCAGGTGCCGGGAGATCAAGAGCGTCGAAGCCTGGCCGTTGCCCAGGTCGCCCAAGAGGATGCCCACGGCCGTGATTGACAAAAGCACGGTCAACTGGCCGACGACGGCCGTTGAGTAGGCGTGCGCCACGACCAGGAGCGTGGCAAAGGACGCCACGTTGACGATCGCCGAATCGGCCACCAGGAAAACGACGCTGCGCGACAGCCGGCGCATGATCGGAGGATGGGGAACCGTATCGTCCATGAAGGTCACCACCACCGCCTTGTCGCGCCGCGCACCGGTGACCGTTACCCGGCCGGCGCATGGCCGGCGCGGCGCGGAAACCAACTGTGAATCCAACTGAAGACGAACGACAGGCTGCGCCGGGTCCCGGAGAGCCGCCAGTTCGCGTAGGCCATTTTCGCCAGAGGCACCAGTCCGCTGTTCAAGGCCCACCGGAACATCATCCGCGTGGCGTGGGCCTGCATGTGCTCAAACGGCATGTCCACGGTATAGTAAGGCACGGGGTCCGTCTTGAGGTACCAGAACTCACGATCTATGAGGCCGTGCTTCCGGGCCTCGGCGTCCAGCATCGTGTTGGGGTAAACCCGCGCAATGCTGGCGATGATGCTGGTGGGGTTCATGCGGCAGGCGAGCCGGATGCTGGCGTCCACGGTCTGGGGCGTCTCGCCCGGGTTCCCGATCATGAAGTTGGCGCGGGCGACGAGGGGCTTCGGGCGGAGCATCTGGAACACCTCGGCCGCCTGGTCCAGGTCGATCTTCTTGTTGATCCGCTTAATCATGTCCGGGTCGCCGCTCTCGATGCCGAAGGAGATTTCGCGGCATCCGGCCGCGATCATCTTGTCCACCGGGGGCTCGGTGATACAGTCGACGCGGGCCCGGGCAAACCACGGCGTCCGGTTGCCGCGCGCGATCAGCATGTCGCAGATGCGATCAGCGCGGTCCAGGTCCATGGTGAACAGGTCGTCGAGGATGTCGATGACCTCGGCCCCCTGGGCCTTGAGCATCTCGAACTCCTCGGCGACGGTCTCGGGGCGGCGTTTGCGCCACGTCCGCCCCCAGAAGGATGAACTCGAACAGAAGCCGCATGCGAACGGGCACCCGCGCGACGACATCATGTTGCCCTGCCGCAGGCCGTTCTCGTTGACGAACAGGCGGCGCTTGGGATTGATGGGAATCGCGTCGAGATCCTTCAGGAGCGGCCTCCGTTCGTTGATGCGGACCTCGCCGGTCCGCGCGTTGCGATACGCCAGGCCGAGGATCGCGGCAAAATCGTCGCGGCCCGACTCCAGCGCCCGGACCAGTTCGAGCATCGTCTCCTCGCCCTCCGACAGGACGCAGAAGTCCACCGGGTAATGCTCGAGGATCTCTCGCGCAAAGAACGTGGCGTGCACGTTCCCCAGCACGACCCGGCACTGAGGGTTGATCGACTTGGCCAGGCCGGCCAGGCGGAAGCAGAACCCGCGCGAATCGGTGGTGCAGCCGACGCCCAGGATATCGGGCCGGGACCGCCGCAGCCGGGCCTCGATCTCGGCCCAGTCGCAGGCGAAGTAGTTCTCCAGTTCAATGTCGCGGCAGCCGTGCTTCTCCAGGTAACTGTCGATCGCCAGCAGGCCCAGCGCAAAGGCCGGGCCTTCCTTGAACGGGCTGAAATACTGGTCCACCGGCGGGTCGACCAACAGAATCTTCATGACTGCCGAAGCCTCCCCATCGCAAGGCTGAATGCCCTCGCAGGAACATCCTAGTGGCAGCAGCGGCCCGCTGCAAGCCCCACAGCCCCAAGCCCCCAGCGCGCTGCCGGGTTACCGGCCACGGACCAGACGGATGAGCCGCCCGCCCACCGTCGTGCGGGCGATCCGGAAACTCACGTTCCACAGGCCGCAGGCCACCCGGCTCAGGTCGCGCTCGTGGAAGCGGAACGGGTACGCCGTGGTGCCCCACTTGGCCTTGAAGTCGATGAGGGCCGAGTCGTCGCGCGAGGACATCATGAAGTCAAAGTCCTCGCAGCCACGCGCCATCGCCCTGCGGATCGCCTGCCAGATGACGGCGTCGTTCGGGCACAGGTTCCGCTTCTCGCCGCTGGAGGCGCCGAGGAAATAGAAGCACCGCTTGCCGCTGTAAAGGGTGACCATGCCCGCGATCGCCTCGCCCTCGTGCCGCGCGATCAGCATCTCGCCCTGGCCGGGCTCGACCAGGAGTTCCCAGATGCGCTCGATCATCTCGCGCTTCCAGACGACGAACGCCTCGTTGCGCGCCATCGTGCGCTCGTACATCCGGAAGAGCGCATCGCGCGCGGCCGGGTCGCGGCCGTCCTCGACGACGACACCCCGCCGCTCGGCCAGCCGCACGTCGCGCCGCACGCGCGGCTTAAGGTCCTCCCAGACCCGCGCCTCGCCGCGGCCCGCGAAGTGCAGAACCTGCTGGACGTGCTCCTGCACGGTGCACTGCGGCAGGTCCGGCAGGTCGGCGTCGTAGAAGTTCCGGCTGAGGCGGAAACGGTGGATGCCCTCGCCGCGGGCCACCGGCGCCAGAAGGTCGATGAACTCCGCCGCACGCGAGGTCTCCCCGGCCGGGCCCCCGTAAGGCAACCCGCAATACAGCAGCCGAAAGAAACTCAGTTGCAGCCGGACCGCCTGCTGGGCGAGCCGGATCCGGCCGTCCTCTTCCAGGCAGTAGTAGGCCACCTCATAGCCGAGCGAGGCCATGACGCGGCACCACGCGGGCGTCTGGAACACGTACGTCTGTTGTCCGCCGAGAAACTCCGCAATCTCGGGATCGTCCACGCCGCGTTTTCGGACCCGCGCTGCCAAACGATGTCTCCCACCTCGGCAAACCCTTGTTCAAGGGCATTATATTGACAGGCGGCCGAAACACAATGAGGCGCCGCGGCGTGCAGCGAAGGGCGACGCAATTGTCCTTTCGCCTTGCGGAAAAAGGGTCCGCGTCAGGGCCGCCGGGCGAAAATGGTCGGAATGGCGCCGGCGCCCAAGGCGGATTCGAGCCACGCGGCCGGGGCCACCGCCAGCGTGGCGGCTGCCCAGCCCAACCGCCGCGCCAGCGCCACGAACCGCCCGCCGGCCGCCTCGGCCATCCAGAACCGTTGCGGGTCGGCCCAGGGGGCGAGGCTGACGGCCGCCGTCGGCGGGTGCAGGAAACTCGTCCGGTGCACTGCGGCGGCGACCTCGAAGCCGGCGCGCTCCAGCAGGCGGGCCAGGAGCGCGGGCGTGTAGTAATAAAGGTCTCGCGGCACGTCGATCGCCGCCCATCGCCGGCCGAACAGCCGGGCCTGGAGGCTGGCCGCGCTGGGCACCTGGACGACCAGCCACCCGCCGGGCGCGAGCACCCGCCGCGCCTCGGCCAGCAATCGCCGCGGGTCGTGCACGTGCTCCAGCACGTTGTGGAGCGTTGCGGCGCGGAACCGGGCGTCCTCGAAGCGAGCCTCCTCGAGCGTTCCCCGCCGCACGTCCAGCCCCAGGCGGTCGCGGGCGAAGTCGGCCGCAGGCGAAATCTCGACCCCCGCGGGCACCAGGCCCGCCTCCTTCATCACCAGGAGCCGGTCGCCGCTCGAGCAGCCGACGTCCAGCACGGCGTCGCCCGGC
>Ga0315291_10009575_pt1 | contig 11881 bp, 7 predicted proteins | sample YL17G12_20_MG_FD_203070 | JGI IMG/M metagenome (GOLD analysis project Ga0315291, IMG submission 203070) | Sediment microbial communities from Yellowstone Lake, YNP, Wyoming, USA - YL17G12_20 | ecosystem: Environmental > Aquatic > Freshwater > Lake > Sediment | place: USA: Wyoming | collected...
CAACGACACCGATGGATTCGTTTTCGCCCTGTGTCTGCCATGACCGTCTCCCCCTCCTTGGAAGCGGAACAGGCAGATTATAGCAATGGATAAGTTATTTCTTAACAGCAACTTACGCGTTTTACACCTCTGCGGTGGCCCGGTTTGGCCTGGCTGCCACTGCGGGCAGACGCTGAGCCATATTGAGAGCGAGCTTTCGTCATTTGTCAGGCAGAGCCTGACCTACGGATGGGGCCGATTCAAGCCAGGCGGCCACGCCCTGCTCGATGGCCTTCATCTCGCCGAGGAATTCGCCGGTGATCTCCTCGGGCGAGAGGAAGATCGTCTGGGAGTTCTCGATCCGCTCGGGAGGCGCCAAGACGGTTTTCTTGAGCGGCTTGTAGCTGAAGGCCAGCTCGGGGATCTCGTCGCTTAAGGGGTAGTGCATCCAGGGCCAGCCGCCGTGGGGGAGCTGGTTGTCCATGAACGTGAAGACGGCCACCCGCTCGGCCACGCGATAGGCCTTCTCGATCGTCTCGCCACGGGCAAGATGCCCGTGCCACTCCGCGTCTCCCAGGCCGTGTTGGACGAGCACCCGCAGCAGCTCGCCGGCGCCCCAGCCGACCTTGCACTTCGACGGCCAGAGATACGTATCCAGCGGCATAGTGCTCTCGAAGTCCAGCAGCGCCAGGGCGGCGTCGAGATACGGCCGGGCCCGCTCTTCGGTGTCCTGCCAGCGGGTCCGCATCACGTCGTAGAGGACGGCCAGGTAGGCCATGGCCGTGCCCACGTTCCAGAACTCCTGCTTGGGGTGCTGGGTGTCGACGAGTCTCGAGATCCTTTCGCCCGGGGCCACCTGGGTGACCAGCTCGCCGGCCGGAGTCATCTTGGTGTAGAGCAGGCCGTGAGGCATGTGCTCGCGGTTGGCGTCGACCCAGCGGCGGACCCACTCGCCGGCGGCCACCGCCCGGTCGCGGACGTCCAGGGCGAGCATCAGGTGGCCGAAGAAGGTGGTATCGAGGGTGCCGATCATCGGCTGCTCTTCGACGTGCCGCGGGTCGTCGCCGATGTAGTGGAACACGCCGCCCGAACCGTGCTGATACTGCAAGATTCGCCCGAGGACCTGGCGGTCTTTGGCCAGCGGATGGTCGATCCAGGCGGCGACCTTCAAGAAGTTCAGCGGCCGATAGACCCGCTGGAGGTCCTTGTACTCGGGCGGCTCCTCGGGGAAGTAGAAATCGCCGCTTTCTTGCCGGGCTTCCTGTTGGGCCCAGTCCAGCAGCCGGGCGATGGTCTGCTGGTCGACCCCCGCGGCGTACATCCCCCAGGAGGCCTTGTGCACGTAGCTGAGGTTGCGGTCGCGGAGGATCGGCCCGTCGGGGGCGATGCGGCCGAGGAGGAACGCGCCGCCCTGCTGTAGAGAGATCCGCATGGCCTTCAACAGGTGGGCCGGATCGGTGATTCGCCAGTTCATGGCAGCCTCCTGGTTGTTCGGAGGGAGTTCCGCAGGTCAGGGGCTTCTCCTGGCGGTCAGGATAACCGCAAGGGCGGGGAATGGAAAGCCCGGGGCGGCGAGGTTTAGCGGCGGCGTTCCGGCCTGCCCACTTGAGCCCGAGAGTGCCGAAGTCGTGTGAAGGAAAGCAGCCGTACGGGGGACTTCCGCCGCGTGGCCGTGGCGGTTAAACCCGGATTATTCACGGCCCGGGGAAAGCCGCCGCAGTGTGCCACTGCTTCGCCAGAAGCAGTGCAGTGGGCAACGTCCGTGCACTGCTTGCCTTGCGGCAAGCAGTGGCACACCACCGTGAATAATGCGGGCTAAGCGGTTGGTTTCCGGGATCGTGCGACCTTGTCTTGGGACGTCGAACGATGTGGCTCAGCTCGCGTGCTCGCGCATCCATCGGACGTAGTGGGCGGCGTAGGCGTCGAGGTTCTCTTGACTGCCGCCGCCGCGGATCGGGCAGCAGATCTCGTAATTGGCGATGCCGTCGAACCCGCCGTCGCGGAGCCCCTGGAAGAACGCCGGATAGTCGATGAAACCCTCCCCGAACTTCACTGCCCGCACCATGTCGGGCAGGGCCCGCTCGTAGTTGACCACCTCGGGCCGGTAGCGGTAACGGGGCAGGCGGACGTAGTCGGCGTTGGTGGTGATGGCGGTGTGGGGGGCCATCCGCCGGGCGGCCTCGTAAAGTGGCTCACCTCGCAGCGCCGGCGACCAGGCGTCGAACGCGGCCCGGCAATTCGGCCGATCCACCTCGCCGAGCAGTTCCAGGAGCACGTCGGTGTGCACGCCCAGATCGTGGTGGTTCTGCACGGCGATGGTGACGCCGCAGGCGGCGGCGCGGTCGCAGATCTCGCGCAGGCCGACGACGACCCGCTGCCAGGTGGCCTGAGGGCTTTGCCCGTCGACCTCGTAGGCGGTGAAGACCCGCACCACCGGCGCGCCCAGCTCGGCGGCGATCCGCGCCAGGGTCTCGGCGTAGGCGATCTGCATCTCCAGATAAGGGACCTCGGCGGCCGCAGTACCCGCCAGGTCGGTGTAGCCCGCTACTGCGGCGCATTGGATCCGGTGTTGCTCCAAGGCCGATTTGATCGCGGCGAGCCGCTCGGCGGTGGCGTCCAGCGGCGAGAGGTGCGGGCGCTTGCCCATGAGCATCACCGCGCCGTAGCCGAGCGCAGACGCCTTGGCGAGAAACGCCGGCAGGTCGAGCGTGTGCTGGCCCCACAGGCCGGCGTAGCTGACCGAAAAGAGGCTCAACTTCATGGCCGGGGTCCCCGGGGGTGGTGTCTGGCAGCGATTCTGGCATCGTTATCGAGTGAAAACGCGGAGAGTCGCGGGATCCCAACTGTGCCACGGCTGTGTCAGCCGTGCGCGAAAGGTTGCCGCGGCAACCACTGTGATTCCCGGGCACGGCTGACACAGCCGTGGCACACGGACCACGTTTCGGGGCTCGGTGGCGCCTGGTTCGCATTCCCTAAATTGCCCATATCCCCGATTTGTTAGGGATTCCGGCAACTCTCAAGAACGACACAATCCGGACCGATAAACTCCCTGAAAGAACAATGTCTGTCAACCGGTACGCGCTGGGGGCCGGGAGGAACTTGCCGGGGAAAGGAAACTGGGCATGGAACATCGCAAGACGGACGGCGCATGGGGTCCTGAGAAGGTGGCATTGCAGGAGGCCCCCGACGGCTCAGCGGCCGAGGCGTTCTCCGCGGCGAGCGGGCTCGACACTGCCCCGGTGCAGCCGGGGGTGTTGGCACGACTTCCCGACGTCGGCCGGCTGGAGTCGAACCGGGAGCCGAATGTCCGGGCGGCTCGTTCCGACGGCCGGATCTTGAGCCCTGGCCTGGCGACGAAACTGCTGGTGGGGGGGGGCCTGCTGCTGGTTCTGGCCGCCATCGTCCCGTTCGTCTTCAATAACAAGAATGAACCGAAGCCCGGCACCCCGCCGGCCCCCAACGCCGAGGAGGCGCCGATGTGGAAGGGAGCGTCGGGCAAGACCGCCAACGCGTTGCCGGCATCGGCCAAGGTCTCGTACGAGCCGACGATGGCGATCAATCCCGACCTCCCGCCCGCGCCCGACTTCATTGGCGACACCGAGGCCCCCAACCCAGACCCTGTGCCGCCGGCGCCTCGTGCGGAGGGTCAAAAGCGGGCCGAGGCAGTCGGCATACAGCGGCAGACTCCCGGGGTCGGGGAGCAATCGCAGACCAATGTCGGCCGGCCACGGGCCCGGGCGAACCAGATGATGGTGATCGGTGATCCTACGCCTTCACCGGCCGGGGTCTACGCGGACGGTTTTCGTGGCGACTACCAGGCCGATTCCCGGGCCAATCTGCCGGCCCGATACTCCACGTATGCGAGTCCTTACCGGGCGGTTGAGCCGGGCGTGGCACGCCTGGAGGGCATCATTGAGAAACCTTCCGTCAGGACCACCTATGACGCCGCTCGATCGCGCGTTTATTAAGATCTACGCCGAGCGGGGTGCAGCCTCACCAGCGCCGCCGGCTCCCCATCGACCGGGGACCGGGGAGAGTCCGCCCGGTGAGCCGACGCCAAGGGAGACCGCGCCGCTTGTGCAGACCGAGTCGATCTCGGCGGGAGGAGACAAGCTTGAGGCTGCCGCCGGACCTGGAGAGCCGCACGAGCCTGCCACTGTGCATCGTGTCGACCCGGGGCCGCAGTCCGGGTCGACAACCTGGCCTCCCACTGGCGGGACGCCAGTGCCACTGGGCCGGCCGATTCGCCCACCGCACATGCGACTGCCGAGGACCGACGCCCGGGAGGCGATCGGCGTCGCAGCAGACGCCTCTGCTTCGCAAGACAAGGTCATTGGAGACGACCTGGGCGGGGAAACATTTCAGCCGATGCTCCAGGTAGACCAGTTCGCCTGGCCTGCGGTCTGCTGCCGGCTGCGCGAGGCAGCGGGAGACGAGTTGGACCGCCTGGCCGACGCCTTGGTGCAGTTGATGGCACGGGGAAAGCGGGTCGTAGCTATCGGCGGTTGCCGACGCGGCGAGGGGGCCACCACGGTGCTGCTCTGCGCCGGGCGACGGCTGGCCGAACTCGGCTTGAACCTGGTCCTGGCCGACGCCCACCTGGCCGATCCCCAGCTTGCCTGCCGCTTGGGCCTCCAGCCCGAGTCGGGCTGGGAGGACGTACTGGCCGGACGGCTGCCGTTGGAAGAAGCCGTCATTGAATCGGCCGGCGACCGGTTGGCGGTGTTGCCCCTGCGGCCGGTGGCACTGGCGTCACGCCAGTGGGACGCCAGCGGAGTGTCCGAGGACGAAACACGCCTGGTCGAGAGCATCCGGACGCTGGCGGCCCATTACGACCTGGTCTTGCTCGACCCCGGGCCGCTGGAGGAGCTCGGCGTGGCCGGCGCGTCGCTGGCCCGCGGCATCGGCAGCCGCCTGGACGCGATCGTGCTGGTACACCACGGCGGCGTCACGCCCCCGGAAGACCTGGACGAGGTGAGACGCCGGCTGGCGGCCACCGAGATCGTGCAAGTGGGGGTGATCGAGAACTTCTGTGGCACGGGCTTCCAGCCTGCGGCGGACCGTCAAGATTGAGAATTGGAAATTGAGAATTGAAAATTGAAAATTGTCTGTGGCCAAGATGGCCGCGCGACTAAGCGCCCATGTACGAGTCCTACTGGCACCTGAAGCAGAAACCCTTCGAGAACAGCGCCGACCCGCGCTTCTACTTCCCGGCCGAGTCGCACCAGGCGGCATTGTTGAAGCTCCGCTACGCCATCGAGAACCGGCGTGGGGGGGCGCTGTTGGCGGGAGGCAGCGGGACGGGCAAGACGCTGCTGGCGGGCATGCTCCGGCAGCTTGTCGGCGAGCAGTTCAGCCCCTTTGCGCACCTGGTCTTTCCCCAGATGTCCGCCGCCGAGTTGCTGGCCTACCTGGCCGACGAGCTGGCCGGTCCGACCGAAGCCTCCCGCAACGGCGCGGTCCAGGAGAGCATCCGGCGGATCGAGCGCTTCCTGGCCGAGAACACCAAGCAGGGGCGTCATGCCGTGGTGGCCGTCGACGAAGCTCACCTGATCGACGACGCCCATACTCTGGAGGCGCTGCGGCTGCTGCTAAATTTCGAGTCGGACGGCCGGCCCGGGCTGACGCTGCTGTTGGTGGGCCAGACCGGTCTGCTGCCCACCTTGGAGCGGATGCCCCAACTGGACGAACGCCTGGCGGTGAAATGCCTGATCCGCCGGTTTACGGAGCAGGAGACGGCCGACTACGTGGCCCACCGGCTGAAGGTGGCCGGGGCCGTGCAGACGATCTTCGCGCCCGACTCACTGCCTGTGCTCTACCGACTCACCCACGGCGTGGCCCGGCAGATCAACCGGCTGTGCGACCTGGCGCTCTTGATCGGCTTTGCCGAAGAGCGGCGGACGATCGACGCGGCCCAGCTCGAGGCGGTCTGCCAGGAGCTGGTCGCAGTGGTGCCGGAATAGTTGAGAGTGGATAGTGGAGAGTGGATAGTCGAGAGTGGAGAGTGGGTGGCGGAAAGCGGAGGGCACTTCAGGCGCGAACCCTCAACTGTCAACTCTCAAACCTCCCGCCCAGACCCTCGGCCTTCCGGGGACTCGCCGACCAACGTGACCATGCGAAGCATGGTGCCCCGTCGGCACCGGCCTGACCTCCGGCCACCCCAAGTTCATCCCCCTGGCTAAGCCTCTATAATCGGGCCAGATGGAAAACTCCCCACGGCTCCTCCCGCATCTGGAGGGATCGTCTCTTCCAGCAGCTTCCCGCGCCGCTCAAGAATGGGATAATTCTGCATCTCCCATTGCTGCCATCCAAGGAAAGAGGGTCCAGAGGAAACCGGACTATGTTGCCAGCTCGTTTTCTCTCGCCGCTTTGGGTGCTAGTCGTGCCGATCCTCGTGATGCTCGGCTGCGAGCGTCCCCAGTCCAAGGCCAAGCCCGAACCGGTCACCGTGGTGGTCAGCGCGCCCGTCCAAAGGGAGGTGGCGGACTACATTGATTTGACCGGGCGGACGGACGCCGTCAAATCGGTGGATCTGCGGGCCCGGGTCAGCGGCTACCTGGACAAGATCAACTTCAAGGACGGCGAGGAAGTGAAGCTGAACCAGTTGCTTTTCGAGATCGACCGCCGACCTTACGAGGTGAGACTGAAGATCGCCCAGGCGAGCGTGGCGAATCTCGAGGCACGCGTGGCTCGAGCCAAGGCCGATATGGACCGCGCGGCCCAGCTTTTTCCCAAGCAGGCCATTTCCAAAGCGGAGTACGATCAGTTCGTGGCGGCCCTGGCCGAGGCCACGGCAGGCCTCCAAGGGGCCCAGGCACAGGTGGAGCAGGCTAATCTCGATCTGGGCTTCACGGAAATCACGGCGCCGATCGCCGGCAAGATCGGCCGCCGCCAGATCGACGCCGGCAATCTCGTGACCGCCGATTCCACGCTCCTGGCGAATGTGGTGACCATGGATCCCATCTACGTTTACTTCAACGTCGATGAGCACACGATGCTCGAGATCCAGAAGTTCCTCCGCGAGGCCAAGTTCGCGCTGAAATCGGACAATCAGGCCGAGATCCTGGTCGGCTTGGCCAACGAGGAAGGTTATCCGCATCGCGGCATGGTCGATTTCGTCAATAACCGCGTCGATCCCTCCACCGGCACGATCCGCGTGCGGGCGACGCTGGACAATCCGATCGTCGCCAACGACCGGCGCATCTTCAGCCCGGGTCTGTTCGTGCGCGTGCGGGTGCCCATCGGGCTGCCGCACAAAGCACTGTTGGTCACCGATCGCGCCCTGAGCACCGACCAGGGGCAGAAGGTCCTGTACCTCGTCAACGCCAAGAACGAGGTCGAACAGACCGATGTGACGGTGGGGCTCGTCCAGGACGGTTTGCGGGTCATCGAACAGGGGCTGAAGCCGGACGACCGGGTGATCATCAACGGCATCCAGCGGGTCCGCCCGGGAGTGGCGGTTGATCCGAAAGAGGGCCAGATGCGTGGGGAGGCGGGACAGCCCGGCGGGAAAGCACCCGATGCCAAGCCCCTTGTGCCGGCGGAACCGGCCAGCAAGTAGACTCGTTTAGCCGCCGCGGCTACGCGGTGGCAATCTCCGGCGTGGCCGCCGGGGCTATTGAGTGTCAGAAAAGTAACGTCGCTAGCCGGCGGCTAACAGCCGCCGGGATTTCCCGCGCTTCCGCTCGGCGGCTGTTAGCCGCCGGCTATTGCGATACGACATTGGTTTTCTGAGAGTCAATAAACACTCCGGAATCCCCGGAATCACGAAATCCTGTTCAGGCACGGTTGAGGGGCAACTGCCAAGCCAGGGAATTGGGAACCATACAGCCCGCACAGAGAAATGTTCGCACGGTTCTTCATCGATCGCCCGATCTTCGCCTGGGTCATCTCGATCGTGATCGTGATGGGCGGCCTGGCCGCGGCGCTGGTGCTGCCCATCGCCCAATACCCCGAGATTACGCCTCCCACGGTGCAGGTCACCTGCCAATACCCCGGCGCCAACGCCGAGGTCGTGGCCCAAACGGTCGCCGCCCCGATCGAGCAGCAGGTCAACGGCGTGGAGGGGATGCTCTACATGTCGTCGCAGTGTACCAACGACGGCAGCTACAACCTCACGGTGACGTTTGAACTAGGCACCGATCTGAATATGGCCCAGGTGCTGGTGCAGAACCGGGTGAGCCTGGCCATGCCCACGCTACCCGACGTGGTCAAGGCGACCGGCGTGAGCGTGAAGAAGAAATCGCCCGCCATCCTCCTGGCCGTCAATCTCTATTCTGAAGACGATCCGGCCACCGGCAAGCCCTATTACGATCAGCTTTACCTGAGCAACTACGCCACGATCCAGGTCCGGGACGAGCTGGCCCGATTGGACGGCGTGGGCGACGTGAACTACCTGGGCCAGCAAGACTACAGCATGCGGATCTGGGTCGACCCCGACAAGATGGCCTCGCGCGACGTGACGGCGGGCGACGTGGTCAACGTGCTCCGCGAGCAGAACGTCCAGGTGGCGGCGGGGCAAGTCGGCCAGCCGCCCGTGCCGCCCGGCCAGGACTTCCAATACAACATGCGCACTCTGGGGCGGTTGGAAGAGGCCGAACAGTTTGCCGACATCGTCTTGAAGACCGGCGCCGCCGGCGAAGTCACCCGACTCCGCGACGTCGCCCGCATCGAACTCGGAGCCAGAAACCAGGACACCCGCTGTCGTTTGGATGGCAGACCGTCGGCAGGGCTGGCCGTTTACCAGTTGCCGGGCTCCAACGCGCTGGAGACCGCCGATCGGGTGAAGGCAAAGATGAAGGAGCTCGAGCGGCGCTTTCCCCGCGGCCTGAAACAGACAATCGTCTACGACACCACGCCGTTCATCCACGAGTCGGTGAACGAAGTCTTCAAGACCTTGCGCGACGCCGTGATTTTGGTGGCAATCGTGGTGCTCCTCTTCCTGCAGGATTGGAAGTCGCTCATCCTGCCGTTGATCGACGTGGGAGTGTCGCTGGTGGGCACCTTCGCCGTGATGATGGCCCTGGGCTTCACACTCAACAACCTCACACTCTTCGGCCTGGTCCTGGCCATCGGCATCGTGGTGGACGACGCCATCGTGGTGCTGGAAAACATCGAACGCTGGATCGGCCTGGGCTACCGCGTGCGCGAGGCCACCATCCGTGCGATGGATGAAATCACGGGGCCGATCATCGCCATCACGCTCGTCCTAAGCTCGGTGTTCTTGCCCAGCGCGTTTCTGGGCGGGATCACCGGGCAGTTCTATCGCCAGTTCGCCCTGACGATCGCGGCCTCGATGGTCATCTCGGCCGTCAACGCCATGACGATGACGCCTGCCCGGGCGGGATCCGTGTTCAAGGACAAGAAGCCGGGCGAAGAACTTCTCGCACACGAGGCGCTGCCGCCGCTGGGCATCGCCGTGATCTTCGGGGCGGCGGCCGTGTGGCTGTTGGGGGGACGGCTGCCGGGGCTCCTGGGACTCGATACAACACTCGATCAGGGTGGCTCGGGATGGCTCGCCACCCGAGGGATTCAGGCCGGGCTTTTCCTTACCGCCGCCGTCGCCGGGTGGGTCGTGGCCAAGCCGGTCAATAAGACCTTGGGAACCTTCTTCCGCGGCTTCAACTGGGTGTTCAACGAACTGACCCGATCCTACGGCTGGTTTGTGGGCCGGACCATGCGACTGAGCTTCATCGTGCTGGTGATCTACGGCGGGCTGATCGGCCTGACCTACTTACAATTTACGCGGGTGCCGATGGGATTCATCCCCAGCCAGGACAAGGGCTACCTGCTGGTGAACGTCCAGTTGCCCGATTCTGCCTCGCTCGATCGATCCATTGAGGTGATGCAGAAGCTGGAGCAGATCGCCCGGGAAACGCCCGGCGTGGCACATACCATCGGCGTGCCCGGGCAGTCGATCGTGCTCAGCGCCATCAGCTCGAACTACGGCTCGATGTTCATCATCCTCAAGCCGTTCGACGAGCGGAAGGATCATTCGGAGTCCGCCGACGCGATTGCCAACCAGATCCGCGTCCGCTGCCGGCAGGAGATTCTCGAGGGCCTGGTCGCCGTGTTCGGCGCACCGCCCGTCGACGGCCTGGGCAACGCCGGCGGCTTCAAGCTGATGGTCGAGAAGCGGGAAGACGTGCCGCTGGCCATGCTCCAAGGCCAGGCCGATACTCTGGCCGAGCAGGCCAACCGCACGCCGGGGCTGGTGGGCGTGATGAACTCTTTCCGGGCCAGCACGCCGCAGCTTTACCTGGACATCGACCGCACTAAAGCCAAGACCCTCGGCGTGCCGCTGAGCGACGTCTTCCAGGCCCTGCAGGTTTTCATGGGCGGATACTACGTCAACGACTTCAATCGCTTCGACCGCACCTGGCAGGTGAACGTCCAGGCCGAGCCCGAGTTCCGCGTCAATGCCGAGGCGCTGCGGCAGTTTTACGTGCGCAACGCCGCGGGCGAGATGGTGCCCTTAGGCACGGTTCTGAAGGTCCGCGACGACATCGGCCCGGTCATGATCACCCGCTATAATACCTATCCGGCGGCGACGATCAACGGCAGCTCGCTGCCGGGGGTCAGCTCGGGCGCAGTGATCCGCTTGATGGAGGATTTGTCCGGGGCGGTGCTGCCGCCGTCGATGACCTCGGAGTGGACCGAGCTGACGCTGATGCAGAAGCTGGCCGGGAGTGCGGCCGCGTATGCCTTTGCGGGGGCGGTGATTCTGGTGTTCCTGGTGTTGGCGGCGCAGTACGAGAGCTGGTCGCTGCCGCTGGCGGTGATTCTCGTCGTGCCGATGTGCTTGCTGTGCGCCCTGACAGGCGTCGCCCTGACAGGCTGGGACATCAACATCTTCGTACAGGTCGGCTTCGTGGTGTTGGTCGGCCTGGCCAGCAAGAACGCGATTCTCGTGGTCGAGTTCGCCAAAGAGGAACAGAAGCGAGGCAAAACCGTCTACCAGGCCGCCTTGGAGGCCGCCAAAGTGCGGCTGCGGCCGATCATCATGACCTCGTTCGCATTCATCCTGGGCGTAGTGCCGCTGGTCTCTGCCCACGGTGCGGGGGCCGAAATGCGGCAGACCCTGGGGATTGCCGTGTTCAGCGGTATGCTCGGCGTCACGGCCTTCGGGCTGATCCTCACACCGGTGTTCTACTACCTGGTGAGGAAATACCTTGCCCACGCACCGGCAGCTTCGCCGGCATCCGCCAGTTCGCTGCCCGCCGATGTTTAGCCGTCGCCGGCACGGCGGCGTGCCCGCTTCACCCGGCCGACGTACCGTCGGCCGCTAAACCCGGATTATTCATGCGGGTGCCACGCCGTGTCGGCCGTGTGACCGTGGGCAGATGTGGGAGTCTGGAGCAGGGCTGATACAGCCGTGGCACCCGATAACCGACTCGACCACGGTCCGATGAATAATCCCCGCTAAACGGCATGTCGCATGCTTCTTTTCCTGGTTCCCACGGAAGACCGTGGGAACGGGGATTTCGCGGCCTTTCTGCGGACGGGAACCCAATTCTGCCGCTAACCCGCATTTCTCACCACAGTGTGCCACTGCTTGACGTAAGGCAAGCAGTGACGAGGGATTCCGCCCCGCACTGCTTCTGCGAAGCAGTGGCACACTGTGATCCGACGTCGGGTGTTGGTGAGAAATGCGGGCTAAAGTCTCTGGGTTTGTAACCTTCGGCGGGGGGCCCGCATCAAGAACTGTAGGTGACGACGGAAGAGCGTCGCCAGAAACGCTTGGAGCCCATCCCCAAACCCCTCACCCCCGGCCCCTCTCCCCGCAAGCGGGGCGAGGGGAGAACGTTTCGGGATAGGCAGTTAAGATCAGACCAGAAGGATTCAGGCCATGAAATACCCGTTTCACAAAGGCTGGCTGGGGATTGCCGCCGTTGGCCTGCTG
>Ga0315291_10009576_pt1 | contig 11881 bp, 17 predicted proteins | sample YL17G12_20_MG_FD_203070 | JGI IMG/M metagenome (GOLD analysis project Ga0315291, IMG submission 203070) | Sediment microbial communities from Yellowstone Lake, YNP, Wyoming, USA - YL17G12_20 | ecosystem: Environmental > Aquatic > Freshwater > Lake > Sediment | place: USA: Wyoming | collected...
TAAAATGGCAATTTCAATGAAAACACCATTCTCTCCTTACACTTATAGTTCTCCATTCTCTTCTTATCGCGATCCAATTCACGATTACATCTACGATATTCCTGAAACAGACCACATTGCCTACCTCCTCAAACGCAAGGCCATCACTACAGGCAACCTAATCACAGAACATCACATGCATATCACTCATCGCGACCTCTTCCTATTCCTACATAAACTAGGCGTTCGCCCACCACTCTGATACAATGAGGTTACACACTCTTAACCTCGGGCATGTCACGATGACTACCACAGAACACTCTATATTTATTATATTTCTTGTTCTTATTCTCATCATCGGGTGCTTGCCCGCTTCCAAAGAGAAAGGCCCATAAGTGTGATAAAATATTCTCATGTCTGGAGAATATTTAAGTTTTAATAAAGGTAGCCAGTGGGCTTTGCACAAGGCAATCGCAGCCCCGGCGGCCATAAAACCAGCCGTGCCAAAAGAACCCACCTCTGACTACAAGCCAACATCTGAGAAGCACAAGGTCTTTAGCGGCAACGCTAAAGATGGTGCTCTACATGTAGATAACGGTAGGAAGGGCATGTTACACGCAACAGGTAGTACTGGCAATGTCAAAGCCAACAGGACAAACTTCAAGAATGTTGGGAAGCCAGCACACACGATGGAGAGCGTCTACAACGAGCGCAACCCCGGCGTCGGTGACTAATGTACTATCAATTACCGATCGGCAAGCGATACATCGATGCCGACTACAAGATTCATCTGTTGTACTTCTTAAAACAACTTGGCATCATAGAGACTCTCTTCTCTTACGAGAACCCGCACGGTAGGTACTACAACATAAAGATGACGATAAAAGAACGAGATGTATAATTCATTTATGAAGAGACATGATTTTATAATGGTAAAAACAGAGGGTGATTATCACCCCACTATAAGTCTAATAAAGCTATTATGGAGTTTAGGTATTATAAAAGAGTACATATGTTTTTATGCTGCAGAGAATGAAACACAGATGATACAGGTATGGTGCTATGATAATTAGAGACGAAGCAACACACAGCTTAATTATGTTTCTCATTAAACTAAGAGTTGTAAAGAGTATTAAATACTTTGTAGATGCGAGACCAATACAGTGGACTTATGCAGGACAAAGTTACTCTGTGCATAACTATGTAGTAGAGAATATAGGGAATTTATAATGGACCATTTAACAGATTCTCTGAGATATTCATTTAATGGGATCTCTTGGAGCAATGACTCTGATAGTCGCATTGATCTAATTAAGTTTCTAGCTATGCTTAACGTAAAAGCCGCTCAGACTCAATATAATGCATATAGAGCGGGGGCCCCTTTCAGAATCAACTGGTGCAACAATTACTTGAACGACGACACTGGAAACAGTACAATTACTTGGAATATAGATGAATGAGCACACAAGATATTTTGAAATCTTTAGAGATTTCTATGTATAAGGCAGAGAATACAAGAATGGATATTGATCGTGGGCACCCAATGGTAGGTCTAGCTCATATGTTTGCACGTGAGGCTCTAATTAATTTTCTAGCAAAATTAGATAAAAGGTTCAGGAAGTTTGTATGAGTAGATATAAGCAGAGAAGATACTTGCGCCCGGAGTGTCGTCTTGCTATGTTCATGGGGAGATTATTAGGCGCAAGACGACATATTGATAGCCATGGAACACATTTTTATCTCTTTAAGAAAACAGGTCACTTGATAAGAGTATCTCCTCAGTGGATAACGGAATCCGAATAATGATACATGGAATGAGTGAGCAAGAGTTTAAAGATTATCAAGCACGAGTAAACCTTCACAGCTTCCTTACAAAGCTTAAAGTAACAAAATACAATGTACCTCTTATAGGTATTAAATATATAATAGCAAGTGCATTTAATTTAGAAAATGATCACAATGGCGAAACTATTTTGGTACAGAAGTCTTGTGCAAAAGACTCATATCCCGCGTTATGTGAATAAGACCTCTTTTTCTTTTATTTGAATCATAGGACTTAAAGCTCATAGAATATTTATTGTTGCTCTTAGTTACTGAGAATCTTATCTCTCCAATGATGTGTAATAATCGTAAGAAGTTTATAAGGTGATGCACTGCAGTGACTTGCTCATCTGTTATATCACTAAAACAACTATGAGACATCAGTGACCTCAAGAACTGAGAGTTCACTTACTTTTTCCATATACTCAACAAATGCCGCTACAGAAGCTGGGATAGCAGTCTTGATACCAAGGTCCCTAAGGAAATAGAGAAACTTAAGTTTACACTCAAGCTTAGCTAATTCATGTGAATTTGGTGGATTCTCGCCTCTCATCTAGAGGTAGTTATACTCCACGAGTATAGTGAGCATGTAGTAGCTGCTGAAGAAATACCTTCAGTTGTATTGAGTAATACATATCCAACATTTCTTGTCTGCTGTTGAAATGAAAATGAACGGGTCTCTTGACTCGCTTTTCCATGGCTACTTCCTTTTATCATTGATGGGCGGTTTTGGAGTGATGAAGAATATAAAGTTTTCACTAAGTTCCGCCTATAGATACAGAGTTTCTGTTAGTTATATTATAGCAGAGTATTAGTGATACTCTCACTCTAATGTCAACCTATGTTATAATGATATGAATACAGATGATTTAAGGAACACACTATGGCTGATACAAATTTTGACATAGATCAAGGCACTAATTTTAGACTTGATTGTGAGGTGTTAGACGGCTTAGGTGATCCTATAGATATCACTACAGCGCTTATAATTGGACAAGTAAGAAAGACTGCATCCAATAAGACTATAGAGGCTGAATTTGTAGTTGAACCTACAAATCTTTTATTGGGACAGTTTGCAATAACACTCAGCGCTGTAGCTACATCAAAACTAAAATGTAATCCCTCTAATTCAGCACAACGTATCCCAACACAATTTGCTTACGATGTAGAGATTCACTACACAGACGGAACTGTTAACCGGATTTTATCTGGTGTATTTAATGTTTCTCCAGAGGTAACACGCACATGTCAGATATAAAAACTATAGTAATTAATGAAGGTAAGAAGGGTGCTGATGGTGCAGTTGGACCAGCTGGACCACCGGGTTCACCAGGCGCCAATGGTGCTGATGGAGCTGATGGTGCAATAATAGCAGTAATGGACGAAGGTTCTACATTAACTTCTGCAGCAACATCAATTAATTTTGTTGGTGCAGGTGTAACTGCCACGATGCCAACTGCTGATGAAATTTTAATTACTATTCCTGGAGGAAGCGGCGCAAATACCGCGCTTTCAAACTTAGATGTGACTACGGCAGTTAGCCAAGATCTGTTAATGGCGACTGGGAAAACTTTAAGACTTCCTCATCAGACTCCTCTTTTAGCAAGAAACTCTGCTGGAACAGGAACTATAGAATTACTACAGGTGTATGGGATTGGCAATGCTGTTTTCTTTGGAAATAAAGCTGCATTTTCGTATGTTGCACTGGATACTGGAAATGTTTCTATCAGCACTAATAATAATTCTGACGGGGATGTTTATTTATCTGCGAACACTCTTACCCTGGGATATGCTGGTGGAGTCTCTGCCCCTAAACTACAATTTTCCGATAGAGATGAAAACTTCTATGTGAGTATTAAAGCGCCAGAAACACTTTCAGCAGGGTACACTCTAACACTTCCAGTAGATGATGGTACAGCAGGACAAGTATTAAGTACAGATGGCGCTGGGTTGTTAAGTTGGGTTTCAGGTGGTGGGGGTATTACTTGGTCTACTCCAGTAAATGCAGATATAGTTCCAGATGCAGACGGAACAAGAAACTTAGGTTCTGGTGCAAATAAATTTAATCTAATTTATGGACACAGTGTTGACATATCAGACCCAGCTGGGTATATTTATCTAGATAATGGTGGTAATGAGTATGCCCAGTTCTGGACTCAGACAACAGCATCTAGTGTTCAGGGCAACTTCAACGTAAATTCAGTATTAGAATTTGGTGGTCCTAGTGCTATTTATACATACAATGGTTCACCATTGGATATATTTACTCGCAATGATGGATCAGGGTCTGGTGATATCTATTTAGGCACTGGTAACTCTGCGGCAAATAACTCAGGTAATGTTCATATCAAGACTGGTACTTCTACTGGAGTCAGAGGAGAGATAAATCTTCTTTCAACTGCAAGTATTAAAGTTGGTACTGCAACAGGTGTAAATAATGTTTGGGGTGCAGATTTAGTAGGTATTTCTTTTAACCCTACAGCTGAAAGTAATGCACTGGGTGGTATTGGTATTACCATAGTTGGTAACCAGGATGACAATGCGGGATTCGGTATAGTATCACAAGACACAACAGATAAGAGCTCTCTGCAATTTTATTTCTCTACTGGTTGTGTAGATGGTACAGTTGCAAAACAATCTGGATCTATTGATCTTGTCAGTGGTCATAATACTAACTCTGGCACTGGTAATTCATCAGGACAAATTACTATAGCGTCAGGAAACGTAACTAATGGTAGCTCGGGTAGAGTCATCCTACAAACTGGCGGTGCTTCTGGCATAAGAGGTAATATTGAACTTAATGGATTTAGAGTTGATGCAAGCGGCAGTGAAGGTCCATTTAGAGCGCCAAATTTAACGTCTGATCCAGGAACATTATTGAATGGAGATGTTTGGTACAACACAACATCTAATCAATTAAAAGCTAGAGTAAATGGATCAACAGTGGTGTTGGCATAATTACGATATCTTTTTGTAGATTCGTGGACCAATTAGTTTCATCATGAACATATATAGAAAATATCTAGAAAAGTCTTGATTATTTTTATCTTCTAGAGAGGTAGTTATTTTTTGTCCCATCGGTATGTTTCCCGAACATCCTCTATTGTCATTTCTTCGTCCACAAGAGCATGATGTGTTAAAACATCTAATGCCATTTTTATTCTTTGTTGTTGAGTAGGTGGTATTGGATTTAAGAACTCTGGAAGACACATTGCTCGAAACGGACATCTTGTACACCTCACTGAATCCATGCATTTGCCATCTAGATTAACTATCTCATCTAATGTTGATGCATCTTGTTTACTCAGAGCCATCTTTATCTCCGATAATCTCTTCTATGGCTTCTGATAGAAGAATGCGTGATGCTATATCAAGATATTTTGCATCGGCCTCTTCCTCTGATAGATCTTGTACCCCAAGTGATTCTATACATGACATGTAGCTTCCATTTGGCTTAACTTTTAGCATACTAAGTGGACAGATAGCACATATATTGGGTCTAGCCCAGCAACAACTGCCATCCTCTTCAATAATTTTTTTAATAATATCCATCTTATTCATTAATATCAGATTCCTGTTGTTAATATTATACAGGGGAATGACCTAGATAGTTTTCATAATCGTTAGGATGGTATAATGGGTTCACTATGTCTATAACTAAACCTAATCAGCCGTATCCATTGCCGCCAGCGACGTCAACAACGTCAACGCCGTCACCGATGCCGATATATTTACCTGACCCATCTATCAAAGGAGTCAGCTTTGATCAACTATTGAATCAAAGAGGTATTAGAATGTTACATCACAAAGCTATACCTTGTATGAACGTAGAATCAACTGACTTTCAAGCTCATGTGCCTGACTGTCAATTCTGCGATGACTCAGGAATTATTTATTATGATGTTAGAGAAATTTGGGGCGTTTTTAGTGGAAACTCAATTGAGAAAACTTTTGAAGCTCATGGAGTTTGGGAAGTTGGAACAGCAGTTGTAACTTTGCCAACTGAGTATGCAGATGGTACTCAAGCAGATTTCAATACATACGATAAGTTTGAACTTCCCGATTTCACAGTTCGGCTTTGGGAACTTAAGGGATATGAACCACGTGCTGGCAATAAACAAGAACTTAGATATCCTATAGAGAAAATAGAATATGCATCATCTATTACAGATGGAGTTCAAAAGTTCTATACGCTTGGTGTAGATTTCAATATTGGTCCCGATGGTGAAATAGTATGGATAGCAGGCAAAGAACCTGCATATAATGTTGATAAAGAGCGTGGAGAAGTTGTAGGTTGGGCTTATTTTGCTAAACCAGTATATGTTGTAATACAGTCACTTCGTGAACTAAGAATAACACAAGAGTTGATAAATGGTACAAAACAAGCACGAAGACTGCCACAGCAGATACTAGTAAAACGTGACTTTATGATGGGTGCTGGCGAGAAAATAGAGAATCCAGTTGTCCCTTAAGTTAAGCTTAAATATGAGTTATAATGATGTATCTAGTTTAAACAGGAGTCTACGTGTTGCATTTAGATCAATTCAAGCATATTGAGGTAAGTTTGCACGGAAAGATCCGTAAAAACAAACTATATTTTTGCTCTTGTGATCGTTGCGGCGCAAATAAAGGGTATAAACCTAAGTCGTATAAAGCTCAATTGTGTAATAGATGCGCTCAATCTAATTTTGAACCATGGATGAATTGGGATAATTATGGTAAATGGGAAATTGATCACATAATTCCTGACAGTTCTTTTAATTATTCTTCAGTTTATGATGATGCTTTTAAAAAGAGTTGGACATTAGAAAATTTACAACCACTTGAAAAGTCTGCTAATGCTAGTAAGGGAGCAAAAATATGCCTCAAAGCGTAAGCAGAAAGCAATTTAGAATGATGCAGGCAATATTACACGGAAAAGCTGATCCATCTAAATCTGGTGGTCGTGGCACTCCGCCTAAATCTATTGCAGCTAAATACTCAGCCCCTAGTAAAGACGCTCCAGAAAATCACGGCGAAAATCGTGGTGGTACATGGGGTGAAAAACACCATGCCAAAGCTAAAGATAAAGTTAAAGAAGATAGAGCAAAACGCAAGAAACATAAGAAATCAAAAAAAGAACTTAAGAAGTCTTTTGAGGATTTTTATAAGGGTCATGCGGCAGCTGCTATAGTAATGGATGATAACAATAGAATCCTATTAGGACGTCATAGTTCTGGTGGATTAGCTTTTGCTGGTGGTCATTGCGATGACGCTGATGGAAGTAAAGATATCACTGCATTAAGAGAACTTAAAGAAGAGTTTGGAATTACCGGAAAGAATCCTCAAAAGATCTGGTCTGGTAAATTAAACGGCAATGAGTGTGATGTATTTTTAGTTGAATCATTCACTGGTGAACCTAAATCAACAGATGAAATTAAGAGTCCTCGTTGGGTTGAACCTAGTGATATTCCCTGGGACAAGTTGCGTGACTGCTGTGTTGAACCATTAGAATCTCTAATTAGGGAGAAGATGGGTAAATCACTTGCTGGCATGCTTGCTATTGAAAAATTAGAGAAAAATATCGTACGTCAGAAAGCAGATGCAGTACTAGAAGTCACACATGGTGATGCACTTCGTATAGTTGGCAACGGTCTCTTCCGCAAGATACGTGAAGTTGTTAAAGAGATGCAGGATGAAGATTTTAGGGATTTCGATATAGATACTCACAAGATTAGTATTCGCAAACATATGAGCGATATTTATTCTGGTCGTGTAACTGATGGACATAAAGTAGTTTATCAGTGGACCAATAAATCACTACCTGAACTAACTGTCGCTCTCATGAGTGTATTTGAGTGGTACCTACCAGAAGATGAAAAAGATCTAGAACTACTAGACGACAATGCTTTACCTGATGACGCTGTTCACGGCGGCATGCAGAACTTAATTGATAATTATAAAAAACACAATATTGCCAATATATATGAAGAGATGGAGACCATTCGAGAACAGATACGAAATGGTATGGCAGTAGATCTTCAGCAAGTTGAAGCTCGCATAATGACTCTTTTTGATAAATTAGAAGATGTTGTTCATAACTTAACAGAGAAACATAATCACCTTGCTGGTATGGCTGGTTCAGAAATTGACGAACTAGAAAGAAAGTTAAAAGAATTACAGAATAAAATTGAAGAAATGGGTAATAGACCTGAGACCGTAGAAGCATTTTCTGTACATAGAAAAGATCCTGTACAGATACATGATAATAACTATCCCTATCTACCACGCCCTGAAGTAGAAATATCTCCCAACGGGAAGATTAAAATAACATTTAATTCTGGTTGGACAAATTTAGAAAAAGAGAATTTTTTACAGGATTTACGAGCTAAAGTAATAAAGCGCGGTAAGTCAGATGATTAATATATTCTTAGAAGTTGAAAGACTAAAACATACACTGCGTAATAAGGGACTAGATGAGTCTTTAGTAGAAGCTCTAGCTGCCAAGGCAGAGCAAGAGATTGCTTTCTCTCTAAGAGAAAGATTAGACTCTGCTATGGATATGGCTATTCAATCTGGTGTTGAGAAAGATTCAGCTGATTTTATCAATGCACTTCGTCCTAGACCTGATGCATTCATATTAGAGACAGAGTCTGGTAACACTGACTTCAGTGAACCTCCATATCCTAATCTAGATAATTTATTGTCTGGCGCAAAGCCTATGAAAGATGGAAGCGGTGTTTATAAAGTTATACCAGTAGGTGAACCAAGTAAGAAACCTAAACCACCTATTCATACAAATATCTTTGATGCTCAAAAAGCAATCTCTGCAGAGAGATATGCCGCTTCATTATCTCAATATAACAAGATGGCTCCAAAAAACTCTAAAGCTAAGACTAAATTTAGAACAGCAACAAGTAAACAAAGTCGCAGTGATCAGTGGGTTCTTCCAGCAAAAGAGAAAAACTTTACAGAAGACTTGATAGAAATAAATACTATGCTTCAAAGTTCACATGATGATGTAGTGCTAGACGTAATACGTAGTTATGAGGAGGGATTCTAATGAGTTGGGTCCTTCCTGAAATTGTAGTTCAAAAAGTTATTGACTATGGTATAAAGCAACTACGCGCAAACAAAACTGAATTTTATGATTTATTTTGTCAATATACTCAAGATGAACTCACTAATGACTACGGTGATAAGTACCTAGATGAAGTATGGAATTGGTTCTCAACTACCAAAATCCCTGTAGTTAAAGCTTGGGCTTTTAACGCTCAAAAGATACCATCTATTAGTGTTCATTTAGCTAATGAGACAGAGGATGAATCAAAAGCAGCATTGAGTGATTTAGCTGGTTCATTTGATGATCTTGGTGAAACTGGAACTGGTGTTTTTACTGTGATGGTAGATATTGGTATTCATGCCAATAGGGCCGGTGACCATGTACTATGGTTATATTACATAGTTTCCTATGTTCTATTCAAGCATAAGTTAATGGCCCATAGATTAGGACTTAAGTTACATACGTTTAGTGCCTCAGACTACAATAAAGAGGCAGGAAAGATGGGAGAGAATATCTGGACGCGATGGATACGTTTTCGTTGCACCACCCAGAACTTCTGGGATGCCGATAGGTTTGCAGAGATTGCTGACCTTAATACTGAGCCAAAGGTTGGTTTAGAACCAGCCTCTGATGTATCTGCATCAATGGATGTCAACATAGAAGAAGTTGATACTACTGCCAATGATGGTATAAAGGCTAGTAGGGTAGGTGACGATGAAGATGTTGAGGATCTCAACATTTAACTAACATATAAGTTAAAGTTAATAGGAGTTATAGATGAGTGAACAAGAAGATAAATTAGATTCTCAGGATGCAGGCGCTGAGGAAACACTTACTAAAAGTGCACCTAAAAAGATGATCAAAAGTACACCTAAAAAAGAAGAGTCGACAACTGACTTTGATAGTTGGTATGCTCTACGAAGTAGTAAGATTCCAGCCCATCATCACAAAGAGATCTTAAGGGCTGACTTTAGTGCCCGTAAGATTAGAGACACTGCTACAATGGAAGAATTCGATAGTGCTTTAAATAAGTATGGCATTAAACTAAACTAGATCCTAACTATACGCTTATGTTATAATTAGGTCATAAGATTTGATTCAGGAGATATAAAATGGCAATAAATGTAAGTTTTAATGGTGCAACGATTTTTAAGCCGGGTGCCTACTCTAAGACGTCAATCGATCTTGGTGGCGGCTTTCCTCTAAGTCCAACTGGTCTTATTGCACTCTTTGGTGAAGCTGATGCTGGCGAACCTGGAGCTGATGAAACAAATATTGCAAACAACGTATTTGGTCCAGATGAACTTCCAGCAATTCGTGCGAAATATCGTAGTGGAAACATTGTTGATGCTTGTAACTTCTTATTTGCTCCTGGAGCAGATGGTGCAATTCCTGGCGGTGCTCAAGCTGTTTATATTTATAAAACAAATGCATCTATTCGCGCTCAATTAGTACTAGCTGCTTCTTACGGAACAGTTCGTGCATTAGAGCATGGTGTTGGTGGAAACAGAATTACTGTTAAAATTGTAGGTGCTGGTCTTACACGAACAATTACATTATCTCAAAAAAGAGATACATTGGTTGAAAGTGCAACAGTTGGTGGTAACATAGTAATGACAATTACTCATGCTGGTGCTTCTACTGTAACAATCGACGACACAAAAGTATCCCTGTTTGATGGTGCAACTACAACTGATCTATTAAAAGCTGGTTACAATAGCGTTGGCGATCTTGCTGCAGATATTGGTCTTCTTAGTGGATGGACTGCAGTGTTAGGTGCAGGTATCGATTCTCGCTTACCTGTTAGTGTTCTTGATCATGTTACTGCATTGTCAGCGACTGGCGGTGCTGCTGTTAAAATGGATGCATATGAAGTTCAACAAATGTTTGCACAATCGCAAATTGCATCACTCGTTTCTCCTGCGAATACAGGTCTTCCTGCAGCGTTAGCTGAAACATTTCTTGCTGGTGGAGTTCTTGGTGCAACATTAACATCAGACATCACTGATGCATTAGCTAAATTTGAAAAAGTACGTGTAAATAGCATTGTCCCTCTCTTCTCTCGTAATGCTACATCTGATATTTCTGATAATATGACTGACACTGCTTCTACTTATACTATTGATGGAATTCATCAAGCAGTTAAGACTCACTTAAGTTTAATGTCTACCACTAAGAAACGTTCTGAGCGACAAGGATATTTATCTGTTAAAGATACATATGCTAACTGTAAAGCAAAAGCAATTGGTATTGCGTTTGCAAGAGCTCAATTGTGTATTCAAGATATTAGAAATATTGATGCACAAGGTGTTATCAAGTGGTTTCAACCTTGGGCTGGTTCTGCACTTCTTGCAGGTGCTCGCGGCGGTTCTCCAGTTGGAAACCCAATGACATTTAAGTACTTTAATATGTCTGGTATTCGTCAAACTGCACAATCTATGTCAACTGCTGAACAAGATATCGTTATTGACTTTGATCCAGATACACAATTCGACAATGGTATCCAAGCAGGTATCAGCTTTTGGGAAGCTCCTCAAAGTGGCGGTTTCCGTCTAGTTGTTGATAATACAACTTATGGAAAAGATGGCAACTGGGTTTACAATCGCGGTCATGTTATGTATGCAGCCGATGTATTAGCTTATGACTTCCGCACTCAATTAGAGAATATCTATATTGGATTGAAGAATACTGTTTCTGCTGCTGAGATTAAATCAACTTGCGAAGCTATCTTGTCTACTTATTTGGCACAAGGAATTACTGTTAGTACTTCTGATGCGAAGAACGGTTTTAAACAACTAGTTGTTCAAATCAATGGGAACACTGTAAACGTTTCTGTTGTAGTTAAGTTAGTAGAAGGTATCGACTTCATCTTGGCTGATATCACTCTACAAAGAGCTACAGCTACAGCGTAATAATAAAATATAAAAGGGATCATACGGTCCCTTTTTTAAATAATTAGGTAGGAACATGAGCATAGAGAATAAACTGATTAAACTTATTGAAGAGCTTCAAAAAGCCAAAAAAGCTGCACTTCCTCCG
>Ga0315291_10009581_pt1 | contig 11879 bp, 15 predicted proteins | sample YL17G12_20_MG_FD_203070 | JGI IMG/M metagenome (GOLD analysis project Ga0315291, IMG submission 203070) | Sediment microbial communities from Yellowstone Lake, YNP, Wyoming, USA - YL17G12_20 | ecosystem: Environmental > Aquatic > Freshwater > Lake > Sediment | place: USA: Wyoming | collected...
TGGTGCCATCGCCGCCCGCAGCAATCACAGCGTCGTACTTCGCGTCCGCCGCTTCTCTGGACAGCGCCGTGATTCTGTTGGCGTCGTCTTCTACAAACCAATCCACCGCCCACCCATGAGAAAGCAAAAATTCCCTGGCCGCGAGTATATCGTGCGTCAAGTCGCGCTGCCCGGATCGGGGATTGTAGATGAGTCTGCCCTTCATAGCGTTGCTACCACCCGCGCATGGAGTCAGGCGCATTATACCACGCGCCCCAGTTTTGGACAAGGGAACCGTCGGATGTAGAATATCGTCAGTGTAGTAGGCGCAACGAAGCTCCCAACTTGTTTAGTCCTGAGCGGGGTGAAGAGTAGCGAAATGGCCCCGACATAGGCAACTCCATGAGCGAGACTAAACCACCAACCGAATTAGTAGGAGCGCACTACCGCATTCTTGGGCGGGCGAAGACCGACGCGGAAACGATCACCTTCCGCGCGCAGGACGCCCGCTCAGGCGAAACGGTGGCACTCCTCGTGCTCCGCGCTCCCTCGGAGAACGCTGAAGCCGCCTCCGAGGCATTTCGCCGCGCCGCCCATCGCTGGACGGGTCTGACGCACCCCGCCGTGCCCCAGGTTCTGGTTGCGGGGAACGACCGCGGCGTGGAGTATGCCGTGACCGAATGGCCGGGCGACATTTCGCTCGCGCAACTTATCCAGAAATCCGGCGGGCTTTCCCTCTCGCGCATGGCGGACATCGGCCTGCAATTGTGCTCGCTGTTCCAGTTCTTCCGCCAGGCAGGGCTGTTCACTCAAGGGATGACCATCTCCGATTTTGTCCTCAATCCCTGGGGCGACCTCCGGTGCATGCCGGGTGCGGTCGCGGCGGCAGTGAAACTGGGCGCAGGCGGAAGTCCCTCGACGGATGCCGCACAGATCGGGCGGCTCCTGAAGGAGATGGCTGGTTCCTGTGGTGCAGAAGCCCTGCTGCCTCCAGAGTTTCGGCTTATCCTGTACGCTGCCACCGCCCCCAACCCCGCAGACCGCTACCCCGATCCCGCGGCGATGGCCCAGGCGCTGCACGCCTACTGGCGCTCCCGCTGGCGCAGTCTGCCTAATCGGATCGCGTTCCGGTTTCTGCCCCTCTCCGAGCCGCCCGCGCAAAGCCGCACCGGGTCTGCCGCCCCCGCGCGGCGACCCTGGCTGTGGGAACCTATTGGCATCGCCGCGCTGGTCATCGCCGTCGCGGCGGTACTTGGACTGATTCCTCTTTGGTCAGCCGTCTACGGCCGGTTTGCCCGGCCCGTGGCGGTCGCGCCCCTGCCCGCGATGCAAAATCAGGATAACGTCTTGATCCCTGACCTGACGGGGCTGGACGAGGGAACGGCCTGGAATTTGCTGGACCAGGCGGGGCTGCGTTTGTTGGTCGCGTCACAGGTATACTCTGAGGAGATTCCACTCGGCAAGGTCGCGAGGCAGACTCCGGAAGGCGGGCAGCGCGCTCCGCAAGGCACGACGGTGCAGGTGGTGCTAAGCAAGGGGTCGGGCAAGACCGTTGTGCCGGACGTGACAGGACAATCCTATGCCGCCGCCGAAGCCCTCCTGGCGCAGAACAACCTGAACGCGACCCGCGAGGACCTCTGGAGCGAGGGGCAGCCCGACGTTGTTCTGGCGCAGGACCCGCCCCCAAACACGCAGGTTGTGCCGGGGACGGCTGTGGCGTTGCGGGTGGCCGCGGGTCGCTCCTTGATCATCAACGCTGCCCTGGGAGATGTGGCGCGGCTGCACACGGTGGAACCGGACAAGGGCTCCTTGAGGCCAGGAGACACCCTGAACATCACCTTGCGATGGCAGGCCCTCCGCCCCGTGCAGGAGCGGTTCTCCGTGTTCGTTCATCTGGTGGACGCCAATGGCGTGATTGTGGCCCAGGACGACAATGAGCCCGCGAGGGGAAGCCGCCCGACCATTTCATGGGCCGCGGGCGAGGTCATCCCCGACGCCCACGCGCTCACGCTCCCGGCATCCGCGCCGCCCGGCGAGTATCTGATTCGCGTGGGGCTGTATCTGCCCGGCCCGAATCAGCGGTTGCCAGTGGTGGATGCGGGCCGCGCCGAAACCCAGGGCGATGCGCTGATCGTTCACCGAATCACCGTCAACCCATAGTCACCAGGAAACTGCTCTCATTTCACCGCAGAGCCCACAGAGACCGCAGAGAAAAACGGAAAAGACACCACCAAGTCACAAAGACACCAAGGAACACAAAACTGAACCCTTGTTCCTTGGTGTCTTGGTGTCTTTGTGGGTTCTCTGATTCCTCTGTGGTCTCTGCGCTCTCTGCGGTGAAAGGAATTACTGTGATAGCCCCAGGCAGAAACTTGATAGTTTTTGACAGACCTTTTGTGGTATAGTGGCGTTGTGCATAGGGTTGTGAAAGAAGGCTGCAACGGATGTTGTAGCCTTCTTCGCATGTTTGGAGGAGGGTGTTTTGGCCGGAACAGGCCGTTCATCGCAGATCAGCAGCTTCTACAATCTGACCGTGGAACAAAGGCGAAATCTGCTCCGAGAGTGGGCTAGCCTGGATGCCGAAGAGATGGCTGCCCTGGATGGCGGTCTCTCGTTGCAGCAGGCCGACAAGATGGTTGAAAACGTAGCCGGGCGCTACGCTCTGCCGCTGGGGATTGCGACGAACTTCCTGGTGAACGGCAAGGACTACCTGGTTCCGATGGTGATAGAAGAGCCGTCGGTGGTGGCGGGAGTCTCTTTCGCCGCCAAGTTGTTCCGGGCCGGAGGCGGCATCCAGGCGCAAGCCCTGGGCCGCGAGATGATCGGCCAGATTCAGATTCTTGACCTTGACAACCTGGATGCAGCCGCAGGAGCCTTGCGCGGAGCAGAACCCAGAATTCTCCAGCAGGCCAACGCCTTGCAGCCTGGACTGGCGGCGCGGGGCGGCGGCGCAAAGGGGCTGGAAATTCGCCCGCTGCCAGAGACCGCCGCAGGCCCGATGCTCATTCTGCACATACTGCTGGACACAGTGGATGCCATGGGGGCCAACGCCGTCAACACGGTGGCCGAGGGGATGGCTCCGCTGGTGGAGGAAATCACCGGCGGGCGCGTCAACCTCCGCATCCTGTCCAACCTCTCGGACCGGCGCATGGCTCATGCGGAGGGCAGAGTTCCCGCCGGGGCGCTTTCACGCGATGGGCTGGACGGCGGCGAGGTCGCCCGTCGCATTGTGGAAGCGGCTGCTTTCGCAGAAGCCGACCCCTACCGCGCCGCGACCCACAACAAGGGGATAATGAACGGCGTGGATGCGGTGGCGATTGCGACGGGCAACGACTGGCGGGCGCTGGAAGCGGGGGCTCATGCCTACGCCGCGCGGTCGGGCCGCTACACCGCGCTTTCCCAATGGTGGCGGACGGACGAAGGTGACCTGGTCGGCTCGCTCCAAATGCCGCTGGCCGTGGGGATTGTGGGGGGAGCCACGCGTGCTCACCCCGCCGCAAAGGTCGCGCTGAAGGTTCTGGGGGTGCAGACGGCGGCGGAACTAGCCGGGGTGGCGGCGGCGGTGGGGCTGGCGCAGAATCTGGCGGCGCTGCGCGCGCTCGTTGCTGAGGGCATCCAGCGGGGGCACATGGCACTGCACGCGCGGAAACAGACTGTTGGAGAACGTGACTGAATGAAACCAATCCGAGACGTGGGCATCGTGGGCTACGGGGCATACGTCCCGCGCTTCCGGCTTCCCGCAAAGGAAGTGGCGCGGGTATGGAAAGGCCCCGACGGCGACGTGCCCATCGTGGAGAAGGCGGTGGCCGGCCCCGACGAGGACGCGGCGACCATCGCCATTGAAGCGGCGCGAAACGCCTTGAAGCGCGCGCAGATTCAACCGAAACAGATAGGCGCGGTGTGGGTGGGAAGCGAATCCCATCCTTACGCGGTAAAACCTACGTCCACCATCGTGGCCGAGGCCATTGGCGCGACTCCGGAAATCCAGGCGGGCGACTGGGAGTTTGCCTGCAAAGCCGGCACCGAAGCGATGCAGGCCGCGTTCGGGTTTGTGGGGTCGGGGATGGCTTCCTACGCGCTGGTCATCGGCGCGGACACGGCCCAGGCACGCCCCGGCGACGAACTGGAATACACCGCCAGCGCGGGCGGCGCCGCCTACATCATCGGCCTCAGGGAAGAGAGCCTGGCGTATCTGGAAGGCTCCTATTCCTACGTGACCGACACACCCGACTTTTTCCGCAGGCCCGAACAGACCTATCCCCAGCACGGATCCCGCTTCACGGGCGAACCGGCCTATTTCAAGCACGTGCTGACCTCTGCCCAGGGGCTTTTGGACCAGTTGGGGGCAAAACCGTCGGATTACCGCATGGCCGTCTTCCACCAACCCAATGTGAAATTCCCCCAGCGGGCGGCGAAACTGTTGGGATTCACCGACGAGCAGGTCAAGACCGGCCTGCTGGCGGGCGTCATCGGGAACACCTATGCGGGGTCTTCCCTGCTGGGTCTGACAGCGATTCTGGACGTGGCGCAGCCAGGGGATCGGCTGCTGCTGGTCTCCTTTGGCTCCGGCGCGGGGAGCGACGCCATGTCGTTTGTGGTGACGGAGAATATCGTCCAGCGCCGCAAGCGGGCGCTGTTCACCTGCGACTACATTCAGCGCCGCAAGGAGATTGACTACGGCCTGTACGTGCGGTATCGCGGGAAGTTGAAGGTTCACTGATGAGAGACGTCAGCATCATTGGAATCGGGCAAACGAAAGTAGCGGAACACTGGGAGAGGTCGCTGCGACATCTGGCGGCGGATGCGGTGATGGCCGCCATGCGCGACGCGGGCGTGGAGCGAGCCGATGCGCTGTACGTGGGCAACATGCTGTCGGGTGAACTCAGCGGCCAGGAGAACCTAGGCGCGCTGATTGCAGATTTCGTCGGTCTGCGGGGAATTGAGGCCGCCAAGATTGAAGCGGCGTGCGCCTCCGGCGCGGCGGCGGTGCGCATGGGTTATTTGGCCGTCGCCAGCGGCCTGCTGGACGTGGTCATCGCCGTCGGCGTGGAGAAGATGACCGACCAGGGCAGCGAGATCGTCACCGCCGCCCTCGCGACGGCAGCCGACGCTGACTATGAGGTCGTGAACGGTGTCTCGTTCATCTCCTTGAACGCGCTCATCATGCGACGCTATATGCACGAATACGGCATCCCGCACGAGGACTTCGCAGGGTTCCCCGTCAACGCGCACAAGAACGCGGCCACGAATCCGAACGCCATGTTCCAAAGCCCCATCTCGCTGGAGACGTTCAAGCGCGCGAAGATGATCGCTTCGCCCATCAATCTCATGGATTCATCGCCGGTGGCGGATGGCGCGGCAGCAGTAGTCCTGGCCCCATCGGACCTTGCCCGGCGCTTCCAGGCCGCCCCTGTGCGGATCATCGGATCGGCCAACGCCACGGACTCGCTGGCCGTCCACGACCGGCACGACCCGCTGTTTCTGAGCGCGGCGGCCCTGTCGGCGCAGAAAGCGTACCGGCAGGCGGGACTTGGGCCTGCGGATGTGGATTTCTTTGAACTGCACGATGCTTTCAGCATCACAGCAGCCCTTTCGCTGGAGGCGGCGGGGTTCGCCGAGCGGGGACAGGCCACCCGCCTTGCCAAAGATGGCGAAATCAGTCTGAGCGGGCGCATTCCCGTCTGCACCCTGGGCGGGTTGAAGGCACGCGGGCATCCCGTGGGCGCAACCGGCGTCTATCAGATCGTGGAGGCCGCCCAGCAACTGCGCGGGCAGGCAGGCCCCAACCAGGTGAAGAACGCCCGCATCGGAATGACGCAAAATATCGGCGGCAGCGGCGCTGCTGTCATCACACACATCCTGGCTGCCGCAGAGTAGCCGGAAATCATGGGAGGTTAGAATGCCTATTCCACAGTATTGGAGAACGCAGAGTCAGCGCTACCGGCTCACCGGAGAAGTGTGCAACACCTGCGGGGCCAAACTGTTCCCGCCCCGCGACGTTTGTCCGGAATGTTCCAAGCCCGCCTACGAGCCGTTTGAGTTCGGCGGCGCGGGCGAGGTGTATTCCTTTTCCCTGTTGAGCAATGCCCCGGCGGGATACGAAGCCTACGAGCCATACACGGTGGCGCTGGTGAAGCTGGCGGAAGGCCCGCTGGTGACGGCGCAGTTGACCGACGTGGAGCCGGAAGAGGTACGCATCGGCATGCCCGTGGAGATGGTCACGCGCAAACTCACCGAGCAGGGCGAAGACGGCCTCATTGTGTACGGGTACAAGTTCCGCCCCGTCCTGCGCCCCGCCGCCAACGGCTAATCGCCTACGGCACCGATTCAATCTGACAACGAGAGAGCAGCCCGCCAGTGGATACACTTATCACCACTCCGCATGGAACGGTGACAATCCGATTGGCAACAGAAGAGGATACCCCAGCCTATCGCGACCTGCGCTTGGAGGCTTTGCGCTCTCATCCTGAGGCATTTTCCTCGGACTACGTGGCGAACCTTGCCAAGCCGATGACCTTCTGGACAGAGAGACTCCGGTCCAATGGCGCGGTCACGATCTATTTCGCCGTCCACGACCATCAGTTGGTCGGGATGTGCGGCATCGCTCGCGAGAATTCGCCCAAGGTGCAGCACAGCGCAACGATCGTGGGGATGTACATCCGACCCGACTGGCGCGGCCTTCATATTGGCGAGGCACTCGTGACGGCTTGTGTGGATTGGGCGCGAACTCAGGGTGTGAAGGTTGTCAAACTAGCCGTAGTGACAACAAATGCCTCTGCGATTCGCTGCTACGCCCGCTGTGGTTTTCAGGTTTACGGAATAGAACCCCAAGCCCTTTACTACGACAGTGTCTTCTACGATGAACTGCTGATGGCGCGAGCGACATAGCGGCGACACATCTACTTGTGGGACAACTTTGCACAATCCGTGTTTTGTTCGGGCAAGGGCTTGACACAGCACGAAATCCGCAGTACATTTCGATTGGCTCCAAGGCCAGCATTCCGGTCTTCGTCACGCGAAAGCCTGCTGTTAGAACTACTGTCTGGAGAAATAGGACAATGAAAACGATGACGTACGTCTACTGGCAAGATGAGGACAAGTGGCTTGGATATTTAGAAGAGTATCCTGACTACTGGACTCAAGGCGAAACGATAGAGGAACTGGAGGAGAATCTCAGAGATATCTCCAAGGAACTTGCCAGCGGAAGCATCCCCTGCGTCCGAAGGGTTGCCGAACTGGAAGTGGCATGAAACGCAGCGATTTGATACGCGAGTTAGAGAAGATGGGATGCGCGCTCATTCGTCATGGGGCGAAGCATGACTGGTATCAGAACCCGAGGACGAAGGTTTCTCAGCCTGTTCCTCGTCACAGGGAGATTCAGGAGCATCTGGCGAGACACATCATCAAAATGCTGAGGGATCAAACCTAACCAGCGGTTGCAGCCGATCGCCTGCGGCTTTGGCTGGTTCCAAAGCCAGCAATCCACTCTGCGTCGCACGAAAGGCTGCTGTCCAAAACCCCATCTGGCGGGATTATGCTGCAAACTCGGAGTCTAAGCCAACGTATTGGTGAATTAGGTTACAGAGATCGGAAAGCGCGTGATAGGACTAGACGGTCAGTCCAATCACCATCTGAGCGGCTCTGATAGTCACACGAGCGGGACAATAGTCATGAGCACTACGCCACCAAGCGGCTCAATGCGAACACCGCCAAGCGTCAGCGGTTCTTCATCTTCACCAAACGGATCTCGCTCGCCGTCAATCCTCATTGGATCGACATCACCCCATACACAAAAGATCACCTGGTTCCGTGATTACTTTCGGCCACACTTCGATGATTGGGTTATCGGGCCAATCAATCGCCTCGTTCACACACAAGATGCGCTCATCGGGTTTATCTTTATGGCGTGTGCAGTTGATTATTTGGCTGGGTTTTGGTGGGGAGAGAGTACAAAAGGGCAAGTTGACAATGCCTACACTGGTTTCATAAATGAGTACTTTCCAAAGGGCCGGTATGATGCGACAGGGCTATATGACAGTCTGCGTAACGGCCTTGTTCATATGTTTACCATCAAAAACAAGAAATACGCTCTCACGCATAATAACCCCGGTCTTCATTTGAAGAACGACCGCAATGGGCAGATTATACTGAATGCACAAGACTTTCGCGATGATTTGATCGCCGCCAAGGAGCGGTATTTTGCTGACGTGGAGGTCCAAGCCGAGTTGCTGGATAGAGTGCTAGATCGTTACAACCGCGATGGGTTTCTTAATCTGGGTCCTCTGTAAATCGCAACGGGCCGCTCAACATTGGTTGCAGCCGGCCTTTCGCCCCATGTAGCGCCCTACCGCGAGCGGTTGATCGCCACATGTAGGGGCGAAGCATTCGGAAGGAGTGTTTCTCTTTTCGGCGATGTCCCGCCTCCGAATGTTTTGCCCCTACTTATCTTCCAGCGTGGCGACCCCTGGCAGCGTCTTGCCTTCCAAAAACTCCAGCGAGGCCCCGCCGCCGGTGGAGACGTGCGATACCTTGTCGGCGACGCCCGCCTGCTCCACTGCCGCCGCAGAATCGCCCCCGCCGATGATGGTCGTCGCGCCGGGGAGTTCGGCCAGCGCGCGGGCGACCGCGAAGGTTCCTTCCGCAAAGCGCGGGACCTCAAAGACCCCCATCGGCCCGTTCCAAACGACCGTTTGGGCCCCTTTTAGCGTTTTGACGAAGGCTTTGACCGTCTTCGGGCCAATGTCCAGTATCCGCCACCCTGCGGGTACGGACTTTACCGGCACGGTCTTTGAGACAGCATCGGCGGAGAAGGCGTCGGCCACCACAACGTCGGTGGGAAGGATGATCTTGCCCCCGCTCTTTGCCAGGCGTCCTTGCGCGACGGCCACGCTGTCTTCTTCCACCAGCGATGCGTCCAGGCCCGCGCCCAGGTCAATAGTTGTCCTGAACTCGCAGGCCCATTCGCGGGCGGAGTCGTCCGTGGTCATCTCTACCTGGACAGTCAGCCTCTCCGGCGCGAAGCCCTTGTTGGCGGCGACCGCCGCCATGGTGAGCACCATTCACGCGCCCAACGCCGCCGCGACCAGTTCAACGGGGCACAGGGCCGCTCCGGGGCGCTGGAGGTTGATGCGCTCGTCCACGACGAAGGCATGGTCGCCGATGCGGACTTCGGCCTGTTCGCCGCCGATGTACCGCGCCGAAAGCGAGCGCCTTTCCATCGTGGCCTCACGCGGGGACTTGAAGGAGTTCGGCGAAGTCCGCGGGGGCCACGCCAGGCGACTGAATCGCGTGCGCTGCATAGAACCGCGCAACTGTTACCTCCACCTGCTCGGGAGATACGCCAGCCAATGCCTGCTCCAGGTCAGCGAGTTTCTCGGCGGGGTAGAAGAAGAAATCGCCGGACAGTTCCACGTCCGCGATGCGCCCTTCGCGCACGACCATCAGGGCGCGGATAAGGCCGCCGCGGGCCTTGTAGGCGCGCTGGATAACGTTGATCCCGTCCTGGATTCTCACCCCGCGCTCCCGGCTGAGTTTGCCGCGCTTCAGCAGCCATTCGTCGCTGGTCATCAGCGGAGCCAGTTCGCGGGCCTTAGCATACACCTCGGCAGGCAGCGCCGCGGGGTGGAGTGGGCCGAGGACGGATTCGAACTCGCGGACGAGGATTGCTTTCAGGTCATCCACCGGCGGCACAGAGCCCAGTTCGCGGCGGATGGTGGTCAGGTTCTCCGAAAGCGTCTTGAACACCTTGTCCCGGAACTTCTCGTCGGGGACTTTCAGCACTCTGGCCATCATTTCGTGGTTGAAGTCCAGAATCAGGTTGCCGACGACGATCAGGTGCTCCGCGATTTCCGCCGCGCCGTTGCCGGAGATTTTCCGTCCGCCGGTGATGATGTCGTTGATGGGTTTGTACTCGGCGGGGATTCCGATGGCCTGATACGTCCGCACCACTGGAGCCAGCAGGCGGCGGTAGATGGTTTCCTTGTCGCCCTGCGCGGCGGGGTGATGGAGGGGCAGCATGAGTTGGTAGAACAACTGCTCCCCGTCCAGATACACCGCGCCGCCGCCCACTTCGCGCCGAAAAACGGGGATTTTGTGCTCGCGGCAGAAGTCCAGGTCCACTTCCTGCGCCGCATCCTGGTGGTAGCCAATGCAGACGTAGGGCGTGGCGGGCGCAAGCAGGATGATCCCCGACCCGCCGACGCGCGGCAGAGCGTGGTACAGCAGTTGCGAATCAAGCCAGGGCACTTTGCCCAAGTCGTATACGTTCATGAATCTCCTTGCAAGAACCCTTGAAACCACAGATGAACACAGATGGACACGGATAATCTGGGACTGAATCAGTGTTTATCTGTGTTCATCTGTGGTTACTGGTTACTTCCCATACTTCGCTGTTTCCGCTTGGATGGCCGAGGCTCTATACAAACGCCTCTCAGCAGCCTTGCTTTTGGCTTCTTCTGGCCTTATACTGAGTGTGGCGATCATATTCGCGGGCCTGACGGGTGCTAGAACACCCGGAAGGCCCTGACCCAAAACGCTGGATTCAGCAGCGCCTCGGGCTGAGGGTATTGTACAACCTTCAGCATTCGCGGTCAAACTGCTGCTAGTCAGCGGTTTGGCCGCTTCTTTGTGGGAGGCGGAAGGTGACGAAACGGATGGAAATCAAGCGGCGCGAGAGTCTGGTGACACCGGCGGGCGATGACAACGCGCTCGACCTGTCTGACGTGCTTTTCAAGGCGGGCTTGTGGGATGGCAGGAAGGCGATCCACTGGCCGGACCCGTGGGCGTCGTGGGCGCGCTATGATCAGGCTTTTTGCAACCCGCGGGCGCTGGAGCCCGGCCGGGATTATGTGCTGGAGAGCGAAACATGCGAAACGCGCTAGAATCGCCTAGGACGGCCGTGCAGTACGCTTTTTCGCTTGAGCCGATGAATATGACCTCAGAGCCATTTGCGCCCGTCCTAGAGCCTCTAGAGGCCCTTACAGGGCCAGAAAAGGCCATATCCTCGCCCTATTTCTCGCGCCCTCGGTTTTCCACCGATTTCCTGGCCGTTTCGAACCTGGCCGGCAAGGCTCACCGGGCCTTCCTGCAGTCCTGGGCCTTGCCTCGGTTCGTGGCCAAGCGGGGCGAGGCGTGCGATCTGATTTTGTGCAATCCGGCCGACTTGGCCGATGTGGGAGAATTGCCGGGCGTGACGGTGAAAGCTGACAAGACCGTGTTGCGCCGGACGTTCTACCTTGCGAGGGTTGACAGTGAAGAGATATCCGCTTGAGCAGGAACGGGAATTGACGCCACAGCCCAGCACTTTCACCGCTCAGGTGGTGGTGCCGCTGGCACAGTGCGGGTTAGTGGGGCTGATGTTGGCTCTGGGGTCGCTGGCGATCGCGCGGGCGGTCCTTGGCGATTGGCGAGGCTGGCCGGTTGCGCTGCTGATCGGAGTGCTGGGGTTTGTCATTCTCGGCGCATGGCGGTTTACGTGGGATATCCGGCGGCCGGTCCTGGAATGGCTGGAGAACGCGACGGGGCAAGACCTGGACGGAAACGGCGCGATCGGCGCCACTGGCCGGGTGCAATTCACAGAGGCGCAACTGGACCGGCGCGCCAGGCAAGTGCTCAGACTGGCCGCGGATGGCAAACCCATATCGCGGCGAACGCTGGTGCCTCGCATGATGTCGCGCGGCGAGTGGGAGGGGCTTATGAGTCGCCTGGTCGCCCGTGGGATATGTGACCGCGCGAGAGACGGCTCGGCGGTGCTGAAGTTCAAAACCTTCGCCGAGGCATGGGAACGGTACACGGCGCCGCGCGAGTCGACTCAGTTCTGGGTCGACGAAGACGGCGGATTGGTGAGCAAGGAGTGACTGAGATGTCCCGGACTCGCTTTTTCAGGCAATGGCTGAGCGGAG
>Ga0315291_10009584_pt1 | contig 11876 bp, 21 predicted proteins | sample YL17G12_20_MG_FD_203070 | JGI IMG/M metagenome (GOLD analysis project Ga0315291, IMG submission 203070) | Sediment microbial communities from Yellowstone Lake, YNP, Wyoming, USA - YL17G12_20 | ecosystem: Environmental > Aquatic > Freshwater > Lake > Sediment | place: USA: Wyoming | collected...
CTCTAAAGAGTCCCGCCGAGTGGGCTGCCACGCGATCCAATAGCTCCGGCCGGAGCAAGCCATCGAATCGGCCAGAGTGAGCGGGGCATCGGCCAAAAGCTAACCACGCTTGCCATCTGTAAGTTTGGTGTAACAACACACCGGCAACTGTTTCTATCCGCGTTGAGTCGCGAGTTCGTCTTGGACTGCCGGGATTCCTAGGGTGCCTTTGGGGCCTTCAATCACACCGCCTTGCATAGGCCAGCTTTTTTGAAGCGCGAGCCGCTCAAGGTCTCGATTCCTGATCACGGCATCGGCGATGTCCTCAGCAGGGCCACGGCCGATCCCCGTTTTCTCCCGTATGAAACGCATGAGCCGGTCCACCTTGGACTGCTTGGACTCCTTGGGCTCGTACTTGAAGGCCAGGAATCGGCGTAAAACGGTAGAGGTGAGGGGATCCACCCTTGAGCAGTCGTATCAAAACTTTGGTTTTCAGTGTAATAAGGCACCGTAGGGTTCCTAGTGCTTCCCTATAAGCACTCAGATCGGATGGACATATGGAAAAGAATGCACTCGGACCGGCGGATAGAATCCTCCAGACTGAATTGTCAGTTATTTTGGAGAAGCTGAGAAGCGACGTGTGCGTTCTGTTTCAGGTTGAGCGCATCAGTGCTATTTGTCTAGACTCCAGCTTGCATCACCCCGGTGTTGAGCAAAGCACCGTTGCTAAAACCACTAACATTGTCCAAGTGCTGTCTACCCCAGAAGCCGAGCTTCTCAAATTCCTTGGTGCAGCACAACAGAAATAACTTGTGTGCACTGTGTGGTCAGAGTATGCTGTACATGTGGGAACCAAGACCAAGCGATGCACGCAATGTGGGGAAGCAAAGCCCGTAGAGGAGTTTCGGATCAAAATCTTAGCGAAGGGTGTTAGGATTGCTCTATGCACACCTTGCGACATTGCCTACCGGGCTGCTCGGTACAAACGAGCAGACAAGGCTTTAGCAAAGGAACGCAGAGAAGAGCACCTAGAACGACGCCGGAAACGAGTTGCCTCCGGAGATCTCAAGGAACCCAAAACTAAGGCCTGTATCACCTGTGGCGAACGAAAGTTAGTTAGCAATTTCCGTTGGCGGGATGAATCGCTAGCTTACCGCGTAAACAAGTGCTCTGCCTGCGACAAAGAGAATAGGTTACAAGTTTACCAGAAAAAGAAAGGGCTTTTTCTGGCCAATAACAAGCGAGCCCAAGCAAAGCTCAGGAAACTACTAAATGAACTCAAGGCAGGCCCGTGTATGGACTGTCATAATAACTACCCACCCTATGTGATGGATTTAGACCATCGAGATCCTGCTACAAAAGTAGCTAAAGTCTCCTCACTCGTCTTTGATGGGTCGCGAAATCTTTTAATAGCCGAGGTAGCCAAGTGCGATCTTATCTGTGCAAACTGTCACCGCATACGAACATATAACAGGAGTCTCAAACTCAAATGAACCTCGAAAACCTCAGTGCCGCAGACCGGATAATCAGTAGCTTGCTGACCTACACAGACCATGCCCACCATGGCCGACCTGGCATTGTGGTCCCCGACCCCGGTTCTGAGGTGGGCTGCAAGTGGCTACCGGCTACGCACGCAGTCGAGGAAGGCGAGAAGGTCGTCTACGAGCTTCGTAAGGTCGGCAACAAGAGCGTCAAGCACAAGCTGGGCAAGCTCAAGGACGACGGTCACGTCAAGGACGGCAACCGTGTCATCGGGCGTTACCAGCCCGCTGGCCTCTACCCGGAGGTCGCGGTCTGGATGTACCGGCAGGTCGCAGAGGTCTGGAAGCTCGACAACGAGTTCTCGGCCAAGTGGGCCAGCTACGCCTTCACGCAAGAGCACCGTGACCTCAAGACCATCTTGGCGGCGTTCCTGCTCGTGCAGTCCCGCAAGGGTGACCCCGTGCTGGACGGCGGCAAGGTAGCCTTCTTCGATGAGGACTACCGGGACGTGGGTGAGGCAATGCTTCTGCTCGGCCGTAAGGACGGCAGTGGCGGTGCCCAGCCTGCTCCGGCTCCCAAGGCCAAGGGCCGGGGTAAGAAGGCCCCGAAGGCCGAGAAGAAGGAAGACGGCAACCGAGACTTCAACCCGAAGCTGTTGCTCCGTGTTCACGACATCTTGTGCCTGCCTGGCATCGCGGAGATCAACCGTGAGCTTGGGTTCGGTAAGTCGGCACGTCACCCGTTCTTGGGCCGTTGGTCCAAGGTCGTGGGGAAGTGGCTGCTCTATCGTGAGGAGAACCCGAAGATGTTGGGTGGGCTCGTCAAGGCGGGCTTCCGGCGTACGGTGATGGACCTGGCCCGTCGGGTTGGGTACAAGCCCGCTACGCCCCGGTTCTTCGAGGTGCTTCGGTGGAAGCAGACTCAGGCGGAGGACGGTCGTCGGACCCTGGCCATTGGTCAGGCTGTGGCGGCTGCCGAGTCCTGGGAAGGCTTCACCGAGGAACAGATCTGCGAGGTCATCGTCAAGACCAAGCCGAACTTCAAGCGTGTCGTAGGTCTCCTGCCGAAGGGCCAGGGGCTCACGAGGGCGATTGTGGCGGCTGCCATCGAGGCGGGAAGCTTCTCGGACAAGGACCTGATCATCGCGACCCCCACGCTCGAAGACCTTGGGCTTCTCGAAGTCCAGGGCATCAAGGAGCTGTGGGAGCGGGCCATCAAGGGCGCTGAGGACATGCGGGCTGCGAACATCGCGACTCGTGTTCGGTCCAAGGCGACCCAAGAGAAGCTGGTCGAGGCGGCGGACAACGCGGTCAAGAAGGCCGTGGAGGAAGTCACCAAGGGTCTGAGAGTCTACTTCATCGTGGACATCTCGTCTTCGATGGTGGACTGCATCGAGAAGGCCAAGCAGTACATCGCCAAGTTCCTCCAGGGGTTTCCGGCGGATCAGCTTCACGTCTCGGTGTTCAACACCACGGGTCGTGAGGTCGAAATCAAGCACAGTTCGACTGCTGGGGTCGAGAATGCCTTCAAGGGCATCACGGCCAACGGCGGCACGGATTACGGGGCGGGTGTCCGGGTCTTGCAGAAGCACCAGCCCAAGGACGATGAGGACTCGATCTTCATCTTCGTTGGGGATGAGCAGGCTGCAAACTTCGATGCACAGGTGAAGGCCTCCGGGCTCAACCCGATCGCATTCGGATTCCTGTACGTTGCGGGCAACATGGGTCACACGCACAAGGCGGTTCAGGAGACTGCGGTCAACCTGGGCATCCCGTGCTTCATGATCGATGAGCGGATCTTCGCCGATCCGTACGCAATCCCGCGTACCATCCGTGCGTTGGTTGCAGCGACCCCGGTCGGTACCACGGCCAGGATTGCGGCGGTTCCTCGGGTCACCCTGGTGGACACGATCCTCGCGACCAAGCTACTCACTAAGCCCGCTTGGGCCGCTTGATTAGCTGCGAACGGTGTAGTAGTTAGAACCATGGGCTGGAGAGATCTACTTCCTACTGCTGAGGGCGAGACTTTAGTTTCGCCTTGGCTTGGGGGTAGGTCTCTCCGGTCGGGTTCGCGTCACTGGCACATTGAAGGCCCTCTGCCGAGAGAGCAGGGTTGGGCCAAGTTTTCATTGACCGGGCGTACCGCTCGGTTCGTAGCGGAGGCTCAGGCGGAGACGCTGGGCTTCCGGGTCGTGGGTTACCTGGTTGGGGATCGTTTGGTCCCGTCGGATGTCCGGGTGGATCCTGACCCGAAGAACATCGCGGCTTGCTCCGAGCGTGTGAACCTGATCGACCCTGGGCTAGACCGCTTTGTGCTGGTCCAGGCGGGCCGGGTCAGTGAGGACGGCCCGTTGGTATTCCTTCAGCAGGAGATGCCTCTGGGACCTGAGCAGGAGGTCCAGACGGCCTTCTTGGACGACAAGCTCTCGGTCCAGGACATCCCGGGGGTTCCCCCGGCCTTGGATGCAGCGTTCCGGATGGAGCGGTGGCAGCGGGTTGAGGCGGAGAAGCGGCGTCGGGAGCTTGAGGAACGGCTTCGGAAGGAAGCTGAGGAACAGGCTCGGGAGGCTCGCCGTCAGGAGTTGGTTCAGAAGCTCGGGGACGGGGCGGGTCGTCGGGAGATGGCTCAGCACGACTTTGAGGCGGCGGCCAGGGCAGCGCTTGCGGTGGGCGGGGCTGAGTTCCTGGATCACCGGCCTGCGGTTCGGAAGAACGAGATGGCGGTTCGGTTCCGGCTTCGGAATCGGCGGTACGAGTGTACCTGTGACCGGCGGACCCTACAGATCATCGACGCGGGCATCTGCCTGACCTCGCATGGCAATGACGGGTGGGATCACGGTGAGAAGGGCGACACCTTCTTTTCTCTTGAGAGCCTTCCCGGTGTAATTCTTGAGGCGGACCGCGAGGGTAAGCTCGTAGTGTTCCGCCACGTGGGGTAAATATGGCACTTCCGAAGGGACGTAAAATCGTTGTTGGTGGTCAGAGCTACCAATGGCTAATCAAGGACTCCAGGTCGAAACGGCAACGGCATTTGACTTGGACTCCGCGTGCCATGATTTTGACCCTTCAATCCGAGAGCGGTTCGGCTCAGCAGTTCGTTTGTCAGTCCAGGAAGTGGACTCCGCAAGACGACTACGATGAGTTCGAGGGTGGGGCGGCGACTCACCACAGGGTGGCGTTTGGGCCCAAGCAGGTGCGGGAAGTAATCGAGGCGGGTCTGGTTAAGTGTACGCTTACCAACTGGGAAGTGACCCCGAGAAGGTAAAGCTCATGGCGGTCAGACAAACATTATGCCCGAAGTGCGAGGGTAGACACATCGAGGTCTTGAAGATCTTGAACCCCGAAACGCATGACATGAATGCGGATGCGGACCTCAAGTGCGTTACTTGCGAGCATCTATGGGTAGGTAGAATCACGTCCCCCCGACACGAAAAGCTGCGAGCACGGGGGCTACGCCGATGAAGATCCCCGTTTGCGCACACTGCGGAGCGAGCCTGGTTCGTAAGTCTCGTTTTCTGATGCAGTACACGATGCTCCCAGGGAAGCCGCAGGTTGGTTGGTGCGGGGGTGAGGGTGAACAGAAGCCTTGCGCAACCCTGGACAAGCTGGCGGAATACGTGCTGGATCGTGTACGGTCCCCGGAGTGGCCAGCGGAAGCAATCGTCAGAGACATTCAAAGCAGGGGTCCAGGTAGAGTTAGCGCTGGATCCAAGTGGGGGTCAACATGAGCATCGAAGCAGGGGTTTTGGTAGACCTAGATTGTGAGCCGATCTACTGGCATCTGCCTCGGGATCGAAACACCGGGGCACTTCCGGACTCCAGACCGCTCTGGGACATCATCTGGGAGAACCGGGAGCGAGTCCTGGGGTTCGCCCACAGCCACCCCGGATCCGGGCTTCCGGGCCCTTCCCATGAAGACGTGACAACGTTCGCGGCCATCGAGGCAGCGCTGGGTAAGCGTTTGGTTTGGTGGATCACGAGCGCCGACAACTTCGTGGAGCTGTGTTGGGTGGGGCCGCACAAGCTGGCTTACGGTCGAGGCCCAGCGATGTATGAGCCCACGTGGATGCAGCGGCTCAGGGATGAGTCCGAGTACCTGATCTCGGGGTCCCGTGCGGTTCAAGCGGACGACGACACACAAGATCAAATCAGAAAAGAGGTGACTTATGGAAGCGAATGAGGCAAGAGTGAACGTGACGTACGCGGGTGGCAACGGGGACCTTCCGGACCCGGTGTCGTTCGACGCTGCCGACGGGGATGTGAAGGGGTGGATCGCTGAGGCCCTCAGGGGCGGTGGCGTTCCGGGCATCACCGTGAACGGCGCTGTGGACCTGACCGACTTCGTGGTGGACCGTTTCACCGCGACCGACGTTCGGCCCTACAACCTGATCCAGCTCCGGCCCAAGACTCCCTTCGGAGCCTGAGATGAAACCGGCCAACATCGACAAACCTCCGGTGCATGTCGCGCACTCGGACTTGACGCGCTTTCAAGATGACTCCGCGTACAAGTCTGAGTGCCCGGCATGTGACACAGGTGTTTTGGCGGTGAGCCGTGAGCCCGGCACTCTCAGGTTGCTTCGGGCTGACCGCTGCTTCGGTTGCGGGCAACGGGTCGTGTACACGGACCGAGCCATCAATGGCGAAACCATCTACCCTGAGATCGGAGAAGTACCCAAATGAAGATCACAATCGTAGGTGTCGGGGCCTTGGGCTCGCACCTGGCTCTGTTCCTCAGGAACGAGGGTGACCTCAAGATCATCGACTTCGACCGCGTGGAGCGGAAGAACGTCTTGGCTCAGTTCCACGGTGTACCCGGGGTCGGCAAGAACAAGGTGCAGGCGCTCCAGCAGGTCATGCAGTTCATGTTCGGGCTCAAGCTCGCGGGTGTTCCCCACAAGCTGACCGCTGACAACGTGGGCGAGCTGCTCAGTGGCTCGGACCTGATCATCGACTGCCTGGACAACGCTCAGGCCCGGTTGCTTGTTCAAGGGTTTGCCCGCAAGGCCAAGGTTCCGTGCCTGCACGGGGCTCTGGCAGCCGACGGCAGCTTTGGCCGGGTCGTGTGGGACGAGAACTTCGTGATCGACTCGGAGAACGTCCAGGGGGCACCTACCTGCGAAGGCGGGGAGCACCTGCCGTTCATTGGGACGGTTTCAGCGCTCTTGGCGAAGGCCGCTCAGGAATTCGTCACCAGGGGTAAGAAAATCGGGTTTGAAATGCACCCTGGTGGTGTAACTAGGACTTGAACGAAGCTGAACAGCTTGCTACAGTGACTTAGGGGCTATAACAGGGGATCGGTTCCCCATCTTTCAGGAAAAAAGAACAAAACCAGGATCGCACTCTCGGTTCCGCAAGGAATCATCAAGTGGTCCTCACAAGCTAAACTGGTTCGACTCCAGGTAGCCCCTCTAACCCGCACCCACCTTCTGGTCCTTACACGCAAAATGTTGGTTCGAGTCCAACCCTTCCCTTCGGGGAAAGTAGCCTAACGGTCAGGCAATCGTTTTAGGAACGATCAAAACGCAAACCAGGTTCAGCCACTCGGGTGCGGGTGAACTTTTAGACGGCCTCGGGCCGTAGCCGGTAAGGTGATCAGGTTGGGTTCGATTCCCAGCCCCGGCACTAGAGAGCAGTCACTCGGAGAAGCATACAAGCGTAGCTCATCAGGTAGAGCATCTGTCTAGTAAACAGGATGTAGCTGGTTCAACTCCAGTCGCCCGGGGAAACCCGGATAACCTGCTTCCCACCTCGACTGTTCTCTAAACTTTATGACCCCGTACCAGACCTTGAAGCGTAACGGGGCCTCGATCGTTGAACTTCCGATCACGCTCAACCTAGATGGGTCTGCGGATCGCCAGATCTACGTGGCAAAAGTGCCCGCTGGGGTTCGGATCGGGGAACTGCATGCTGAGGGGGAGACCTCGTTCGTCATCCCATCCGCTGTGCTCGGCAAGCTTCTAGGGGTCATCAGCTCGTGGCCAAAGTGGGCAGTGAGGCACAGGTGATCCGGCGTTTTCGTTTGTAGGTCTGCTCTACTGAGGGCAGATCAAATGTGGACAAACCTGTTCGAGATGATTGCGGATGTGCAGAAGTACATCCAGAACACGGGCCAGTCGGTGGAGACTGCGGATGACCCGCTCATTCGGGCCATGGGTTACCGCAGTAAGGACCGCGAGTGGTTCATCAAGTTGACGGACGTTCGTGCGTCATCGTTGCCGCCCTTGAACCAAGAGCAGCACATGATCGTGGAACGGTTCAGGACCCCGGACGGCCGTAAAGCCATCCTGGGTGCGTAACTCTGTCCCCGTAGCCTAGTGGATAAGGCGCTGGTTTCCTAAACCAGTGGCGAAAGCCATCGCTGGTTCGAGTCCAGCCGGGGACGCCCAAGTGTGGTGTAAACTAGGATCATTCGGGCGTCGTCTAATGGCAGGACAGCGGTTTTTGGTACCGCTTATCGGGGTTCGAGTCCCTGCGCCCGAGCTATGAAGAAGCACATCATCGGGCTCACGGGCGGTATCGCATCGGGCAAGAGCACGGTGGGTAAGATGTTCAAGGGCTTCAACGTTGCGGTCATCGACGCGGACTTGTTGGCTCGTGAGGTAGTGAAGCCGGGGACTGAAGGCCTTCATGAAGTCGTGGCCCACTTCGGGGATCAGGTTCTGTCTCAGGATGGGACGCTGGACCGGGTGAAGCTCGGGGCACGCATCTTCACGGATGAGGCAGCTCGAAAAGAGCTGGACGGTATTCTGCACCCCAGGATCGCTAGTCTGGCTGAGGAACGCATTCGGGCCGCTCAGGGCACCTCGACGCCCTACGTGATCTACGAGGCCGCTCTCTTGGTCGAGTTGGGGACGTACCGAGAGTTCTCGAAGCTCGTGGTGGTGTCGGCTGACCCAGAGCTTCAGGTCAAGCGGGTCATGAAGCGCAATGGGCTCACGGAGTCTGAGGCGAGGGATCGGCTGGCCTCGCAGTTCCCGCTGGCTCAAAAGCTTGCGGTCGCGGACTACGTGATCAAGAATGACAACAACCGGGATGCCTTGTTGGCTAGGACCCGTGAAGTACACGAGAAGATATTGGGCCTGTAACTCACTGGTAGAGTGCTGTCTCGACAAGGCAGAAGCAGTTGGTTCGATTCCAATCAGGCCCACTGCGGGGTGACGCAGCGTTGTTTGAGATCCGGAACTTTTTATACCTTTAGCTAGGTATGCTAAAGTGCAGCTATGATCGGGTGGGTACGCCATGATCTACTCGTACGATCGCCGCTACGCAAAGGGGTTCTCCCCGGCTGTCTCTGATCTCATATGGCATCGGATGCGGTTCACGAAGGCTGACTTGGCAGCGCTTGCAGTAGACCCAGACTTCGTTGTGTTTGAGGCGGACTACGAGGGTTACGTTATTCGTGTCGAGTATGAAGGCGAGGTCGGCCCCGCCACGATGTATTGGAAACACGGGTATGAGAGCCAAGCGGAAATAGAGGGCCTGCGCTGGGGGCACGACTGGAAGCGTGGACGACGCGGGCCAGTAACACACATCCCCTCGAATCTGGAGTGGGCGGCGCAACAAGCCATAGACGCCTTCGTTCGGAAGTCAGGTGTTGCGAAGACCCCTGCGTTTAGTTGAGGGTTGGAATGCTGAACCTCTTGGACCCGTAGCTCAATGGTCAGAGTCCCCCGCTCATAACGGGGTCTTGTCAGGATCAGTATAGCGCCAGCCGACAAACAGGCTCCGTTGGCCAAAGTGGAGCTGTTCTTTGACGTACGTGAGGCTTGTACGCTGATGGAGTTTCTGGCCATTGCGCTGAAGCCTGGGTCCAGTATAATGAGATCATCGAGGCGTTGCCCTCTGGAGATGTAACGTGAACACTCAAGCCGAGGATGTCCCAGGGATCATGTCTGTGTGCCCCCACGGACACACGGCCAAGGTCAGGCACTACTACGACCAGGACAGACGCCTACATTGTTACTTCGTGACATCGCGTCGATTCTTAGGGCTTTTCCAGTGCTGCTCTGGGACAGCCGAGTATGCGGAACATAAGCATCAACACAGTTGGGCTGTGCTACGTGCCCAAATGGCATGGAACAGGCAGTACGCGCCCGAGCTATTCACGGACGAGCACCGTGCTTTCATGGCGTGGTTGGACAAGACAGATTCCGTATGAGCGCGATCATCAGTGAGTGCGGTAGGTACCGCTACGAGCTTCGGCGTGTGCTCTCGGACACTCCCGAGAAGCCGGGCACCGTGGTCTGGGTACTTTGCAACCCCAGTACCGCTGATGCCGAGAAGTCTCGGTTCGAGTCCGGGCGGGTCTACTGATCTAACGCCACGTCTTCAAACGACGGGCGCTTCATCGGACGTGGATCAGCTTTGAGGTCGGGAAGTTCCGGGGCCTCAGCAGCAAAGGGTCCGATAGCGGGGAGGGGCGCTTGGATGAGCTGATCCACGGCGTCCATAGCCCCTTCTGGAGGTCGAGGGCTACGGACGGGTCTACGTGCCCCACCAGCCACACGGCCTACTGGGGCAGCCACTACCGGAGCGGCCACTGTGGTAGGGGCAGCGGGCTGGGCAGCGGGCTGGGCAGCGGGCTGGGCAGCGGGCTGGGCAGCTCTCATGCCTTCCAGGTAGGCTCGGAGGGCCACGATGTCGTCGTGCATCTGCACATCGTTCTTGGCGAGTTCCTCGACCCTCTTGGTAGTCCAATCGAAGCTCTGCTTGGTGGCCGTGGTGTCGGTTGGCTTGAGCCAACTGCCGATCGCGGTGGCGAGAGCTGCTGTGGCGAGGATGATGTTCCGGTAGGCGTTGAGACGCTCGATGAAGTGCTTGCCCTTGCTGGGTGGATCGCTCTTGGGTTTTTCTTCTTCGGACATCGGGGACCTCTCCTAGACTTGAAATAAGTTGAAAAGCCCGCCCCCTTGAAGGCGGGCGGGCTTTTCTACGAAGATCAGGTGGGGTGCTTATTTGATGCCTTCGACCATCGAGCCTAGCTCGTTGTAGCCAACGGGGTCTTGAGTGAGCATGGGGGCGGCGGTAACGGCCCCTGGGGCGGCGGCAACCGGCGGGGTCTTGAGCAGCCCACGGACTTCTTCAACGACGCTCTTGATGTCGTTCACGGCCGCCAGAACATCGGCAATGACCTTCGAGAGGTCCGGGTTCTCGACTTGAGCGTTGGCAGCGGCCTTCACGGCGGAGCGGACGGCATCCATAGCCTTGTTCAGGGCGACTACCGAGCCATCGAACTTGGCCTGGAAGATGGCCTGCTTGTCAGCGGGTAGCATCGGTACGAGCTGTCCGAAGACAACGTTGGCGATTCGTTCGATGGATGCCGCAGAGTTCAGAACGATGTCAGTTTGCTTGACCGGATCCGTCTTGAAGTCTTGGAACCAGGTCGGGCTACAGCCGGTCATAAGGCCGCAGAACGTGAGAGCTACGAGAATTTTACGCATATCAGAGGGCTCCTGTTTGCTAGGGACGCCTACGGTGTGGCATAAGAACGATATGGAGGAGCGTAAGTGCAACAAATGTCTGGAAATTAAGCCCATCGAGAAGTTCAAGCGCACTGGTAAAGCTTCTGTGTATCGACGGCATACCTGTCGCTCATGCCTTGAGAGGCACTTTCGCAAGAAGTACGGGGCTCAGATTAATGGTCGTCGGAGTCGGAATCGAACTGCTAACCCGGTTCAAGCGATTTACACGGATTCTAGGCTTTCTGATCGCAAGAAAGGACGACGTAACGACCTGACCCGAGAAGCCATTGCCGCTTTGATCTCCTCGGGTTGTCGCTACTGCGGGGAGACCGCAATTCGGATGACGTTGGATCGCGTTGATAACACTAAGGGGCACACGCTCGATAATGTGGTGCCTGCGTGTATCCGTTGTAACGCGATTCGTGGCTCAATGCCGTATGAAGCGTGGCAACATTTGGTCGCCGCTGTACGGGAGGCGAGAGAGCTTGGCCTTTTTGGCTCGTGGCTTGGACCTAGATTTCCTATTGCTCGCGTGGTGGAACAGGAAGACACAACTGGGTTCCCAGGCGGATCTGGTCGCTGAGAAGCGTGGAGGTTCGACTCCTTCCGTGAGCACTAACGCGGACGTGGCGGAACGGCAGACGCGCCCGACTTAAAATCGGTTGGCCCGCAAGGGTCGTGAGGGTTCGATTCCCTCGGTCCGCACTGTAACGAATGACTAACCCTAACAATGGAGCGCCCTAAATGATGCGGAGACGCAGGCGAAGGTAACAATGTCCCAGTTTCACACACTCCTACTCACCCCGTGGATGCAACCACACAGAGTCGTCATCTGGCAGGACGCAATCTGCAAGCTCATTGAAGATGAGATCGAATCCCTAGAGACCACATGGGACGGCGTGCCGTTCTACGTGAACTCACCGTCGGTTACTTTGAGCTTGCCGTCCGTAGCTCG
>Ga0315291_10009586_pt1 | contig 11876 bp, 14 predicted proteins | sample YL17G12_20_MG_FD_203070 | JGI IMG/M metagenome (GOLD analysis project Ga0315291, IMG submission 203070) | Sediment microbial communities from Yellowstone Lake, YNP, Wyoming, USA - YL17G12_20 | ecosystem: Environmental > Aquatic > Freshwater > Lake > Sediment | place: USA: Wyoming | collected...
CCCACCACCTTTGTCATGTGGGGCGGGGTGGCAGCCTTAATCGGGGACCAGACGTATGTCGAGATCATGAAAAGGGAGTTCGATACCCGGCGGAAGTTCCTCCTTGATGAGTTCTCGGAGCTGAAGGTCCAGGCCGCCCCTGCCGACGGTGCCTTCTATGCCTTCATCAATGCCCGGGGCGACGACGTTGATGTCGCCGAGTTCTGGCTGAACAAGGCCCGGGTCGCGGTGACCCCCGGCACCGCCTTCAATGCTCCCGGCTGGATCCGGATCTCCTACGCTACGGCGATGCCCAGGCTCAGGGAGGCAATGGCACGGATCCGGTCGGTCTGGAACGAGGCGCCGGACCGCAAAAGGTGAGAAGGGGGAGATCTAACCCTATCCGATTTTCGAATGAGACGATGCCTAAAATTCTTTTTCTTGGGCTCTTGGGGGACTTCCGCCCCCGCCGCGGGCACCCACGACGGATCAATCCCTTTTGTGAATCAAATCTGCTGAATAGTGTTTGGATTCGTTCTACTGTTGTGCTCTTGGGGGGCTACCGCCCCCCCGCCGCGGGCATCCCCCTCCGTGTACTGAGATATATGCAGGACAGTTTCCGGCGACTGGAGAAACCAAACTCATTTCGGGACAAGCCCTATCCTAACTGGGGGACGCCGAAGCGGCGGGGGCGAGCGAAGCGAAGCCCCCAGGAACGTCCTGTATAAGGTAAAGCCGATGGTGATATCTGATTTACCGTATTCCCTTCTACTTCAGATACACCCGTCTCTCCGGGTACGCCATCCCGGGCCGTTTCCCGATGAAGGAGGCCGGCACCTCCTCGGCCATCTTCCGTGCGATATCCATCGGGATCCCGAGGGCGATCACCTCCCTCGGGAACCAGAGGTTCACGGAGGCATCGGTGGGGCCGAGGAAGACCGCGTTTTTGGGAGCCTTCTCCGCGAGGCCGGCGGGGTACGTGATGAAGGTTGCACAGGCCGCCCCCCACGGGGCGAGCACCGCCCCGAATATATCGGCAGTCCCGAAGTGGGCGAGGGCGCAGAGGACCCGGGCAGGCTCTGCATGGGCAAAGAGGAGCATGGATTTGGGTTCGTGCGCATCCACGGGATAATTCTCCGCCGGCCTGACGACGAGATACTCCCATATCGGCCGGATCTCCCCCACCGCGAGCCGGCTTGCATCGACGAGCTCGGGGTCGGCCTTCAGGTTGAGGGCCATCCCGCCGGCGACTCCCGGCGATCCCGTGGATATGAAGTACCTTGATTCCTTGCTGGGCTCGCCGAACCCCGTATAGGCGATTCCGGAAGGGCAGCAGCCCTCCAGTGCCCCGTGGCCGAGATAGATGGGCGGGGTGTCGGGGTTGAACGCGGCGGCCACGATGGCTTTTGCGACGCAGCGATCAACGGACGGGGCAGGAACGGCACCCCGGGGGATAGTGTCCGAGCCTGCGATGCAGAGGGGCCGGCTCGTGAGCCTTCCTGCATCGGCGAGCCGGGCCCCGATCTGTGGGATGGTGAGGGTCATGGCCAGTCTTCCTCAGTGGAGAATTGCTCCTTGAGAGGATGAGGGTTTTGGATGAGGTGCCCGATATACGGGGAGCCGAGGGGGGCATGGTGAACCCGATACAGCGAGTTACAGCAGTTTCGTCTCTTCCGTCGGTTTTGGCACCTTCACGACGAGGACGCGGAATACCGCCCTGCTCTCGTTGATCCACCGGTGCGGAATCCGGGCAGGGCTCTCCACGAGCATATCCCTCCCGACGGCCTTCTGTTCATCGCCAATCTCCACGACGCCCTCGCCCTCCAGGACATAGAAGAAGACATCCACGGGCGTACTGTGCCTCTTCAGCGATTCACCGGCCTTTAGCGTGATGACGACTGCCATGGCGTGGGGCGAATCGTAGACCTTTCTTGCATCCACATGATGCGGGTTCGGACCCGAAACAACCTTCGCTACTTCGGTAATCTTCATGATCAGTTCACCTTCTCAAGAGGGATATACGGGATGAGGGACAGCAGCTCGGATCGAAGGGTATCCATCCCGATACGTTCCATGAACCGGGCTGTCCGCTCCTTCCGCTTTGCATGGCCCCGGTAATATTCGAGGAGGCGCTGGACGAGATCGAGCGCCTCATCCCCCGACAGGTTCTTCGCGATAATGTCACCGATCCGCGGCCGTGTCCCGCTGTTCCCGCCGAAGATGACCGTCCATCCCCTGACGGCCCCCATGATCCCGATATCCCGGGTATGGCTCTCGCCGCAGCAGCGTGGGCAGCCGGAGATCCCCATCTTCAGCTTCGCGGGGAAGACCCTGTCCCTGAACCGGGCCTCGGCAGAAAGGGCAAGGCCGAGGGAGTCCTGGTTGCCGTATTTACAGGTCTCGGTCCCCGGGCAGGCCTGGACATAGTGGAGGCACGGGCCTCCTGCCCGGTCCGCGTCCTGGCCGAGATCCCCGAAGATCCCGGGGAGGTTCTCCGGAGGTACTCCCACGAGGGCAATCCGCTGCCCCGACGTGATCTTCAGGGTGGGGACTCTATACTTCCGGGCGACCGCGGCCACCCGTTCAAGGTGTTCGGGGCTGATGATCCCGCCCGGGGTCCGGGTAATCACCGCGTAGGTCTTTCCATCCCGCTGGAGGATGGCACCATTCAAAGCATCTGCCATGACGTTATCACGACTCTACAGGTATGGGCTTTCCCGGGACTTTTCTCTTCCTGATTCTCTCTCCTTCACGTGCTCCCCTGCCGTCTTTCTTCACTGCTCTTGCACGGGCTATCATCTGATGGAACAACTGGCCCTGGACAGAAGTAATGAAGGGAAGGGTGATGATGACGGCCATGCGGTTTCCATTCAGGGTGTAGATGAGCATGGACTCCCGGTCATCGGCAAGGAGGATGCACTCAAGGGTGAAGACTCCGCCCTCCCGGCTGATGGGCGTTGAGAAGACCTTCTCGAAGATATTCAGGCCAAAGAAGTTCCGGAGAGTCCCTGCTTCGTAGCAGGTAACACCTTCCATGGGGGTGATCCTGCCGGCCAGCCCGCGGGGAAAGAGGATCTTCACGGCGTGATCCCTGGCGATCCGGTCGATGGGCCTCTGGAACCTCTTGAGGGTCTCCGCGTCGAAGCAGAGGACCACGAGCTCCCGGGTGACCCCTTCGACGACCATCTCGAGGTATCTCTGAATGGTCCGGTCACTCTGGATATACCATATCGGGGAGTACGTCTGCTGTGCATCGAGGGACAGGGTCTCCAGTGACTTCATGCTCTCCTGTGCAGCGGTATCGAGATCCTTTTTTAAGTAGGATATCACCCTCTCCGGGCGGACAGCGCAATACACGAGCGGGCTTCCCTGCCGGACGTCGATGAACCCCCGTGCAGAGAGGGTGTTCAGGACATCGTAGACACGCGGGCGGGGAACCCCGCTCACCTCATGAATCCTCCGGGCATTTGCTTCGCCGAGGCCGACAAGCGCGACGTAGATCTTTGCCTCGTACTCCCTGAGTCCCAGCCGGACGAGGTGGGGAACAGCAGAATCCATTTGTTACTCTATAAGGGACAACAATATTAAATAGCCATCCATCCATGGATTCCGGTATGACACCCGCGGTCTCAGAAGACGCAAACATGCAGGTGGTCCGCCGGTTCTTCGAGGTCGGTCCATCGAAGGGCGACCTCCGGGCGGCGGATGCCCTCCTTGCCCCCGAGTTTTCGCTGCACACCCCCCTCCCGACCCCCGGCCCGGGCATTGCGGCGATGAACAACGTGATCACCACCTGCCGGGCCGCGTTCCATGGCCTCCATGTGACCATCGATGACATGATGGCCGATGGCGACAGGGTCACCTGCCGCTTCACCGCCCGCGGAGTCCACAACGGGGAGTTCATGGGGCTTCCGCCGACAGGGAAGAGGATCGAGATGACCGGGATAGAGATCTTCCGGCTGCGTGATGCGAGGATCGCCGAGCTCTGGGGCGAGGCCAATCTCATGGGCCTCATGCAGCAGCTCGGTATATTACCCGGATCTCCCAAGGAATAAAACTGATGGCAGGCGATGAGAAGGAGGGATACTACTGCACGATCTGCGGGGGTATCCCTCCGGACCAGATAAAGATCAAAAAGATTCCCATCGAAGGCAAGGAGACAGGCATCGACAGGCTGGAATGGATCCTCCAGGATGTTCTCGGCCTGGACCTTGCTGACGATGAAAAAATTACGGACGAGATTATCAAACGTGTCCGGCAGTTCAATTATATCCCCGGCAGGAAGATGAACGAGTACCGCAAGGCCCTCCTTCGGGAGTACCGGTTGCTCGTCCCATAAGAGAAACGGGAGCAGAAATAATCCGGCAGGGCATTCACCGTGCGCCTTGTTACAGAAGGATCTGCTCGCCAGTGAGTACTGTCAACAACGGTTGTTTTCCGGTCCTCCTTGTGCTTGCTGGATTACCCGACTCAGAAGTTGGACGGCGAAAAAAAGATTCAGGGATGAGAGGGTCTCTCACCCTTCCTTCTTCACATCGGCGGGCGGGGTGCTCACTCCTTTCCGCTTCTGGTACCAGCGGTAGACCGCGTAGGCGATGACTGCGAGGATGACGAGGGGGATGAGGGAGAAGACCAGGATGATGATGGCGGAGATCATCCCGAAGAAGCCTGCGATGCCCTCGTTGATGGCGGTGACGATGTTGTATCCCGTCTCTCCACCCAAGGGTTCGGGCTCCTGGAGCGTCACGGTGATGGTGGAGAGGTCGATCTGGCTGTTCAGGTACCGCAGCCTTCCTTCGACCTGGTTAAGCGCCAGCGTGACCTGGTCGATCTGGTACTGGATTTTGATGATGTCCTCGACCTTGTCGGCTTTGGCCATGATCCGGTAGTAGTTGTCCAGCTGTGTGTGGTAGGATTCGTTCTGGATCGTGAGATCGACGTACTGTTCGGTCACATCGGACCGTTGCTCCATGCTCGAGAGGACTTTTCCCAAGGGGGTGAGGGCCTGCATGACCGTATCGAACTTCTCGGCAGGGATCCGGATCATCGCGGACCCTCTCTTCCGCTCCTGCTGTAAGGAGGCATATGACATGGTATAGACATTGGAGGAGGAGAGGTAGCCACCGTTCGAGACGGCGATATCCCTGACCCGGTCGATGGCCGCGGGGACCTGGGGGACCTCGAGGGTGACCTGGCCTGTCTTGATGATCTTGGTCTGGACCCCCTGGTCAGCGTTGCCTGCTGCCGTTGCCTGGTCACCGGCAATCTTCTGTGCCGGGGCATACGTGGGTGCCGGTACAGCTCCCATCGGATAGGAAAGGCCACCGTTCCCCCGTGAGACGGTCTCCATGGATGACTGCTGGGACTGCCCGGGGCTGAGGCACCCCGCGGCAATAATCGCGGCGGAGACGATGAGGACCGCGGCAATACTCTTCAAACCGAACATGGATGAGAATGAGCCCTTGGAAAATAAAGAATTTCTGTATACTACGAAATTTTTCGAAGCAATGGTAGGAGGGGGCTGAAATGATTGGATTCTGTGGGGTTCTGACCCGCAGCCCGTTCGGAATCCATACCTTTAAACTCTCTCCCCCGGATTTGGTACTATGCGAAGGATCCCCCTTGCCGTGATCCTTGTTGCCGTTCTCCTCGCTGCAGGGTGCACAAAGGAAGCCCCCCAGACAGGATCCCTGGATGTCACCTCGACACCTGGCAGCCTGGATGTGCAGGTCATCCTTGACGGGAATTTCCGGGGAGTGACCCCCATCGTTCTCACCAACCTCTCGGCAGGCTCCCACCTTCTGCAGCTCCGTTCCTCGGGTTACGCGGAGCGGGTCGAGCTTGTCACCGTGAGCGCGGGCCAGAGGATGCACATCTCGGCCGATTATCCGCCCTTCCCGACACCTACCCCTGTAACCCCGATCCCCATGCTGACTCCCGACACAACAACGGCCCCTACCGTGAAACCCACAGATCTGCCCGAGACGCCACTCCCTCTGGGTGCCCTCTATGTCACCTCTTTCCCCTCGGGAGCCACCATCTACCTTGACGGGAAGGGGTACGGCGTTACCCCCAAGCTGATTCCGAATCTCCCCCCGGGATCCTACGAACTCCGGCTCTCTCTTGTAGGCTGGAAGGACTACCGGATCGTCATCTCGGTGAGCCCGGGGCTGACCTCCAGGGAACCCGCAACCCTCCAGTCCCAGGCATAGCTGCAGTATCCTCTCATCAGGAGGGAGAGATCCATGGAGAGGAAGAGAAAGGTCATCTTTATCTGTGGCCGGAACGCGGCACGATCCCAGATGGCGGAGGGGTTCCTCAGGTCCCTCTATGGTGATACCTACGAAGCTGCGAGCGCCGGTCTCCGTTTCCACCGGGTGAGCCGTACCGCCACCCGGGTCATGAAGGAGACCGGAATCGACATCTCCGCCCACAGGTCGAAATCTATCGCCGAGCTGGCGGGAGCCCGGTTCGATCTCGTGGTCACGCTCTGCGACGAGGCTGCATGTATCCCCGGATCCCTCCTTCCGCCCGGGGACGAGTATCTCCATAAGGAATTCCCTGACCCCGGGAACTTCCGGGGGGATGAGGAAGAGATCCTTGAAGCCTACCGGTATGTCCGTGACAGGATAGAGTCCTGGATCAGGGAGCAGTTCGGCCCCGGGGGCTCACCGGGGAAGCCGGACTCTCGTCACCCCCGGTCAACCCCGGATCTCCAAAAGACGTAAAAGGTGAGACGGCCAAGTCTATATGACCGCGAATGGTGAGTTCAATCCTTCTCCTGTGCACCGATCCTGACGGGTTCTTCCGGAGTGACCAAAAGGAATGGAGCGATCTGAAGATACCGGCCGTCATCGTGTTCATCGCTGGGATCATAGGGGCAATTTTCGCATACCTTCGTGTTCCCGTCATGATGCAGATCTATCCGGAGAACTTAAGAGCGGCGATGGGCATCGTGACTTATTTGGCGATCCCCCTGGGCTTTATCGGGGTTTTTCTTGAATGGGTTGTATTCACCGGCATCCTCTTTGTGATATCCATGATCTTCATAGGCAAGGGGACCTTCACTCAGACCCTCGCGGCGATCGGCTACGGGTTCCTCCCCACCACCATCGGGGGCCTCATCGACCTGATCATCCTCTGGACCTACCTTCCCGGTATCCAGGTGAGTCCCGTGAAGGATGTTATGGATATCCAGTCGGCGATCATGGCCCTCACCAATTCCCCCGTCTTCCAGATCACGGGCCTTATCAGTATCATCTTTCTACTCTGGAGCGCGAATATCTGGATCTTCGGGCTCCGGTACAGCAGGGAACTCACCCTCCGGAACGCTACGATCTCAGTTGGCCTTCCTGTTCTTGTATACATAGTCATCACGCTCGTATTCATGGGGGTCTTCTCATAATGCCCAGGCTCACCCTCCTGGCAGTCTTCCTCCTCCTCCTCGCGGCTCCTGCCCTCGCTCTCGATATCGGCCCGCAGGTCGCGGTCTCCTCATACCGGCTTGATCCTCCGGTCCTCATGAAGGGCGATACCGGGGTGGTCACGGTGAACGTCATAAACTCGGGCTCGGAAAGCGTGTACATCAACTCAGCACGCCTCTCGGGTGTCGAGGTCTCGGTGATCCAGTCACCGGACCAGACACAGGGCGGGATCGTCCCCGGGAGCACCGTTACCTATGTCTATAAGGTCCGGGCCGAGGCATCCGACGGGGTATACTACCTCCGGTTCATCCTCGACTTCCGGGAAGGGGGTGGGTACTCCTTTCAATTCCCCATCGAGGTGGAGTCCTCGACCTTGAAACTCTCCATCCTGGAGACACCGGATCCCATCATCCAGGGGATGAAGGGAGACTATTGGGTCATGGTCGGGAACCCGAGGCCGAATGCCGTGAACGCGGTGACCGTGACACCGGAAGGGGACGGATTCCTCGTCACCCCATCCGGGGTATTCCTGGGGACCCTCGGACCTGACGGATCGTCGGTCGTGGCCTTCAACGTGACGCCGCTGCGCCAGACCTTCATCAGGTTTCGGGCGAACTTCAAGAACGGGATCAACCCCCATACCGCCACGTTAAACCTTCCCCTCTCCACGGTGGAGAACAGGCTGCAGGCAGAACCGGTCCTCACGAACATCCACGTGACCGCGGAGCAGGGGGCGATCCATATCTCCGGCGATGTCATGAACGTCGGGCTCGAGACAGCCCGCTCGGTGACCGTCACGACCCGGGGCGGGGTGACCCCGGTCGACCCCTACAAGGTCTATATTGTCGGGTCCCTGGAACCGGATGACGTCGCCTCCTTCGACGTGACCTTCCGTTCGAAGGCAACGGTCGGCGAGGTCCCGGTGCTCATCACCTACAAGGACCGGGCGGGAAACATCCTCACCACGACCTCGAATGTCGAGATCAGCAGCCAGGCTCTCTCCGATCAGGCGACCGAGCCATCGCGGTTCACGAACCTGCTCATCTGGATGTTCGTCATCATGATTGCCGCGGTCTTCATCTACTTCTGGCGACGGGGTTGAAACCGGCCGTGACTGAAACGCATCCCATCATCCGGCTGGATGATGTGACGAAGACCTACCCGATGCCGGCAGGCGATGTCCGTGCCCTCGACCACCTCTCCCTCGACATCATGCCCGCCGAGTTCATCGCCATCATGGGCCCGTCAGGTTCAGGGAAGTCCACCCTCCTCAACCTTATCGGGTGCCTGGATGTGCCGAGCACGGGCGATATCCAGATAAGCGGCCTCTCCATGAAGGCCCTCTCGGACGACGAGCTCACCAGCCTCCGCCGGGATCATCTCGGGTTCGTCTTCCAGCAGTTCAACCTGATCCCGCTCCTCACTATCGTTGAGAACGTGGAGTTTCCCCTCATCCTCGCGAGGCGGACTTCCGGAACCCGGGAGCGGTGCCACGAGGTCCTCGGTGCGGTCGGCCTCACCCCCGACCTCTACAGCCACCGGCCTGCCGAGCTCTCGGGAGGGCAGCAGCAACGGGCCGCCATCGCCCGCGCCCTTGTGAACGATCCCAAGATCCTCCTCTGCGATGAGCCCACCGGGAACTTGGACTCAAAGACTGGGGACACCATCATGGGCCTTCTTGCCGATCTCAACCGAAAGGGGAAGACCATCCTCGTCGTCACCCATGATCCGCGGATTGCGGGCTACGCCGGGCGAACCATCAGGATGGTCGACGGGAGGGTCGCATGATACTCTTCGATCTCGCAAAAAGGAACATCCGGCTCCACTGGCTCCGCTCACTCCTCGCCGTGGTGGGGATCATCATCGGGGTCACCGCCATCTCATCGATGGGGATGCTCGGGAACAGCCTCGTCCTCTCCATCTCGGACTCCCTCACCTCCGTCGGCGACACCATCGTTGTCTCCCCCCATATCAGCGCTGCGCCGGGCACAATCGGGGGAGGCGGGTCGAGCCTCAAGATCACCGAGCGCCAGGTCGAGGAGATACGCCGGGCCGCCGGGGCGAATACGGTCGTCCCCATTCATACAGGCGCCGAGCGCATCACGGTCGGCAATGAGGCAAAGACTGCGGCCCTCTATGCCATGGACCCGGCGGATGTTCCCGTCCTCCTGGAGAAGGAGAGCGGCATCTATCTCCGGTACGGCACGGGCGCCATGGTGGGGAAGAAGCTCGCCGAAGAGAACGACCTGAAGGTGGGAGAGTCCCTCGGTATCGGGTCGGGAGAGGAACGGGTGAGGATCGTCGGGCTCCTCAAGGAACGGGGGATCGGCTTTGATCTCAACCCAGATTATGCCATCATCGTCCCTGACACCTGGTTCACCTCCCGCTACGGGGAGAGGGACTATGACCAGGTCATCATCAAGGTCAGGAAGCTGGAGGACATCGACGGGGTGAAGGCGGCCATCGAGGACAAGCTCAACCGCAGGGAGCAGGTCGTGAACGTCCTCGATACCCGGAAGGTGCTCAAGACCATCGTCGATGCCTTCAACCAGATCTCCACCTTCACCACGGCCATCGGGGGCATCTCCCTCGTCGTTGCCGGCATCTCCATCCTGAACGTGATGCTCATGTCGGTGACCGAGCGGACAAAGGAGATCGGGATCATCCGCTCCCTCGGGGCGAAGAGGGGCGAGGTGATGAGGATCTTCCTCTTCGAGGCCCTCATCCTCGGGCTCATGGGGAGCGCCATCGGGGGTGTCCTCTCCCTCGCGGGAGGATACCTGGCTCTCAACGTCATGCTCCAGTCCTCGAAGTACCTCTTTGCAGCGACCACCCTCGTTTACATCCTCTACGGGGTGGCGTTCGGCATCGGGGTCTCCCTCCTCTCGGGGATTTACCCGGCCTGGAAGGCGGCGATGATGAGCCCTATCGAGGCGCTAAGGTTCGAGTGAGGGCCCCATCTTCAATGTCCTTTTTTATACATTAAATGACATGAAGATACCACAATGTATATATTAACCCGGAACCTACCTGATGGGTATGCAGACCAAGTTCCAGCTTGACGAGGATGGGATCCCGAAGCGGTGGTACAACATCCAGGCCGACCTGCCATCGCCGATGGATCCCTACTACAGCCCGCAGACGAAGAAACCGGCCACCCCCGACGAGCTCCATCAGATCTTCCCGATGGCCCTCATCGGGCAGGAGGTCTCGCAGGACCGGTACATCGACATCCCGGATGAGGTCCGGGAGATCTTCCGGCTCTACAGGCCGAGCCCCCTTTACCGGGCACACCGGCTGGAGGAGCACCTGAAGACCCCGGCGAAGATCTATTTCAAGTACGAGGGGGTCTCCCCGCCGGGGAGCCACAAGCCCAACACGGCGGTGCCCCAGGCGTACTACAACATGAAGGAGGGGATCGAGCGGATCGCAACCGAGACAGGCGCCGGACAGTGGGGGTCGGCCCTCGCGTTTGCCACCTGCCTCTTTGACATGAAGTGCACTGTGTACATGGTCCGGTCCAGCTTCTACCAGAAGCCCTACCGGAAGTCCATGATGCAGACATGGGGGGCGGAGTGCATCCCCAGCCCGTCGGAACGGACCCAGACGGGGAAGGCGATGCTCGCAAAGGACCCGGAGACCCCCGGGTCCCTGGGCATCGCCATCTCCGAGGCGGTGGAGGACGCGGCGACCCACAAGGATACCAACTACTCCCTGGGCTCGGTGTTGAACCATGTCTGCATGCACCAGACCATCATCGGCCAAGAGGCCATGGAGCAGTTCAAGCAGGCAGGGGACGAGCCGGATATTCTCATCGGCTGTGTTGGCGGGGGGTCCAACTTCGCGGGCCTCTCTTTCCCGTACCTGGGGGAGAAGCTCAAGGGCAAGCGGCCAGGCCTCAGAGCCATTGCCGTGGAGCCCTCTTCATGCCCGACCCTCACGAAAGGGGTTTATGCCTATGACTACGGGGATACGGCAGGGATCGGCCCCATCGCAAAGATGTACACCCTGGGCCATGATTTTGTCCCGCCCTCCATCCACGCCGGCGGGCTCCGGTACCACGGGGATTCCCCCATCCTCTCCCGTCTCGTCCATGAGAAGGTGATGGAGGCGGTGGCCGTCCACCAGACCGAGGTCTTCCAGGCGGCCGTCACCTTTGCCCGGACCGAGGGCATCATTATGGCCCCGGAGACCGCCCACGCCGCGAGGGTAGTCATCGACGAGGCCCTCAGGTGCAGGAAGAACCAGGAGGAGAAGGTCATCCTCTTCAACTTATCAGGCCACGGGAACCTCGACCTGGGGGCATACGACGACTACTTCGAGGGGAAGCTCTCGGACTTCGAGTATCCGGACAGCAAGATCAGGGAATCCCTCGCTAACCTTCCGAAGGTGGGGTAACCCTCATCTCCTTCTTCTTTTCCCCTAAAACCGGGACAAAGGGTTAATTCCCTCTCCCCACCACATTCTTTCAAT
>Ga0315291_10009587_pt1 | contig 11874 bp, 10 predicted proteins | sample YL17G12_20_MG_FD_203070 | JGI IMG/M metagenome (GOLD analysis project Ga0315291, IMG submission 203070) | Sediment microbial communities from Yellowstone Lake, YNP, Wyoming, USA - YL17G12_20 | ecosystem: Environmental > Aquatic > Freshwater > Lake > Sediment | place: USA: Wyoming | collected...
TGGCTTCGTTTCTAAAATTTAGCTCCTTTTTGACATCTGTGTGTAACTCGTCGATAAGCGCCACAGGGTCGAGAAAGCGGGCTTCAGGTAAACGACGTTCCACTACGCCGGCAAGTGAACGCATGATTGAGATGTCAGCCTCAATGGTTTTGACGATGTCCGGCCTGCGTATCTTAGCTACTACTTCCTGCCCGCTCTTCAACCTGGCACGGTGAACCTGTGCCATAGACGCCGCAGCCAATGGTTCTTCGTCAAACCAGGCAAATACTTCTTCGATGGGACGATTTAGTTCTGTTTGGACGATCTTCCTGGCAATCGGGGAAGGGAAAGGCGGAATCTGGTCTTGCAGCTTCTCCAGTTCTTTGATGATATCAGGAGGGACCATATCAGGTCGCGTGCTCAGGATTTGCCCCATTTTTATAAAGGTAGGGCCCAGTTCCTGAATTGCAAGGCGAATTCTCTCACCGAACTCGAGATGTGTTACATTTTGATCACAGCGATGAAAAATCCGGCACTCAATGTTTATATGCTCCCATGCTCTTATCTGGTCCAGAAGTTGGCCAAAGCCATACTTAACCAGTACGCCTACTATTTGCCTGGAGCGCTTAAATCGACGGAAAGTCGAGCCCAACGACGTCAGTTTAGGCATGAGCATATTCTAGATTGTATTGGACAGATTCGCAATGTAAACACTCGATGCGGGCCAGCTACCTATCTGCATACGTAGTTCTGCCAACAATAGGAGTTATTGGCCTCTGTCTGATAAATACAGTATTGTTCTATGGATTTATGCAGTGTTTACGTTTTCTTAATTTTGATTTTAGTCGACTTTGCCGCTTTGGATTTGACAATATTTACTTCCAGGATTCCGTTTTCGTAGGAGGCTTCGATTTTGTTGACGTCCACATCTGAAGGCAGGCCAATCCGACGGTAGAATTTGCCATAACATCTTTCGCACTGGTGGTATTGTTCCGCAGTAACACCTTCAGCCGGCTTACGCTCCCCTTTCACAATAAGGGTGTCCGCAGCTACTGAAATATCCACATCATCTGGGTCTACTCCGGGCAACTCCACGCGTACTACAAACTTGTCATCAGTTTCATAGGCTTCCGCCATAGGTACCCAGGGTTGATCCTCGCCGGGAATCCGGTTCCAAATAAATCTCAAACTCGGGAAGTTGCCTCCCAGAAAGCGGTCCAGGTCCCCTACAAACTCGCGTTCCGCATTTTCTATCGTTCTGACTGGTTTCCAACGACGTATGTCCTCTGGTTTGATTTTTTTTAGAGCCATGACCTCCTCCTTTGTATTTTTTTAGAGCATTATTTGAAGTATAAACCTAATAGCCTCACAAAGTTATAAAATTGCAGTTAGAAAGTTAACAAATTTATGACATTTTTCATGAAGTCACTTGAAAGCATGGCCCAAATACATAATAGCAGTGGACGGTAACAAGCCAAATACAGGTTCCAGGTTATGGTTAATACGCACTGGGCCCATCCCTACCATGGGTGCAACACGAAAACCAAGGGCACTCAGTTCTTCCTTCAGCTCTCTCGGACGAATAAACTTGTTGGGGTCATGCACCCCTCGCGGCATGATTCTTATAATGTCTTCTAAAACTGTTACCACCAATATTCGTGCCAACCAGGTACGGTTTACAGTATCAAAAAAGAATATGCCCCCGGGACGTAGCACCCTGTAAACCTCCGCCAGGACTTTTCTAAGGTCAGGCACATGCTCCAATACATCGACGCAAACTACTCGATCCATACATTTATCGTCTAACGGGAGCGACTCCCCTGCACTGGCAACGTATTGGATATCCAACTTCGATGTCTGGGAATGTGTGCGTGCCACGCGCAGAACCGTAATCCAGGGGTCTATACCAACCACCCGCGCTCCTCGACTGGCCAGTGCTTCCGACATGAATCCTCCGCCACATCCAAGATCGAGAGTATCTAGCCCTTCCCATCTGGGAGCGATGCGCTCAAAGTAGAGCATCCTTGCGCGCACCTGATTGGCCAGCATACGAAGAAAATATGTAGAACCCTCCCACCATGCACCAGCATACCCATCTAGTACTGGCAATTCCTCTATTCCCATATCGTGTCCTGTTTAATTTCGGCGTAGTCTCGCTGATTATAGGTCTGAACCATCAACGAGTCAACGGACCCGTTTCGAGCAATCGTTACAATTTGGGGGTCGCCAGTAGGGGCGAGGTGCCCTCGCCCATTCCCCATTTTCTAAACCTGTCCCTGACTCGTTCAGGGAGGAGGCTAGGGGGATTAGCGCCCCCAAACTGACTGCTGAAAGCTGATAGCTGAGGGCTGAGGGCTGACAGCTTCCTCTCCCCTATGAAGTAGCACCTAGCGTATCCCGGTATCGATATCGATATTTAGCTCAATAGTCTTCCCTGATTTTATCTCTATCTTCTTCAGAACATTGGTAACGTGGCCTATGCCCACATGGGTAACATCGACTGTATATTCCCCTGCCTTCAATTCAACCAGATAATGGCCATCGCAATTTATGTTTACTTGCTGTAGTAGTTTTGTCCCGTTCTCGTCGTAGATAAGTATCTTCCTGGCCTGATACGCTTCACATGGAACAGGGCAAGGAACCCCTGGCCGCTCCACCGGGCATATAGGGCCAATCGTCACCGTGCCCTCAAGTATGCCAGTCCCTCGATGGTTGGGAGTAGGTGTAGGTGTTGGCCAGCCTTTAGGTATGCTAGGATGCACCACAATCATTTTGGCCATAGACTGGGGCTTCGGTTCTCCTTTGGTTACCACAGTCACAAAATCACCATTCTTAGGTCTTTTATCCTGGGGATTATAGGAAGTCTCGTTCCCGATGATGGTGAACCGATGGCTTGCGCCATGAATGTCCTTAATAGTAATGTTCCCATTTCCTCTTGAATCTAAACTGAACTCAGTGACTATGCCAGTCCGGTGATGGTTTCTAAGCACCTCGTGGCGCTGCATAACCACAAACAACACAGCTTCGCCAGCAAACGCTCCGGCAGAGGTCTTGCTGACATTAATAGCCAGAACCGCCACTCTATCACCTTGAAGTTCGGAGAGGCTCCCTCCCAGAGCAACCTTAAACTTATCTAGCTTGACCCATCCCGCCTCACCCAGGACCTTAAACCTAGTCGTATCATTGAGCGTCACCACCACATCACCGCTGTGTTTAGTGTCAATGGTTACATTCCCATTATTGACCGCGATAACGCTGCCGTAGAACACGCGCCACTGGTCTTGCACGTCCCCATCCGCATCTCTTGATGGAGCAGAGCTATCGGCGAAAACACCGCCTGCGCTGCCTAATACTAATCCGGCTGCTAGAACTAAAATGCAGATATTTCGTAAAGCTTTCATCTTTCAAATCCTTTCCCTGATATATTGCCCCTCTAATATATATGACGAAAAATACCACCAAAAGGTTTCCTTTTGGGTAACTGCCAAATCCGTCCTACCTTGCCCTGTAATATGACGAGTACAAAGAAATAAGGACGCACGAAGCACTAGAGGGCGGTGGTGGGCTTCTACTATAAATAACTTGCTATGGCATAGCAAGTTATTTATAATGCACCAAAATGCTACGGGTAGCTTAAAAACTTGTTTCCCTAAGGAGGTGAAAACATGGAAAGAGCCCCAGCTACGGCGTACTTCTGGATATCGAGGTTGGCTGGCTTCGTGGGGATCGTCTGCATCATCATCGGCATGGTAACAGGCCTAACAAATCACACGCTCGAGGCCGAGCCCCGTACGTACATAGAAATAGCAATTGCAGCCTTCATTTTTGCTATTTGGGCCGTGTTGTACGAGTGGAGAGTCCGAGGCATAAAAACCAAATAATAGCTGAAGAACCAACTCAAAAGAATTGCTGGATAACTACAATTAGTAATCACTTTCAGCATAATGCGCCCTTGTGGTGCAAAGTCTGTGATAAGGCTCTTCATCACAGCATGAGGCACTGCCGGGCGGTGGTGGCGTAGTGCAACATTTCACTCTGCGAACTCAGCGCCCTCAGCGGTAAACACGTTCCTGTCCAGAGGCTTGTCCAACGTTCCTGGTTCCCCTCAACTCGACAAAAGCTCACCTCTAACAAGAACATCCCACCCAAATGAATTTACCTCGTGACCATAGAGTAATCTTGATAGTGCAAGCCTGATATCCCTCCGTTGCACCATTTATAGAACAGTCATGTCCCTTATATTGCGCTACACGCGTTTCTATGATAGGCTACAGTCCATTCACTGCTGCTGGCTAGGAACAGGCGGTTGCTGCTTCTCAACAAAGGCGACATAGCCTTTCTATATCAATCTATTGCTCAACCGAGAGGAGTGTAATGAGGACGCTGGTTACCGGAGCCACAGGATTCCTGGGCAGCCACTTTGCGGAGCGACTGCTGGAGCAGGGGCATAAGGTGCGCATACTAGCCCGCAAGACCTCCAACATCAGCCTCCTTAAACTCACCAGCTCCGAGATAGTCCTCGGCGATATCGAGGATTACGAAAGCCTGCAACCCGCCGTCAAAGGCATCGATGTTGTATTCCACGCCGCAGCCAGGGTTACGCCGGGCTGGGGAACATGGAAACGGTTCGAGTCTTCCATAGTGAAAGGCACCGATAATATGCTCAGGGCGTGCGTCGAGGCGAAGGTGCCCCGCTTCCTCCATGTCAGCAGCGGCAGCGTACACGGCAAACTCTGCGAGGGCGACACCCCTCTTTGCGAATCTACCCCCTGCGATGTACCCTTCCGTCAGGATACATACTATGACTTCGCCAAGCAGCAGGCTGAAGATATAGCCTTCAAGTACCACAAACAGGGCAGGATACAGGTCTCCATGATAAGGATAGGCGCCATCTATGGTCCCAGGGACAGGCTCCTCGCCGACCGCGTCTACCGGCACGTATCGCCGCCCCTGATAGTATGGCCCGGGGAGTCGAACCCCAAGTACAGCATAGTCTACGCAACCGATGCCGCCGATTTCGCTATCCTGGCAGCCACCAGCGACCGCGCCCAGGGAGAAGTGTATAATGTGGCGCCTCCTCACGAAATCAGGCTCAGGGACTTCGCCGCCGCCATGGTGAAGGCAATGGGCAAGCCCAAGCCGCAAGTGACCATCCCCTACTCAATCGCCTACTTCTGGTGTGCGCTTATGGAGGAGTGGTCGAAGCTGCGCCGCGTTGAGGAAATGCCTTACCTGACACGCTCAGGACTTCACTTCGTCAACAAGGGGATATATCTCGATGGCTCCAAAGCCAAACAGGAGCTGGGATGGGAACCTAAGATTTCGCTGGAGGAAGGCACCAGGCTTTATGTCCAATGGCGTCGCTCCACTGCCAAGAAATGAGATAAAATAGCCCTTCAGGGAGCAGATAAAGCTTTTAGCCTCTGAGGGTAAACCCGGGAGCGGCACAATAAATAACACAGAAATCTGGCTAAATCCAGACGAGGGGCTCACCCCTCCGCTGGGGAGGGACCTCTGGGCTCCCAGCGCGATATAGTTAGCATCTTCTTGCCGAAAGGTGGTATAATATCTCGCGAGCGAGCTGCCCATGAGCCCATTGAGATCTGCAAGGCAATTAGGAATCCAGAATTGCTTGGAATTCGACGCTAGGCTGCTTGTCCCCAAGCAAAGGATAAGAGAGCTTTGCTTCGAAAACAGGTGCGGCAACTATGGCAACAACTACATGTGCCCGCCTCATATTGGTCCCTTGTATCAAATCAAGTTACGCCTCAAAAACTTCCAGCGAGGCATATTGCTGCAATACTGGAAACCGCTGGACGTTGCCAGCGACCCTGAAGGCTTGAGGCAAACCAAAATTGACTTCCACAAAAAGGTGCTTCAACTCGAGAAGCGCCTCAGAAAAGACGGCTTAAAGGAAATGTGGAGCATGATCGGCGGCAATTGTGCCCTCTGTGAGGTTTGCAAAGCCAGAACCGCCGAACCCTGCTCTCACCCTGATGAGGCGAGGACATCATTGGAATCACTGGCAATCAATGTAGTAGGCTTGCTTAAAGAGTTCGGCATGGACTCCGAGTTCCGCTCCGACAGGATAACCTGGACAGGCTGTATCCTCTACTGACGCTAATCACTACTTCCTACTCCTGGTCAGTGAGCCTGACGAACTCAGCGTAACCCTTACCCGAAACAATCCCTCCATCCAGGCGACCTGACACCTCCGTGACCCCTTCCCAGAAGTAGAACCTGGGTATGGACAGAGTCTCGAACATCCCTATCTCCTGCTGGGCATGGTGCGCCCTGATTTGGAGAGTGATGCCACGTGACTTCTCCCACAACCGCCACAGCACCCCGTACTCCCTGCCGCTTGTCGGAGAAACCCAGGAGTCCAGCTTCTCCAGCTTGAAGTCCTTTGTATGATAAACCTGGTTATCGGCAAACATGATGGTCAGGTCAGCCGACCTCACCGTTCCATCGAGTTTGATGATTCGCCAGAAGAGCATCTCAATACCATCGTCGAGCTGGACGGCGAACCAGTCCCAGCCACCCTCTCCCAGGGAATTCATCCACTGATGGTCTATAAAGCCAACCCCCTCCACATCTATTGTCCGTTCCGATAGCCCAATCTGCCCCTTGGCTTTCAGCCGGGTGAGGGAGTAGTAGTATGAGCTTCCCCCAGTCCACTCAATCAGCCCACTCCCACAGGCCAGGAGCGGAGGCTTCTCAGAGACAAGCTCGAGGTTGAGGCTGAGACCGGCGCCATACGTTTTCAGACTATAGGAGAACGACTTGCTGGCGGTGCGCCACCAGTGGTCGCGACCCCAGCGCAGGTCATGTTTTCGCTCGGCATAATGCAGCGCGGAGCCGGAGCCCGCTGAGTAAAGGAGTTTCGCCACAAGGTCGGAAATCGACATAATCCTGAGACCGAAATTGAAGTAGGCTACCATAGCCCCATACTCCCTACCCTCAGAGTCTCGGAGGTTGAAATGTCCATACCACCACTCCATGAGGAAGCCGGGGTGCGCCCCCTCATCCCTGGGGAAGCTTATTTTGGGAGAGACAGATTTACTGCGCGGCATAACTGAATTCTCGCTGGCTATGTCGCCGTTGTCAAGCACCCCAATCGAGATTGTTCAGCAGCTAGGGGGTTGAAAAGTGTTAATAAACGCTCCTGTGATTAGGGGGTGTAATTAGACTAATAAATATGATAAACTGTAGCTTACAACCTTTTAGCTGCCGTGGCAGGGGTGTAGGATGCCTGACAATCTAACGATAGTCAAGAGGACCATAGAGGAGCACCACAATATCAAAGGGCACTTGAAACTTGTGGGCGACTCGGTGAGCGACCTCGAGGCTCTACTATCGCTGCAAAAGGCGCGACCCGACTGGATTCTCAGTTCACAGCAGGAGCTGGCTGAGAAAAAGAATAAAATGTTGCAGACTTTAAGCTCCCTCGAAGAGGGGCTCAAAAACCACTTCGCCTCAGAAGAAAAGTTTCTCCCTCCCTTGTTCGGCGAACTGCTCATGAAGGCGCTTGCCCTCGAGCATAAGAGAATTAAGAGGCAGCTCGAAGAAGCTAAATCTCTGGTGAACAAAACAAAGCTCGAGGGACTGAGCCAAAAGGAGCTGCTGGCTAAGAAATCGCAGATACAGCAACAGCTCGAAGGCATCCTCCAGCTTGTTGAGGAGCATGCCGCAACTGAGGAAACCATCCTCAAGATGCTGGAAAAAGCACTGGAAGATAAAGGTTAAAAAGAGATAGCCCTTGGCAGACGAACCGGCAAAAGTTGACATAACCGAAAATAGAGTGGGCATCCGCTCCCTGCCCAGGCGGGAGGTAATCATCACCCTGGTGGGCGTGATGCTCGCTATGTTTTTGGGCTCGCTGGACCAGACAGTGGTCGGCACCGCCATGCCGAAAATAATCACCGACCTGGGCGGGTTCGCGCATTACACCTGGATAACCTCAGCCTACATGATCGCCTCCACCGTGGCCATGCCCATCACCGGCAAGTTGACCGATATGTACGGTCGCAAGTGGTTCTACACCGCTGGCTTGCTGATATTCATCGTAGGTTCTATCCTCTGCGGATTCAGCCAGTCCATGACGCAAATCATCGCCGCACGCGGCTTCCAGGGCATAGGCGCGGGCATAATGATGGCGAATGCCTTCATTGTTGTCAGCGACCTTTTCCCGCCTGCCGAGCGCGGCAAGTATCAGGGGCTTATAGCAGGGATTTTCGGCTTATCCTCCATAATAGGACCGACCCTCGGTGGGTTCATCACCGATAACCTCTCCTGGCACTGGGTCTTCTTCGTCAATATACCGCTGGGTGTCCTCGTCATCGGCTTGTTCATATTCTTCTTCCCCCATCTGAAACCGGAAAGCGTCAAGCATAAAATCGACTTCCCGGGCATTATTACTCTGGTGCTCGCCGTCGTGACCACGATGCTGGCTTTGACCTGGGCAGGGGTTGAATACGAATGGCTCTCCCCTCAAATAGTTGGTATGTTCGCCTTCTCAGCAGTCATGGCTGTGCTCTTCGTATTCATCGAAATGCGGGCCAAAGAGCCCATCATACCGATATGGATATTCAAAAACCGCATCGTAAGTGTGTCCACAATCGTCATCTTCATCACAGGCTTCGGCATGTTCGGCGGCATCGTCTTCGTCCCGCTTTTCTTTCAAGGGGTTCTGGGCAAATCAGCCACCAGCAGCGGCAGCTTCCTGACCCCCATGATGCTGGGCATGGTAGCTGGCGCTATTATCTCCGGTCAGGTGCTCTCGCGCGCCGGAGGACGCTATAAGCTGATTGGCGCTGTCGGTCTGGCGATCATGGCTGTGGGGATGTTCTTGCTCTCCAGGATGTCGGCGGACACCAGCAACGCCACATCAATAATGAACATAGCGATAACAGGCTTCGGGCTGGGCGTCACCATGCCCCTCTACGTGATAGCTATTCAAAATGCATTGCCTTACAATATCATGGGAGCCGCTACATCCACAGCCGCCTTCTTCCGCTCCATAGGCGGCGCCTTCGGGCTGGCAATCTTCGGCTCCGTGATGAATAATCGCTTTTCCGCAGACTTCCTGAACGGGCTTCCAGCCTCGGCAAAGGCGGTCATCCCACAAAAACTGCTGGATTCCCTTACAGATAACCCGCAGGCGCTGCTCAATTCAGATGCCCAGTCTCAACTGAGAAGCGTCTTCGAGCAGTTCGGAGCGCAGGGGGCAGCACTCTTCGAGCAGGTATTCCACACGCTGAAGCTGGCTCTTAGCTCATCCATAACGCAGGTCTTCTTTATCGGGGTAATCATACTCGCCATCGCCTGGGTTGCCAACCTCTTCTTAAAGGAAATCCCGCTCCGCAAGCAACACAAGTAAGGCGGAACCAGCCTAGACGCGTTGCCCTGCCTCGAAGCCTTCCACAATAGCGTTGCGGATACGACGGGGCTCCATGGCATCGCCGATGACCTGGACGTGTTTGAACCTGTGCACCAGGGCGGGCACCAGCAACAGATTCGATTTAGCGCCAGCAGCCATTATGTAGGTGTCAGCCCGCAGTGTTCTGAGTTCCCCGGCAGCGGTTTTTATAAGAGGCCCTTCGGCTTCGAAGCCTTCGTATTTAACGCAGGTGAGAACCTCCACCTTCTTCCTGGACAGGTCATCAAGGAGCCGCATCCTTACGATAGTGCCTTCCTTCTCCAGTGCCCGCTCTTTAATCTCGACAACAACTACCTTTTTGCCCTGGTCTGCCAGGTAACTGGCGGTCTCACAGCCGACACCCTCAGCGCCAAAGATAACCACCGTGTTGCCGACTTCCGCCTTTCCATTCAACACATCTATAGCGGTTACAACCTTGGACCGGTCTAATCCTGCGATTTCAAGTGTAACGGGCGTTGTGCCCGCCGCCCAGATTACAGCATCAGGACGAGACGCAGATATCCTGGCAAGCGTACCCTCTACCTCCAGCCTCACCTTAACGCCCAGCTTGTCAAGCTGGGTTTCAAAATACTCTATGAGCAGAGATATCGCCTGCTTATGAGGAGGCATTGCAGCCGCTCTGAGCAGACCTCCCAGTTGGGCGTCCTTTTCCAACAGCGTAACATCGTGTCCCCTCAGCCTGGCTACACGAGCCGCCTCCATACCCGCCGGCCCCCCGCCGACCACCACCACGCGCCTGGGATTGGGGGCAGGCGGTACCTTACACTCGCGTTCCTTGGCCACGGCTGGGTTGACAGAGCACCTGACCCCACCACCGCTCGGTGCGCCCGGGTTTACAATCGCCTGGATAATAGCCTGCATTATGCCGGTCTCTATGCACTCCCAACAGCCTATGCAAGGCACTATATCCTCCAGCCTGCCCTCAGCCGCCTTGTTCGGTAGATAGGGGTCTGCGATAAGAGCCCTGCCCATAGCCACCATGTCCGCTATTCCTTCCCTGATAGCCCACTCCCCCGTCTCGGGAAGAATCCGACCCACCGCAATAACAGGTATCCCCACACCCCTCTTGACCAGGGCTGCACCCATTAGATGGAAGCCGGGCACCCCTGGACACAGCACGGTAAATTGAGCGCGGTAGCCGTAAGCAGAAACGCTGATTGCGTCAGCTCCGGCTTCCTCCGCCCAGCGCGCTATCTGCACCGCCTGGGCATAATCCAGCGCCGGCTCAACCCCGTACTCAGCAGCATTGATGCGGCACCACAGGGGATAATCTGAGCCCACCGCCATCCTGCAGGCACGAATCACCTCGAGCAGAAACCGCGCCCTGTTCTCCAGGCTGCCCCCATACCAGTCCTGTCTCCGATTGAGAAATGGGGAGATAAACTGAGCTAACAGGTGCCCGTGTGCGCCGTGAATCTCAACGCCATCGAACCCAGCCTTCTGCGCCCTCACCGCCGCCTGAGCGTGGCGCTCCACGAGCTCAGTTATCTCCGCTACTGAAAGCGCCCTGACAGGCTCGCGCCCTTGCGACAGGGATTCCGATGGGCCCACGGGTTGCTGCCCAGTGATTGCAGAGTTAGTGTCCCTGCCACCGTGTTCGAGCTGGATGGCAGCCCGAGCGCCGCCCCTCTTTATCGCCTGGGCTAACTCCGAGAGCCCCTCCAGATACGTGTCGTGGTCAATGCTGATTTGATGTGGCGTCGCTTTCCCGCGCGGGTAATCAACCGAGGTATTCTCCACGATGATAAGCCCCACCCCGCCCTTAGCCCTCTCAGCGTAGTAATCTATAAGCTTGGGGGTGACAAAGCCGTCCGCCGAACCGTAATCCGTGCCCATGGCAGGCATGACCAGGCGGTTCTTGACCGTCATCCTGCCGATTCTGGTTGGCTCGAAGAGCCTTTGCAGTCTCATCCCCGCCCCCAGGGTTCAAATACGGGGAACAAACCCTGGACAGATTATATACCAGAACTGCAAGCTCCACCGACTGACCGCCTGGGTATTCTATTTTCGGAGTAACGGGGTGGTGGTTTGAGATAAAAGTCGCATACATCAAGGCTATAGATTGTTATCATGCATTAAATTGTGCTTAGCCTATACTGGCTCGGGAGGAGGAGTTCCTAAATGTCAAGCGGGGTCAAGACTACGGAAATTGCTAAGAGGCGGTGGAATAGAACGGCCCGGCACTATGACTACATGATGGCTCTCGTGGAGCGGGTTATCGTGAGGAAGTGGCGCAGGCTACTGTGGAGTGGAGTGGAGAGCAGTCGCGTGCTGGAGGTCGGCGTGGGTACGGGCAACAACTTCCCCTACTATCCTCCAGATGCTGAAATAACCGCTGTTGACTTCAGCGAGGAGATGCTGAGGCGCGCCAAAAGCAGAGCCAGCAGGCATAAGGTGAAAGTGAACCTGCGGCAGATGGACGCGCAGAATCTGGAGTTTGCAGACAACACCTTCGA
>Ga0315291_10009589_pt1 | contig 11874 bp, 8 predicted proteins | sample YL17G12_20_MG_FD_203070 | JGI IMG/M metagenome (GOLD analysis project Ga0315291, IMG submission 203070) | Sediment microbial communities from Yellowstone Lake, YNP, Wyoming, USA - YL17G12_20 | ecosystem: Environmental > Aquatic > Freshwater > Lake > Sediment | place: USA: Wyoming | collected...
TGTAATTTTCTTTTTTTCAGGCTTTTTCGGCTTTCTTGTCTTCATAGTTTCAACAGCAACAGGCTTGTTTGGAATTTTGAGTGGAGTAAAAAGAATTAATTTAATGTCTTGCTTGTTAATACCAACAATTTTGATTTATCTTTTATAAATCAAAAGTTAAAAAGTAATAATTAAATAAATCAATTAAAAAGCAAGAGATACAATAGCCAAAGCGTTAAAACCTTTTATATATTAATGATAAAACAAATATTAAAAAGCAAAAATTACATCTCAAAACCACTGCTTTAAATCAGTCTGCTTGGTTTCCTCTCTTCCAAAAATAGATTCAATATATCTTTTTGTCAGTTCTAAATCTTGTCGTATATAAGCAGGAACATCATAGTTTTTTGCAAGCTGCAAAGCAGGCTCCAAATATTTTACAATTCCTCCTTCTGAAACAGTAAAAATTATCTTGCCCTTGCATCTCGGGCAGTTTCCTTGCAAAGGTGGGCGCCTAAACTTTTCATTGCACATAACACATCTAAATCCCTGTGTTGAAAATTTTCTCAAATTTCCTTTAATATCCCTCATTAAATGCCTGTCAATAATCAGCCTCGCAGTATCTCCTGTATCTGCAGCTCTTATTTTTTCAACTAATTGCATCTGTCTCTGAACTTTTTCCTGCATTGTCGGAATGTTTTTATAAGAAGAGCATAAAACCGCATTATTAATATCAGAAACTTCATGGCTATACCACAAATTTTTAAATGCAGGCTCTCCTTTTATAATTCTATGCTTAATTAATTCCATTTTTTCAACAACAGAGCTCGAATGCTCTCTTTTTTCAGCAGCTTTATACAATTCAACAGGCAGTTCTTTTATAATATCAAAATCAAAAATTTGGTCATCAACTTCTCCTGGATTTAATTTCATATTTAAAACTAGGGGTGCATCTTGTGTTGCTCCTCTATGGTCTGGCAGATATTCTTTTGAAAAATTAATTAAACAATCAAGCAATAAAAGAACTGCACTCTCGTCGCCATCACAATTATGAACAAGAATATCATTGCAAAAAAAATTATGCTCCTCTTGAACATTAAAACAATAACTCTCTTTTTCTCCTATATTTTCAATTTTAACAACTTTTGGATAAACATAGTTTTCGTCTAAATCAATTCTCATGCCCATTGGTGTTTTTTTACATAGCACACCCAAGATATTGCTCTTTTTTTCAGAAAGAAAGCCGATTTCTTTAAATTTTTTAACAAAATTTGAAGGAATAATAATTTTAGTAATTTTAAATTTTGGAATTTTCCTGTTTTTTCTCAAGTAAAATTCTCTAACAATCGGCCCAGGCTCTTTTTCATATTCATAAAATTTAGTAAATATTTCAAACCTTGACAAAACAAAACTCAAATCCTGCTTTAATCCTTCGCTGACTGTATCACACGCAACTCTTGTATCTGTTAAACTCACACTTCCATCACCTTCAAAATAACCTCTTAACAAACAAGCTAATTTTTCTTTTTTTAAATCCAAAAATAAATTTGGGATTCTTTTTTCTCTTGCTCTGCTTCCCATTTTTAAATAATTTTTAAATAATTCATAAATTATTCGCGAAGAGAAAGTTACATGATCGATATGGTCTTCACTTGGTTTTAAATTAAAATATAAATAAAAAATCTTTTTAATAAATTCTCTGATTTTTTTATCAGCAGAAGCTATACTGATTTGATAAAAACCCTTTTTTGATTCATTTTTTCTTGCATGCCCTTCTGCAATATATAAACCAAAAATTTCTAATAATTCTTTATCTAAGGGAATGTTTATGGGTATAAAAACATTATCTCTTTTTATTGCTATCTTTGCATCATTGGGTAAATCATAAAGTATTTTATTGTGTCTTCCTAAGAATTCCTTGACAAATTTTATTGGAAAACTATCTCTCTGGTAAAAATTGCTTCCTTTATCTATTTTTTCAAAACAGCTGAGAAATTCTCTAACATTCCTAATCATAATGTCTTCTCTTTCCTGAAAAATTTCTGGCAAGAAAAGCTCTGGAATATCTTTTTCTTGTATCTCTTTTCTATAGCTAACAATTAATTTTTCCCCTACTTCAATTTCTCTTGCTTCTTTTTCTTTTTTGCCTTTTAAATAAACTCTATGATTTTCTGTCAGCTCTATTTTTCTGCCGTCTTCTAAAAAAAGTTTAAGCATTTTTCTTGGCGCGTGTTTTGTCACTTCTGTTACTTTGCTCTCACCAGGATTGCTGAAGGTATTTAAATTTAATATTTCTTTTTTTAGCGTTCCAAAATTATCTGCTTTTTCATCTGGATTAAGTTCATCTATAATTTTTCCTATTTTCTCTATTTGCCATTCTCCATTTCTCTCAACTGAAACATAACTACCATAATCAAGACAATCTCTTCGAACACCTGCATGCATATAAGGCGAGGCAAGAAAAGCCTGATTTTTGCTAAAACCAATAATTCTTCCTATAACCCCTGCTGCATTATGTGGAGAAATAAAAACAACAAGCTGCCCAGCTAAATCTTCTTTTTTATCAAGATTATAAAAAGGCTCAATCTCATAAAATCTTAAAAGCAAATTATCCATAAACTTGGCAACATTCATAAAAACCTTGTCACTTGGCTCTTCTTCTTGGTAAGCAGGAAGAATAATATCATGAGGATAAATTTCTAATATCTGCTCTTCATTTTCTAATTCTTTATCATAAATGTCTTTTGTATAGCCCATTTCTTTCAGCTTTTCAATGCTTGTCCCAATTTCTCTTGCTTTAAAATGAGTTATAGGAAGCTCAGTTGCATCATATCTTATTGTCCCGTCTTTATTTACATGCAGATTAAACATGCTTCTTAAAAATCCTTTTGCAAGATTTTCATGAATATGATTTTTAGAAGAAGTTCCTCTAACTCCTTTTATCAATGGCGGAATTTCTTCTTTTTCTAATTTTAATTTTTTAATTGCGCAATCAAAATACTTTTTTATATCAATTCTTTTTCCTGAATATCCCTGTCCTATTCCATGCTCAGGGCATTTTTCCTGCTGAAAAATCTGCTGGCATTTAGGGCAATAATTTAATTTTCTGCACTCGCTCCCGCAAGCCTCACACAAAGGATAAATTGCTTCTTTGTTGCAAGCTTCACAAAAATAAAGAGGAAAATCCGCTTTTACACTTCCAACTTCACAAGCAGCCTGAACACTTCTTAATCTTCCTCCCTCATAGCCAACAGGAAACAGCACACTTGGGCTTCCTGTTAATTTTCTTAATTTTGCTTTTTCAGGCCTGCCCATTCTCGCGCCAATAAATGTTCCTGCTTTATCTTTAATTTTAAATTTTGCCAGTTTATTTATTAAATCCAAAACATTTTTTTCACTTTTTTCTTCTTTATTTTCTACTTTTTCTTTATTCGCCTCTTTTTCTTTATCTAATTCATTTTTAATTTTTCTTGCTATTTCTTCAATTTCAATTTCTATAGAATAATCCTCTTTTTCAATTATTTTTTCATCAATTCCTAAATTGACAAGCAAGGAAACAGCATTTTTCTTGTCAATAACAACATTTTCAAGCGTGACTTGATGTTCCACTCCAAGCAATTCTAAAGCCCTTTTTCCTTTTATGAATCTTTCTCTATCAATTTTTGAATAAGGCAGAATAATTTTTCCATTTAATTTTCCATTACTTAGCCAATCAAGTAAGCCAAGAAATTCTTCTTCTGAAATCTGCGTCCAGAAAAAAATATATTCTGGATGCAAAGCAAGATTGTATTTTTCGCTTAATTCAATTGCTTTTTCAAATCTAAGATCATAGCAATTAATTTCTTTAAGTTCATCAATTATTTTTTTATTAATTTCATCTTCTTCTTTTAACTCTCTCTTTAAATCATCTAATTTTTCTTTAAGCTCTGCTTTCCAGTATTCTTCAACATATCCTGCTGGCTCAAGCTGCGCATTTCTGTTTAAAAAATCAGCATATGGAACTAAAACATCCCCTATATAAATTATTTCTTCAGCTTCTTTATAAATTTCTCTTGCTTTTTCCAGAGTTTTAATTTTCAAAACACTTCCATCTTTTAATTTGACAATTGGCCCGTCAATTGAATCGCAAGAAGCAATTGCAGCCCCCTTTGTAGGCCTTTCTGTTTTTATTTGTGTGCCAACAGCAAGAAAATCATCTGTAATAGCCATTGTTGCAGGATGCAAAGCCATACACGAAAAGCCAGATGTTCTTGCTCTTCCATATCTTAATCTAAAGCCTCCGCTTCTTGAAGGATGGCTAAAAACAGGCCTTCCTGCAACCAAATCTTTTATATAATACGCTTCTGCATCTTCCTTGCTTTTTTGAATATCTCTTATTTTTTTCTGTAAAACAACATACTCTTCTAAAAAATCCCAGTCATTTAATTCAAAGCCTTGCAATTTTAATTTTTTAATAAATCTCAAAACTTTCGCTGCCTTTTGTGCTATTCCCTCGCTTAAAACAAGACAAACACCATTTCTCAATCTGTTTGTTTCAACCCTTTCTAAATCTTTATAATTGCTTACTTCTTTTTCTTCAGAAGGCAAGCCATCAATCTGTATAGGTAAATGTCTCAGCAAAAAATCCAATTCTTTTTCATTTGCCAAATATTGCAAATTAGTTATTCTTTCATGATAATCATAAATTTCTGTAATAATTCTTTTTATTTCTGTCTCGCTTGGATCATACTTTGCAAAGCCAAACTTGCTTCTTAGATAATCAATTATAACAAGAGAAAAACTAGAGGCTGTTGTTCCAGCAGATCTAATTGGCCCAGAATAATAAGCACAAAAATAATCCTTACCCTCTTTTGTTTTTTTCAGCTCCATATGTGTATAGCCCTCTAATGGAACTACAACAACCCCTAAAGTATAATATGCAAATGCCACCCTTATTCCAGCATCAATTGCTTCCAACAAATTCCGAAATTTGCAGAATTTTTCCTTGGCAATCTCCTCTGCAATGCTCAAACATACAGCAGGATCAAGCTTTCCAAATTGTTTTTCTAATTCAGAAATTCTATTGACAATTTTCTCATCTTTAACTTGTGGATACAAAACAGAAACTAATCCTACTGCTCTTTCTGCCAGGCTTTTTGCAAGCGGAATTTCAACATTTTGTCTTGGATCAAGCCCTTTTTTTCTTGCCTCTTCTGCAACAGCATAAACTTCTAACACTTTTTCTTCAATTCTCTTAAAATACTTCTCTATTTGCATTTTTCTTTCCCGAGGATTTCTTTTAAAGAAAAGCTCTTTTCAATATGCATTTTTTATCTCCCCTCTAAGCTTGTTTATTTCCTCTTTAATTTCATTTAACTCTTTTTGAGGAAGTTTTTTAAAAACCTCTTTTTCAAATATCATGCATTTTTTATATAATTCATCTTCAAATTCTCTTGGTATCAGATGGATATGCAAATGATTAATTTTAAATTCATTTTGTTTTATAAAAGGCCTGAAATTCTGCCTTATATCGCATCCATTGCACTTTTTTAAAAGCAGTTCTTGTATTTTAATTGCCTGAGAAAATAATTCTTCTTTCTCTTCTTTATTTAATTCAGCTAATTTTTCAACATGCCTTTTTGGCATAACTAAAATATGCCATTTAACTAAAGCAGGATTGCTTAATATTGTAAAAGTATTTTTAGTTTCTTCTATAATTTCTCTTTTTTCTTCTGAATTTTCTTTCAAGATTTTGCAAAACGGGCAGGTTTTATTTTCCATTTTCATTTTTAAAATTTTTATAATTTATTTCTTCCACGCTCCAAGTTTATTTTCTTTGTTTTCTTTTAAATAGCCATCAAGCATTTCTAATTCTTCATATATTCCTTCAATTAAAGAATAATTTTTTGCTTGCTCTAATGTTACCCATGCATGCTCTGTCAATGCAGGGCATAATTTAATTTCCCCATTATCATAATCTGCAAACAAGCTGACAATTATTGTAGGAATTCCATCATCTCTAATATAAACTAAACTTGTAACATAACCAATATTTTTTATTGCTAATCCTGTTTCCTCCCTAACTTCCCTTTTCAGCAGATTTTCCAAAACATTATACCAATGACTGCTTGTATCTTTCTTTCTGTTAATATAATCTTTAATCTCCAGCTTTCCCCCAGGAACAGTCCACAGATTTGGAAATGCTTTTTCCTCAGGAGAGCGCTTTGTAATTAAAAATTTTCCATCTTTAACAACAATTCCTGTTACAACAATATAATGCGCTTTATTTTCATCAAATGTTTTTATCATTTTTGTTTTTTAATCTATTTATTCATTCTTTTTTTATTCCTTCTTTTTTTCATCTTCAGATTTTTCAGCATCTGAAAAATCTAGGATTTTTATTTCCCTTGTTTTTAAATTTAAAACAGGCACTTTGCATGGATCTGGGTGCTTGCCAACTTTTTCTCCAAAAGGAGTTAAAGACTGCCAGCAGCTTGAACAGATAATTAAAACATTATTGTGCTTGCTCACCTCTGGCTTGTGCAAATCCCCTGTTGTTATAATGTCAGGAACTTCTCTAATAACTAATCTATCCTCTTCACTTGGCAGATAAACACTTAAAGAATGTATTGGAGCAAGATGTCTTTTTTTAAGCATGTATTTTACAATCTCAGCAGGAAAATCATATCCTGTTCCTAATCTTAAAATATCAACTTCATTAACTAGGTGGCGCATGCTTGCGCCATGATACATTAAAATTTTAAATTTTTCTTTTCCTATTTCTAAGATGCATGGATTTGAAACAAGAAACAAATTTTCTAATTTATATAAAGGCATGCCAAACTCTTCAGTTATTATTGGCTGCGGCTCAGCAACTCTTACTGCATCATGCTGCCCAGGAGACAAAATTATTTTCACATCTTTTCTTATTCTATCAAGATATTCTGCAAGCAATTCATATTGTTTTTTAATGTCTTTAATCTCAAGTAAGGGCTCTTGTCCTGGAAAAATTCCAACCCCATCAATAGAATCTCCATTTATAAGCAGATATTTAATTTTTAGGGCCTGTTTTTTTGTTTTTTCATCTCCAAGCGAGCCATTAATCCATTCAATAAATTTCAGAAAGTTTTTTTCTAAAAACATCTTGCTTCCTAAATGAAGGTCTGAAATAAATGCAATAGCTTCATCTTTTTTTGATTTTTTTTCTTCAGCTAAAAAAACATCAGGAAAAACAAGATCATTTACAAAAACAATATCGCCCGAAGAAGAAGCAGAACACTTTAATCCTATAACCTCATCTAAAACAATTTCTTTGGCTTTTTCATAAACCTCTATTCTATTTTTATTGACTAGTGCAGAAATTCTTCCTGTCAAATCCTCTATTTCAAGAAGAATATTTTTATTTTTTGTTATTTTTTTATTAAAAACAATTCCAATAATTGATACCTGCCCGCTTCCAATTCTGTTTATTGAAACCAAATTCTGCAGCTCTGTCCTTTCTTGCAGAATATTTTTTAAAGTTGTATATCTATTCCTAAAATTCTTTACAAAATCATTAACTTCAAGCTTTTTTATAACTATCTCATTATTAATAATTCTAATCTCGCCAAAATCTCTTTCTTTTATTTTTTCTCTTTCCTCGCTTTCCTCTTTTTCAATCAAAAGTTTTTCTCTTACAATCTCTATATTCAAGCCAAGATTAATAAAGAACTTTTCAAGGGTTTTCTTTTCTTCACCCTGATATCCAGTAATTATTCCGCCAATTTTTCCCAAATTTTTGTTAAAAAGCGCTTTCGTGATTATTTTTTCTTTAAACTGGTATTCTACTTTTTCAATTAAATTTTTTGCAATATCAACATTATCTATCTGCGCCAATAAGTTTAAAATATCCTTATCTAACAACACTCCCCGCTGTATACAAAATTCAAGTATTTTTTTCTCATCCATTTTAAATCCCCTTAGCTTAAACTAATGTTTTTATTTTTGCTTTTTTTACATTAGTTTAATATATTTTTAGCTTTTTTATAGATTTTTATTCTAATATGTTTATTTTATTGTTTTATTATTTTTTATACTAAAATATATATTTAAGAAATTTTAAAATAAATCATAGTACTAGAGATTCAATTAAAATTTCTTTTGCCTTGCCAATTAGCTGAATGGGAATAGCTAATTTAATCTGCCTCATTCTTCCCTGCCTTCCCTTGCTTATAACTGGCGCGGTTATAATCCCCATCATATCAAACTCGTTTAAAATATCAGACATTCTCCTCTGTGTCAAAATTTCTGTCTTTGTTTTTTGGCATAAATCTTGGTATCTGTTATAAACATCTCCCGTGAATATTGGTTCTTTTATTTTTTCCTTTAAGTTATTTTCATAAAGCTGGATAATAGAAAACAAAGCAAGCTGAAATTGTTTTGGTTCTGTCTTGACAATATCTAAAATTTTTTCTTTTTCTATTTTTTCATTAGCCATATCTATATGTTCCAGTGTTATTTTTTTACTTGAAGTTCTTTCTGCAATTTCCCCAGCAATTCTCAATAAGTCTAATGCTCTTCTTGCATCTCCATGCTCTCTTGCAGCAAAAGCAGCGCATTTTGATATTGCTCCATCATCAATAACCCCCTCTTTAAATGCCTTGCTCGCTCTTTCTTTTAAAATATCCTGTAATTGTAAGGCATTATATGGTGGAAAAACAATTTCTTCCTCACTTAATGAACTTCTTACTCTTGGATCAAGATTATCAAGAAAAGTCAAGTCATTACTTATTCCAACAATGCTTATCTGCGCCTTGCTTAATTCTGTATTCAATCTTGTTAAATTATAAAGAAAATTATCAGAAATTTTTTTAATTGCCTGGTCAATTTCATCAAAAACCAAGATTAAGAGCTGTTTTTCTTTATCTATTATCTCAATAAATTTATTATACACTTGGTCTGTAGGCAGGCCTGTTGCCGGCACCGACCCCCCAAGTTTTTTAATCAGCTCAGCCAAAATCCTGTATTCTGTATCTGAAACCTTTTTCAGCTTGCAGTTTATATACTCTATTTTTAAATTATTAGTTTCATTGTTTCTTTTTAAAAGCTCATTCTTGACGTAATGAACTGACAGCGTCTTGCCTGTTCCTGGCTTTCCATAAATGAAAAGGTTGCTTGTCCGCTCTCTTCTTAATGCCGGCGCAAGAATTGCAGCTATCTGCTCAATCTGCTTGTCCCTATGTGGAATTGTCTCGGGGGTGTAATTTGTCTGCAAAACAAACTTATTTTTAAATAAGCTGTTGTTCACAAAAGAATCAAAAATTCTATCAAGCCTTGCCATTTTCCTCTTTCTCTCCTTTTTACTCCTTTCTTTTTATTTGCTTTATTCCTTTTCTTTTCTTTTTTCCTTTTTCATTAACCCTTTTTCTAAAAGGTTATTTTCTTTCTCTTTTTCTCTTCTTTAACCTTTTTTCAATTTCAAACAATAAGGAAATAAAAACCCTTTTTATAAACTTTTATGTTATTCAAAATATAAATCCTTTATTTCCTATGGAAGCCCCATAAAACCCCCAAAATACAATAACCCCTTTAAAGTTATCCACAATAAAAAAGAAGAAAAAATGCCAAGACAAAAACCAGCTAAAAAATCAGTGCCAAGAGCTGACACCCTAATTTCTCATGGAATTTGGTAAAGTGCGCTCTGTTGTTAATCCTGCTTAGATAAACTAAAAAAATTGATAAGATAGATATAGATATCATTATTATACTATAATATATATATTATAATATATAAATCTTTTTAAATAAAATAAATAAAAACAAACAACCAAATTCATTTATAAACCCTTCCATAAGAAACAAGGGGGTGAGTCCAAGTTAAAAATTAAAATAAACCTCAAAGAAGCAAAAGAAAAATATATTTAATACTATAGAAAAGTTTAAATATTCTTTATATTTTGAACAAATATGCCAATAGACAAAAAAACATTAAATGAGTTTATAGGAAAGCAGGTTGTAACAAAAGAAGGCAAAAGACTTGGAATAACCCAAGACATTACTTTTGAAACAAAAAGCGGCGAGCTAATACAGGTGGTTTTGAGAAATCCAACACCACACGCAAAAAACTTTAACTTAGAAAGAACAAGCAACAATGAGTTATTATTGCCTTTTAATTCTATTATTGCAGTTGGTGATTTTATCGTCGTTTCTGAAGAAGATTTAGTTTAAATTAACAATTTTTTATAAATCTTTAATTTAATTTTATTAATCTCATAGTTTTTTACTATAACAAACTTTAAAAAACAACCAAATATTAATATAATATCTTAATTTAATAAATATAACCTTATAAATAAAAAATTAAATAAAACAATTAAAAATGGATATAGTGGGATTTAGTTTTAATAAAATTTCTATTAATAGAAAGAAAAAGGCAGAAGCGCAGATAAAAATAAACACAAATCTAGAAATTAAAGCAATAGAAAAGGAAAATGCAGATCTTTTCAGAGGAAAAGAGGTATTTGGCTTTCCTTTTGAGTTTAAAGTCAATTACGAGCCCGGCTTTGCAGAAATAATCATTGAGGGCTCTATTCTTTCTGTTTTAGAGCCAAATTCTGCCAAAAACCTTCTTAAAGAATGGAAAAAGAAGAAAATACCAGACGAGATAAGAATTCCTTTATTCAATATTATCCTTTCAAAATGCAACCTAAAAGCTCTCCAGTTAGAAGATGATCTAAATCTTCCTTTTCACCTCCCCCTTCCACGATTGAAGAAATCAGAACAAGCCGACAATACTTCTTATACAGGCTAATCAGGAATTAAATAACTTTTTAAATCCCTATACTTTCTTATTTTCATGTATATATCACAACAAAAAAAGAAGAGAATATCAGAACAAATACTTTCCCTGCTTCATGAAGTATTTCCAAGAGCTTTATTTACAGCAGAAATATCTAAGGAGCTGGCTAGAGATGAAGAATTCACCAAATCTCTTTTATTAGAGCTTAAAGAAAAAAACCTTATCTCTCCCATAAACAAAAACCCAAAAGGAAAAGAATATCTTAAGAGGACAAGATGGAGAATAAGCAACAAAGCGCAGGAAACCCTCCAAAACAACCAACTTTCAATAAATACCTTTAATAAATAGTCATAACCAAAATAATAACTCAAACAACAAACCATAAAATAACTATTCTCCAACACAAATCTTTTTATATAAGCAAAAACAAGAATAAAAATGGATCAAATAAAAGAGGCGTTTTATAGGGTAAAACAAGACCTTTCTGAGTTAAGCAAAGAAATAATGCTTTTAAAGCTAGAGATAAGAAAGCTTAGTGAAGAAACAACAGAGATGTTTGAACAGCTTAAGAAAGAGCTTTATAATATAAATAATATAAAAAAACCTACAAAACCAACAAATGGACAAAGAAAAGAGACTCCAACACACCCAACAGAGAAACCAACAATCCAACACATAATTCCAGCAGAAAAGCGTCTTCCAACACATATTCCAACAGATAATTTGCCTTTTCAAGCCCTAATAAGCCAAAATATACAAAGTTCCATAGGAAATGAAGGGGTTCCAACAGACAGTCAGTCAGACAGTCAGACAGACAAATTAGAGCAAAAACAAGAGGAAAAACAACAAATACAAGACGAAATACATATGATGGAGGAAAAAATACAACAAATACAAGATCCAGACACAATACTAAAGCAATTAGACTCTTTAAAAAAAGAAACAAGGTTTAAATTTAAGCGCCTTACAAACCAAGAAATGCTTGTTTTTTCAACAATTTACCAGCTTGAAGAAGAAGGAAAAGAAGTTGATTACCCACTACTTTCTCAGAAATTAAACCTCTCAGAAAGCTCAATTAGGGACTACATTCAAAGACTTATTAAGAAAAACATTCCAATTATTAAAGAAAAGCTAAATAA
>Ga0315291_10009591_pt1 | contig 11872 bp, 7 predicted proteins | sample YL17G12_20_MG_FD_203070 | JGI IMG/M metagenome (GOLD analysis project Ga0315291, IMG submission 203070) | Sediment microbial communities from Yellowstone Lake, YNP, Wyoming, USA - YL17G12_20 | ecosystem: Environmental > Aquatic > Freshwater > Lake > Sediment | place: USA: Wyoming | collected...
CACCACCCCCCGCCGACCACCCCCCAAATGAGGCCGTTCACGACCGCCATCACTGCGCCCGTCTTGAAGATCTGGGCCAGGGACAGGTAGCCCGCGCCATAGTAGACGGCCGCCTGGCCCGACCCGTAGTGCGTCATGGAGCCAAAGAGGTTGCTCACAAAGGCGAGGACGAGCGCGGCCAGGGGGCCGGGCGCGCCCGCGGCGAGCAGCATGGCGAGGAAGGCGGAGTAGAGCGCGCCGACGTGCGCGGTCTGGGAGGCAAACAGGTAGTGCAGGCCCCAGTACGCGCCAGCCAGCAGGGCCAGCGAGGCGGGCCAGGCCAGGGAGAGCGAGGCCAGGGCGCCGCCGACCACGCCCGCAAAGTGGCCGACCACGCCCGCCGCGTTGAGCTGGCCGCTCATGCCCACCAGGATCGCAAACCAGAAGAGCGTGTCCCAGGCGGCCGTGTAGGTGAGGCAATCCCGCCACGTCAGCACCCCCGTCGTCAGGAGGACGCACAGGCCCAGCATGGCCGCCAGGACGGCGGGCACGCCCAGGGCGTCGCCCGCCACCCACAGGACGACCGCCAGGCCCATCGTGGCCGCCATGATGGCCTCATCCCGGCTGAGCGGCCCCATCGCCGCCAGGCGCGCGGCCGCGGCCTTGGGCGCGCCGGGAGTGGCCGTGACCTCCGGCGGGTTGAGGCGGTAGATGATCAGGGGCGTCACCGCCAGGCCGACCGCGGCGGGGACGGCGGCCGCGGCGGCCCAGGTCAGCCAGGGGCCGCCCGGCATGACCACCCCCAGCTCGCCCGCCAGCTTCAGGCACAGCAGGTTCTGGGCGGCGGCCGTCAGGAACAGGGCGGACGAGTTGACGCTGGACTGCAGCTGGCATTGGACCAGGAAGGAGCCCAGGCGGCCGGCCGAGGGGCTGCCGGGCAGGGAGCCCGCGTCCCGGGCGAGGCTGTCGATGATGGGCATGAAGATGCCGCCCGCGCGCGCGGTCGTGGACGGCATGGCTGGCGCCAGCACCGCCTCCGCCGCCGTCAGCCCGTACGCCAGGCCCAGGGTGGACGACCCGAACGCGCGCACGAAAATGTTGGCGACCCGGGCGCCCAGGCCCGTCTTCTGGAAGCCGGCCGCGAAGAAGAAGGAGACGACGATGAGCCAGATGACGTCGTTGGCAAACGCGGAGAAGGCTTGGGCGAACGTCAGGGCGCCGCTGCCGATGGCGGCCGTGGCGGCCAGGAACGCCCAGGCGCCGGTGGGCAAGGGCTCCAGGACCAGGCCCGCAATGGTGGACACGAAGATGGAGAGCAGGGTCCAGGCGGGCGGGGTGAGGCCCGACGGGATGGGGACCAACAGGCGGAGCGCGAGCCCGGCCCCGATCGAGAGGGCCAGCGCGCCGGGCTTGGCGCCGGGCCAGGGCGTGGTTGTGGGGGTGGGGGCAGGGGCAGGAGCAGGGGCGGCCGGTGCGTCCTCGCTGGCCGCGCGGGGAAGGGGGGAGGTCATCGTCAGGGGGCGGCGGCGGGGAGGCAGGGCCGCGGCCGGGCGGCGGAGGAGCGGGCGGGTCGGCCTGGTGAGGGGGAGAGAAGTGCGTGAGAGGGTCGTGTGGTTATGGGAGAAAACTGCGCGCCTCTCAATTCGAGGCCACGCACGCCCATGATTCAAGATAGCGGCCAACGACCAGGCAGTCCTCTCCACATGCGCCAACATCGTCCACCCCTGGTGTGGGCATCAATGGTGCGGAGCGAGCGGGCAGGAGAGAAGAGAAAAAGACGGTCACGCCGATTTGGCCCCCTCTCTCCTTCTCTCATCAAACAAGACTCACCCGCTGCTGCTGCTCAGGCGGGCGGCCCGGGCCACGCCCGGCACAGTTATACTCCGGGCCAGGGCTGACATAGGCTTTGGGTGTGTGGACAGAGAGAAAGGGGGGATGTCGCCCTCGCACGGCGAGAAAAAAAGAAAATAGGTCTACGAGAGGGACGCAACCCTTCCCCAAAAACAACCTTGGGAAAACACGCACACACGCACGCCGCCGACTCTTTCTCTACACGTCCTACCAACTACTCTACCTCCCTGCGCCTCCTGCTGCCCGTTATCCCTCGTCCTCCCCCAGAATGCGCCGCCGGGCCATCCCCCGGACGGCCGCCCGCAGGGACTCGGCCGCTTCAGCCGCGCCGGCCGGCGACAGCTCGGCCGACCCGCCCGCCGCGGCCGCTCCGAGGTCGACCAGCCCCACAACTTGGGCGGCGCTCAGGGCGGCCGCAGTGCTGCCCCCGATGGCGACCGTGGCGAGGGCGAGGGCTTTGGCCTGCGGTGTCGATGAGAGGGAGGGGTGATGAGGGGAAGTGGCCAGGTTTGCACTCTCTCCCGCGTCACTCAATTCACGCCTCTCCTTCCAACTCACCGCCGTCGGCAGCGCCCGCACCCGCGCCAGGGTGTCAATGCCTTCCTCGGCCAGGGCTTTGGCCGTGGACGCCCAGTGGGCGGCGCCACCGGCGAAGGCGGAGGCGGCGAGGGTCCCCAGAGCCGCGGTCGAAGCGGCCAGCGGGGTGACGTGCCAGGAAGGGGGGGGAGGAGGAGGAGGGGGTGCTGCGCCCGCGCCGTCATCGCCGCCTGGTTGGGACGGCATGACTGGTCCTGGCCTCCGAACCAGGGGCGGGTCCGGACGACACGCAGTGTATCGGAGAGACGGAAAGCGGAAAATGAATAGAGACAACCTTTTTTTTTTTTTTCCACTTGCATCTTCAACTTTCGACTTTCTCTCAATCAAAAAAAGAGCGCACAACTCTCCTCTCCTCTCCACTCACTGCATGATGGTTCGCCTCCTCGCCGCCCTGTCCAAGGGCGGGAGCTCTGTTGTGGCACCGGCGGCGCGGTCCGTGGCCGCGGCGGCGGCGCCGGTCGGGCGGTGAGTTGCTGTTTGGGGGGTTGGCTCATTGCATTGGGTGCACTGGCACTTCGTTTGCTTTCGCGCCTCGCTTGGCGAGGGAGTCGGGAGTCGCGCCGCCTGGTCTGGACTTGATCCACGTACCGTGTAGGGGCAGAACCCAGGCGCCAGGGCACGATGCTTGGGAGCGGCTGAAATGGCACGAAGACCGGGGCAGAAACAGCGCCTTTCCAAAAAGCACGCCAGCCTTATGACAACTCAACCTCTCTCCCTTTTTTTTCCCTCCTCCAGCCCCGCCCTCCTCCACCGCGGCTTCGCGGCCGCCACGCCCCGCTCGCCGCCCCCGCCCCGCCGGTCCGTCACCGCCGCCACCGCGTCTTCCGGTGCCCCCCCCTCCGCCGCGGCGACCGCGGCGTACCTGGCCTCGGTCGGCGTGCCCGGCCCGGTCGTCGCGGCCCTGGAGCGGGACCACCCGGACTGCCTGGCGCACGGCCTGGAGGGCGTCATCAAGCCCAAGGTCGGCCTGCTCCTGGGGGAGGTCGTCGGCGGGGATGGCGTGGCCCTGGGCGCCGTCCTAGGCGCGGTGCCCCGCGTCCTGAATGCGGCGCTGGACACAGGGCTGGCCCGGACGGTCGGCTGGCTGCGGGGGGCGGAGTCCCTGGGGCTCCGGGCTGCCGCCCTCAAACGCATCGCGCTCGCCCGCCCGCAAATCCTGACGTACGACGTCGACAAGACGCTGGCCCCCAAGGCCGCCTTCTTCACGGCCGACCTGGGCGTGCCCCTGGCCGGGCTGAGGCGCATGGTGGCGGCCTCCCCGGACGTGCTGGTGATCGGCCTGGGCAACGACTTGAAGCCGACCGTCGCCTGGCTGGAGTCCCTGGGCTTTGCCAGGCACTCGCCCGCCCTCGTCGACCTGCTCGTCCACCACCCCACCATCTTCCACAACCCGCTGGAGACGGCCAAGAAGAATGTGAAGGCCCTGGGCGAGTGGGGCGTGCCAGCCGAGGGCGTGCGCGCGATCCTGGCCGCCTCGCCCTCCCTCTTCCGCCGGTCGGTGACGTCCCCTTCCAACACGGCCAAGCTCGCGTACTGGGAGGCGGCTGTCCAAAGGGACAGGGCCGCCATCGCGAGCGACGCGCCCAACCTGTTTGAGCGGTCGTTGGCGAGGGTGGTCGGGCCCCGCCTGGACGCGGTGGGCAGCCGGGCGGCGCTGCCGGTCAACCTGCGCCCCTTGATGGACGGGACGGACGCGGCCTGGGCGGCCACGTACGGTGACGGCTCCTTGCCGCCCGTGGCCGGGTGGGCTATGAAGAATAAGGGGCGGTACTCGAAGACGCCGAAAAAGGCGGCGTGAGAGAGAGAGAGAGGGAAGAAAAAAAAATGGAGGTGGAGATGGTTGAGAGAGAGAGAGAGGGAAGAAAAAAAAATGGAGGTGGAGATGGTTGAGAGAGAGAGCGCGCGCTGCGCCCTGAAATACCAGGTTGAGAGAGGGAGGCCTGTGTGCCTCCCCATGGGGACTGCGCGAGAGAGGGAGAGGGAGAGGCTGTAAAAACAAGCAACGGGCGGGGCGCCTCTGGGGGTAAGAGCTCTTAGGGCTAGCTAGCTAGCTCCCTTCGGCTTGTGTCTCTTGTCTCTCTCTTAGCCTAGAGTCTTTTTTAGATAACAAAAAAAAACGCGTTTCCCTTGATCTGCACCACTCAATCGTTCACACACACGCACACACACACACACCTCAATACACGCTCGCATTGATAGCAGGCCGCAGAGAAAAATGCTGCTGACGCATGCCCCGCCGACACCAGCCCGCGCTGTGCGGAACAAGATTGGGAGGCGGCGTCCGCTCCCCACCCGGGCGCTCCAAGACTCCTCCTCCTCGCCGTCCGCCCCACCCATCACCATCGCCGCCGACCACCCCCCACCCCCTCTCCCCGCGGACGCCGTTGTGGCAGCTGCCTTAGCCGCCGCGGCCGCCGCCGCGGCCGCCGCCGAGGCCGGCCTGGAGCACATCGCCGACCTCCCCTCCGCCCGCGTCCCCTTCCCCTGGCCGGGCTGGCTGGTGGCGGCCCTCAAGGCGGCCCGGGCGGCCGCCATCGCTGGGGGCGTCCTGGCCTGCCAGCCCTGGGGGCTAGGGGCGCGGTCCGCTGCGGGGCTGGCCGTCGCCGCGGCGGCCGGCGCGCGCGGGCTGCGCTCTCGCTCCCTGTCGGCCAGCGGCGCGGCGGCCGCGGCCCTGCTCGGCGGGCTCACCCTGGCCGCCTCCTTCCGCCTTGGCGCCGCCGTCCTGCTCTTCTACGGCGCCGGCAGCGCCCTCACCCGCCTCGGTGAGGAGAGGAAGGCGCTGGCGGACGCCTCCCACAAGGCGGGCGGCCAGCGGGATGCCTGGCAGGTCTCGGCCGCCGCGGCCGCGCCCGCGCTCCTGGCCGTGGCTGCGGCCGCCCTGTGCGGCCGGGCGGGGGGCGGGTGGACCGCCGACTTCTTGCCCGCTGCTGGTGCGCCAAGAGCCGCGGCCGCCGCGGTGGGCGGGGCGCTCGGGTGGGTGGCGGCAGCGGCGGGCGACACGTTTTCCAGCGAGCTGGGTGCCCTCTCCCCGCGCACGCCCCGCCTCATCACGTCGGGGCGCCCCGTGCGTGCCGGCACCAACGGCGGCGTCACCGTGGCGGGGCTGGGCGGCTCGCTACTCGGCGGCCTCCTCGCGGGCGCCGCCTTTTGGGTGGGCAGCGCGGCTGTTGCGGGCGTCAGCGCGGGTGGTGGTGGTGGTTGGGGTGGGGGCAAGGCCGCCGCGCTCGCCGCCGCGGCCGCCCTGGCCCTGCCCGTGCTGGGCGGCAGTGCGGCCCTCGGCCTCGCCGGCTCGCTCCTGGACTCGGTGCTGGGGGCGACGCTCCAGTTTTCGGGGGTGGACCGCAAGACCGACAGGGTCGTCTCGTCACCGGGCGAGGGCGTCGTCCGCATTGCCGGGTCGCCGCTCCTGAGCAATGCGGGCGTCAACCTGGTGTCCAGCGCGGTGATCGCGGCCGTGGGCGCGGTCTGGCTGGGCGGGCAGCTCGCGTGATGTGCAATGAAAAGGATGAAAACACAAACATTCATGGGAGGTGGTTTCAAAGAAAACCACGACCCTCCCTCTCTCTCACTCCTCGACCGCCGCCGCCGCCGTCCCCCCACCCAGCTTCACCATCACGCCCCGCGACGCCTGCACCTTCACCGCCCGGATGCCCAGGCCGGCGATTACCCGGTCGTACCCCGCCCGGTCCTGCTTGAACAGGTACCGCAGCAGGCGGCGGCGCTGGCCGAGCGCGACCATCAGCCCGCGCGTCGCAGCAAAGTCCTTGCGGTGGGCCTGCAGGTGGGAGGTCAGCTGGATGACCCGGGCGGACAGGCGGGCGATCTGGACCTCCGTGGAGCCCACGTCGTTCGCGTGGCGGGCAAAGGCCGGGACTTTGGACAGGTCGGTCCCGACGCCGCGGTAGCGGGCGCTGTGTGGGAGAGGGGAAGAGGGAGGGAGAGGAATTGGTGTGTGAGAGAGAATGCGAGGCGGAGGTGGTGCGCGGTGCGCGTCGAATAGAGGGCGGGGGGGCGCGCTGGGCGCGGTGCGTGCGCGCGTGCAGTGCTCACTCACAGAGCGCGCGGGTCGCCAGACACACCGCGAGGAAAAGTGGGGTTGAAGAAGAGAGGGGGGGGGGGGCGTGCGTGGTCAGCCAGCCAGCCGCCGGGCGGCGGCTCTCTCTCCCCTTCCCCCCCTTTTCTCGCGCGTGCTCGGGGGCCCGCCTCCTCTCCTCTCGTTTTGCGCCCTGCAAAGATGTCTGACCTGCCTCCAGGAGGCGCACCAGAGGCGCAGCGCCGCCTAGGCTGCGCGGAACGGGCGATTGGCCCCCTGGCCAGCCCCCCCTGCCCGTCTCTCTCTCCACCAAAACTCACTCGACCGTCAGCGGCGCGGCCCGTGCCGCCGGCGCGGCCCGGGAGGGCGCGGCCGTGGCAGGGCGGGACAGCACAGTCGTGCCGCGCACTGTGTATGAGAGGGGTGGGCGTGGGAGTGGGGGCGTGAGAGACGGGGGGGAGCGGAGGAATTCTGTGGCGGCGGAGGAGAGAGGCTAGAGAAGCGTCGCGCCGCGCCCCCGGGGCTGCTCCATTCTCCGGCAAACTCGGGACACGGGAATGGAGCTACTCTTTGACCGTGCATCGCCAAAGCAAGAGGAGGGCAAAAGGAGGGCGCACGCTCCTCACGGTGCACAAGCCTCGCTCGCCAGCGGCAGCGGCCGTCGTGGCCCCGCGCTCTCTGGGGCTCTCTCTGCCCCGTGCGCGCAGGAAATTTCCTCCCGGCCTGGCGCCGCGTCCCTGCAAGCGTGGCGGGCGACAGCTCACGGAACGTACCGGACTGCGAAAAGGACAGGTTCATCATAGCTGGTGGGACGCGCGAGGGGGTGGTGGACTGCACCAGAAACAAGCGAGTACAAGTAGGCGTCCTCTTCTCTTTCAGTCCCTGTTTCAGTCCCCTGTGTCGCGCATGCATCCCTCTGCCGCGCACGGGCACCATCGGTCGCGGCGAGTCTGGTACTGAAGGGGGCCACCTTTTGCCCGACCTACACACTGACCATCCGTGCGCTGCAGTGCGGGCTTCCACGGCGCGCGAAGCCCTCGTCCTCTCCCTCTCTCTTTTTTTTTCCCCGCCCCGCCCCCGCCCCGACCTCGCCCATCAAAAAAAAATGGCCGAGGACGAGGATGGCCTGCCCTTCTTCGCCGACCCAGCTTTCCGCCCACCCGGAGGCGGCGCAGGCGCCGGATACGGCGATGATGGAGCCGAAGAGTATGATCGCTACCTGGACGTCCAGGCGTCATCCTCGGGGGCGGGCGCCGACATCTTCACTGCCGCCCGAGTGGGAGACACCGCCCGGCTAGGGGAGATCCTGGCGGCCGACCCCGAGACGGTCGGGGAGCGGGACCGCTGGTCCGCGACACCTCTGTACTATGCCGCCCTGTGCGGCCACCTGGACGCGGTGCGGGCCTTGTTGGAGGGCGGCGCGATCGCGGACGAGTCCTGCTTTGACGGCGAGCGCGTCCATTACGCGGCTCTCCGCGGGGACATCCGGGCCGCCCTGGCCGCCGCGGCCGCCCGCCCGCCGCCCCTGGGCCCGCTGGCAGCCGACCTGCGCGAGCTGGCCCCGCCCGGCGGGGGCGGCTGGCTGGACGGCCTGAGCGCGCCGCGGGGGTGCGGGGCGGGCGCGGCGGCCGACCTCGTGCTGAGCCTGCCCGACGGGACCGCCCTGCCAGCCCACCGCGCCCTCCTGTGGCGGGCGCCGCTCTTCCGCGCACGCCTGGCCAGCGGGCGGTGGGGCGGCGGCGGCGGGGGTGGCGGCCCCGCCGCCGTCGTCGCCCTCCACGGCGCCCGCGGCCGCCTGCCGGGCCCGGCCCTGCGCGCGTTGTGCGCCTTCCTGTACACGGACCGGGTGGACGTGCCCGCCCAGGCGGCGGCCGCGCTGGCCGAGGCGGCGGCCGCGGCCGGGTTGGGCGACCTGGCCGGCGCGATCCGACGGGAGCGGTCCACCCAGGCGCACTACCGCCGCCTGAAGCGCGGTGGTGGCACCACCACCACCACCACCGGCACCGCCAGGGCGGGCCCGGGCAGCACGGCACGCCGCTTTGTCATCCACCCGGCCGCCCTGCCGGCGACCGCCCGCCTCGCGGCGGACCTGGGGTCGCTGAGCGCGCGCAGCGCCGCGCTCGCGAAGGCAGGCGAGGCCGGCCCCGCCGACGACGGTGCGGACGTGCTCCTGGTCCCGTCTCCCGACGGCGCCTCGCCCCGCCGACATTTTTATCGGGCGCACGCTGCCATTTTAGCGGCCCGGTCGCCCTACTTCCGGGCGGCCCTGGCGCCCGACTGGCAGTCGCCCGCCCCACCAGGCGGCCGCCTGCGGGCCGTGCGGACCGCCCTGGGCGGCCCCGGCCTGGCCGCCGTCCTGGAGCACGCCTACTGCGCGGCGGTGCTCGCCCCCTTTGCCCCGCCGGGCTCCCCGGCCCCGCGCCCAGAGGCGGTGGATGGCCTCCTGGAGGCGGGCGGCCTCGCGTTGATGGGCGCGCCCTACGCGGCGGCCGTGTCTGACGGGGTCGCCCGGGCCTGGGCCGCCCACCCACCGGGATTGAGGGACCTTGCGGCCGTCGCCCTGGCGGCGGACGCCCGCGGGGCGGCGTCCCTGCGGGGCGCGTCCCTCGCTCAGCTGGCGGGCCGTTTCGACCGGGCGGCGGCCGGGGTGGCGGCAGCCGCGGCAGCCGCCGCCACCACCCCGACCGCCACCACCCACCCGGACACCGCCACCCTGGCCGCCTTCGTGGCCGCCGCCGCCCCGCCGGCCTGGTGTCCCACCGCCCACGCCGCGGCGGCGGCGGCGCTGGCCGCCGCGGCCGCGCGCGGGGAGGCGTCGGCCCACCCGACGCCCGCCCTGGCGGCTGAGGGCGACCTCCTCGCCGACTTGCGGGAGGCGTACCTGGAGGGCGCCCGGGGGGGGGGGGGCGGGCGGCGGGATGCGGTGGCGGCTAGTTTCGATGCCCGGCTGGCGGCCTTGGGCGCGGCGGCGGCGGGCGCACTGGCAGAGGAGAGGGAGGAGGCGGGTGGAAAGAGTAGAACGAAAGAGGTGGTAGAGTGACAGCATTTGTGTTTTTTTTTTCTCCACGAACCGAACGGAAGCAACGGAGAGTCTAACACACAGGGAGATGGCATGTACGAAGACAAAGCCAGGGCATTCAAGTGGAGGAGCACGTGCGGGGGGGGGAGCGCACACACACACAGGCAGCAAGAATGGATGGGGGGTGAAGGACGAGAGGGGTGTGGGGGGGGGGGGGAGCGGGGGTGCTTGCGGCCAGAGACGGCGCACGCACGCACGACACACACACGCCCTCTCTCAAAAAAGGTGGTGTCAGAGCAGTCATCAAACACGCACGCGCGCCCAGGAATGGAGGGAGAGGGGAAGACGGGAAGAAGAAGAAGAAGAAAAGACTAATAAAAATGGATGGATGGGGATGGAAATTAAGAACACGCAGCCGGGGGGGACAGATCAAATAACGAAGACAAAAGGAGCCTAACAGACGGAGGTCAGGGCAGCGCATGCAGGCAAGTAAGCGGTGATGGTAAAAATACAAAAGACAAACAGTAAACAGACGGGGCGGAGAAAGGGTGCACTGCGACCCAGAGCGCGCCTGGAGAGAAAACGGGGAGAGAGCGCAAACACAGAACTCCCCTCCTTCCTTCCCTTTCAAGCCCGCCCAGCCCGGACCAGCCAGGCAGCCGGACCGACCATGGGCGACGGCGGCGGCGCGGCCGCGGGTGAGGGGCGCCCCTTGCCGGCACTGGTGGCGGCTGGCGCCGTCTCACCCAGCCCTGAGGCCGCAAGCGCGGCGGACGCGGCCGCCACCGCCGCCGTGTGGCGGGCGGCCGCGTCGCCGCCGTCGTCGACGCCTTCCTCGAGGGTTGTTGAGGACGTGGACGACCGGCGGCGGGCGCGGCGGGATGGCGCCAGGGGCTGCAGCGGGGCCGGGGCCGGCGGCGGGCGCGGGTGGGCGCTGTGCCCGCCGGCCGTGGCCGCGGCAGCGAGCGCTGCGGACGCGGCCGCCACCGCCTCCGCTTGCGAGGCCGGCGCCGCCACAGCGGCATCCGCCGCACGGGCGCACGGGCGCACGCTGTCAAAGTAGGGGTGGGCCAGGGCCGCCCGGGCGGACAGGCGGGCCGCCGGGTCGAGGCACAGGAGGCGGGCCACGAGGTCGGCACCGTCCGCCCCGAGCGCGGGGACCGCGCCCAACAGCGCGCCCGCGCCGCTCACCCCGCCCGACGGGCCCCAGTCCGGGAAGGCGGCCGCGTTCCAGTCAGGCAGGGAGGCCACGCCCGGCCAGGCCGGCGCGCCCGGCGCGGACCCGTCGGGCGTGCCCAGCAGGCGGAAGATGGCCAGCAGCTGGCCGACCTCGCTGCCGCCCGGGAAGAGCGGGCTGCCGCCCGCCATTTCGGCGAGGACGCACCCCGCAGACCACACGTCGATGGGCGTGGAGTAGGGTGCGCACGGCGAGGCGGTGCCGGCGGGGGGCAGGTCGGAGGAGGGAGGCGGGCGAGCGGCGGTGCCGCCGCCGCCGCCGCCTGCCCCGGCCTCCTCATCGTCGCGCCCGCCGCCCCCGCCCCCGCCGCCCCCGCCCCCCCCCAGCAGCAGCTCCGGCGCCCGGTACCACAGCGTCACCACGCCCGGCGTGTACGCCCGCCACGCGCTGGGCGGGCCGTAACAGCGGGCCAGGCCCCAGTCGCACACCTTGATGCGCGACGCGCGGCGGCCCATGACCAGGACGTTCGACGGCTTCAGGTCCCGGTGCAGGACCCGGTGCGCGTGCGCGTGCGCGACCGCGGACAGCAGCTGCCAGGCGTAGCGCCGCACCGTGTCGGGCGGCAGGCCGCGCGGGGTGCCGTCCGGGGCGGGGGGCACCGCCGCCAGGACGGCCGCCAGGTCGGCGTCCGCAAACTCCATGACCAGGAAGACGCGGACCCCGTCCCAGAGCACGTCGCGGAGCCTGGAGAGAGAGGGAAAAGAGAGAGGGTAAGGGGGGCGGGAGGGGGGCGAAAAAGGGGGCGAAGCGTCAAACGCGGGGGAGGGCCGGAAAAAATGTTGTTGTCGTGGGTCGCTCCTCATCTTCACTCGTCCCTCTCTCCTCTCCTCCACTCCTCCCCCACTCACTGCACGATGTTTGGGTGCTTGAGGCGCCCCAGCAGGGACACCTCCCGAATCGCGGCGGCGGGAACGCCGCCGCCCGCGCCGGGCGGGCCGGGCGACCGCAGGCGCTTGAGGGTGATGACCTCGCCTGTGAGGCGGTCGCGGGCCTGGACGGGAAAAAAGAGGGGGGAGGGGGGAGAGAAAAACGGGGGGTCGGGTCGGTGAAGTGTCCCGGCAACAGCTCGGGGGAAGGAGAGAGTTGGAGGAGAGGCCGCGCCGCGCCGATCGCATCGAGCCCCTGGCGCCCCTCCCTTCCCGGCGCGGCACGGCCT
>Ga0315291_10009594_pt1 | contig 11870 bp, 6 predicted proteins | sample YL17G12_20_MG_FD_203070 | JGI IMG/M metagenome (GOLD analysis project Ga0315291, IMG submission 203070) | Sediment microbial communities from Yellowstone Lake, YNP, Wyoming, USA - YL17G12_20 | ecosystem: Environmental > Aquatic > Freshwater > Lake > Sediment | place: USA: Wyoming | collected...
GCCCCGGCCGCCGGGTAGGCGGAGTAGTTTTGCAGCAAGTCATCCAGCTTCATCAGGCAAAGGGGGCAGCCCAGGTAGCGCAAAAACGAAAGCACTATCTTTTTTCCGCGGAAGCCGTCCGGGACTGCTAGCACCTGGTCTTTCTGGTCCGTGGCTTCAAATTGAGGGGCGGGTTGGCCGATGGTCAAGGGCATGCAGGTCTCCTTGAAGGTTATTGGGGGAGGGGATAATAACCCTTTCCCAGATCTTTCACTTGCTCCAGGCGGCCCGGGTGAGCCTCCCAGGAAGTGGGGAACGAATAGGACTCGCCCGGCGGGAGCGTCACCTGGGGCGACAGGATCTCCATCTCGATCAACCGCCCTTTGGGGTCGTCCAAGGCCACGCGCAGGGCGTGCTTGTGGATGAATTCGCCCTGGCCGGCCACCCAGACCTCGAAGCTCGAGTCATCCGGGTATTTCTGGCCCGGAAAATAGGGGAAGCGCTGCACAAAGGTCATGTTGGCGGCGCGATCTTCCAGGGCGGCCCAGCCGGCGCTGGCATCCAGGCCGATCTTCCCTACCAGATTTTCATAGGTCACCACCATCCAGCGCTTGTCATAGTCCGGCTTCCAGTTGAAACTGGCCGCCTGGCCGAACATGACGTGAAAGCCCTCGGGCCAGCGGCTCTTCGGATTCAGCGGGATGATGATCCGGGCCCGGTCGTTCCAGGTCTTTTCGTTTTTCGCCCGGAAGTCCATTTGGGTCACCGACCAGATGCCCCAGGAGACGGTGCGGTCGGAGACGTTCTTCATGGTGGTGAGCAGATAAAGCCGGGAGGACCCGTCGCGCAAGGTGAGTTCCCGGCTGAATTGTCCCCCCGCGTAACCGCCCGCGGCCGAGCCGGTGATGCGCACCTTCACCTCTTTGCCCTTGGCTTTCAATATTTCATAAGTGTAAGGCGCTTCGATCACCACGTCGCCCGGGCCGGGCCATTGCTCCTGGGTGTCCCAACCCTGGGGCGCGGGCCAGATCTTGTCGCCGCCATAGTTCTTCCAGATCTCCATATAGGCGTTTTCTTCCACCGGGAAGACCTTGCCCGCGAGCTCCGGATTGGTCCATAAAAACGGGTGGCCCCGAAAGGCATACTGGATGATGCGGCCGCCGATCGCCGGCGCGATCCAGACTTCGGTGTTCGCGTTCGAGAGCTTGAGGCACTGCCAGCCCTGGTAGCTCACGTTCTCTTCCACCCTGGCCGCCCAAACGCTCAAAGACCAAAGCAGCATTGCCATCGGCAAAACCAAACTTCCATACTTTTTCATCTTGATCTATCCTCCGCAAGCGGCAATGCTATTCCAGTTCTTTGAGCAATCATCCGAGCGAGTTTCCGAAAATCCTGATAGGCTTCTTCAACTGCCTGGGCGTGGGAGCCGATCGCGCCATCAGCCGGTTTCAGTTGGAAGATTGCCTTCCGCGCCTCCTGAGCCATCGGGATCAGGCTTCGATAGTGCTTCAGAAGCGCCAAGCATAGAGGATCGTTTTTCACCGAGACTCTTTTAGACCCGGACTGATCCAGAACTTTCTCTCGATACACCCCTGGAATTCGGCCGATCCATTGTTCGTAGGCTTTGACCGGACGGTCCAATCGAACCGAGTGTTGCAAGACAATATAGCCAACTGGCTCCATGCTTCCTTTCGGAAGCGCTAAATCAGGTGCAGGATTTTTTTTAAGTCGTTCCTGCCATTCTTTCCGCCATCTCCACAAAGTAGGGCCGAGGTTGTGCAATCCTTGCAACGAAAAAAGGTCTGGTGATAGAGGAACAACTACATAATCGGCAGCCACGAGGGCGGCTCGATTTATTGCTCCTAGATTTGGGCCAAGGTCCATTAAAATAATATCTGCTTGATGTTTTTGGGCCGCTTTCTGCATAACCCTCCAAAAGGCAGAAATGACCCGAAATGGTCCGCCGGAAGTGCCATCCGAGCATTTTGGCCATTCTCCAGCGAGATCATCCTCAAACTTCGAAAGTGACATGTCTCCAACTAAAAGCGCTAAGTTGTCTTCAATGTATTCAAGATCGGGTTCGGCAATATCACCCGTTTTCTCAATCAAGGGCTCCACAATTTTAAAAATTGTTTTATGGTTTTCTCTATCCTCCCATATTTCTTCTAGACGGTCCTCGGAGAGGAATGCAGCCGTCAGATTGGCTTGAGGGTCCAAGTCTGCGGCCACGACCCGGAGATCTAGTTCGGCATACATCCAGGCCAAATGATATACGAGCGAAGTTTTACCCACCCCGCCTTTATTGTTAAAAAACGCGATGACTGGGATTGTCATTGCCGTGCCTTCACAACGACTAATACATGGGTCGCCTCCAAATGGAATTCCAGTGGAGGGTTGCCATTCTTGTTCAGCGCCTCTTGAGCCATCGGAATTCCCATCCCAAACTGCTGGACATAGCCAAGATTATTCATGGCTGCCGCTAAATGAGGATTTCGATAATCGGTGATTCCAGGCTTGCCGAAGTTTTCGCAGGTTACCTGACCATACGGGCCTCCTGGGTTCAATATTTCAATCCGGTCAGAAAACCAATAAATCCGGATTGGAGCATTGGTCCCCTGGTAGTTGCGATGCATCACAGCATTATAAGCGAGTTGTTGTAAAGCCACAATTGGATAATCAGGATGCTGAATTTCTGTGGGTTGACTTTTAATATCAAGTGCCACCGAGATATTAAGCCGAAGAGTTTCCTCTAACATTCGAAGCAAATCGGACAGAGATCCGGTAATTCGCTTCTCATCTTTAACCGGATCAGTTATCTTGGTGCCTTCGAAACGTGCAAATTGAATATAGGCTCCGGGAAGAAATTCCGTTGGTTCTTTACCGATTACCAGGATGCCTAGATAGGTTGGTTTTGGTTCCGGCTCGAGGGTAGTAAAACGAAGGGAGGTAAGTTGTTGTTCAGGGGTGCGCTGATTCTGGACCAGGACTTCGGGGCGTTGGGTCGCCGGCAAATACACCCGTTGGAAGAAATCCAAATCCAAGTCATCCCGGGAAGCGCTGGATACTGGCCATAGTTCAAAAGGCAACTTCTGGGACCTTCCTTTTTCGGCCAGAATACGCTCCTCTTCGGGAGAGGCAATCCGGGTCGTCGGCCCGACCCGAACCCAAATTTGTTGATTATAGCGGACAGGAGTGTCATGAGAAGGTTGGACCAGGACCACCACTAGCTCGCATCCCCTCAAATTTTTCTTTTGGACGGTGATGGCTGGAAAAGAAATGATACTGCCGTCCTTTCCCATGTTGGAAAGGGAGTTTAATAGCTGGTCATCTATACTAACGTTCGAACAACTACCGTCATTGCTAACCCCGACAAATAATACTCCGGGCTTTTTATGGTTAGCCAGATCGTTCGCGAAGGCGCATATAACTTGATGTATCTCCTTCTTATTGCTGGCCGAAGCCTTCCGCTCCGCGCGATCAGATTCCAGGTCGGCGAAGAGTTGTTCAAGTTCATTATCATCCATAAGGTAAATTTCCTTGCCGGATAGAGGGCATCCCTTTACTTCGGCTTCTTTTTCCGCGTCTCTTCGGCCCGGCGCTTGAGCAGCTTGAGCTCTTTCATGAACAGCTCCGAGGTCAGTTCTCCCATCTCCTTCTTCATCATCAAATTCAACAGCTCGTCAAACTGAAATTCGCGCTCACCGACTTCCGACTTCAGGTCTTCAATCAACTTCAAGCGCGTCTTGACCGCCTTGGCATCGAGAAAGTCTTCGCCCAGCTCTTCCAACTCGGAAAGCCGCCGCCTGGCCTCAGCCATCTTTTCCGAGTCTTCCGGCGCCGCCGGAATTCGCTCCATCTCCCCGGTGGCAATGTCCGGCTCAAAAGGCTTTTCCCGCTCCCGCTCCACGTTGAAAAACATCTCTTCCTCACTCAACTCCGGCTGGGGAAGCTCCTTTTCGGCCAGAGCGGAAAAATCCGGAGTGTCGGGCCGGTCGGCCAGGTCTCCCTCAAACGCAGGTTTGGGCGGAGGTTCTTCGAATGGGAGCCGACTTTCCGGCGAGAATTCATAATCCATCGAGGCCGGCGGCAGGTCGAATTCCGGGATCGGAGGAGCGTGCGGCTCCAGGACCGGCGGCGGAAAACTTTCCTCTTCGGTCGCCTCGGCCAGATCCAGGGACGGTGGAGAGAGCTCTGGGGGCTCCAGGGCAGGAGACGTTTTCGCGGGGGGCGGAGGAGCAGCCTTGGCCGGTGCCGGCTTTGGCGGCTGGATCGGCGGAGGAACGGGTGGTGCCGGGCGGACAGGGGAAGGGGCGGCAGCCGGCGGGGCCGGGGGTTTCTTGGGAGGAGCTGGAGGGACCGGCGGCCGCGGAGGCGGCGGTTCGGTGAACTCCGGCGGCAGGTCCAGGTCCGGGAGGTCGAGGTCATCCTTAGCCGCGGGGGCCGGCGCCGGCGCGGGCGGGGCCGTCGGCAAACGGAAAAATTCGTCCTCGGCCGGGGGCGCCGGTTCCAGCGGCGGCATCTCGGTCACGGATTCGTCGGCAGGGGATCGCGCTAAGCTGGCGTCGGCCTTGAAGGCTTCCCGTTCAAACAGGGACCGGTCCAGGCTGGTCCGGGCGTGCTCCGCGCCCACCCCGGCCTGGGAGACCTGGGACTGGTCCAGGACCGGAACAAATTCATGGGCGCCCACCAGTTCCATCTCCGAGTCGTCATCCTCCGGTAACTCCAGGTCCAGACCCCGCTCGGCCGGGACTTCGGGCTGCGGGCCGAGCGGAACTTCCGGCGCGCCGCGTTCGATCTCCATTTCCGGCTCCAGAAACGGAGACTCTTCCAAAGGCGGCGGCTCCAGGTCCGGCGGAGCTGCCGGCGGCCTGGGCGGGGGCGCTGGAGGTGAGGGTGCCCGCGGAGGCGCGGCCGGTCGCGGGGGCGGCGGGGCTGGAGGAGCGGAGGGTCTCGCCGGAGCCGCGGGCTGCGGGGCCGCAGTTGGAGCTGCGGGGGACCGGGGCGGCGCCGCTGGCCGGGGGGGAGCCGCAGGTCGAGGCGGGGGCGCCTCGATGCCGGCGCGGATCATGGTGACCTCATCCCGGATGATCTCGATGTCGTTATCCGGCTTGATGCCCACGCCTTCGCTTTCCAGACTCTCCTCGCTCAGATCAAAAACGCCTTCCCCCACCACCTGGGGCTCGGCCGCCTTGGGCGGCTTGGTCTTTTCCGCCTCCTGGCGGTGCAGCTCCGCGGGCGTGGCCCCCCAATGGGGGCCGGCGATCATTTCCGGGGAATAGTCTCCGTAATGGGAGAGGACCTTGGCAATGGCGGAATCGGTGGCCAGCACCGGCTCGATCTTGCAATTGGTCAGGAACTGGATCTCATCCACCGACTGCAGGTCGGAAGGGTCGGACATGGCCAGGACCAGGGTCTTTTTCCCCGGCGTGTCCTTGACCACCACCGGGACCACCTCGTATTTCCGGGCCACGGCTTCCGGCACTATGGCAAAGGTCTGGGGCGCGATCCGGGAGCGGGTCAGGTCCACCGCCCGCATCTTGAAGCGCTGGCTCAAGAAGCGAAGCATGGCCTCTTCCTCGATGAAGCCCTGGTCCACCAGGCACTTGCCCAGCTTGCCGCCCCACCGCCGCTGGTAGCCCAGGGCTGACTTGAGCTGGAGGTCGTCAATCAGACCGGCCTGGACCAAGAGGTCGCCGAGTTTCAGTTGCTTCCCGGGCATGGCCGCTGCTCCTGCAAGCTAGATCACGGAAATCTCGTATTGCTCCTGGTGGAAGTTGTTGTTGGCGGTGACCTGGAGCTTGAGGTCCAGGCTCCGCTCCAGCCCTTCCACCCCGGCCCGCTCTTCCTCCAACAAGAGGTCCGCAATCTCCGGGTGCACGAACACGTTCACCCCCTGGCCCCGGTATTGATGGGCCATCTTGCGGATCTCCCGGAAAATCTCGTAGCACACGGTCTCCCGCGATTTCACGAAGCCCCGCGCCTCGCAGTAGGGGCAGGGCTCGCACAGGATCTGGGAGAGGCTCTCCCGCGTCCGCTTGCGGGTCATCTCCACCAGGCCCAGCTCGGAAATCTTGAGGATGGTGGACTTGGTCTTGTCCCGCTTCAGCGCCGCCTCCAGCGTCTGGAAGACCCGGTCCCGGTTCTGCGCGTTGGCCATGTCAATGAAGTCAATGATGATGATCCCCCCGATGTTGCGCAGCCGGAGCTGATACACCACCTCCTTGACCGCTTCCAGGTTGGTCTTGAGGATGGTGTCCTCAAAATGGCGCTTGCCCACGTAGCGGCCGGTGTTGACGTCCACCGTGGTCAGCGCCTCGGTCTGGTCAATCACCAGGTACCCGCCCGACTTGAGCCAGACCTTGCGGTCGAGCGCCCGGTTGATCTCGTACTCGATCCCGTAATGTTCGAACAGACTTTCCTCTTTCTCCCACAACTCCACCGTCTGGCGCCGGCTGGAGAGGAAGGTGTTCATGAAGCGCATGATCTCCTGGTACTGCTCGGGCGAGTCCACGATCAGCTTCTCCACCTCGTCGGTGTAGATGTCGCGGATCACCTTGAGGTCGAGGGAGAGGTCCTGGTGCACGATGCTGGGGGTGGAGGCGCGCCGGGTCCGCTCCTGGATGTCGGCCCAGAGCTTGAGCAGGTATTGCATGTCGGCCGAGATGTCCTTTTCCGGCTGGTCCTCGCTGACCGTGCGCACGATGAAACCGCCCGCGCCTTCCGGCCGCGTCTTCTCCACCATCTTGCGCAGCACCGCCCGTTTCTTCTCGTTCTCGATCCGCCGGCTGATCCCGATCCGGTGCATGGTCGGCATATAGACCAGGTAGCGGCCCGGGAGCGAGAGGTGGGTGGTCACCTGGGCGCCCTTGGTGCCCACCGGCTCCTTGGCCACTTGCACCACCACCTCCTGCCCCTCCCGGAGCAGGTCCTGGATGCTCACGTCTCCCGCAAAGTAGCGGGAGCGCTCCCGCTGGTCCGCCCGCTCGATCTCGACGTCCTCCGACTCCTCGCTGAACGGCATCAATTCCCGGGGATTGGCGAGCACGTCGGTGACGTAAAGGAAGCTGGCCCGCTCCAGGCCCACGTCCACAAAGGCCGCCTGCATGCCGGGCAGGACCCGGACCACCTTGCCCTTGTAGATGTTGCCGACCATGCCCCGGTCGCGGTTGCGCTCGAGGTAAAGTTCGGCCAGCACTCCGTTCTCCACCAGCGCCACCCGCGTCTCCTGGGACGTGACATTAATCAAGAGAATACTCTGCATTCCCGCCTGACCCGATTACCGCTTCCGCATCCGGACCGCCTGGCCGGGAAAGCGCACCGCCCGGCTCTCCTTGAATTCCGCGCGCCGGCGCGTGATCGTCAAGTCCTTCACCTCGTCTTCGCTCCGGCCGAATACGTGCTGAACCACCTCGCCCGGCTTCACCCCCGGACCCGCACCCGCCCGCAACCAGAGCCGGAGCGCGCCCTCCGGGGTGATTTCCATGCCCTTGACCCGGTCTTTCAGATCTACGGTTCGCTCGCCTTTCTCTCGCTTTTGTAATATAGGCAACTTATCATGTTCGGCGAAGGCCCGCAAGGCTTCCCGCGGGAACCACTCCGCGCCCTGTCCCTGGGGGGCCTCGATCCGGTATTCAAACAAGTTAATCATAGAGGAAATGGCGGGCGACTGCAAGGGGATTTCTTGCGCCTCTTGGACCGGCATCCCTTCCGGCAGGACCGCCTGCATGCGCCGGCCCACCTCTTCCGCGGGCAGGCGCTGGTTCAACTCCAGCTCCAGGTATTCGGCTTCGCTCGCCACCCCCACCGGCGGCGCCGGACCGAAGATCAGCCGGGGCAGCGGATGAAATCCCTGGCTGTAGCGCATGGGCAGGCCGGCCCGCCGCACCGCCCGCACGAACAAGCGATTGATCTCCAGCTGTCCCAGGAAGCGCGCGTCGCCGCGGCGGGAATACCGCAGCCGGTAGCGGAAGCGGATGTCCGGCTGGGCCGGCAGCCGCTCGGCCGGCCCGCTCTCCGGCGGAAACGGGAGGGGCGGGCTCAGCCGCGGCTGGATCACCTTCAGGTCGCACACCGCGCACGATTCTTGGCAGCCGCTGATCCGGCAATCCTCGGTGAAGGCCTCTTCCATTGCCCGCCGGCGCTCGCGCACCAAAAACTGGCGCGAGACTCCCGCGTCCAGGTGGTCCCAGGGAAACACCTCGTCCTCGGCCCGGGGCCGGGTGGTGTAAAAGTCCGGGTCCACTTGCGCGGCGGCGAGCGCCTGCTCCCAGCCCGGGGGGTTGAATTTTTCGCTCCAGCCCTCGAAGCTAAAGCCCCGCTCGTGCGCCTGGAGCAATAAGCGGGCGAGCCGGCGGTCGCCCCGGCTGAATATGCCTTCCAAGTTGGAGAGCCGGGGGTCCTGCCATTTCAGGCGGATGCGGCCCCGGCGGAAGCGGCGGCGGAACTCGGCCTGGATCTGCAGAAGCCGCTCGGTCTCCGCCTGCGGCTCCCACTGGAAGGGGGTGTGGGGCTTGGGCACAAAGGCGGAAATGCTCAGGTTGATCTGGGGATGGCCGTAGCCGCGGCCGAGCTGATCCATCCGCTGGACCAGGTCGGCAATGGCCCAGACGTCCTCATCGTTCTCCGTGGGCAGGCCCACCATGAAGTAAAGCTTGATCGTCTTCCAGCCGTGGGCAAACACCTGCTCCACCGTCTCCAGCAACTCGGCGTCGGCAAAGGGCTTGTTGATCACCCGCCGCAGCCGCTCGGTCGCGGCCTCGGGCGCCAGGGTGAAGCCGGTCTTGCGCACCTGCTGGATCGCCCGCATCAGGGGGGTCTTAAGCGACTGCACGTGCAGGCTGGGCAGCGAGACCGCCACCCGCTGGTCCAGGTGCTCCCGGATGATCCGGGAGAGCAGGGGCTCGATCCCGGTATAATCGCCGGCGGAAAGGCTGAGCAGCGAGCATTCCTCGTAGCCGGTGGCCCGCAGGCCCTGGCGCAAAAGTTCCAGCACCTGCTCGGCCGGCCGCTCGCGGTAGGGCCGGTAGATGATGCCCGCGTGGCAGAAGCGGCAGCCCCGGGTGCAGCCCCGCGCGATCTCCACCACCACCCGGTCGTGGATCGCTTCGGCGAAGGGCACCAGGGGCCTGGTCGGAAACGGCGCCGCGGCCAGGTCGGCCACGATCCGGCGCTCGACTTTTTCATAGCCGGCCCGCCGCGGCCGGACTCGAGCAATAGTCCCGTCTTCCCGATAGTCCGGCTCGAAATATTCCGGGACATAGACGCCTTTGATGTCGGCCAGCCGGGCCAAAAGCTCGCCGCGGTCCGCGCCGGCTTTTTTCCAGGCCCTGACCGCCGCGGTGATTTCCAGGACCGCGTCTTCGCCGTCGCCGAAGAGGAAAGCGTCAAAGAAGTCGGCCAGGGGTTCCGGGTTGCTGGCGCAGGGCCCGCCGCCCAGGACCAGGGGCCAGCGGCCTTCTTGCCGGTCTTGGCTTAAAAGCGGGATTCCGGCCAGGTCGAGGATGGCGAGCACGTTGGAATAGCAAAGCTCGTGGGCAAGGGAGAAGCCGAGGATGTCGAACTCCCGGAGCGGCCGGCGCCACTCGTGCGAGGCGAGCGGGATTCCCTGCTCCTTGAGCTTGGCGGCGAGGTCGGTCCAGGGAGCGTAGGCCCGATCGCAGGCCACGCCTTCCTGGGCGTTGAGCGCGTGGTAGAGAATGCGGACGCCGAGGTGGCTGATGCCGACTTCATAGACGTCGGGGAAGGCCAGGGCGAAAGTGACCTTGGCCGCGGCCGGATCCTTGCGCACGGCATTCAGCTCGCGGCCCAGGTAGCGGATCGGGCTTTGCAGGTGCGGCAGCAATTGATCGAACTTATCCATCTTCTCTGGCGACGCTGAATCAGTTGGATTGAAACGGCAAGCAAAACGGCCCGGCCTGACGGCCAAGGCCGATATTGCCGGGCCGGCTAAACCAAAGAGGAAGAAAGCGATCGCTGGTTTTTTTCCTGGCTTCGGGGGCGAGATCCTCGCCCGCACTGGCTGAGAGGGGGGCAGCAACTGCCCTCAGCTTCATCGCTTTCTTCTCTCTTTCTCAGAACTTCTCCAGTTGTCTTTCTGGTATTATTTTAGCAGATAGCGCGCCACTTCGCCACTCCTAAGGAATCGTGCAAACCGGAAACGGGAATGCGGGGAGAGGGGCTTTAGCCAGATCGGGCGGTTTCATGCCGGCAGGAATTGTAGCATAATCGGGTTGAATAAGGATGCGCGGCTGAGGTCAGCCGCGCCCCGAAAGTCAGCCGCGCATCCAAAAGTCATGTCAAGAAGTTACGCGTTTTATCTAGTTTAAAGCTATTGCCTTGAGAATTAAGGTATGCTAGGCTGGTGAGCGCATGGGTTGAAGCAGTAGTTCAAGCAGCCTAAGTCCAGTTTATACATTTAAAACTAATAACGAAAAACAGGAGGAGTGGGATGGCTGGCATTGTTTCTTTTGGCGCCTATCTGCCCCGGTTGCGGCTGGAGCGGATGGGGATCATGCAGAGCATGGGCTGGCTGGCTCCGGGGCTGATCACCGCGGCCCAGGGCGAGCGCAGCCTGTGCTACTGGGATGAGGACGCCCTGACCCTGGCGGTGGCGGCGAGCCGCGACTGCCTGGTCGGGATGGACAAATCGAAAATTGACGCGGTGTATCTGGCCTCGACCAGCCTGCCTTTCGCGGACCGATCCAATGCGGGGATGCTCGCGGCCACCCTGAACCTGAAAGAGGAGTTGAGTTCGGCCGATTTCACCTCGACCCAGAAGGCCGGGACCACGGCCCTGGTTGCGGCTCTGGATACGGTTCGGGCCGGGGACAAGAAACAGGTCCTGGTCACGGCTTCGGACCACCGGCTGACCAAGTCCTCGTGGTTTTATGAGATGTGGTTCGGAGACGGGGCGGCCTCGCTGCTGCTGGGCAAGGAGAACGTGATCGCCGAGTTTCTGGGCTCGCACGCGGTCACCCTGGATTTCGTGCCCCACTACCGGGGCAGCCACGAGAAGTATGACTACAACTGGGAGGAGCGCTGGATCCGGGACGAGGGCTACATGAAGATTTACCCGCAGGCCATCAGCGGACTGCTGAAAAAGACCGGGACCAACATCAAGGACGTGGCCAAGCTCTGCTACCCCTGTTTCCTCGGCCGCGCCCACGGCGAAATCGCCAAGGCGCTGGGCGCTGCTCCCCAGCAAGTGGCCGGCAACATGCATGCGGAAGCCGGGGAGTGCGGGACCGCGCACCCGCTGGTCCTCTTGGTGCGGGAGCTGGAGCAGGCCAAGCCCGGGGACAAGATCATCGTGGCCGGGTTCGGGCAAGGCTCGGACGCGCTCCTGTTCCAGGTGACCGACCAGATCAAGGATCTGCCCAAGCGGTCCGCGGTCTCCGGCAGCCTGGCCCGGCGCAAGCCGGAGAAGACCTATACCAAACTCCTTAAGTTCAACGAGCTGATCGAGACCGAGATGGGCATCCGGGCCGAGGTCTCCAACCAGACCGCCCTTTCGACTTTGTTTCGCGACCGCAAGCTGATCCTGGGTTTTGTCGGCGGCCGTTGCACCAAGTGCGGGACGCCCCAGATCCCCAGCCAGCGGATCTGCGTCAAGCCCGGGTGCGGGGCGGTGGACAGCCAGGAAGATTACGAATTCGCCGACCAGCCGGCCAAGATCCTCACTTACACCGCGGACATGCTGGCGGTCTCGGTGGACCCGCCTGCCTTCTACGGCATGGTGGAGTTCGAGAAGGGTGGCCGGATGATGATGGACTTCACCGATTGCGACGCCAAGGCGGTCGAAGTCGGGGTGCCGGTCAAGATCACTTTCCGGAAAAAGTATTTCGACCGCGAGCGCGGGTTCACCGGTTATTTCTGGAAGGCGGTGCCGCAGG
>Ga0315291_10009596_pt1 | contig 11867 bp, 7 predicted proteins | sample YL17G12_20_MG_FD_203070 | JGI IMG/M metagenome (GOLD analysis project Ga0315291, IMG submission 203070) | Sediment microbial communities from Yellowstone Lake, YNP, Wyoming, USA - YL17G12_20 | ecosystem: Environmental > Aquatic > Freshwater > Lake > Sediment | place: USA: Wyoming | collected...
GGGTCTTCCAAAGAACCTGTGGGTAGCACAAGGATGAGTTTTTCGCTTTCCTGCCAAAACACAAGAGAATCATCGAGACCGGAGGCCCGGTTTTGGACCGGGTCCCCGGCCTGTGTGTTTCGGCATCATCCGCGGCGCTCGGGTTGCTCTCCAGCAGAGCCCTATCCTCCGGGACGACGGATTCCATTGTAAGAAGCAAGGAGAAGAAATCAAGAGGAGTTGAAGGATTTTTGCTGCAAGGGTGCATCCTGCCGGCCATTCTGGTTGATATGTTTTGCGGAAACGATCGACCGGAACGGAGGCAGGATGCAACTCAAGACTATCCTCAACCTGGTACAAAAGCAAAAGTCTTTTGTCTACGGCAGAATTCGGCTTTTGAAGGAGAAAGGAGGTCTGGCGTTGGAGATCGGGATCAAGGCACGCAAGGGCAGCCGCCCGGATTGCTCTGGCTGCGGACAGAGCGCGCCGGGCTATGACACGCTGGCGCCGCGGCGGTTCGAGTTCATTCCTTTCTGGGGGATTCTGGTGTACTTCGTTTACGCGATGCGCCGGGTGGACTGTCCGCGTTGCGGGATCAAGGTCGAGCGGGTGCCGTGGGCCGAAGGCAAGAGTCCGATTTGCACGGCTTACGCCTGGTTCTTGGCGCGCTGGGCCAAACGTCTGGCCTGGTCGCAGGTTGCGGAGGCTTTTCACACGACGTGGCACCACGTGGCTCAGTCGGTGGAGATGGCGGTGGATTGGGGCCGGGCACACATGAAGATGGATGGAATCACGGCCATCGGCGTGGACGAGATGTCTTGGGGGGTGGGGCATTGTTACGTGACGGTGGTTTACCAGATCAACGAAGGCTGCAAGCGGCTTTTGTGGGTGGGAGAAAAACGGACGGCGAAGACGCTGCTGAGGTTCTTTCGTTGGTTGGGCAAGGATCGGTCGGCTCGGGTGCAATTCGTTTGCAGTGACATGTGGAAGCCGTATCTGAAAGTGATCGCCAAGAAGATTTCGTCGGCCATACACATCCTGGATCGTTTTCATATCATGGTTCACCTGAACAAGGCCATTGACAAGGTTCGGGCGGGCGAGGCGAAGAGACTGAGCGCCCAGGGGCTTGAACCGGTCCTGACCAAGAGCCGCTGGTGCTTCCTCAAGCGGCCGGCGAACCTGACGGTCCGGCAGGCGGAGAGGCTGGCGGATCTGGTGCGCTACAATCTGAGGACGGTGAAAGCGTATCTGATGAAAGAGGAGTTCCAGAAGTTTTGGGAGTACGTGTCGCCGTGGTGGGCCGGGCGGTTCCTGGACCAATGGTGCACGCGCACGATGCGTTCGCGGATCGGGCCGATGCAGGACGTGGCCCGGATGCTGCGCAGGCACCGCGAGTTGCTGTTGAACTGGTTTCGGGCGAAGAGGGAGTTTTCCTGCGGCGTGGTGGAGGGGTTGAACAACAAAGCCAAACTGACCACCAGAAAAGCGTATGGATTTCGGACGTTCAAAATGCTGCAAGTGGCCTTGTATCATACGCTCGGGAATCTACCCGAGCCGGAATCTACCCACGAATTCTTTTGAGGAGGCATCGGAGAAAACGCCCCTTACGGGGCTCACTACGAACGAGGCTGTCGCACGGATACAAATCAGGTTAAAATGCTCTAACGAATCCGCACGAGAATATCCCCCGCGCTGACGGTTCCATTCGTGGGGTCGTAGGGGATGAGGGCGCGGTCGTCTTTTTGGTCGGGACCAAGGCTGTAAACCACCGCGCCGCCGTTGCCATTGGAGACGTAACGCAGCTTCTCTCCTTTGGCAAAGGGGTCTTCGGGGAGCTCGGCGGCGTCCAATTGCGCGGGGAAGGGGGGCTTGAGGCTCTTGCCCTTAACGGCGCAGGCGGTTTTGAGGAGGAGCAGGCGGGCTCGCACCGTTTCCAGGCGCCTTTGAACTTCACCTAGATTCGGTTGCTGGGTTCTGGTTAAGAGGTACTCCACGACCGGATCGCTGCTGTGGGGCGCCAGCCGGAGTTCGTAGCTAATCGTCCTCGCTAGCTCGGGACCGATTTCATTCCGAAGGAACTGGTCTGACATATCGCTCACTGCCGCGAGGGTCTCGGAATCCTGGATCCGGCCGTCCTCGAACAGGTCCAGGAGGGGGCGCAATCCAACGTCTTCCATCGCGATTCCGACAAGGTGAGAGATCAGAGTGCCATGGCGGAACATCTGTCCCAAGTGGACTGGAGTTGCGTGCAGGCTGATGGCTTTGCGGACGTCATTTCTGGAAAGGGAGAGATGTCCGGCAAGGACGGACACTCTCGCGATGCACTGCTGCTCCAGAAAACTGGGAACAGGGAGTCTGACGAGAGTGTCAAAAGAACACCCGTTGGTGCCAATCGGCAGGAGAGGCCCGCGCCCCCGCATGTTAACGGCCTTTTCGATGTCCTGCCGCAGCGGAAAAGCCTGCACGATTCGCGTGGCTACTTGACGATCCTGAGGAGTCCAGGCGCGGACGCTTTTCTTGCACAATTTCGACATTAGGTCCCGGTCTTCCTCCGACAGAACCCACTTGCCCTTGAACGAATCGGAAAGGGCCATATAGTCTTCGGAAGGGGCCGTTCTCACCAGTTCATAGGAATGGATCTGGTCCTCCAGGGTGTATGCGAACACTTCCAGGAAGGACCGGTATTCCGGGGTCAGCGTGGCGCGGCCATTCCGAAGGGCACGTCGGGCGAGATCAAACTCGCTGGTTCCAATATGGGCCCAGGCTTCACCAAAGAGCGGGAATGGCCAACCCGGCTGCCTTTGCGCCGCTTCCTGGAACATCTTGACGGCCCGATCATATTTGCCGGCATCAAGCGCTTTCCAGGCTGCGAGCTCTGAGTCGTCTTTGATCTTGAAGCCGCAAACCTGCTTACATAACGCGGGATTTTCCTGCCGGAACGTGTCCAGAGAAACCGACCTGCGGTTCGAGGTTCTGCTCATCTCCTTGAGGTGACGATCGAAGCGATCGAATACATTCTCTGTGTTCTCGGATGGATTGGGATTCAGGGTGGGAATAATGGGGAAAGTGCTGTCTATCTCAAGGTGCCCGCCGGGCAGCAGTTTCCATCGCTCGACGCGACGCGACATCAAGGCCTCTGTCAGACCGTCCAGACCTCCCTTCCGCTTTTCCTGAATCCCTGTAATCTCCAGAGCCACCAATGCCTCATTGAGCGTTATTGCAGAAGGCCCGAATTCGACGGAGGTGAGGTCGGCCAATCGCCCGCGATGCCAGTACATGGGCAATCTCGTCTGTGTCGTTTCCGTAGCCTCTCCACTCGCCGTAGCGGTGGTGTCCGGCAGGAAATCTCTCTCCCACGGGAGCACAGTCACTACGGAATCGCCCTCCTGCCGAATCTCCAGAATGGCGATGCTTTTGAAGTAGTAAGAGCCGAGGATGGATTCCGAGTTGGATCCCGGCTCGGCCGCTTGGGCAAGGATCACACCGCCGGGAAGGATCAGACAGAACCCCAGGGCCAGAAATATAAGGGCCTTTCTTTTGTTCATGGTGTCTTCTTCTCCTCTCCAGGGCATGGGAGGGCAAACAAAACAGGTAAGTCCTGTTAAGAGTATATGCGAAGCCATCGGGCCAATCAAGGATCTTTTGTTTTCCTTTTGCGCTCGGGATGCGACCCGCCGATTTGCAGGATGGCGCGGAGAAGTGTGTTTAACCCCTGCCACACTCCACTGCGCGGATTGAGGCTCAGCAATCCCGGGTTGCGCTTTCCCCAGAGGAGGAGCCTGGTTGCATAGTCCCGTCAGGGACGGCTGACAATAGCCCACCGTTTCAACGGTGGGACAAGCGGCGGTCCATTGTCCACCCGAGTCCCGGAGGGACGGCTGAGGCCCTATCCAAAGACGTGTTTCAGCCGTCCCTCCGGGACATAAACGCCATGTACTTCCTGCAAATCGGTGGGTCGCACCCTTGCGCTCGGAGTGGATGGGGAGGACGAGGTAGACGGGGCGGAGGAACACGGACGGACACGGATGGTCACGGCGAGAGTTGGGCTGGTACGGAGAGAGAGGGGCGCGGCGGCGGTCATAGGTTGGCGAGGGTTCGCAGCGATTCTCTCCTTGGTCCGCGGCGGGTTTGGGTCTGCAGGGAGCGGAGGAGCGAGATGGCGGCTTCGAGCGCGTCGAGGGCATCGTCGTGTTCGCCGTGCGGGAAACTCTCGAGCTGCGCCCAAAACAACTCGGGCAGGTCGTGCGCGAAGCGCAGCCACCCGTTGGTGACCAGGGGCTCGAGGGTGGCGATGCGGGTTTCCTTGTTGCGGGAGTGGTGGACCTCCCGGATGGGGAGCTGCCAGGAGTGGGTGGCGGGAGCGGGTGCGGCGTGAGACGGGCTGAAGCCCGCACTACCAACACTGTGACCTGTGGCACCATTGCTGACGAGGGCCTTGCGGCGCTTGCGTTCCTCTTCGATCGGCAGAAGCAGGAGCTGCTGGAAGCAATTGGTCTCGATGCCGAACAGGGCATAACGCCACTTTTCGTGGAGGTCGAACATGGCGGCGATCTGGGCCGTGGGGGCGGCGCGTTTGAGCCACACGTCGAGGACGTAGAGGTAGCCGGCGCGGTCCATTCCCACGGTGACAATCGCGGCGTAGTCACCGGTGTTCTTCCGAGCTCCGCTTCCCGTGGCGGCATCGAGGAAGCCGACAATGGTTAGGTCTTCCAGGCGAGGCGAGGCGGACAAGGGCGAGGTTCCCGGCGTGGAGGTGGCGCTGGCATCGGAGGCGGGGGCGGCTGCGTCGCAAGACGGGCTGAAGCCCGCACTACCAACACTGCCGCTGGACAGGGGAAGAACCTGGAGCGTGGTGCTGTCGGCGCTCCGCCGGAACTTGACCGCGCGGGAGAGATCGAAGAATACGTCCTCGGCGGCGCTGGGTGCGTTCTGCTTTTCCTTGAAGAAAGCGGCACGCCCGCGCGTGGTGAGCTGGCACATCAGTTCGTAGTAGTCTTCCTTGGCCTGCCACAGGACGCGGGTGCCGCGGGTCATTTCGGCGCGGCGCTGCGCAAAGAAACGCCGCGCCGTCTCCAGCCGGTCCGGGTCGTCCAGGTTGCTGTAGAAACCGCGCCACTGCTCCCAGAGGTCGGCGCGGTCGGCGAAGCGCTCGATCGAGCGGAAGACGCGGGCCTCGAAGTCGGGGCGCTTGAGCAGCCGCGCCAGAAGGGAATCCGGATGCAGCAGGGTGCCGACGATCTCGATGGCGGTGTAGCTGTCGCCGAGGTTCTCGATCACCTCGTTGTACCACTCGAACAGTTTGTCGCGGCGCTGGATGCTGCGGGCTCCCGCGCTGTTCTCCACGTCGTCGAGCAGGATCAGCGTGGGCCGCCACTGGCGGTGGCAGATGCCGCGCAGCTCGGTGCCGGCGGAATAGACCTCGATCTGGACGCCGTTGAGGTGGATGCTCTTCTCGGTCCATTTGCCCTTGCGCTTCAACTCCTTTTGGAACACTTCGCTCAGGCGCTCGTTCGTCTTAAACTCCGCCTGGATGTTATGAAGGCGCTGCTGGGCCTGTTTGAGCGTGGCCGAGACGATCACGATGTAGCGTTCCCGCCCGTAGAGAGTGGCGTGGATCGGGAGGATCAGGGTTTTCAGGGTGGACTTCGCGGCCCCGCGCGGGGCCGCGATGGCAAGGCGGCGCGCCGGGCGCTGTTCCAGCGGGCATGGCCGGAGCGTCCGCGTGTAGAGCGTGAAGATCACGCGGTGCATCAGGCCGAATTGAAGGCGGGTGTGGTGCGGGAAGAAGTTCTGGGCGAAGAGCTGGGGATCCCGCTCGCTTTCCTTCCTCATGGTTATCTTCAGGCTGACCCCTGTTCCCGTTGCCCCTTCCGTTGCCCCTTCCATTGCCGCTTCCGTTGCCGCTTCCGTTGCTGTTTCCGTTGCCGCTTCCACTTCCGTTGCTGTTTCCGTTGCCGCTTCCCTTCCCGCTTCCATTGCCGTTCTCGGATTCGCCTTCGGCTCTTCTTCGGCTTTCTTCGAGGAGTTGTTCCATTCTGGAGATTTCTTCGGGATCGTTTTCTTCGTCGTGTCCGCCATTGGGCTTTGCCTCCTTGGTTTGGGTGACGTTGCGATGGATGGCCAACCAGGCATACTGGGCGTTTTTGAGAATCACCACCGCGGCGCCGAGTTCCTTGAGGTCCGGACTTGGGGATTTGTCGAAGTTCTTTTCAACAAGGTCCGTGGCCTTCTCGAAGATGCGGTCGAGGCGGTCGTAGTGGTCGAGGAGTCTCTGGCGGGGTATCATGACGGGGTTGTCCTTTCGCGCGGCGGATGGGGTTGTTTCCTGCGGTTTCAAAACGGACATCTCCGGGGTTGTCCTTTCGCGCGGGGATGGGGGAATCTCTGGGGCCGGCGCCATGGGAAAGAGCGGGCGGAACACGCGGGCCGCGCGCCTGGCGGATGGAATTGTAGGCGAAGCGGGGGGCTGGGGCCATTCCCTTGCGGGGCTCTGAGGGAACTATGCGGAACGAATGATTCAGAATTCACGGCACACACGGCGAGCTTGGAGCAGCGAAGAGCAACCAAACAGAAACCTGAAAAAACGAGGCGCGGCTTCGTGAAAAGCAAGGCTGGAGCATGGCTCCAGCACTCCAAAAGCTCTGTCCTCCTGAAACTTGAAATCTTGAGAGGACCAGCGCCATCTTGGAGTGCGCAAGCCATGCTTGCGCCTTGTTTAGGACAGCGTTCCGTCCGCCCCGCGAATACCTTGTCGCAGAGAACACAGGAATTTCTTGTTCAAAAAACAAGAAAATAGCGGATAGTAGCACGGAGACCGCGCCCCGTTTCTCCTATGTTGGATCAACGCTGTTGTTCAGGAGGTTTGTCATCATATCCTGCATTGGCATCCAGATAGTACTCTTGTCAGCGGCGAAGTCTTCGGGAGATGCCTCTGCATTCATTGAGAATCCGAAGAAACCGTATCCCACAACGTTCTCAAAGGTTTTAGCAAACGCCAGAAGACGGAGAGCACTGTCCAAGGTCGTCTTACTTTCCTTTTGAAGGTCGTTTTCCTCATGATGAGCCACCCGCTTATCGCGCAAAACCCTGAGCGCATCGAAAATTCGGTCGAGATCGGATTTCTTGTCTTCGCATTTCCTGATCTGAGGACAGTGCTTCTCGAACCAGTTCACAATCCGCAGGGGCATTGACCTGATCATCCCGTCTCTTCCAGAGATTCGATCTGAAGTCACGTTGGTCACGTTGAAGTCAGGATCAATTTTGTTCTGAATGAATCGTTCAAGCTTCAAAAGGTTCGCGGAGCAAGGGTCAACACATAGATCGTTAATGTTTTTCTTTAGATGTTTGATGGCGGTTGGAATGCTGTAATTCTTGCCAGGTTTTTCATAAAGTTTGCAGATAGATAGTATGAACGCGTCAAGAGAAAACCTCTGAATCCAAGACAAGACCTTGAAGCGCGATGCATTCATCCGTTTGGCATGGCTCGAAAAAGACATCAAGACGCCAAACGCGTTGTGGGCAATCTCTACCTCTGCTAACACGCGCTCACACGCGATCTCCTTGGCTCTTTCTAGTTCTAGGTTCATTTTTTCCCTCGAATTCCTGTTTATCTGGTTTCGACATAAGAACATGAAGTTGGCGCTTCTTGCCGCGCTTCATCACCCATCTATATATCATCGTTACCACGCCTGTCAATCCGCGCCTCACTCTTGCGTTTTACTTTTGAGCAATTCTGTTCCATACGATGCCCACATCGTCGGAACCGGTTTCGCCGGAGACGTAGGAGTACCTGTATGAACCGCAACGCATTTCCAACGCTTGTGGATGCGGGTTTCAAACCCGCCCGGCGAACCGCAACACACTTCCACATCACAGCCCAGGGTCGCGAAGCCGCCCTTCGCGCATTTGGATGAGGCGCTGGGCGTGGGGTTCGGCGTCGCCGCCGTGGGTGGCAACGACCACGGTTCCGCCGGCGCAGTGGAACTGGGTGAAGTACTCGTAGACGGCCCTGGCGTTCTCGGGGTCGAGGTTGCCGGTGGGTTCATCGGCCAGGAGAACGCGGGGGCGGTTGATGAGGGCGCGGGCGATCGCGGTGCGCTGCTTTTCGCCGGCGCTGAGCTGCGCGGGGGTGTGGTGCTCCCGACCGGTGAGGCCCAGTTCGCGGATCAGGCGGTCGGCTTCGGAGGTGGCGGAGGTTGCGCCAGCCCTGGAGGTTGCGGCGGCGTTGGGACTTGCGGCGGCGTTGGGACTTGCGGCGGCCGTGGGGGTTGCGCCAGCCGCGGAGGTTGCGGCGGCGTTGGGACTTGCGGCGGCCGCGGAGGTTGCGGCGGCGTTGGGACTTGCGGCGGCCGCGGAGGTTGCGGCGGCCGTGGGGGTTGCGCCAGCCGCGGAGGTTGCGGCGTCTGGAGCGGGTTCCGCGATGCGAGGGGCGGCGGCGTTCCTGGCAGCCCCGGCGGCAAAGAGGATGTTGTCGCGGGCGTTGAGGTAGGGCAGGAGATGGAACATCTGGAAAACGAAACCGACGTTGGCGGCGCGGAAGTGCGCGCGGGCCCGCGCGCTCATGGCGTAGAGGTCCCGGCCATCCGCGAGAACCGAGCCGCTTGTGGGACGCAGCATTCCGGCCAGCATCATGAGGAGGGTGGTCTTGCCGCTTCCGCTGGGGCCGCGCAGGACGATGAACTCTCCCTCGGCGATTCGGAGGCTAACGTCGCGGAGTGCGGCCACCTCGCCGTGGCGGGTGCGGTAGGTCTTGGAGATGTTTTCAAGGGTGAACATCGTTATTCCTGCCTGAGGGTGGCCGCGGGGTCCTGGCCCACAGCGATCGCGGTTGGGATGAAGCTGCACAGGGCGGCGAAGACCGGCGCGGCGGCGAGGGCGAGCCACAGGGCGCGGTAGTCGGCCTGGATGCCGCCCGCGGTGAACTTGAAGATACCGGGGCCGCAGTGCAGCGCGAGAAAGGCTCCCGCATAGAAGCCCGCCACGGCGCCGATGACACCTATGACCACCGCCCGCGCGAGAAAGACCGCCGCCACCGCGCCGGAACCGTAACCCACGGCCCTCATGACGCCGATCTCTTCCCGCCGGTCGCGCACGTTGAGCATCGCGAGGACCCCCACCCAAACGCCGCACACAACCAGGACAAGGGGCAGGAGAATCGCCATGAGTTTCTCCTGCATGTCGCGCTGTTCCATACGGGCCTGGTAGAGGGGTTGTATGAGGGCGGCCTTGGCATCGGGCAGGACCTGGCCGAGCTGCTTTGAAATGAGATCGCGGGGATCGGCTTTGGCGTCCTCGCCGCGGAACAGGCACTGGCACTGCAGCGCCTTGATCTCGTTGATGCGGCCGGGTTGCCTGAGGACTTCCTGAATATCGTGGAGGTGGCCGTAGATCCGCGCGTCGTCGCCGCCGCCGCTTTCGGACAAGCAGCGGATTACCTCAAGGTCCTTGCCCAACAAGTCCATCTTCTGTCCTTCCCGGATTCCGAGTTTGTAGGCGATCTCGTGTCCCACGAAGATCGTTCCCGGTTTGATGGAGAAGGTTTTTTCCTCGGCGGTGAGGGACATGGGTTTCTGGCTTTCGAAATCGGGGGGGCGCACCTCGGGCATGATGCCGGTGAGAATAACGTCCATCCCGCGCCAGGCCACCTTCTGCTGCAAGGTGGCGACGAGGTGGGTGAAGGCGAAGCCCTTGTGCTCGAGAAAACGCTGCACGTAGTCCTCCGGCATGGTCTGATCGGAGTAGCCGGCGCTCCAGAACCGGACCATGTCGGTGCCGCGGGGGATGATCCTGAGGTTGAAGCCCATGTCGCGCACGATGCGATCGGTCTCGCGCTGGGAAGCCTCGCCGGTCATCTCGAAGGCGGCCCAGAGGGCCACGGCCACCGCCACGGCCAGAAGGCTGAGTGCGAACTGCCATTTGCGGTAGGCGATTTCCTTGAGGATCAGTTTCGTTCCACTCATTTTTCAGTTCTAAAGCCCAAAGGACATTAAGGACTTAAAGGACCCAAAGGACCTATAGGACCTATCGGACTTATAGGACCTATAGGATTTATAGGACATCCAGGACCTAAAGCCTACAGCCTAAAGCCTAAAGCCTACAGCCTACAGCCTACAGCCTAAAGCCTAAAGCCTACAGCCTACAGCCTAAAGCCTAAAGCCTACAGTCTACAGCCTACAGCCTAAAGCCTAAAGCCTCCAGCCTCCAGTCTCCCGCCTCTTCTCACCCCCGCAGGGTCACAGCCGGGTCCTGGCTCATGGCGAGCAGGGCGGGGGGCAAGCTCGCGAGGACGGCTATGCACGGCGCGCCGAGAATCACCCACGCAAGGGTGAAAACATCGGGCCGCAAGGCGCCGGCGGCGGCCCCAAACATGCCGGGGCTTGAGCGTATTGTACCCGCGGCCGCGTCACCCAGCGCGCCGGAGCCGGGGGATAGGGTGAACCCAACGCCCCCTCCGAACATCCCGGGTCCCGCATACAGGATGAAGATGGTCCCGGCCGCGAAGCCTGTGATCGCGCCGAGCAGGGCCAGCAATGCCGCCCGGCCCAGAAAGACGGCGAGGATCCGGGGCGAGCCGTGGCCCACCGCGCGCATCACGCCGAACTCGTCCCTGCGCTCCCGCGCGTTCATCATGCCGAGCGCCCCGATCCACAAGACGCAGCCTATCATGACCAGAAAGAAAAGAAAACGGGAGTAATGGTAAACCATGGCGCACTGGGTGGATCGCGAGCGCGTCAACACCTGCGCTTGTACGAGCCTCAAATCCGGGAACGCGGCGGTGATTCGGGCGCGCAACCGCTCCGCGGGGCCGCCCTTGAAACCGGCGCTGAGATTCAAGACGGCCCGGATCTCGCTGAGTTTGCCGGGCTCTTGGAGGAGCGCCTGCGCATCGCCGAGACCGCAGCGAAGCCCCGCGTCGCCGGCAGTTCCGGACAGCGGCAGGATCGCGGACACGGGGAAGGACTTGCCCGGAAGGATGAGCGTCTGGCCCGCCTCCCGGATCCCCATGCTCGCGGCGAGTTCGGAGCCGATCTGGAGGGTTCCGGGCGGAACGGGGCTGAGACCGATGGGCTCTTCGCCGGGCGGGACTTTTTCCTCACCCACGCCGGTCAATATGACTTCCCGTCCATTCAAGGACACCTTTGCCATCAGCAGCGGCTGGAGATGGGTGAGGGGGAGACCCACGCTTGGACCTAGGAGAGACGATGCGGATGAGAATGTCCGGCCTCCCGCGACGGATGCGGACGGGGACGTCCGGCCTCCCGCGACGGATGCGGATGGGGACATTCGCGCTCCCAGGGCGGATGGGAATGTTTGCGGCCCCAGGATATCCTCAGCGAAGGTTTCGGAGGAGTATCCTTCGATCTGGAAACGGTTCATGTCCGTTCGCGCCGAAATGAGAGAGACGTCCTGGCCGATGCGGATCATGCGGCGGGCGGTGTCGGCGTTCGAGGCCTTTCCCGCGACCGACACGACCACAAACATGCCCGCGGCGGCCGCAACCGCGAGGGCCGCCAGCAGCGCCTGGACGCGGCGGTGGGCGATTTCTTTCAGGATCAAGGTGAGAGCGCTCACGTCGTCCTCCCTTTCGCCCAGAGGAGGATCCCGATGCCAACGGTTAGAACGGCGACTGCGAGGCCGAGCATTGTCCACAAGGCGGCGCGCGAAGGCGCGTTCGAGGGGGCGGCGGGGCCGGGCTCGCGCGCGGGAGTGGGGGTCGGGGTCGTTGCGCCGTCGGAGGGGAGGTTCGTTTCGGGTTTGGGGAAGGCGGCCAGGCCCGAAGGGATCTCGATCTCGCGGTATCCGAGGGCGGCTGGGGTGTCCACGTCGAACCGCTTGGGCTGCTTGGGGGTGCTGGAGGGGGCGATGCGGAGTATCTGGTTCATCTCCAT
>Ga0315291_10009600_pt1 | contig 11866 bp, 6 predicted proteins | sample YL17G12_20_MG_FD_203070 | JGI IMG/M metagenome (GOLD analysis project Ga0315291, IMG submission 203070) | Sediment microbial communities from Yellowstone Lake, YNP, Wyoming, USA - YL17G12_20 | ecosystem: Environmental > Aquatic > Freshwater > Lake > Sediment | place: USA: Wyoming | collected...
CCTACGGATTTGGACCAGTTAAGATAATACTTAATGTGTCGGCAACAAATGCCAATACTGTTATAAGGATCGCAAAAGGTTTTCAAATGGGGAATTTTACTTGGGTTCCTTTAACATGGCTCACACCAGGAATCTTACAAAATTTAATCCCTTGGCTTAATTGTCAACCTGAATAAGAACCTCATTATTTTGATATTATATTAGTTCAAAAAAATTTAAGAGGGATTAATGAGGGGAAACCGATCATTATTCCAAATAAATCGGAAAATAGGTAGAGAAGACATATTAAACATTTTATAGATTTCTGAATACTGGGAGGAAAAAATTTTATAAGGTATATTCCAACTCCAAGGACACAGAATTCGAGGTCGCGCATTAGGATATCGATCCTTATAATCATCCCAATAATTACCCCTTAGTTTCAATGGATGATACCATAAATTAATATTATATAAACCAAAGGTATGATTCGTGTTATTGATAAAATCATTATCATAAAAGATATTCCTTGATGTATAAATCATAAAAATTCCAGATAAACTATTATCTATGAAACGATTATTGTAAATTTTATTTGCCTTACATCTTTGCATACCGATACCTATAGAACAATTGGTCAGAGTAAATCCTTCAAAAGTGACAGATCTTGCCGAAGACATACTTAGCGCAATTTGACCAAAGCCATCGATAATGGTGTTTGATTTGTTTTCACCATGTATGCTTATCGATTTATCTTTTCCGATACTGAGCGTTTCCTTATAAATTCCTGAAGCAACACTCACATCATCACGAGCACCACAAGATTCTATCGCATATTGTATAGAAATAAATGGATCTTCTTGGGTTCCATACCAAGGTCCATCAACATTATCATCATCAACATAAAAGGTGTTTGGTTGATTATCAATGATAACAACTGTATAATCCTTATAAGTAAAACCACTTGCATTAAGCAAAAGCCGAATTGTGTACATACCTTCTCTTAGAGTTTCTGTTTCAAGTACTGCCAATTTTCCATCTGAAGGGGTATTAGAATGTGCCAGCGGTATCCATTGATCATCTGAAGGGTAAATGCCATATGCATAGGAAATATCATAGTCACTAAAATCTGCACCTTGTGCAATACCTCTTATTTCAACATCTCTATTAATTATTTGATCATCAAGCGACGAATCAAATTCAGCAACAACAGGTGCAGTTTTTATTAGCGCAGTATATGCGTTAATCCGCCCAGTGCCTATTGGTAAAAAGGAATCTACAGAATCTGTACTTGATCGTAATATGGTTCGAACCTCTGCTGCAGTAAGATTTGAATTTCTAGAAAGAACAAGACCAGCAACACCAGCCACACAAGGACATGCCATACTAGTGCCACTAGCTAGATATGCTGTTGCATTAGCATCATACGGGGGAACAAAATGAGATCCTGGGGGAGCAGTACTATCCAGTAAATACAAATCAGTTCCATGAGCACGCAGTGAGACGATATCAACCCCAGGGGCAGCAACATCTACCCATGAACCAAAATTAGAGAAATACGCTTTTGAATCATTTTGATCTGTTGCTGCAACAGCAAGAACGTTAGGATGACCTGCTGGATAAGCCTGCGTTTTTACATTGCTATTGCTATTTCCTGCAGAAGCAATAAGGACAACACCCTTATTACTTGCATAATTTAGTGCAAGGTTCATTGTTGTACTTTTTGAACCACCAATACTCATACTAATAATGTCAGCATCATGACCCACTGCATATAAAATACCTCGCGTAACAGCGACTAGAGACACTGCACCAATAGCTGAAGCACCACTAACTTTAATTGGCATGATTTTACAATCGTGAGCAATACCTGCAATTCCGTTATCATTGTTTGTTTCTGCTGCTACAATTCCAATGCAATGTGTTCCATGACCTTGATCATCCATTGGATCAGGGTTATGAAAATACAAATCATAACCATCGGCAAACAAAGTTGATATCTCACTTAAAGGTCGCCAAGTAAGTTTTTTTACTTTATCAATCGCAAATCCCCAATAGCCTTCTCCAGTTGCCTTAATACTTATTTCGTTGGAACTGCCATATTCACTGTATTTTGTCCAGACATTAGCGCCTGTTCCATTATACAACATGCTCCAAAAAAGCTTTTTTTGAAATAGCTTACCTTGAATAGGATTTCTAATTAGTAATCCTGGGATAGGATCTACATTGAATTTTGTTATATGAAGCGAGACTGAATCACATCCAGAAAAACTAATAGATTTTTGAAATCCAGCTGAGGTAAGAGGATGGGGAGATTCAAGAATATATGGTTCCTCTACAATACCTGTCGTATAATTCCCTGAATCAGGATTGGTATAGTCGACCCCAGTATCGACCACTGCAATGACAACCTCAGGATCACCAGTTTCAATATCCCATGCTTCAGGTGCATCGATATCAGCATCAGGAGTTCCACCGGTTTGTCCAGTATTATGCAAAGCCCATTGCTGTCCAAAAAAGGAGTCATTTGGCATCATGCAGTGATAAAACAAATAATTTGGTTCTGCATATGCAACCTGGGGATTTTTTGCATATTGGGTTACCGCATTAATTATATCGGTTTCATTACTAAAACTAAAAAGATAGCAATTTTCCAAAGTAGAGATACTTGTATTATCTAATAATTTTTCAATGGATGTAACTTGGAATTTTTTATTCAACATATCAATTCCTGAAAATCCAGTAGTTATACATCCTTGTGAAGTAGAATCTTTGTTGATTTCAAGAGCTGTATGAAAATTGATAAGCAACTCTCCTGGCACAAATAATGGTTGCATCCCAAAATTATAAGATTGTTCATATTGTAATATATCAGATTCAAAATCATATTGATTTTCGACAATATTTGTATCGGATATTTTTGTTGGAGTAATCATGTGTTGTTCAGCTACGAGTGGAGTCGATGATATACAAAAACAACAAACAATAAGAACGATGATTATTTTTTTCATTTTCCCCCTACTAATAATATAAATCAGATATTACTAACTTATTATATTATTAGAATTTATAAAAATACTCTGCTATTTATAATTTGTGGTTGTTAAAAAATGTTTAAACTATCTAAAAATATCTTATGATAAAAATTTATATAAACTAGTTATACATGTATAAAATAGGTGGAATATAATGAAAATTAAGAGTAAAACAACTTTAGTTATAGGATTAATTGTAGTTCTATTATTAAATACTAGTTTTGTTGTAGCAAATGAAAAATATTTTTATAAATATACTTATAAAGAAATGGACAAATTTTCATCTTATATGAATGATGCAAAAGGTTTGAACATAAATATTGTTAAACCAAAAGAAGGTCATTTATATATTTTAGATAGGGATATAGTATCTTTTCCATCTGGTAGAACAAGAATTTTTGGTAAGATTACAATTGAAATAGATGCATTTGATAATATATCTAAAGTAGATTATGTAGAATTATTTGTTGATGACAAATTAAAAGTAAGTCTTCAAGGACCTTATTATGAATGGATGTTGGATGAGCCACTATTTTCTAAGCACACGATAAAAGCAATTGCATATAATTCTGCTGGAGATAATGCAAGTGATGAACTTGATATTAAAATATCATGTTTGGGACGTTTACCAGATGCTCCCATTAACCCAGAAATCGGAATAGCCAATCAAAGTAATACTGATGGGTACAATTATTTCAAAAATAAGGATGGTGCCGGAGATTTTGTATATAATCAATTATGGTATTTTAATTTTCTAGATGATAAAGGAACAAGTAATACATCAGATGATATTGCTGGAGTTGCTGCATATGGACTTGCAAATCCAGAAGACCTTTTAACAGGAGGTGCTGTAACAAACTCTTTTGGAATGATAATAAGAGATCCATCTGAAGGTGAATCATTTCCTATTTTTAGTGAAGAATACGACCCAACAATTCCTGGTAATTTCTATGCATCCGAGTCATTTGAACCTGATGATGGACCTGAACTTCAGAATCCCGGTGGAACAATCGATGTAATAAGTCCTGATTATTATCATATTATGGGTCAGGTTATTAAAGAAGATAAAGAAATACGATGGGATCTTTATTATAAAAGAAGTATTGGGCAGCCTTGGCTCCCCTGGGTGAAATGGCCTGTACCTAAAACACTAGGTATTTTTCCTGCATGGATAAATTATCATATGCAGATGGCAAATGCTATTGTTAATGGAACTTTCTATGTACGCGATGGAGCAAATGAAGTAACATACGAACTAGTTGATGCTAGAGGGTATCATGATGGTTTTTTCAGCGAGTTTGTCTTTTCTATTTTTGAATGGAATTGGCTCGATTTCAAACAGGATAATTTGTCGGTTCATCTTCTTTATCCTCATGCACCAGTTTATTCCTGCCAAGATGGATGGGAAACATGCACTCCTGGAAATTTAAGAGTTGTTTATAATAACAGCGTAGAGGAAAGAGAATATAACTTTTATAGACGATGTGATCTTGATAAAAATGAGATATCTATTTCATATGGGGATATGGCAGTTGATCCTAGATACCCTGATGTTGAGTATCCAACAAAAGCATATATTACTGCAGTTGATGAAGATGGAAACACTTTAGAATTACAATGGACTTTATCTAGATATATGATTGTTTATTTTGATGTACCTGCTCCTTTTTATGATACTGTTACTTTTGAAATAATAGCTGATTTTTCTGGGACTTTTTATGAAGCTAGTACTAATACATATGTGCCAATTTCTGGACCAGGCTGGTCAGACTGGTCTGGACAAGCTTTCCCGGAATAAAATAAATATTATTTGAGAATTTTTATTCTTTTGGATTATTTGAAAAAATTTTTAAACGCAAAAGAAATCTAAAAATTATAGCTGAGGATAAAGATATAGGTGGAAAGGCAGATAAGTTTGTAAAAGAAAAAAGAGGATTTTACACACATTTTATAATATACATAATTGTGAACACATTTTTATTTCTTCAATAGTGGTATATTACTGGTGGAGAAGGTTATTTTTGGATTATAACGGCAACAGTTGGTTGGGGGAATTGGAATTATTGCCCATTTTATTAGTGTGTTTGTAATAAGTGGAAAATAAAAGTTTTAGTTGCAAATTTAATTTTTACATTATTTTATTTTTTTCTTAAATGTCTCTTCTTTTAAATAAGTAATAGGCTAAAACCAAAGGTATTAAAAACCATATTATATGAAAAATAATTAAATTAATCGAATTTAAAAACTCAGGTATTGCCATCGAGAAACCCATAGCTTCAATTGTATCTACTCCAAAAGCCCTTTGAACTGCTGTTTGATGTAGATCACCTGGGCTAAAAACAACTGAATTATAAAACCAATCAGGTATATTACCAACCATAATATCTTCTAAACTACCACCAGTAGCAAACAAAATAGCCATAACTATGGTTCCATAAATCATACTCCAGAAAAATACTAAAATTCCTCCACCAATAGATGTTATACGTCTTTTACAAAAAGCAGAAATACAAATTGATAAACTCAAATATATGAAACCTAAAAATATACTCAGAAAAATAAAGGCAATATAACCTACCCATGATTCTGGCCCAACTGTTAATGCTATTACCACTCCACCAAGACCAAATCCAATAATAATTGAGATAATAATCACAGAACCAAGCCCAAGAAGTTTTCCAAGTAAAACTTCTACACGTCTAACAGGGTAAGATAAAACAACATATAATGCCCCGCTTTCTGCTTCACCAGATATAGTAGAGAAACCAAGCATAATTGCAATTAATGGAATTAAAATAGAAGATATACCAAGTAGTCCAAAAACCGTATTTTCCATATCACCAAATGTTTCTCCACTTCCTGCAGCATAAGAAAAAACAACAATAATTAGTACAAAAAGAATTGTTAACAAAATTATCCATTTATTTCTAATATTATCCAAAAACTCTTTCTTTGCAACTGTATACATAGCCTTTGGATTGAATTTCTTCATTAATTATCACCCTCTATCAATTTAACAAATGCATCCTCAAGAGATGGCTCAATAGTTTTGATGTTAATAACCTTAAAACCTGATTCTTCAAGCACAGCTATAATATGACTTCGAACATCTGAATCACATGTTACAAATAAAGTATCACCTTTAGCAGAAGCAGCTTCTACACCGCCGATTTTCTCAATAACCTTTGGTACTTTTCCGTTAAGACCATTAATAGAAATCTCGATTCTAGGTTTAATATGAAGATATTTATTCAAATTACTAACAGTATCCTCAGCAATAAGTTTACCCTTATTGATTATTGCCACTCTATTACAAAGAGCTTCAACCTCACTTAAAATATGGGATGAAAAAATCACAGTCGCTCCATGCTCATTTAACATCTTAATCTTCTCTCGAACATACCTAACCCATCTGGCATCAAGACCAACTGTTGGTTCATCGAGTATATAAATAGAAGGATTTCCTATCATAACTTGCGCGATACCTAATAATTGGACCATACCCTTGGAAAACGTACCAGCCTTCCTATTTTTTGCATCTTCTAAACCCACTTCCTTTATTAATTTAGGAACAATAGACTTATCAACACCCTTTAACTCACAAAAGAAATTGAGTGTCTGAACTGGAGTAAGATTATCATAAAAAGATACCTTTTCAGGAAGATAACCTATCTTTTTCTTAATTTCAATACTATCTTTTTTCATATCAAAACCATTAATTTTAATTGTACCACTACTAACATGAATCAAACCAAGCATTGCTTTAATTGTTGTAGTCTTACCCGCACCATTTGGACCAAGAAAACCAAAAATCTCTCCATTAAGGACATTAAAAGAAACATTGTCGACTGCCTTTAGATCTTTATATATTTTTGTAAGATTGTTAATTTCAACACTAACAGAATTAGATTCTTTTTCATGATCCTTTAAAATAAAATAACCTTTTTTTTGACAATTAGGGCAAGTAATATATATTTTTTCACCAGGATTGCCTTGTACTGTCATTTGGGTTTTGCAACTTGGACATATAATCTTTTTAGAAATCATTTGTAAATTCCCCCACAAGTTAAGGATTAAAATGGGTATAAATATGATACCTAAATATTTTTGGTTTTAATAAAAAAGGATTTTTATATTCAAATCATCAACAGATTAAAAAACAAAACACTTAAATTGGAGTGTAGTCATTGCTAAAAACACGTGATGAGCGAACCCTTTCTGAGCTGAAATAGCTATGATGAAGATCTTGAGTACTGAAAAAACATAATTTAGTGGATATGCTCACATAGCATATCTGCTAGATTTTCTAAAAAAATTTTATCTTTTTTACTAAAAGCATTTTTTCTATCGGAATCAATATCTATCTCACCTAAAACTTTTTTACCTTTTTTAATCGGAACAACTATCTCAGATTTAGTAGAGATAAAACAAGATAAATACCTTTTATCAACATTAACATCCTTGACTATTTCAGTTTTACCAGTAGATGCAGCCGAACCACAGATTCCTTTTCCAATGGGAATTTTTATATGCTCGGTTGCTTGTTTTCCACACCAAGGTCCCAAAACTAGATTATCACCTTTAATAACGTAAATTCCAACCCAGTTATAATGATTAAAATTTTTATGCAGAAAATAAACGATATTAGTTAATACATTAGATCTCTCTAAAAAAATTTTTTAATCTTTTCCTCAGCTAGTTTATAATCCAAAATGACCACCTAGTATTCCAATAAAGTTGTCTGTTTATCCTTAGGTCCAAATGAAAATTTTTGAACTTCTGAATCTTTATTTCCCAATTCAATAATTCCATATTGACCTCCACCACCTGGTCTGATAACTACCTTTTTTTCGCGGAATGCTTGAATAGCTTCAGTAATTGCTGGTGCTGTAACTTTAGCAATATCATCTATATCTACATCGATTAAAACATTTATTTCGTTGCCAAAGGTATTTATTAATTCAACCCATCTTTTATTAACAGTTTGAGTAAATGGATTTTGCTGACCAATTGCTTTTGTAATAATTTCAGCAAGTGGTATAAGATGAATATAAGCCGGTCGATGGTCTGGATGAATAGGTTCATTATAATCAGCAATTTCACTAATTCTATCCTTAACACCTTTTTTAATACGTTTACCACAACTACACTTCCAACGTCTACGTTGCGCTTCTTCGAGAGTGTAATGAGTAAAGCATGAAATGCAAGCAGACTCATGATATTTTCCTTCTTGGGGTGGTAAACCAACATTTAGAATCGGTTTGTTTCCTTCCCTTCGCAATATTGCTTTTTTTATCTCGTCAAAAGTTACATCTTTAACCTCAAACCTATTAAATTCCCTTGCAAGTCTGACTGGGTGAGGACTATGACAATCAGAGTTAGTTAAAAAAGTAAGTCTATGCAATTCCTTTATTCTATCAGCAAAATCAGTATCAGCTGAAAGTCCAAGTTCTGCAAAAGAAACGTAATCTGCCAAATCACCGTAACAACTTTTTAAAGAATTATGATATGCATAAATTGCGGTCCAAGGAGTAAAACAATTATGCAAGGTTGATGATTCGGTCACATAACTGGAATCATGCTCAACTTCAAGGTTATAGACGATCCCATGATGCGGACTTTTTTCTATTTTAGTAATTGGGGCATAAAGATATTGATCATCTATCCAACCATACTTTTTATCGGTTCTTGCTGATGAAAAAATACCAAAGGTTTTCAATGTTTTCTCTGCATGTTTGTCAAAGATGCTTATTCTGCCTTGCCATCGATCATGACATCTTTTTACATGTCTCTTACCTATAGAAGAAAATCTCACTTTATGTCTACTAAAACAAATCACAAAACCTAATCGCAGAGAGATCATTTTCATCTGATTCATTAGTACTCTAGATGTTGTTACACCCACATCCCCCTTCCACCACCCAGCAAAAATTTCAAATTGTTTTTCCTTTGGCAAATATAAAAAGTTAGTCGGTAATTGTTTGTTCCAGGCTCTTCTTTCATCATTATTATGATTATTAAAAAATAATGTACCAAACGCATTGCGGAGAATTCTACTATAAAATTTAAGCTCATATCCTTTACTTCTTTTATCCTTTCTTACAGTTGAACTTAATCCAAATATTTCTTTCATCAATATTTTAATATCAATTATTAACTCAGTATCATTTTTGCCCAAAGAAAAATTTATACCATCTCTAAAACAGCTTCCTTCAGACAAAAAATAACCTATAAGTCTACAAAATCTCTTTGACATTAAAATTTTGGAAGGTATTTCATTTCGCCAATAATTTGCTGTTATATCTTTTATAAATTTCTTAAAAGAAATCTGTTTGATATTCTTAGTTTTTTTAATAATGGGATATAAAAGCACATCTCCTACTTTTAATTCCTTTGCTGGTATCCATTCTGGTATATAGCTAGAATAATATTTTTTACAATTTCTTCCCCTTTTTTTATATTTATATTGTGTTTTACAAGTGGGTTTACAAATACCATAATCTTGATAACAAAAAAGTTCAGTTTTTATTACATAAACAGGATGTTCTAGCGTTAATATCGTTGGTTCTGAAAAATACCTAGATTTAATAATTAATATGTTTTTATCATTCTTTCTTTTGTAAACCTCAGTTATTTTTTCAAAGGATCCCTTATGAGTCAATACTTTTTCACCTATCTGGACATCCTTGATTTTTTTGATATTATCTTCCAAATGCAAAAATGTCTCTGGTGGAACACAATGAGCTGGACCAATTAGGGCATCAACATCTTTAGCGATTACAGCTAGTTCCAAACCACTCATATCAATGTTCGGGCGCCCATCTGTTTCAAGGTTCTTAGATTTAGTTTTTATTTTATCTTTAAACTGTTCAACAGCTGAGAAACTTGGAAAATAAATTAGATGATGAACACGGTTTTTACCCTCAACCTCGGTGCTTAAAATAAAACGTGTACCATTGAGTTCAAAAGTTCCATCATTAATGACATTACATTGCTTTATTTCCTTTATCCATCCACTATGTAGACAATCACCTGTAGCAACAACACCAATACCTTTTCTTGGAGCTTCTAAAGATATAGTTTCAATACTCATTTTGTCACTAGTTGCACCAGAAAAACGCGAATGAATATGCAAATCAGCGTTGATAATCATAAAAGCCCATTATGACATAATTTATATGATATTAGTTTTTACTAAAATATTACTTTGATTTAAAAAATAATTATTTTAGTTTTTTTCCACATTCGGTACAAAATGTTGCATTTTCTTTAAGTACAGACCCGCATTCAGTGCAGAAATTACCTTTAGGTGTAGGTTGGCTTGTTGGAAGTTGAATAGGAGTCTTTTCATCAACTTTTTCTTGTGTTTTTTTAACAAAAAATTGTGTATTAGATAACATTTCTAAAATTCCTGCGACAATAAGTATGATAGCTGATATTAAAAGCAGTTGAGCACCAAAACCAAGACCCCAACTCATTGGGATAGAAACAGTAGCTCCATTTTCAGTAACATAAAAAGTTTTTTGGTCTCCTAGTGGGGAGCTAGAAATTGATCTTAAAATATTACTTATGGTACTAGCTGCACCATTAGATTCACCCAGAGTTATAAAACTACCAATAGACATAATAGCTACGATTATCAAAATAATTGGAACCAGTAGTCTGATTCCATGCCAAATATATTTTGATCCAAGTTTTTTACTAAGAGAAATCCCTATTGTTGCAATAACCAAAAATAATAAACCAATTCCAATTAAAATACCAAATGGAATTGAAAGTGTTGCTATAGGTTTAAAACCATTTTCTGTAGGAATATACATTTGAACACCTTCCATCCCATGAATTTTTATTATATCCTGCATTCCTGTTGATTGCAATCCAGAATATTGATTTAATTCTGATATATCCATGGAAACAAAGTACCATGTATAAAACAAGGACAATACAGCTACGATAATTCCAACAATACAAAGAATATTACCAATACTTTTAAGGTTTAAACCATCTATGTAAAACAAGGAAACAATTCTTGGTCCTAAACCATATTTTTTATATCTTCTATAAATTTGAAAAGCTGTAATAAACAAAATTAAGAGAGTTATTAAAATCACTATTAAAACAAAATTATAAATGATCCATTCCAGGGTAAACATAAGGTCGTTTGATTCAGCTAGACTTTGCCCCCAGGTAATAGGATTATTCCAAATTATTCCTCCTTCTCTATATTTTGGACCTTCTGGACCATTATTACCTAAGGCTTCCGCACTGGCAAACTTAGTAGAATCAGCCCCAGATTCACCCCATCTGCCTATATAGTTTATCCATGCTTTAGTATCTAAATCTGTTATATTGTAATCACCTAATTTTAACACTTTCCCATTTGCACCAACTTTATCACTAGAAATACCTAATTTTCCTGAAAAAGATCTAAGATAATTAGCATGACTGCCGCGTGCAACATATACTTTAATATGGTTACCTTCTTTTTCAACTTGATCCCAAGTAGCCTGTTGACCACTATGATGTTGACTATATGCAACCCATGTCGGTTGTCCTCCATTAAAAACAATTTGAACAATCTCCCAGTCACCTTCATGATTGTTCAGCTCACCACTGTTAAATGCATAATACATCCAATATTGAATGACAGTATCTCCACTTTCTGAATCATAATAAGTTCGATAATAAACTGTATTTCCATTAACACTTTCATAGTTTTTTGAATCGCTGATTATTTTATCAAAACTATTTGGAGTACCTTCTTGATTATCAAGATAATAATATTGATAAATATCTGAAGAATAAATTGAAAGATCTATCATAGATGGGTCGGTTGAAATTGGTATCGAATT
>Ga0315291_10009602_pt1 | contig 11865 bp, 12 predicted proteins | sample YL17G12_20_MG_FD_203070 | JGI IMG/M metagenome (GOLD analysis project Ga0315291, IMG submission 203070) | Sediment microbial communities from Yellowstone Lake, YNP, Wyoming, USA - YL17G12_20 | ecosystem: Environmental > Aquatic > Freshwater > Lake > Sediment | place: USA: Wyoming | collected...
CTTGGCGCCTTTGCGTCTTGGCGTGAGAATCCTTCTCTTAATCCAACGTGCAATTGCAGGACTGTTTTTCGCCGGCCAGGCCCAGCTTCTCATGGATCTCGGCGGTTTCCTTGCACAGCCCGATCTTGGAGCAGGTGAGAATATCCATCAGGAAGCGGTAAATGGAGAGGCGGAGCTCCGGCGCGAGCCGCAGCCGGCCGTCCGGGTCCTGAAAGTCCTCGCCGTAGCGGAAGACCTCGTTGCCGAAGCGGGCGAAGTTGGGAAGCGTCTTGAAAAAGCGGAGGGTGCCCAGGGTCACGACCTCCGGCGCGACCGCGTTGATGGCCTCGGCGATTGGCCGGTAGTGCACGGCCCAGTTCTCGATGGGGATGATCGGGTCCAGCCGCAGCCGCACGTCCCAGCCTCGCTCCCGGAGCCGCCTTGCCGCTTCCAGCCGCTTGAGCGGCGGCGGCGACTTTTTCTCGAAGCGGCGGGCCACCTCCTCGGCGTTGAGCGAGAAGCTGACGATCACCCGGGGCGTAGGCTCCATTTCGAGGAGGCTCGTGACGTTGGTGGACTTGGTGAGGAAGAGGAGTTTGTGGCGCTTCTGGCCGGCAAAGAGCGGGACGAGGTTGCGGGAGAGTTCGGTCGAGTCGTCCCAGGCGAGACCGTCGGAAAGCTCGCCGCAGTTGAGCACCGCGGGCTTGTCCTCGGCCAAAAGCCACTCGCGCACCTCCTGGAACATGCGCGCGGTGTTGCTGAACACGGTCGGCTCCGGGTAATGGCGCAGGGTGAGGTTCAGGTAGCAATACTGGCACTCGTAGGGGCAGCCGTTGGCATGGGCCAGGATGAAGAAGTGGGGGCAGACGATGCCTTCGGGCGTCTTGTCGAAAAAGTGGATGAAGTTGGAATAGCGCTTGCGCTCGAGGTAGCGCGGGCCTTGCTTGGCCGAGGGCGACTTGAACAGCGGCTCCTGGTTCCGCCGGATCCGGTCTTTCTTGCGCTCGTTCTGCCGGCGGTAGGTGCCCATGGTCTGGTGCGCTTTCCAGGCCCGGATCGAGCCTTCCTTGACCCCGAAGCGCCGGGCCACCTCTGGCAATGGCTCGTCCGGGTGGCTGTCCAGGTAGTCGAGCACCTCCCAGCGCAGGTCCGAAGCCATGTGCTGATACTCGCGCACCATCACCTTGGCCAGGTCGCGCTTCAGCTCGGCCTCGGCCTCCAGCCCGGCGATCTCGTCCAGCTCAGCCGGCTCCGCTTCTCCAGCCTCCACCGCGTGCCCGGCCTCGAAGTCCTCTTCGCCGGCGGCTGACGATTTTTTCTCCTTGTCTTCCATTTTTGCTGACCTCACCAGAATGCTCCTTAAACTCGGGGGCAGGATCGTAACCGCAGCAATAAGTTTATAACAACAGTTGTCCTTTAGAAATGGCTCCCCCAAACTGACCGTCAACAGGATTCGATCCTCCGCCTTCAGGCCGACGGCGCCAGCCGGGAAGGTGCCTTCCGAGAGTTTTTCAAGACGCTGCTCCCAGACCGGATCCGTTACGGCTAAATCATAGTCGGCTCCTCCCAGGGTAAAAAGGGATCGGAGGCGACGCCCTCCGGTCCGAGCGGTTGCGATTTTCCATTGCAAATGTTCGGGAAGCACAAGGGCCAACGAGGTTGGGACGGGTCGGTCGGAGAAGGACGCGAAGGGGATTCGATCCGATTCGCTGCCAAACAGGGCCGGTCCTTGGACGAAATGAGGCTGGATGATTTTCGCCAGTTCCGGCGGCGTTAAAGGATCTCCCAGCTTCCAGGGGGTGCCATCAATCACCCAGTTTTCCGGTTGGTGCGGCTCTGGTTGCGGCTTCAGGCAACCCACGAGCAATCGGTCAAAAATCCGGACTTCACCGCTCGGCCTCAGGGTATAATGCTCGGGGGACAAGGTGCCGTCTTCGGATGATCCCACGGGGCGGAGCCAACCTTGGCCATCGGTGCGAAGTCCCGCAACACATCTCCCTCCATGTTTTCTGGAGTTAGCCAAGCAAATGATCTCAAAAACCGGCATGATTCATTTCTTTAGAGATGGGTGATGGTTACGTCGCCCCATTTCTCTTGGAGGTATTCTGCCACCAACCGGCGGTGGCAAAAGTTGGCAGTGGGTTCACTGCATAGAAGGACGGTCGGAACCTGAAACAGGGTTCGATCCAGATTGTCCTCGATTTTCCGCTCCGCCATGAGAGCCAGGAAGCGCCGTTCGTATTCGGGCCAATTCTTTTTCTTGCTCTTTTTCAAAAGGTTGCGAATTTCCTGGGTGGGGGCCAATAGCGGCTCATGGAGATAAAAAGCGCCACAGAGTTCCTTGAGAAAAAAGGGGAGGTCATTTCTTTTGGTAAAACCCGCCAACTGGGAGGAATTATTCTGGCGGACATCGAGCAGGCGTTGGATTCCCGCCTTGCTCAGCGCTCCGAAGAATGTCTCGGCGGTCTTTTTTCCAAAACCGATTGTGTAGACTTCCATTCCATGACCTCGGAAGTGTCAAAGAGGGAAAGTTGAAGATGACCCTGCCGATCCGCGGCTTCTTCCTGGTGCAACTCTTCCTCCGTCTGCACGCGACCCTCCCCGCGAATATGCGCCACTTCGATCCCGCGCTCCGCCAAGACCCGGCCCACCAAGAGGCGACGATGGCATTCCGCGGGATTCTCCTCACTGCACATCAGCGCCATCCGGGATTGGAGCACCTCGTCTTCCAATTTGGAAATGGCGGATTGGAAGAAGGGCGAATCCGCCACCCGGGAATACAACACATGTCCGTCAGCATCGTAAAATTGCTCTCCCTGGGGTTGTCCGCCCAACTCTTTGCCCAGAAACAGGTAACGGATACCGGCCGCGATCACCGTCGCCTGAAGCGCGGGAGCATTAAATTGGGGACTATAGCCGGAATAAGGATGCGAACGAATATCCACCAGAACCTCGATCTGGTAGGTTTGCAAAAGCTTGAGAAAATGCTCCAGCGTATGGTTCGAATGGCCAATCGTATAGATCAGGCCGCTTTTTTCTGGGTCGCCCATTTCAGGATTCGCTCTTATTATGGCGGGGATAGATAAGGCTGTCAAGAAATCTTTTTCCAAAAACTGCACCATTTTTCCAAGAATAGGGGGCAGTGCACGGTGCACGGTGACAGTTCATATTGCCCGGGGGGCAAAGATCAATGTGTCAAGTGGCACGTGTCAGGTGTCAGGGTTCTGAGACTTAAAGCCTGAGGCCTAAAGCCTCTTTTTTCTCCGTGCTCTCGGTGTCTCCGTGGTGAAAAATCTTCTTCATGTTTGGAACGATTCGACCCAAGGACCACAGCAACAAGCAGATCAAGTTCCTGCTCCGCCAGGTCCTGCTGCCGCGCATCCGGCCGAAGGTCGGCCTGGATCTGTTCGCGGGCCGAGGCGAGATTGCCTCGCGGCTTTACCTGGACTTTGAGGAACTCTATTGCGTGGAGAAAAACCCGAAGTCCTTCGCATTTCTGGAAAAGAGGCTTGCGGGCAGGTCCAAGCCTGCGGTCCATCTCCATCGCGGCGACAACCTCAAGTTCCTGGCGGACCAGGCCGCGGGCATCCGGGGCATCAACCTGGCGGATTTTGACGCATATGGATCTCCCAATCCGCAGATCAAACAATTCTTCAAAAGTTACCGGGTTACCGAGCCGATGTTGATCTTTGCCACCGACGGCGGCAAGCTGGCGCGCATGCGCGGCCGGCCCTGGCACCCGGCTTGGTATTCGGTCAAGGAACCGGAAGGCCTGGCGGCCCCGCGATACCACCAGGTGGTGGCGCAGAATTATGAGTTGCTGATCCGCCAGTTCTGGCGGGAGCTTGCTCAGACGGATGCCTTTCGGATTCTGGAATTCCACCTTTACTGGAAACAGGGAAAACTGGTTGCTTATTATGGACTCTACCTCGAACCCGCTTGATTTCCGCCTGCTCCCGATCGCCAAGCTCCGGCCCAATCCCTGGAACCCGAACCGGATCCCGGCCGAGCTTTTAGGCAAGCTCCGCGCCGCGATTGCGGAGCGGGGGATGCTGGGCACGCTGCTGGTGCGGCCCCGGGAAGATCACTTCGAAGTGGTGGACGGCGAGCATCGGCTGCGGATCGCGCGCGAGCTGGGCCTTTCGGAGGTGCCCTGCCTGGTAGTCCCGCTCTCGGACACCGAGGCCAAAATCAAGACCCTCCAGCTCAACGGCTTGCGGGGCGAAAACGATCCCGAGCTTTTGGCCCGGCTCCTGCTCGATCTCAGCCTGGAGCGGGACGTGGCCAAGCTGGCGGAGGAGTTGCCCTATGACCGGCTCGATATCGAGAGCTCACTGGAACTCCTTGAACTCAAGGATAGCAAGGCGGAGTCAAGAGAAATCGAGGAGCGGATGGGAGAAGAAAATCGGCGGGAAATTTTCGCGGTGGTGGTGACGCCGGAGGAGCGGGCGGTGATCGAAGGGGCGATTTCGCAATGGCGCAGCCGGCAGGGTGCCTGCCTGCCCGGCTCGGCGCTGGCCCGGATTTGCCAGGCCTTTTTAGACCGGCGTGAGCTTTGAAAAAAAGAGCGAGGCGCTGGTTCCGACGGGAATGGCGGGAATTTCTTGAAGTCAAGCTGGACCCGCCCGCCTCCATCCCCCGGGTCCTCGGCTATCAACTGGCCCCTTTTCAGCGCGAATGGTGGCAGTTCCAGGCTGAAGAGCGCGCCTCCCTGATCCTGGCGCCCCGCGGCCACGGCAAGTCCACCATCCTCACCATCAGCTTTTCGCTTTGGAAGATCGCGCTCAACCGGGAGATCCGGATTCTCATCGTTTCCAACACGCTTGACCAGGCCAAGTCTTTCCTGCGCGAGATCAAGCAGCACCTGGAGCAGAACCCCCGGCTTAAGCGAATTTACGGCGACTTCATCGGCTCGCCCTGGACCGAGCATGAGATCACGGTCAGCCGCCGGAAGCGCCGCGCCAAGGAAGCCACGGTCACCGTGCTGGGAGTGGAAGGTCCGGTCATTACCCGGCATTACGACCTCATCCTCCTGGACGACGTAGTGGACGAGGAGAACGCGCGGACCCAGGGCCAGCGGGAAAAGACGCTGGTCTGGTATTACAAGACCCTGCTCCCGACCCTGGAGCCCGAAGGCGAGATCCACATCCTGGGCACCCGCTATCATCACCAGGACCTGTATGGCCATTTGCTGGAGCGGGAATATAAAGAGCGGCACCGGATCTACCGGGCGATCGGCCAGGGTCTTCAGGGGCCGGTGGCCTTGTGGGAGGAAAAATTTCCCCTGGCGCTGCTCCAGAAGAAGCGGGAAGAGGCCGGGCCGGTGATCTTCAACTCGCAGTATCAGAACGACGTGGAGGCGATGAAGGGCGCGATCTTCAAGCCGGAATGGTTCCGCTACTGGGAAGAGCTGCCAGTGCCCTTGAGCAAATACCAGGGGGTGGACCTGGCCATCTCGCAGCGCGATCGCGCGGACTACTTTGCCCACGTGACCATCGGAGTGGACCGGCAAAAGAATGTTTACCTGCTGGATGCTTTTCACGGCCGGCTGAGTTTCGAGGAACAGTTCCAGACAATCAAGCGCCTGTATCAAACCCACGATCGGCCCAACTCTCCCGTGCTCCGGGTGGGCATCGAGGCGAACGCCTACCAGGAAGCCCTGCCCCAGCGCTTCCGCGCCGAGACCGATATCCCGGTGAAGTCGGTGTTCACGTCCATTGACAAGATCACCCGCGGCTTCCGGCTCCAGGCCCGGTTTGAAAACGGCAAGGTCTTTTTCCCAGTCAGTGGGCACCGGTTTGAAACCGGTGACACGACCGACCTGATCGAAGAACTGCTCCTCTTCCCCGAAGCCGGCCACGACGACCTCTTCGACGCCTTGGAGATCGCGGTCTCCCTGGCCGGGGAGGCTTCTTACGGCGATCTTCCCGCTCGTTGGCCCAGTTTCCTGCCCTGACCAGCCGCCGCGGGCGGAGCGTCCTTGTTTGTAGTTCAAATTATGATTTGGATTGGCCGGGTTTTTCGATTTCGAGGAAGATCTTGCCGTTGCGAAAGATGCGGACGGTTCCGGTGCTCTCCGAGATGACCAGGGCGGTGGCGTTGGTGACCGAGGTGATGCCGGCCGCGGCGGCGTGGCGGGCGCCCAGGCCCCGGGGCAGGTTCTCGTCTTCCAGGGCCGCGTTCAGGTGCCGGCCGGCGGCGATCACCACCCCGTCGTCCCGGATGAGGAAGGCGCCGTCAAGGGACGAATACTCCTTGATGGTTTCGCGCAGGCGCGGGTCGAGGATGTTGCGCTCCTCCTCCGGGTATCCCTGGAAAGGATTGAAGATCATCTGCCGGCTCAACTGCAACACCTTCTCGGTGTCGCCCAGGACGAACAGGGTGCCGACGGACTTGCCCTCCCGGCCCTGGGTGGCCAGCTCCACGGCAATGGTGAGCAGCTCTTCAAAGATCTCGGGCCGGACCATGGTGGCGAGGTTGCCGATTTCCGAGGAGGAGAGGATCTCGGATTCCTTACCGATGTGGAGGACCATGATGGTATCCACCGTGCCGATATCGTTGACCCCGGTCACGCACACGATCCGATCGCCCATCGAGAGCAAGCCCTTGGACAAGCCCCGCATCACCGCCAGTTTGATCTTGCCCACCCGGGTGAGCTTGATCCGGGGCAGGCTCATCACCTGCTTGCCGTCCTTGCGCAACTCCTCCTCCACTTTGGCGTCGGCTACCACCAGGACCAATTCTTTGCGCGAGAGCAGGACGGGCGGGAACTTGTATTCAGCAGGATCGCCGACGATCAAAAAGAGCACGTGGGCCTGGACCCGGTCGGCGATGCGAAACGCCGACTCCAAGATCCCCCGGTTGAGTTGGTCCAGATCCTTGGTCTCATCCGGCGCAGTTTTCGCCGGAACCGCTTTTTTGGGCGCGGAAGACTTGGCCTTGGCTTTGGTCTTTTCGTCACCGGCAGGTTCGAGCGCCAATGCTTACCCTCCTCCAGACCCTGGCTCTTGACAGGCCCCTTCACACCCCGGGCGGGGTCCGGGAATTGACAAAATCCTTGAGAGTGAGTTCGTTTTGTGGATCAAGCGGTTGAAACTTGACCCCGATCAGGTAGAGTCCCTTGCGGTCATCGAAAGACACGCGCGCCACCTCGCCGGAAACCTCCAGGTACTGGTCTTCGGGCGGCAAGCGGAACTGCAGGTCCACCCGCGAGCCGAGATTGATCTTTTTCTCGCACTCGATCAGGATCCCGCCGCGGCTGATATTCTTGGAGAAAGCTGTAAACGTCAACCGCGAGGCTTCCCCCTGAACCTTGAAGTGCACCGGGATCCGGAAATGGGTCCGGTATGGAATATTCAAGAGGGCGGCCGCCTTGGTCAACACTTCCTGCGGATTGATCGGCTTGGTCACATAGTCGTTGCAACCCGCTTCAAAGCACCGTTTGATGTCCTCGTCGTTGGAGGAGGTGGAAACGATCATGATCGGAATGTGCTTGAGTTCGTCCCGCGTCCGGATCTCTCGACAGACGAGGTCACCGGTCAGGTCGGGCATCAAGTAGTCGAGCAGGATCAGGTCCGGGATGCTGCGGGCGGTAACCTCCAGGGCTTCCTTTCCCGAGGCCGCGGTCAGAATCTCGCACCCCGTCCGCTTGAAAAAGGTCTCCTCCAAATGCAAAAACAACCGGACATCGTCCACCAGCAAAACTTTCTTTCGCTCCATACCCCTCGCTCCGATCAGCCTACGTCCAGCAGCCCCAGGAAATTGGCGGCCGCGTCGCCCAACACCCAACGGATCTCATCTTCACTAAAACCGATCCCGTGGGGTGACTGGGCCGGCAGGTTTTTCAACAGCCGGATAAAATCCAGGTCCTTCATGAGAACCCGCAGGTACGGCCCGTCGGTCCCGAAAAACACCCGCGGTGGACCGAAGTGGTCGAGCGCATCGCGCAGCGCCCGTATAAACGACTCACCGCCCCCGGTGGCCATGCGCTGCCAGCCGGCAAAATCCGTGAACAGATTGGGCTTGGTGGCTCCCATCTGATTGAGCCCATCGCGCCAGCCGAAGCCGAGGTGCGCCGCCTGGACCTTGAGCTCGGGAAAGTCCACCAGGATGTCATCCAGATAGATGGGATCGCAAAACTTGCTTTTGAGCGGATACACGATCTGTCCGGTGTGCACCACCACCGCCAGCTTGCATTCGGCCGCGACTTCCATCACCCGGTAGCTCTCCCGGGAGTTGGGGTAAAAGCCGGCCCCCGGGTGCAGTTTCAAGCCGCGCAGGCCCCACTCCTCCACGCTGCGCCGCACAAATTCCGCGGCCCCCCGGCGCCGAGGGTCCACCGTGGTAAAGGCCACCAGACGCTTGGGATACTTTTCCTGGAGCGACCCCAGCCAGCGGCATTGGTCGGCCAGGGAATCGGCGGGATCCCCCAGGGCCAGGCCGTAATCCAGCGGCAACAGCACACTCACGTCAATCCCGGCTTCGTCCATGCTCTGGAGCAGACGCTCGCCCTCCGGGTCGAAAAACCTGGGCAAGATGTTTTCGCGCATCGCGGCCGCCGAGACATCCCTGCCCAGTGCCTGGAAATGGCGGGCAAAGAGATCGGCCAATCCCGCCCACCAGGCTTCAGGGTAATGCCCTTCTACCACCACGTGAGTATGCGCATCTACAATCATGGATATTTCCAGAATAGCCCAACCCTCAAGCCAATTCAAGCTTTTTTCTCAAAAAAATCTAATCGGGTCGGAGGGTTTGGCTTCCGGTGCAAAAATTCCATGCTAAATCCAGGTTGGAGCAAGGGCGCTGATGGGCTGCCCCATAAATGGAAAAGCCCCGGGAATTCTATTGGTTACGGGAACGCGAGTTCGCAAAAGCACGCCGCGGTGATCCGGGACCTTGATCCCGCCAGGGCTAAAGCGTAATCTCCGTCGCGCCGGCCCCGCCGAAACAGGGAATCACGCCCAGGAACAGCCCCAGCCACGTCGTTCTCTTCCACATGGGATCACGGTTTCCTTGGCTCCGGATCAATCCCGGGCCTTGCCGGCCACGGCCAGATACACCGCGGTCTCGGTCTCTCCATCCACGCCCAGGAGCTCATTGACCTGGTCGTCTAAAAACGCGCCGATCCCGCAGCATCCCAGGCCCAAGTCCTCCGCGGCCAGGTAAAGGTTCTCGCCGATATGCCCGGCATCCAGGTAGATATAGCGATAAGCGCGCTCACCGTATTTCCACTTGGCGCGCGCCCCGATCGCGGTCCAGATAAACACCACCGGCGCGCTGGCGCACATCTCCTGGTTCAGGGCCGCCAAGATGATCTCTCGTTCGAGGTTCCCCGCGATCAGGAGTTCCAATGCCTGGCCCTGCACATCCAGATGGTAAAGACCCGGCTCCAGGTCCTCCACTCGATGCACCACCAGGTAGGTCTCGATCGGATAGAGCGCCCCCGCCGAGGGCGCGGTCCGCAGCAAGAGCCCGCTGATTCGGGCCGTCACTCCCTGGGTGGCCCAAAGCAGGCGGGCAAGGGTATCCATCGCCATCGGTTCGCGCGTGTAGTCGCGGCGGGAGCGGCGCCGGCCCAGTGTTTTCCAGAACGAGGAGCCGCGGTCCCAGGAAAGGCTCGGCAGGTCCACCCGGGCCAGGGCCTCGGGATAACTCTTGAACGGCTCGGCCAGCCGGCTGCGGTCCGGGCCCCCGCCGCGGCGTTCCCGGCCATATTTCGTCAACTCCTGGAAACGATCCCCGACCTTTTCTTTGGTCATGGCTTGCTCCGATCTACTCGGCGCAGGGGATGAATCATCTCCTGGGTCTTTGCCGGCCGGCGGTGGTAGTGCCAGAGCGGCAGGTTTTGGGCCGCGGCCACCGGCGCGCAGGTGACCACGCTCTTCGTCTCGGAGCCGGGCTTATACAGGTTCAGCCCGCGCCGCAGCGCCGGATCTTCAGCCAGGGCCGGGTCCAGACCCTTTTCGGCGATGCGCAGGACGTAAGGGAGCGTGGTGTTGGTCAGGGCTTTGGTGCTGGTGCGGGGGACTGCGCCCGGCATGTTGGCCACGCAGTAGTGAATAACCCCGTGTTGGAAGTAGGTCGGCTGGTCGTGAGTGGTGGGCCGGGAAGTGGCGATGCAGCCGCCCTGGTCCACGGCAATGTCCACGATGACCGAGCCGGGCCGCATCCTGGCTACCAGGTCCTTGGAGACAAGGACGGGCGCGCGGCTGCCGGGAATGAGCACGGCCCCGATCACCAGGTCGGCGTTGACCACGTAGGTTTCGATGTTATGCGGGCTGGACATGATCGTGATCAGCTGGCCGCGGTAAATTTCCTCCAGGCGGGCCAGCCGCTGGAGGGCGATGTCCAGCACCGCGACCTGCGCGCCCATGCCCACCGCGATGCGGGTGGCGTTGCTCCCGGCCTGGCCGGCGCCCAGGATAGTGACCTTGGCCGGGGCCACGCCCGGGACGCCGCCCAGGAGCACGCCGGCACCCCCGTTCTCGCGCATCAGGAGCCAGGCGCCGACCTGCACGGCCATGCGGCCCGCAATCTCGCTCATCGGCGCCAGGCAGGGAAGGGAGCCGTCCTCCAATTGAATCGTTTCGAGCGCCACGGCATGGACGCCTCGCTCCATCAACGCGGAGGTCAGCTTAGGTGCCGGCGCGAGATGGAGGTAGCAGAAAAGGATCTGGCCGCGGCGCAAAAATTTGATTTCCATCGGCTGCGGCTCCTTGACTTTCACGATCAACTCCGCCGCGGCGTAAACCGCTTTGGCGCTCGGCATCAGCTCGGCGCCGGCAGCAAGATATTCTTGGTCCGAGAACCCGCTCCCGGCTCCGGAGCCGGCTTGCATCAGCACCCGGTGCCCCGCCTGAACCAGCGTCCTGGCCCCGCCCGGCACCAGGCCCACCCGGTATTCCTGGATCTTGATTTCTTTGGGCACCCCGATGATCATGACCGATCCTCCAATTCAATTACTTGCCCGTCATAGGCGAGTTCCACTCCCGGCGGTAATTCGGCGCCGGTCTGCTCGTAATCGAAACTGTGGCTCAAGTGCGTGAGCAGAGCGCGGCGGGGTTTGAGTTCCGCAATCAAGTCCAGCGCGGCCTGGAGATGAAAGTGGGTGGGGTGAGGCCGGTGGCGGAGCGCGCCCACGATCAGGAGTTCCTTCTCCTGGAGTAAAGCCCGGGAAGGTTCCGGCAGCCCGGAGCAGTCGGTGAGATAGCCGACCCGGTCAAAGACATAGCCGGTGATGAGCTGCTGGCCATGCCAGATCTCCACCGGCTGCACCGGAAGTCCGAAGACCTCCACTTTCCCGTCCAGGACCCGGGTCTCCAGCATCGGCTTGCCTCCGCCCAAGGGCGCGCCCGGATCCCAGATGTAATCGAAAATGCGCCGGATTTGCTCGATCGTCTCCGGACGGCCGTAAATCGGGATCACCCCGCCCTGGATGAAGTTAAACACCCGCAGCTCGTCCAGGCCGAAGATGTGGTCAGCGTGGCCGTGGGTATAGAACACCGCATCCACCCGGCGGAGCTTCATGGCCAGCGCCTGCATGTGCAAGTCGGGCGCGGTGTCCACCAGGAAGTTCCGCCCTTTCCATTCCACCAGCAGGCTGGCCCGGGTCCGAAAGTTGCGGGGGTCTTTCGAGACGCACACGTTGCAGGGACAACCCACCACCGGCACACCGGTGGAGGTGCCGCATCCCAGGATGGTGATCTTCATGGCTGGTTACTATATTAGCAATCCCTTTTATCTCCGGCAACTACGGGATTTCTGAAAGGGTTGCCCTAAATCTCCGGCTAAGCCTTATGGACTGCGCAAGCTTGCTTGCGCTTTTTTGAGCGACGCTTGCCTCGCCTACATTGGATGTGGAAAAGCCACCCACGGAAAAGCGGCGGC
>Ga0315291_10009604_pt1 | contig 11864 bp, 9 predicted proteins | sample YL17G12_20_MG_FD_203070 | JGI IMG/M metagenome (GOLD analysis project Ga0315291, IMG submission 203070) | Sediment microbial communities from Yellowstone Lake, YNP, Wyoming, USA - YL17G12_20 | ecosystem: Environmental > Aquatic > Freshwater > Lake > Sediment | place: USA: Wyoming | collected...
CGCGACCGCACTCTTCTATCGCAGAAGGGAATCATACTGCAGATGAAACTGATCAAAGCTCCTTGATGGACCAGAAGAGAAATGGTAGCGGGGGTCGATTTGAACGACCGATCTCAGGGTCATGAGCCCTGCTGCATGCCACGGGAGATTTGAAATAGAAACGAGAATCTTTGGTCTAGGGCATCTTGTTTGAGAATCCACTGTGCCATAATTCGTCGGATATAACCATCGGAATCTTTGATACATGTAGCAAAGAATAAATACTGTTACTTCACTATTGTTAGCGACACTATGGCTGAGAGGAAACCTGCAATGAAGGGAACGCAGAAGTCTGCCAAGAGCACAACCAAGAAAGCCGCGAAGAAGGTGGCCGCGCGCCCCAGCCCGCGCGCAGACAAGACGGACGGGGAAAGCGCCGTGCTCGCGGCGATAGTCGCGATGCCGGAACCGTATCGCGTCATGGGCGAGCGGCTCCATGCGATCATCAAAGCCGGCGCGCCAGCCCTCTCGCCGAAACTCTGGTACGGGATGCCCGCGTATGCCAAGGACGGCAAGGTCGTCTGCTTCTTCCGCAGCGCGGAGAAGTTCAAAGAAAGGTACATGACGCTCGGCTTCAACAACGAGGCGAATCTCGACGACGGCCACATGTGGCCGATCGCCTTCGCGCTGATGGAGTTGACTGCTGCCGAAGAGGCAAGGATTGGCGCGCTCGTGAAGAAAGCGGTGAGCTGAGGACTGAGCTCGTCTAGTACGTCTAGTAACAAGCGGGCGGGTTTGAGAAGTCTGACACCGAACTCCTATTCAGCAAGGAGTTCGCCAGGCAGCGCTCACAAAGTCTGCTTTAGGGAGAACGAATCGCTGTCTGAGCAAAATGAGATGGTGGCGGGGGGTCGATTCGAACGACCGATCTCAGGGTCATGAGCCCTGCGGGATATTATGATGAAGGACGATACTATTGATTCAATGAATCAGTGTTTCTGACCGATAGTCACTGTGCGGTTGGTCACTTCCTGCTCATGAATGTGGCTTAGTTCCTCCTCACTTGCCCGTTCGAGCTGCCCCACATAATCGAAAACGACAGAGTAGGCGCGGTCAATATCCTGTTCTGAGGTTCCCAGTTCCATCAATTCCCTAGTTGTTCTTGTGCGTTCGTCTTCGAGCAGTTTCCGCCTCATCCTAATCCATTTCTTTCGCTCGGCAAAGCTGTACCTCTCATCAGAGAGAGTGAACACGCAGCTTAGTCCATAGCAGCGGATTCTCCGTAGTCCTGCCTTCTCGAAAATCTGCGGGTAGCAACGACTGTATGGTTGCCAGTCCTCAGGTAGTCTGTGTACTTCCTTTCGTTTACGCCACCTGAGAGTCTTCACCTCTCCCAGCAGTCTGAACGAGCGCGCGATATCATCCGACGGATAGTGGTTCATGAATCCGGGGGCCGGTTCGATGGCAACCACATGGCCTCCTTTTCGAACTGCTTCCTTCATCACGCACAGTGCTCTCAGTGCGTCAGGTAGATTATGAAGGACTATGTGTGAAACAACAGCATGGAACGACTCGGACTGTATTGATGACTCCTCGATAGTACCCTGAACGACTCGGGTCCTTCGTCCAAACCTCTGCTCCAGAACTTTGACGAATGTGTCGTCAGGCTCAAGACACGTCAGAGTCATTCTCGGATTGAGTTTCAACAGAATGCGAGTGAAGAAGCCTGTCCCAGCTCCCACCTCTAAGACGTTTGCGGCCGAATTCCTGATGAAATCCAGCCATGTGCCAAGCCTCTGAATCGCATCCGCATCATACTCGAAATAGCGGCCCACATCGATCTCGTCTACTCCCTGCAGTTCACTCCAGCCCGCCAAGTCGTCAGCCTCTTTCTGTGTGACAAGAGAATCAAGGCGGTGCAATGACTCTAAGGCAGTTCTGACAGACTACTGTTCCGTCCGGTCTGAATGACCCGCTCGTGTACGCGTAAGTGGCATGACAGTAGCCGCATGCCATTGTCTTGCCACTCTCTTGCGCCTCGATTGGCACCGGCGTTTCTGTCGGAAGGTCCTCCGCCTTGGCCCTGAATGCTCTCGTTTCGGCTTTGAATGCACGCACCCCATAGATACCAAAAACTACGCACGCGACAGACATGATCAGGGTGCCGATGATATCCCCATACATGATACTCATGTAGGCGAGCATTCCAGCAAGCAAGGACCCCCCGCAGGCCTTGTTCGACTCTGTTCCCAAAGGAACTCCATGTATGTGACTCAATTTCTCGTCCTCCTCATCTTCTTAGTCACCAACCCTGCTACTTAAGCCCTGCGGGATGCAGTGAGTCGTAGTCACACAGTGCAAAGGTGCTCTTCGCCTGTCACTCCTCGTTTCTGAAGCCTGCTCATCTTGGATGTCGTTGCCTCAGTCGTGGAAGCAAGGACGCCACATTCAGGAGCATTGGCTGCTTCTCATCAGGGGAATATACCTGCGCACTCTGTACTCTTCGACGAACAGCCACAATGCAAGAACGCCTGACAGACTGGTAATCATCGCAATCACTGTGAACACTGTCCCGAATCCCCCGATAATGAGGGCTAATCCGGTACCTTCCATGAGTGCCTTGTTCTTGGATTGCTCTCTCATCTCTATGAGTGAGTATCCTCCTATCGCAAGAGTCAGAATCGTCGGACCGGGTCCGAAAACGTACATACTGACTGGTAGTGTGACGGGGGTTGGTTCCACGGATGTGGAGATCACGAAGGCAGTGAGTATCTGAAGAACAGCAGTCACGAGAGCCAGCAAAGTGACCAACAATGGGGACTCTTGCCCATACCTTCTATGGAAACCCAAGAAACCGAATCCCAACAGAGAATACCAGAGTGCCCATAAGACTGCATCAACCCACATCCAAAAGGGTGATTGGTTCAGAGTTATGCGGATGACAGTACGACTGATTGGCGCAATCACGCCAAATGCGCTGCCCGCAGCTCCAACAATGAACAACAGCCCACTACTGGTGCCGTGCTCCTCCGTTCCTACTTCCAACATCTCCCGCCCCGAGAGTCGTGCTGTTAGCATCCTAGCATCGGTGACATGCATTTATCCATTGTTCCTGTCTGAGTCGTGTTTTGCATACTCGGCATACATACGATTGGAGATCAATGGATAAGAAGTGGTAGCGGGCGGTAGATTCTCTGCTGGAACTCTGTTTCGGGTCATGCACACTTGCTCTCTTCAAACACACCATTCGTGGCTGACCCACGAGTTGACCCGCGGAGCAGACCTGCAGGCAACTGACGGGGCTCTACGCAGGGAAAGTGCTGGTGTGGTGCCAGGTTTTCAGACGATGCCTTCATTCAATGCCGCTGGGCTTGCGTGGGCGAGAGATTCGCTTATTAGGACCTTCGAACCCGTTTTGGATTTGTTATCGCGACTCGGCAATGACACCTCGTGAGAGACTCTGCGCCGTAGTGTGTATGGAGTGGTCGTATGTCAGTTGCTAGAGGATGTCGGTTGTCGACGTATGTGCCGATCATCTGGATCGTTGTACTCATGCTGGGGCTGCCTTTTGCGGAAGCGTCATCAATTCCTATGGTCACGACTTCGAGTCTGGAAGTGGGTGATTACGACGAGGATTTCGTCAGCACTACCTACATGGACACTTCAGTCACAAACGCATCAGGATGGGGATCAGGCGTCGTCACGCTACCGGGCATGAATATGAAGCAGGTAGCTGTATACGACCCAATTGACCCGATGTGGGTCCCAGCTCTCTCCATCTCTGGAGACTACGCTTACCTTGCCGAGGAGTATCCTTCAGGGGCAATTGAGATAGTCGACATCTCTGAACCCGAGCACCCCTCACTACTGGGACACTGTGATCTTCTGAACCGAACAGCCGACATCTATGTGTCAGGTCACTACGCATTTGTCGCTGTCAGATTCGAAGGACTGCAGGTTGTCGACGTGAGTGACCCAAGGCAACCTACTGTGGTCGGGTTCTGTCCGCTGGTTGACTGCTGGTGCGCATATGTCTGTGCGGGTCTTGCCTTCGTTGGCGATGAAGACCTCCTGAAGGTCGTAAACGTCACCGACCCCACGAACCCCTACGTACTGGCCACGTATGACACGCCTCATTATGTCAGAGACATACAGGTCTCTGCGGGGCTCGCGTATGTGGCAAACTGGGCCTGGGGAGGGCTCCAGATACTGAACGTGAGTGACCCCCTCCACCCAACCTACGTGGGCTCCTATGATACGCCTGAGTTTGCCACAGGTGTTGTCGTCGACGGGGCAACTGCCTACGTTGCAGACGGTGACTCAGGTCTGCAGGTCATCAATGTGACTGACCCTCAGAATCCCGTTCTCTTGGACTCGTTCTCAACGCCGTACTTCGCTGACGGGCTTGCAGTTTCGGGCGATTTCGTGTACGTGGCTGACTTGGATGGACTTGAGGTGTTCGACGTGAGTGATCCCGCCAATGTTGAGTGGTGGGGTGGCTTGGACATCGTCGGGAGAGAAGTCTGCGTGTCTGGTGACTATGTCTACGTTGCAGGAGACGCAGGCGGAATGGTCGTGGTCAAGGCGGCCGATCCCGTGGTCCCACAGATCGTCGGAGGCTGTACAACACTGGGTGATGCATTGGATGTGTTCATCGCCGGCGACTTCGCGTATGTCTGTTCAGGATCGCCGTACGGGGGACTAGAGATCTTCAACATCACCAACCCAGTCCAGCCCGTTTCGGTGGGAAGCATCGTGTGCGGACCGACTCCCTCTGCCGTGTTTGTGGAGGGTAGGTACTCATACCTTGCTCGCATGAATATGGGGGTCGCAATCGTCAACGTGACCAATCCTTCAGATCCCACCCTTGTGAGCACTCTCAGCACGCCAGGTGCCGCGAGGAGCATTTGGGTCACAGGAGGATTCGCCTACCTTGCTGAGGACGATAGGGGTCTTCGAGTGATTGACGTGAGAAACCCATCCTATCCCGTGATGGTGGGCATTTGTGACACTCCGGGTACTGCTTGGGATTTGTTTGTGGATGGCCGCTATGCGTATGTTGCTGACCTAGAATCTGGTGTCCAGGTCATCAACATCACGAATCCAATGCATCCCACGATCGTTGGTTCGTCCAACACACCCGGTTCGGCCCGGAAACTGTACAAGGCAGGTGACATCCTGTATGTCGCTGACACGACATCCCTTCAGGTCCTCAATGTCACGGACCCTACCAGTCCTCAGAACGTGACCTCCTTCACACCATGCTACGCCTTGGACGTGGCAGTGGCAGGAAACTACGCCGTTGTGTGTGACAATGCGATGAAGGTGCAGACGCTCAACGTTACCAATCCGGCATCGCCAGTTCTGTTTGGCGAAGCCTACACCCCTAATTGGTGCTCAGCTGTGAGGGTGGCTGGCGACTATGCCTTCATGTCCAACGCAACCAAAGGATTGAATGTCATTCGGGTAATGGAGACCCGAACCGCGAAGTATGAGCCATTCGCAGTTGCTCAGTCCCTGTCCGTCTATACACCTACGGGGACATTCACAGTGACCCGGGCGACTCTGTACCAGAGCTACTGGGTCTCGCCACCCGTGACAAACATCACATTCTTCCTGACTGCAGACGGGGGATCTCACTGGGAAACTGTCACGCCCGGGGTCGAGCATGTACTCATCCATCCGGTGGCCAACATGGGCTTGAGATGGAGGGCAGAATTGACGACGCAGAGCTCGCGCATGGCGCCAGGCCTCTCTGGGCTGTCCATTGAATTTGAATCACTCATAGAGGCTCCCGCACTGCTGAGTCCGGCCCATGAGGCGGTTATGACTGACTCAACGCCCACTCTCCAATGGACCAGTGTCTCCGGAGCTATCGACTACAGGGTGCAGCTCGACACTGTAATCACGTTCAATTCAACCGACTTGGTCACAGCCATCGTGACAGCCACGTACTACGCACCGTCGCCCCTCTCTGACGGCACATGGTTCTGGCGTGTTTCTGCGCGGGACTCAGGTTTCTCTCTCGGCTATTCGTCTGCAGTCCGCAGCTTCACTATCGAAACTGCCACGACAACGACCACGACAACGACCACGACAACGACCACGACTACAACGGCAACGGATCTACCATTCTTCACTCTTGCCATAATCGCGGTCGGCGGTGTGATTGTCGTAGTGGTTGTTGTATTTCTGTTGAAACGTGGGAAGTAGGCCAGACGGAGGTCAATGTCGGCGGGCGAATGAACGTCCTACGTCCCGCCCGAACAGATGGCCAAAGGAAGACGAGAAAAGAACTGTAGAAACCGGTCGATTTGAACGACCGACCTCAGGGTCCTCCGTCCGAGTACGCCAGCTGAATCTGCTCTAGCAGAAGAAGTAGCATAACTAGCAGAAGGAATGAACAGAAACAGTAGTCACATGTGAGAGTTCGGATGAGTGAAGCTTGCCGCAGGCTAGAATACTCCGCCCCAGAATGTGACGATATACATGGCCTCGCTAGGGAAATACACGAGATCTACAAACGGTGCCCTGACGACTGTCTTGGGCACATCTCTGAGAGGCGTTGGGGTGCCGAGATAGTCATAGAGCTGGTCGGGTCCGCCCAGCGTGTCCACCACTACGGTGATTGCGTACTCATTAGTGATCCAAGGCGACCATGCTGTGACGAAGACCACAGCAATGAGTATGGCGATGAATACTCTGTGCCATCGAAGTCCAGATTGGGTCATTGCTGACCCATGGGCAGCATACATGGCTAAAGAATCTTCATATCCCTCCAAGTACAGCACATCTTGATGATGGTGTCTTGAGGGAAGGAGAGCGGTCGGACAACATCTATGTCGTCGTGGACTCATCTAAGATAGTTCGATGCGGGTGGTGCGGTCTCATGGAGAGCGAGATCTGGAGATATACTCGGATCGGGACCTTCTGCTCAGCCGAGTGTGCGTATGCAAGTGCTGCATCTGTAGAGCTTGGTGTGTTCATTTTTATGGTTGCTTTCTCCCCGTTCCTCATGATAATAGCTGGGCCTGGAGGCGCTGCTGCGTCACTCCTTCTTCTTGTGACGCTCGGCTTACCAGCACTTTTCTGTGCCGTGCGGGGAATGACGCACAGACAGTCCGTGCCAAGAGACTCGAGGAGAAACAAGGCCCCTCTTGACGCTGCCTTACTCAGAACTGTGTCTGCCGCTGTGAGTTGTCCCAGATGTGACGGGAACCTAGACCTGCGGAGCATCGGTGAGGACAGGGTCTATGTGTGTGGTTACTGTGGGGCCACTGGGACCATCTCTGTCATCGACAAGAGCAAACCGAGAGGAGTATGAGTTTGGCCGACACTGGCGTGGAAGGTCATCTGGGCGAAGTGTCTGCACTGGTAGCACTCATACTTCTCCTTCCTCTAGGTGCTATATTCGACGAGGAATTGCTGACGATACCGAGTGTGACATGGATAATCAACTACAGAATCATAGGTCCCAATCAGGGGATGAGCTTCAGCTTTCTCAGTCCTGCTGACTGGATGGCCGGGCTTCTTCTCTCTCTTCCTCGTTTCCTTTTCGTAAGGCAGATAGTTCGTTATTATGAGGGGCGTACTTCAATGAAACGAACACTCCTAATCGGGTTGCTGGGAGAGCTCAACACGCTCTGGTATGCCCTGCTCATTTCTCTGCCAGTGCTTTTCATACCCGGCCTACGATATGTAAGGCTCGGAGTCCCGATACCATTCCTATTGCTGATTGGTTGGTCTTGGATGGCGTATCACCCACCACGGCAAGATACTCAGTCATGGTTGGAGCCCAGGTGACTGTATTCGTTATGCCATGCGGATGCTGGACAGCTGACCAACAGCCATGAGCGAAAAGGATAGCACGGCAATCTTGCTTATACCCTAAAGCCTGCACGCTGAGCGACAGGCTGGAGTTGCAAGACGGATAGCGGGGTCAAATCATCCCTTACAAGCTTGGTGCCCCAGAAGAGAGATGGTAGCGGGAGGTCGATCTGAACGACCGATCTCGGGGTTCCTGCAGCATGTCCTGAAGGATTGATGCGCCAGATGATATGACTAGATCCCAAGGGCTCCAATCCTATCATCCATCAGAAATGCTTCTGAAAAGCATATATCTATGCGAAACCATCCGCCTCTGGAGGGTTCGTTGATTGTTAGGGAATCACGCATCTAAACGAATTGCCCCAGTTCTGGTAGCCCTACTGCTTCTGGAAGCTGCTGGACTTGTTCCAGTAACTGTGACTTTCCCAAGCGAATGCGTTGAATCTGTGAAAGCGCCTGATTGTACAGGACCTCAAGTAACTGTGGAACTTGTAGACGTAACTCAATCCATCGATTTCACGCTTGACGCGTATAGCTACAAAATAGTGCAATTCAGCTATTCTGCGCCGCGTGTGGGGCAATCAGTCACGTATCAACTGTCATTCTCAGTATCCGGCGGCACGGTGGAATTCTTCATTTGCACTCCGGGAGACGCGAGTTTGTGGGCGGCTGGAAGTACGATTATTGTATCCACATCAGACTACTGGGGTGGCACCAGTGGGCTTTCAATCATCAGAGGATTCTATTCGGGATATCCGCCCGCCTTCGTATTCAATCATGATGGTAGTGGTTCACGCACTGTCACGGGATCTGTTGTTGTGGATACAACTCCCCCCTCTATCGTAACATCCTTGGTGGACGGACAGACTTATTCTGGAGACGTAGTGATAACCGCAAGTGCGACCGATGCTCTTGCTGGGGTCTATCGGATCACGCTTTTTATCGATGGTGAAGAGGAATTCTGGGCCCATGATGACATTGATTATCTCTGGAGAACAGGCAGCTATTCGAACGATTATCACATAATACATGTCGTTGCTCAAGACGAGGATGAGAATTTTGCTGACCTTTCATTCACCGTGCAGGTTGACAACCATCTTGATCTTACTCTCTTTCTTGCGCTAGGGTCAGTTGGTCTGGTGGCGGTTGTTGCCGGTTTTGCGTACTGGTTACGGGTCAAGTCTAGAACAAAGACGGGACCCACTCCACGGATAACAAGCGAAACCTACCGTGCATCTCCTGTCAGAACTGCAAGAAGAGATGTTGAAGGCCGATCAAGTCCATTGAATCAGATCGTGAAAGAGCCTCACGATGAAACTCACGACGACTAGGCCAAGTCGTTCGCAATGTTGTTGAACCTGAAGAATGAAGACGGGTGCGGGGCGATTTGAACGACCGATCTCAGGGTCATGAGCCCTGCGGGATTCACAATGGCCTGCAAAAGGCAGATAAGACTGGTTCTTGAGAGGAAGAACGGCTGCCTCACTGACAGGGAGTGGAGAATTCTTTGCATGTAGAGCCCCTTAGCGTTTTGCAGCAACAGACGGTGGTTCACCTATCATAGGGTGGGGGAAATGGCCGCATCAGAGATTGTCGTTGAGTGGTTTGTTCCGATAGTACTTCTGACCATGGTAGTCACAGCAATCATAATCATGATTAGAAGAACCGGGCGCTTACGCCTTGGAAGGCCGCTGAAACTTCGAGAAGTTGCGACACTCATGATTATCCTTGCTTGGAACTTCACAATCGTACTCCCAATCTACGGGATTGCTCTTCTAATTGAGTATACATCAGGAAACTTGCCCGAGCTGGGCCTCGTCATCACGGCAGCCCTCGTGCTTGCACAGATTATCCCGCTGGTCCTCGTTACGGCCGGCTTTGTCTTTCTTCTTGCAGCCATGCATAAGGCCTGGGGTGTAGCTGGGCTGTCACTTCTTCTTGCCAGTGCTTTCTGGGTGGAAGTAGCGCTCATAGGCCGGGGGTTTGCGCACACTGCAATCGAGGGCTTCGTCAGCCTCCTGCAAAATGGCACCCCTAACGCTGTATTGACGCTATTTCCAATCATATTGCTGAGCATGTATTGCATGAAGTCGTCAGCCAAGAGCAACACCGATGAGCCGAATCAGCAGTCACGATTGCCTCAATATTCAAACTGGGCAAAGATAACCAGCTCAAAGCTGCTTGGAGGTCTGGGTAAGAGAGTTCTCATCGATGGCGATTCATTGGCCCTAGGAATTCTGTCGGAAGTCTATCACAAAAGCGCGTACACAGAGTACGTCATGGGGGTTGCAGCCAAGGAACGAGGACTGGCGATTTCTGACGCAACGTTCGGAGGAGGAATAGAATCCGCAAGGAGCAATCTTGCATCACTTATGAAACCCTACGGCATAATGGGGCGGCAGTCAAACCGAGCCCTACAAGCTTGCATCATCACCACGATTGTCCTTCTGATTGTCACGTTCTACCTACTGGTCTTCACTTCCAGTATCATGCTTGGATTTTTGTTCGGTATGGCTACGGTCTTCATGCTCTTCCCTTTTGTTCTTCTTACTTATTGCGCGTCATATGGGCCAGACAGGTACATGCCAATACCAGTTCCTCACAGAGAGAGCTACTTTCTTACTGAAACTGAGTTCAAACATAGAGTCGCGCTGGACCGCTCCTTCTTCGTTCTTGCATTGATCCTGCTTGGGACTCAGGTCTACAGTGCTTTGGGAATCCATAATCTCTTTGGCTGGTACTGGCCCTTGGCCGGCATTGTGATTCTTGCAGCCCTTCTCTTATTGTCGCGCAGTGATAACATTCTCTGTGGGCGTAGGGTTGGAAACGAGGAAACAGTGAAGCGTGCGCTTGAGTACATTGGTGCTCTAGAAGCAGAGAAGAAAGAAGGCATTGTTGCAAGTCACTTCGCCGAGCCCGAACAAGTCCAGTATCCAGCAGGCAAAGAGACTCCTGTGTCCACAGACTGGAAACAAAGGCTTGAGCAACTTGGGTTCGAGGGATTTGCCAAGCGAGTGGAATGCAATTCGGCTGAAACCTATGGGGAAACCATGCGTCAGTACGTCTTGCTAGGAGCCGGCGGCGTCTTCCTGATGTTCGGAGTTATTTTCATATCGATGTTCTATGGCACCGATTTTCTGCGCATTCTGACTCCTCTACCTGAAGTCTTACTCGGCTTGGGCCTTGTCATATTTGGTGCAGGAGCAGTGGAGTGGTTGCTCGACCGGAGACGCCGGCCTCTAGGTATTGCTAAGAAGCAATTGACACTCACAGTAACTTGGCTTGACCTTAAGGTGAGAGGCATCGAGAGTCCGGGGCTCATTCTGGATGCTCCTTATCCTTCAGAGTACTTCGGATTCGGTCTCAAAGGCATAATGGGCAGCGCGATTAGGGTTGCTATCTTAAGCTCAATCACAAAGCTGGGTTCACAGATTCCTTGGTCAAGTGAAGACGCCCGACGCGTTGGATCTGAGTCAAGCCGTTACGAAGCCATGGGCATCGTGGCCGGAGTAGTGGGCGGTGCCTTCCTAGCGGCTATTTGGTACTTCCTAACGACGACTGTAGATCTGTCCTTCATGGGCGATGTGTTCGCTAGGGCGTCGCTAATGATGCTTCTGCTTGCAGTCTTTTGTTTCGTAGGCGCGGTCCGGCAGGCTGCAAAGTGGGCTCGGACGAAGTCATCCAACCCTCCGTGGCTCAGGGGCACAATGCTCGGTGTTGATGTTTCACCAATCGATACATTGACTGCGCTTCTGAGATTGCTCGTAGCTAAGTGCGAGAGTCCTTTGAGGGTCTTGGTACTGGGCGACTATGCCGAGCTGGCCTACACAGGACGGGTCTACAGGACAGACCGCGGGTTTGAACTGAAGGAAGCCGTCTTCATTCCCAACCAGTGAGATGACTGTGTTGCTGTCGAGGAAACCAAGAAGTCGTGACTAGCCGCGCGCAAGGTTTGGTTCAGGAAGAAGAAGTGGTAGCGGGGGGTCGATTTGAACGACCGATCTCAGGGTCATGAGTCCTGCGGGATTGTATGAGCTTTGGTGTGGCCACCATGAAGA
>Ga0315291_10009605_pt1 | contig 11864 bp, 7 predicted proteins | sample YL17G12_20_MG_FD_203070 | JGI IMG/M metagenome (GOLD analysis project Ga0315291, IMG submission 203070) | Sediment microbial communities from Yellowstone Lake, YNP, Wyoming, USA - YL17G12_20 | ecosystem: Environmental > Aquatic > Freshwater > Lake > Sediment | place: USA: Wyoming | collected...
TGGCTCAACAGGCCAGATGGCCACCCGGTTCTCCACGGTGTCCCAGGAGAGCCTGGAACGGGCAAAATCGTATATGGGGGTTTCGCCCGGATTGTCGATGGCCGGCAACCACGGATTGCCGCAATAGTTGAAAAAGTGGTAGGTACCACATCGCATTGATTACCTAGGGTGTCGCAAGAGTATTTTGTTGGTAACATGCCCGACCGCCTCCTGATGATCGTCTCGCTCTGCTCCCTCCTCGGAACGCTGGGCCTCTACGGCTACGCCGTTTTCGCCCCTCCGGCCGAGTTTTCCGGCCTGGGCCCGGACGCTGTCGAGGGCAGCTATGTCCGCGTAGAGGGGCTCGTGCGCGAGGTGAAGCCGTTGTCCAACGGTGCGTTAGGGGCCGAGATACTGCCCGGCGGCCGGCCACCGGGCGTCCAGCTCTATGTCCCGCCAGAGCTCGACGTGGCCGGGGCCGTCCGGGCCACGCTCTTGACGGGGGCCGAGGTGCGCGCCGAGGGCCGGCTCCAGGAGTACAACGGGGTGATGGAGATAGTGCTGGACCACGCCCAGGAGCTGAGGACCATCCGGGGCTCTTCGCTTCGGACGGCCTGGGAACGGCCGGACATCCTGGCCAACGCCAGCGTCTGCCTGGCCGGCCTGGCCTTCTACAAGGAGCTGGCCGGCAACAGGCTGTCCTTCCGCATGATGGACCGAACGGACCGCTCCTGCGAGCTCAACTGCAGCGCGGCCTCCTACTACCCGGCCGACGAGAAGGTCAGCTGGGAGAACGGGACGCTGGTTTTGGTCCGGGGCCGGCTCAGGTACTACGGGGACCCGCCCGTCCCGCGCCTTTACGTCGTGGGAGGCGCCGGCGGGGTCGAGCCGCTCGGCTGACCGGAATGGTTGCTCTCTTTCGTCGCGAACGAAACGAGAAATGCGGCCAGCACAATCATAGCCGCTACCCCGAACGCCGGCTGGTAACCGAAGCTCTGCGCCAGGAAACCCCCCAGCATCGACCCGGCGAAGTTGCCGAAGTTGATGGCGGCATTGAGGATCCCTATCCCGCGCCCGCGCTCGCGCTCGTCGGTGAGGTCGGAGACCATCGCCGTGGAGCTCGTGGTGAAGAAGCACCAGTACGGGAGCAGCCAGATGACGCTGAGCACGTAGATGTTCTGCGTCAGCGCGTAGGCCGTCCAACTGATGACATACGTAAGGAATGTCGGTATCAGCACCTTGCGCCGCCCGGCCCGGTCCACCAATTTTCCCGCGGCGCGGAAAACGAGCATGCCGGTAAGGCCGGAGCCGGCCACGATGAACCCTATCTGCATCTTGTCCATGTTGAACGCCGACGTCGTGAGGTACTGCGGGAAGACCGAGTAAACGATGTAGTTGCCCGTCAGCAAAAGCAGCGTGGCCGCGCAGAGGATGTAGATGGGCCGGCGATTGCGGAAGGTGAGGAGCTGCCGCAGGCTGAGCAGGTTGTCGCCGTTGTCCTTTTTCGTTTCCTGGAGCGGGAGGAGCACCAGCGCCGCCGCCAGCCCGACCAGGCCGCAGAGGAAGAACAGCCCCGTCTGCGACGACTGGTATAGATAGGCGGCGGTTCCGGCGCCGACGACCCAGCCGAACGCCAGGGGCACGTTGAGGTCTCCGACCACCTTCCCCTTCTCGCCGGGGAAACGCTCGGTGGCCACGGCTATTAGCAGTATGACCGAGCCCATGAGGCAGACCTGCACGAACCGGACCGCTATGAGCATCTCGATGGTCGTGAGCCACGGGTAGGTGAAGAACAGGAGGCTGCCCGCCACGCCCGAGGCGACGACAATCTCCTTTCGTTTGCCGAGCCAGTCGGACACCAGCCCCCAGACATAGGCCATGACCATCATCCCGGCGTATGGCAGTGAGCCAATCAGCCCGACATAGAACAGGCTGTGGCCCTTTTCATAGGTCATGAACTGCAGCGACGCGTACAGCAGGGCCGTGACCGTGGCGTTGAGCCCCGACGCCGCCAGGATGATGGCGTAATTGCGGTCCATCCGGTGGGGAAAATGGGGGCGGATTGATAGACTTTGCTATTGGATAAAGGGACGTAAGGGACGTAAGGGACGTGCTGTGCGGTTGGTGAAAAGGGACGTAAGGGTCTGCGCGGTTGGTGAAACGACGGGCGGGAAGAGGGCATCCCATCCGTTTGCACCAACAGGACAGACCCTTACGTCCCTTACGTCCCTTTTCACAAATAACACCAAACGTCCCTTACGTCCCTTCGTCTGCAACAATATCAACAACTTCCCCGGCCGTCTCTTCCCGCCGTTTCCTCAGTAGGCGGCTCCGGTGGTAGCCGTAGTTGGCGTAGATGAGCAGCCCGATGCCCAGCCAGCCGAGGAAGCGGAACCAGGTGATGGCCGGCAGGCTGAGCATCAGCAAAAGGCACATGAACGCGCCGATGGCCGGGAGCCAGGGCACCAGGGGCACCCGGAAGGGCCGGTGGAGGTCGGGCCTTTTCTTGCGAAGGATGATGATGCCCACGCTGACCAGAAAGAACGCAAAGAGCGTCCCGATGTTGGTGAGCTCGGCCGCCACGCCTATCGGCAGGATGCCGGCGAATATGGCGACAGCGACGCCCGTGATGAGCGTCGCCTTGTAGGGCGTCCGGAATCTCGGGTGCACGGTCGAGATGCCCTTGGGCAGGAGCCCGTCCCTCGAGAGCGAGAAGAAGATGCGGGGCTGGGCGAGCAGGCTGACGAGCAGGACGCTGGTGATGCCGGCGATGGCCCCGGCCGACACCACGGCGGTCGCCCAGGTCACGTGGTATTTGGTGAACGCGTAGGCGAAAGGCGCCGACTGGTTCAGTTCGGTGTACGGGACCATGCCGGTCAGCACCACGGCCGCCATGATGTACAGGGCGGTCGAGATCACCAGCGCCCCGATGATGCCTATCGGCAGGTCGCGCTGCGGGTTCTTCGCCTCCTCTGCGGTCGTCGACGCCGCGTCGAACCCGATGTAGGCGAAGAACACTATCGCCGCCCCCCCGAACACGCCGCCTATCCCGAAGGGCATGAGCGGGTCGTAGTTCTTCGGGTTGACGAACGAAAAGCCCACGATTATCACGATGATTATAACGATTATCTTCACGGCCACCAGCGCCGTGTTTATGCCGGCGCTCTCCTTGGTGCCCAGGACCAGGAGGCCCGTCAGGAGCAGGACTATGAACATCGCCGGCAGGTTGATGATGGCGCCGCTCACCGCAAAGGGCGAGCCAGAGATGGCGGCCGGCAGATGTATCCCGGCGGCGCCCAGAAGCTCGACGAGGTAGCCCGACCAGCCGATGGAGACAGCTATGGCGCCGACCGCGTATTCCAGTATGAGGTCCCAGCCTATGACCCACGCCACGAGCTCGCCCATCGTTGAATAGGAGTAGGTGTAGGCGCTGCCCGACACGGGTATCATCGAGGCGAACTCGGCGTAACACAGCGCCGCCAGGCCGCAGGCGATGCCGGCCACCACGAAGGAGAGTATCACGGCCGGCCCGGCGTGCAGGGCCGCCGCGACGCCGGCAAGAACGAATATGCCGGCGCCGATGATGGCGCCTATGCCGATGAACAGGATGTCCAGGAGGTTCAGGCTCCTTTTGAGCCGGCTGCCTTCCTCGCCGGTCTCCTCCATGACGTCCTCGACGCTCTTGGTTATCAGGAAACGCTGTTTGGACCGGTCCCAGAATGAGGGCCCGCGTTTCTTGCTCACGCCCCGCTCCCCCCGGCCACGCCGGCCAGGACCGTCGGACAGGTGCGGTCGCTCATTCTGCCAGCTTCTCCGAAAGCTCGAGCGTGTAGGAGTCCACCCTGGTCGAGGCCGTCCAGGCGATGCTGCCGACGGGGTGGATTGGGGACATGTACTCCCGCGTGACGGTGATTTCTATGGTCCAGTCGCCGGTGCCGTTCTCGTTGGCCGGGTGCCTGGTGGACACGGCCTTGGCCGCCTCGGCCTGGTTGGCCGCCGAGTATTCCTCGGGGTCGGGCGCCTTGCAGACCTCCCGGATGGTGACGCTGGTGGCGGTGGACTGGCCGGGCCTGAGGGTGGATTCGCCGCTGATGTTCCCCGGCGAGGTGACCTTGAACGTCACGCCGGCCGGGCTGAGCGTGGAGAACCGGTAGCGGTCCGAGAACGAGAACTGGAATGTCACGGTGGTGATGTTGGTCTGGTTGAAGTTGATGCCGGCGGAGGTGGTCTGCCCGTCCTGGGCCGTTCCGGACCCGCCCGGGCCGCCCGAAAACGTCACGGGAAATTCGGCGGTCCATTTCCCCAACCCGGTGCCGTGGGAGGCTGCCTGGGTGAAGAACACGCCGCCGGTGAACGCCACCAGCACCATGAGGCCGCCAATGAGATTCAGGAGGTGATTCGGCTGTATGAGCTCGCCCCGCTTCGGTTAATTGACTCTATCGATATAAGTTTGTTGGGACTGAGTCGGACGGGGAAACGGGCAATCGGGCAATCCCGGCAATGTTGGCAATGCGGGGACGGACGCAATCGTCGTCCCCATATTGCCCGTATTGCCCGTCATTGCCCATATTGCCCGTTTTCCCCGTCCATCATTTTCCCGGCGGGTCCCACTCCACCAGGCGCGCCGCGGCCCGGCGGCGCCGGCGCCGCCGGACCCCGCGGGCGGCCAGGACAATGGCGACGGCCAGCAGGATGAGCGTCGGGACGCACACGGGGCCCAGCGAGCGCAAGAGCAGCCCGGGCGAGGGCTCCAGCGCGACGGTGACGTTCGAGGAGCCGCCTTCCCTGCCGAACGCCACCTCGAAGAAGTCGCGGCCGCCCTCTGTCCCGCGGACCGGTTTGACGCCCTTGTGATGGATGGAGACGAGCCTCGTGTCCGGCGAGAAGCGCACCCGGTACGAAATGTTCCATCCGGAAACGCTCTTGAATGCGAAGTCCTGCGTGATGCTGGTGAGCCCGGGCGAGGCCCTCACGGACTTGAACAGGTCCAGCTGCCGGGTCCTCTCGCCCGAGGCCCGGGCCCAGATCTCGAGGGGCCGGCTGCCGTCCATGCGGTCGAGGTCGCAGCCCTCGAGCGTCTCGGGCACGAAGCGTATCTCGGGCCGGACGCTTTGGCCCAGCGCCGCACGCATCGCGCTGTCCAGCCGGGGCCTCATCTGCTGCAACACCGCATCCAGCTCCCGGTCGGTCACCAGCCCTTCGGCCAGGAGCAGCCTCAGAAGGTCGGCCGTCATGTATGTCAGGGTCAGGTTCGCAGGCAGGTATTGCGCTATCGAGGACGGGACCGCCACGACCCCGATGCGCAGGCGCGCTTCGACACTGACCGGGACCACGGTCGTCCCGCTGGACACGAGTTGTCCGGGGTCGATCTTCGGGTCGGAGAAATCGGCCAGGACGGTGACAGCCACATCGTCGCCCGCGTGGGCCGCGACCCGCGTGGACGATATGCATGCGCCGATTGTTCCCCGTCCGGTCGGGCTGGCCCAGGTGAACCGGAGCCTGCCCGACTGCGTCCCGGCCGGCGCGAGGCCTTCCAGCCTCATCCCGGCGGGCATGACGAACCCGAGCTCGACGGGCCACCCGATGTCCACCGGTATGCTGAACGAATAGCACGCGCCGGCGTTGAGGGCACCGAGTATGAGTGTGCTCGAAAGGCCGAAAAGCGACCTGTTGGCCGATTCGGCGCGGACCGTGCAGGTGAGGTTTCCGTCGGTTGACCAGGCCGGCACGAAGGCCAGGCTGACGTTCAGTATCGCGGCCAGCCGGGCCTGCAACGCGGCCTGGACCGGCAGGACCCCGTACTCGTAGATGTCCTCTTCAGGGAGGACGCCGGACCGGACCAGCTCCGAGAGCGTGGCGCCGGAAACCCTGGTCAGGTTTCGCACGCCCGCCGGCGGGGTCCAGTAGCCCGTGGGGTCGGCCCGTCCAAACTCCACCGAGCCGGTTATGCGGACCGTTGAGAGGTCCGGGATGTCTATTGTTCCCAGGACCGAGAGCGAATCAGCCCCGGCCGGGCGCGGGTTTGCCGTCCGCAATGTGGCGTCAAAGCTCCTGCTTGCCGGAGCCATGCCCTCCGTATTGTCGAGGGATTGCAGGAGCGTCCTGTTGCCCGTCTCGCCGAAGACCGAGCCGGGAAAGCTGCCGAGGGTCAGCTCGATATAGTGGCCGGGCGAGGCGTTGATCGTCAGGTCGCGGTGAAGCTCGGCGCCGTCGCCCAGCACCAGCGGGGCCAGCGCGTCGAGGTCGGCCGTCTCCGGGAGGCCGAACGACCCCGGGCGCAGGGCCACCACGCCCGTCGCACGTACGACCACCGCCGGATCGTTCTCCCCGGTGCCGGGCACATCCTCGAGGCTCGAATTGTCCAGCAGGCAGGAGATCGAGGATAGGGTGTCTTGGGGAAAGATGGTCGTGAAATGGTCCCGGAACAGGGAGCGGGCCGCCGACTCCAGGCCGGCCCGGACGGAGGGACCGTCGGGTCCGGAAAGCGCCAGCCGCAGCGAATCGGCCGGCACCGGGGTGCCGTTCAGGGAGTAACGGTGGAAGGCGAGCGCGCCATCGAGGCGGCCCCGGCCGGGCGTCTCCAGGACGAGCGCCAGGTCGGCGCGGACCAGGTCGGGGCCGGCGGGCGCCGCCTGCGCGGGAAATTGCAGGCAGGGGAGCAGGATGAGAACCACCGCGGCAGACCAGAGCGGCCGGGGCAAAGCTCCCCCGACCGATAATACCGCATTCACCACAAACCTTAATACTCAACATCAATTATATCTACTTTGCATGGCTAGATTCGAGGGTCTCTTTGCCACCCGGACCCGGAAGATGGTGGCCGCCGCCGTGGTCACTGCCGTCGTCCTGGCAGGACTGGGGCTCATCCTTCCCGGCAAACCCATCGCGACGGCGCGCGTCCCGACCTACGTCCTTCCCACGGACTACATCATCGCCGTGGAGGAGCCGCAGACCGAGTACGAGATGGCGTTCATCGCCTGCCTTTCGCCGGTAATAAACCACAACGGCTACCACCCGTTCTTCATCCTCGAGGGCGGCCAGCTGGACGCCCACTCGCTTTCGACGGTCCAGAGCTCCGATCTGTCCGACCTGCCGGTGCTTCTCTTCTCGAACAGCTCCGACGCCGAAAAGAGCCTTTCGGGGCAGCTTGCCAATGTCAAGCGCCTCAACATGACCCGGGCCACATTGGAGAATTTCGCCGGCTTCGAGGGCCGGATAACCGTCCGAAGCTTCCGCGAGGCGCTGTGGGTCGCGGGACTTGCGGCCGCGAAGAATTTCACTATATCCCTGGGCCCGGCGACCTACAAGACCCAGGAGCAGGTCTGGAATGCGATGAAGAAGCTGGGCATCCCCGCATCCTACGTCGTCGTGGCCAACCCGAAGGACTACAGCGAGAAGATATTCGAGGACCTGGTCAACGCCCGGGCGCTTTCCGCGGTGGCGGGGGAGCTTGCGGCCTATCACCAGGCGTACGTCATCACCGACATAAAGCCGAGCACCGAGCCGCTGGTGGACCTGGCCGGCAACCAGGACCTGATAGCCCTCAACGCCAACTCCACCGGCCTTCTGGCCACCCTGCGCAACCTGAGCGCCGATTACGGGCCTATAGAGAACGTCGCCATAGTCGGCAGCCACGGCGCGGTGCCCCAGTTCTCGCTGCCGGACTTTTCCAAAAGCGAGGCCGACCTGATGGTCTCCAGCGACAGCTGCTACGGCTTCCTCGATTCCGACGACAGCACGATGGACGCCGGCGTGGGCCGCATCGTCAACTTCAATGTCCAGGGCGCCGCCAACCAGCTGGTGCGCACCTTCTGCTACGACAGGATGACCCAGAACGTGGACGTGCAGTACTCGGACGGCACCACGAAGACCCGGATATGGACCAAGCACGGCGCCTCGTTCAACGGCTACCAGATAACCCACCAGAGGATGCAGGCGACGCCGGGCTACTACTGGTGCCGGGACGCAGAGGACGAGGGCCTGAGCTACGAGTATTACGGCCCGTCCGGGATAGGCACCGGCATCCTGACCTCGCAGACCGTCAAGGAGAACGACTTCGACCCGATACTGCAAAGCAGCGGGCTCATGGCCTACCGCGGCCACGGCAGCTGGCACGGCTCGTTCTATTCGTTGCGCGTCTACACCGGTTACAACCAGGAGGGCAGCGTCGAGTCGCCCGCGGTGCAGGAGCTCTTCCTGCCGCCCCAGATATCTCTTTTTGCCTCCTGCGAGAACGGCAAGATATGGGGCAAGAGCTTCAGCGGGGTCGACACCACCTGGGAGCGGATGTGGGCGCCGAACTACCTCTATGCCGGGGCGATAGCCCTGGTCAGCGCCACCGAGGTCTCGTATAGCGAACTGGGCCAGGACTTCCCGGCGACCGTGGGCTATTTCACCGGCGACCACCAGTGGGACAAGAACAACGCCATGTACGCCTTCTTCTGGGACGGCATTCTTAATCACGAGGACGAGCACGGGACGTTGGGCGCGGCCTACATGTGGATGATAAACCGGTACATGAAGGACCACAGCGGCGTCACTCCCCTCAAGCAGGCGGACCCGACCGATCCCAGCGGAGGGTCCGACTGGAAGGAAGTGGCCATGTACGTGCTCTACGGGGACCCGGCGTTCGGGCCTTTCGTCACCAATCCGGGCGCCAACCAGAGGGACGAGTGGCATAACGGGTCTGGCGATCAGTGAGCGAGGGTACAGGGTTCAGGGGTCAGGGTTCGGGGCACCGGGTTCACGACGTCTTCCGGCGCCTTTTAATTGAAACGTAGATTCCGGTCGCAACGACGGCAAGAATCAGGACCGCCGCCAGGATGGGCCATGGGCTGTTTTGCAAGAACACCGCTTCGCCCGGATTCATGACGGTGACATTCACGACGGCCTCCGAGGAATAGTTCTGGCCGTCGAAAGCCCGGGCCCGGATGGTGTGGTGGCCGTTCTTCACGGATCCGGCATTCCAGATGAACTGCCAGTTGCCTGTGCCTTGTGCGGCCTGCCAGCTTCCGTTGTCGACCATGATCTGGACCTTTAGTATGCCCATCCCGGACCTTTGATGGCTTGCCGCTCCGGTCACCTTGATACTTCCGTGGACCGTCGAGTTCGCCTCGGGCCTCTGGATGGATATGACCGGTTTCGGCACCCGTACCAGGACCGGGCCGGCACCCGTTTCCGGAAATGATTGGAGGTTCCCCGCGTTGTCCTGCGCCCGGACGCGGAAGAAATACCGATGGCCATCTTGACAGTAGAACGATCTGCTGGTCGCGGTGGATTTCTCGAGCAAATCGGTCCACGGACCGTCTTCATCCCGGTACTGGACATCGAAGCACTTCACTCCGCTGACATTGTCGGTCCCGCACCAGCTCAATGTGAGCTCGAAGCTGTCCACGACAGATGGAAGGCCCGTGATGGCGGCGCTTGGCGGGGTGGCATCGAACATGATGGATGATGAGCCGGCCGGGCCCTCGTTCCCGGCGGCGTCCCTCAACTTTGCGGTGACGGTCTTTGGGCCTTCACCAGCTGACAGATTCCACACCGGCCGTCTGGTGAAGGGCGTCCAGCGGGAGCCCGAAAATGCCGGGTCCTCGGAAAGCAGCAACGCGGCCGCCCGATCGTTCTCGGTCTCGTTGATATCGATCGTGACTTCCCGCGTGCGGGTATATCGGTCCCCTCCATTGATGGAGATCGACACCAGTGGTGCGAAGGTGTCCAGGAAAATGGAATCGCTCACCACGGGGCTCTCGATGCCCGCAGGGTTCTGGAACTGCGCGTAGACGGTCCTCAACCCGTTGCCCGGGTCGAGGTTCCATTCGTACGATTGCCCGTATCGAACCCATTCTCCTGCGGCCAGGTCCGCACTGTTGCCAAGTCTCATCCCTTCAATGCCGGCAGGGCATGACGCATTGAGCGTCAGGGTGACCAATGATGCGGTCGCATAATCGGCTCCCTCGTTGATGACGATGGTGCCCGCCGGCGGGGTGGTGGCGACGATTATGCTCCCGTTCACCACGGCCGATTCCCAGCCGCTGGTGTCCCTGAACATGGCATAGATGGTCTTTTTCCCTTCCTCGGGCGAAAACGAGTAATCCAAATATTGTCGATACTCTTGCCAGGACGAATCCTTGAAATCCGGCCTCTCGCTCAAGATCATCGAGCTGACACCATAAAAGTCCGTGGCGTTGAGCGCAAATGTGACATTCGGGCTTGCGGCGTACCCGCTGCCGTTATTTATCGATATTGACGCCACCGGAGGGGTGGTGTCAACATCCAATTCCATGAATGTGTTCGTCGTTTCGCCATTCTGGGCGGTGACCCTGCTCCAGAGCGAGGTCCTGTTCTCGGGCAGATAGAGGCGGGTATGCCAGTGCTGGGTCCCGTTCACCGGAAGCCATGTCCTTCCGTCATCGATGCTCACCTCGACCTTCGAGACCGGTTCGCGATCGTAGGTGATGGAAATATCCGTAAAGACCGGGCTGTGGAGCCCATCGGTGTTGTTCATCGAGACCTTGTACTGAATGTACCTCCTTATCGGGGGAAGGCCAAGGGCCTGGTTGTCCGCGACATCGGTCCAGGGCGAAGAATCGGTCATGTTCGCGTTTTCGCTGGAACAGATGGCCACCGAAAGGTTCGTCCCGGGCGGGAGGGTGGCGTTCCAGCGCATTACGGTGAGCTCCGGAGTTGCCGAGCCGGTGTCGTGAACGGTGGAAATGTACTCCCCGGAAAATACCGGCTTGCCGGAGGCATTGTCCCATGATGCATTAATTGAAGTCCCGTTGGGATTGGCTTCCGAATTGATGATGAAGTACAACTGCGAACCAAGGTAATTTTGGTGGCCTCCTGCATATTCGCCGTCACAAAAGAAGGAGAACTCGTCAGGGGCGATCTTGATTTGGAAATGGCCGCTTCGAGGGCCGGCATCCCCAAGTTTCGCTCGCGTTACGGATTGGTGCCACGGGTCGCCTTCATTCGCCTCAAAGACCAGCTGCAATGCGCCGGTATTGAACCCGTATACCGGGCCGAACAGGATGAAATTCCACTCATCCTTCCACAAGCCTATCTGGCTTGCATAATACCTGCCATTCCCGTCGAACGAAAGGAGATCCGCAGAGACTGAATCTCTGAAACTCTTTCTTGAAATGGTCAGGCACCGGATTCCGGATGTCCCGTTGGCCACGCCCGATGCGATGTATGCGCCGTCATTCTCGCTGGCCGTGATGCCATGGCTCTCATCGGAACGGGTCCACTTGGAGTAGTCCCAGGAATTGTCGTCGAAATCGTCATAGAGGCCGCCATCCAGGAGGAGGTTGCCGGACGAGGTCGCCGTAAGATTCGACAGGTATCCACTCAAGAAATCCTTCTGGGTCGTCTGTATCCACTTTTCGGCCCACCCGGATGCTGTCCCTGTGACATTCACTTCATGTACCGTGAGCCTCGCTCCCGCGGCCGGTGTTGTTATTGTTATTGCGGGTCCTGCTTCGATTAAGAAGCATGTGTCTAGCAGCATTACGACAATGATTGCGGGGATGAATAGGCGACGCCCGAACACGGGATTGATATTATTCTCATGATATTTACCCCTTTCACAAGCTTTATTCGGCGTGACGGCATACTCGACCCCAAGGATGCCGTGATATGCCCAACCGGTCCCATTTCAATCCCGCGCACAAGATGATGAACCGCCTTCGCAGGGAAGGGAAGAGCCACTCCAGCGCCATTGGCTGGTCGGAGCCCAAGGCGACCTACCATCTTGCACTGCGCTCCGACGCCGCCGAGCTTCTCAAGGCGCTTCCGACCGGCTCGGTGCAGCTTGCAATGCTGGACCCGCCCTACAACCTGGACATCGCGACCTGGGACCGTTTCGGCGACTACATCGCCTGGGC
>Ga0315291_10009606_pt1 | contig 11864 bp, 8 predicted proteins | sample YL17G12_20_MG_FD_203070 | JGI IMG/M metagenome (GOLD analysis project Ga0315291, IMG submission 203070) | Sediment microbial communities from Yellowstone Lake, YNP, Wyoming, USA - YL17G12_20 | ecosystem: Environmental > Aquatic > Freshwater > Lake > Sediment | place: USA: Wyoming | collected...
CTTTGCTATCATGTGCGCGACGCTTCTGGGGGCGGCATCGACCGCCAACTCCGAGCTCCGGGCGGGTACGCCACTTCACGTGCTCGTCGAGAGCGAGGAAGCCAAGATGGTCGTCGTCGGGGCTGGCAGAAAGGCGTTGATCGTCGCTGTCATAGGCAAGAAGGGCGATCCGAGCATCACGTTGAAGAAGCTCTATGAACTGGCTGAGACCATCAAGATGATCTGAGCGCTTTCAGAAGAGATACAAGAGTTTTTCGAAAAGAGGTCTGCGGAGCTGAGCTCAGTCTATGCCCAGCTCTGCCAGTTTCTCCGGCGTGGGCACTCCATCCTTGGTCCACCCGCGGGCCTTCATGTAGTCGTCGAGCATCATATTCATCTCCTCGACGCTTATCTTATGGCCCTTCGAGACCCCCTCGGGGATCGGGTCCTCGAGTATCCTGGGCGGCAATAGCCAGTCTTTTCGAAGAACGCCCTCGCGGGCGTTGAAGTTGCCCTTCATGTTGTGTATCCTCTCCCCGATCTTGAGCAGCTCGTCCTCGGAGAACTTCAATCCGGTTATCGCTTCGATGACCTCGGGAAGCTTCGCGATCAGGTAGAACCCTCTCGAGAACTTGCACAGGCCGACGCTGTCGTACACGCACATGAAGTTCTCCATGGTCGCGACCATCGGGCCCTTCCCAACCCCTGAGAACCTGTCGATGCCTTCCCACTTCCAGAACTTCCCGACAAGCTCCGGGGCGTAGAATCCAGCCCTCAGATGGCACGCTCCTCTAGTAGATGTCATGAACGACAGCCCGTGACCCTTCATCCCTCTGACGTCGTACGCGGGAGGCTCCATCCCTTTCGTATGGATCGCGTATCTCTCTGACCCCTTGCCGATCCTCTTCGCCGCCACCTTGACTCCGTCCGCGAGCACGTCTCCGAACCCCTTCCTGTTGCCCATGAGCTCGATCATCTTCGGGACGGCGTCGGGCGCGTTGCTCCACGCGAGGTTCATGCCGGTCTCCTTCTCGGTTATAATCCCCCTCTGGAACAGCTCCATCGCGAACCCGACCGTCACTCCTGCCGATATCGTGTCCATCCCCAGCAGGTCGCAGAGCTCGTTCGCTCTCGCCACGGACTCCACGTCCGGATTGCCGCACGCCCCACCTAGCGAGTAGAGCGTCTCGTATTCGATTCCGTCGATCGCGACGCCCTTGAATTTGCCATCCTTCACCTCGAACAGCTTCCCGCAAGGCTTGGTGCATGCGAAGCACGCCTTGTTCTTGGTCACGTATCTCGGAGCCCAGTAGTACGGGTCGATCTTCTCGCGCTCGTTGAACACCCCTTCCTGCCAGTTCCTGGTGGGGAAGACTCCTCTGTCCTTGTTGACCCAGCCGAGGAACTCGCCAGTGCCGTACTTAGTATCCTCTACCCATGAGCCAGCGGCCTCGTAGATCTTCTGATATTGAAGCGCAAGGTTCAGCAGCTTCTTTGGCTCGTGCACCGTCAGATCCCTTGTCCCTCTGACGACGATCGCCTTGAGGTTCTTCGAGCCCATGACCGCACCGAGTCCAGCTCTTCCGGCCTGCCTGTCGTCGCAGTCGATGCACGCGATTCTCGAGAGCTTCTCCCCGGCTACGCCTATGCTCGCGACCTTGACGTCCCAGCCGTGGCGTTTCTTGAGGGTCTCAGGCACGACGCGCGTGTCCTTCCCCCAGAGGTCGCTCGCATCGTTTATCTCGACCTTGTCGTCCTCTATGAAGATGTATGACGGGCCCGCGGCCTTTCCGACTATCTCGAGCGCGTCGTAGCCCGCATGTTTCAGCTCCGGCCCGATCGAACCTCCCATGATGCTCTCCGCGAGAGTGCCCGTCGCGGGCGATTTCGCGGCCCACGCGACCTTCCCACCGGTGCCCACAGGGAACCCGTCGAACACGCCACCTGCCATTGCCAGGACGTTCTTCGGGTCGAGCGCGTCCGTGCCCTTAGGTACTCCGTGATAGACAAGCTCGACCGCGAATCCTTGGCCGCCTAGGTACTTCCTGACATACTTCTCGTCGAAGGTCCTGGTCGAGGATCTGCCGCCCGTGAGGTCGATCTTGAGTATCTTGCCAGTGTTGCCCTTCATGTCCTCTCCTCCTCAGCGAGCAGCTTCTTGACCTGCTCGTACTTCTCCGGCTTTGGCTCCTCGTAGACGATCGCCTTCATCGGGCAGAACTTGACGCATGTGGGATCTCCGCCGCACAGGTCGCAGTTGAACGCTTTCTCCTCGAGGCGCATAACGTCGAACGGACAGACGTCAACGCACGTCCCGCAGGCAGTGCACTCTTCCTGGTCGACGTACACGATCCCGTCCTTCTTCTTGATTGCCTCGACGGGACAGTGCAGCACGCAGCAGTCCTCGCCGCACGACACGCAGTGCGTGCACACGGACGGGAAATCGAGCTTCACATTCCTGCGGTGCACCTGCAACCGCGCGTTCACGTGGCTGACAGTGCCTTCGTGAGCGATGGAACAGGCCATCTCGCAGAACCGGCACCCAGTGCAGTTCTCCGGGTATGGTACCAACATTTTGACCATAGACTCTAACCCCCCAATACGATTGGAGCGGCTCTGTAAGGGGATACGTGTAAAAAAGATGTGCGTTTTCGCGCAGCGGTTATCGAATCCTCATTTCGATTTCCGCTTGATCTCGATCTTCTTGAGCTCCGCGGCCTTTTTCGGGGGCATCTCCTTCTCGACCTCCGTGAGGACTGCGTCGATAGCGCTCCTCATGGCCATCAGGACCTCTCTCTCCGCCTTGTGTATCCTGAGCTTGGTCTCCGCCGGGACATCGAGCTGCTTCATCGCTGCGTTCGCCGCCTGTATGACCTCCATACCGGCGTTGACGAAGTGAGTCATCGTGTCCTTCGTGGCGACCTTGGTGGCTATCTCCTCAAGATGCCTTTCTAGCCGCTTTGCGGCCTCCATGCTTCTTTCTAATTTTCTTCTTGGGGACATGCTCTCCCTCGAATCTGATCTTCAGCCAGCCGCTCTCAAGATCCGCGCCGAGTATCTTCTTGTTCGCGAGCGCGTAGGGCAACGCGATGGACTTCTTGAACGCACCCAGCTGCAGTACCAAATCGTCCTTGCGCATATAAAGCTCCACTTTCTGATCGAGGGGGAAGGGCATCTTGATAGCCAGGACGCTCGCCCCATCCTCGTCGTACATCTTCATGGGTGACTCCTTGGAGTAGATTTCCGCGGGGTCGCTCGTGCCGAACAGTTGGTCCCCGAGCTTCTCGAGAGCCACTCTGCCCACGACCTCGCGCGGCATGAGCGTTGCCTTCAAGGTCTTCAGCGGAGAGAAGGCCTCGTCGATGGTCTTCAGGTGCCTCCTCTGTTCCTCGAGCTTGCCGCTGAAATAAGTGTCGCTGACCTCCTCCGGCAGAATCCTGTTGATGACCAGGCTCTCTACGGTGTACCCGTACAAGCAGAGGTAGGTGTACGCTCTCTGGGTCTCGGTGATGACCATCCTCTCCGGGTTGACGACGAGTCTTATGGATGTTATCTCGGGATCGGTCAGCAGGTCCCTCACGTACTTGAGCCGCCCCCGGAGGCTCTCCAGGTCCGAGAGGAACTTGTCCGTCGGCAAGGGCGTCGAAATGATCTTCCCGACGGTGACCCTCGCTATCCTGATGACGTTCCTGACCATATGGAACAGCCTGTCGAAATACCAGTTGGCCGTGTCGGGGAACGCTAGGAGCCTCATTGTGTCAGCAGTTGGCGCAGTGTCCATGATCACTACGTCGTACGCCTTGTCCTTGTGGAACTCCTCTACGTAGAACAGGGCGGACATGAGCTCCATGCCCGGGAAGACCGCCATCTCCTTGGCTGAGACTCCGTCCATCCCCTGCGAGGCTAGGAAGTCGGACAGGTACGACTGGATCTCCTTCCACCTGTGCTCGAGCTCGTACTGTATGTCGACCTCTATCCCGTCCAGGTTCTTCGCGATGTTCTGTACTTCGCCCGAAAGCTGGAACTCCAGGGAGTCCGAGAGGCTGTGGGCCGCATCGGTGCTTACCACGACCGTCCTGTACCCCTTCGCGGCGCATTTCAAGGCGGTCGCCGCAGCGACCGAAGTCTTGCCCACGCCGCCCTTGCCCGTGTAGATGATTACTCTCATCGGATCAGCACCTCGTCGAACGACGAGCGCGCGAGATTGATGGTGTCGGGGACGGGGTTCGAACCCGTGACCTCCGGATGTCCAAGGAGCATCTGGTCAAGACCTCTCCCTATGAGTCCGACGCTCCACCAGGCTGAGCCACCCCGACGTTTCTGGCAAACCACACAAGAGCGGAATCCAGCCAAGGCTCTACTCCTTGTTCTCTTCCGGGGCTGGCTGCGGCATCATCTCGGGGACCGGCTCAGGGGCCTGAGTCTCCGGCACAGGCGCCGCAGGCGCTTCCGCCGGTATCTCCTCAGGCGGAGCTTCCTCGACCGGACCTGCAATAGGAGCCTCGCCCGGTTCTGGCAACTTGCCAGTCCTGATGACCTCGCTCTTGCGTATCTCTATCCTCTTTATCGGGACAATGATCTTCGACGCGTCAGAGATCCTCTTCGCGAGATCCCCCATGATGAGCATCCGGACGAACTCGCCTATCGTGACTTCGGAGCCGATTCTCTTGACCTCTTCGGCCATGATGTTCCTTATCGCCGTCTCCTGGGATGCCTGTATGCGCTGCTCGGAGACCGCCATGGGCTTGACCCTGATCTCCCAAGCATCCTTTGTGGTCACGTCCACGACCGCGTCCGTCTTGGTCCTCTTCCTCCTGGTCAAGCGCCTGACATAGTCGCTCGTCAGGTCGTGGCCGTAGAAAGTGGTGTGGGCGTCGAGGCCGCTGACGCTGTTCACCTTGAACTTGATCTTGATGTGCATCTTCGAGAAGTCGCCCGTTAGGTCTTGGACGGTCGCTTCGGTGATCCTTCCCATGACCCCGTCGGGGGAGTCCGCAGGGGTCTCGCCCAGCTGCATCTTGCTGAACATCTCGGGGGCGTAGATCTTGTACCACTCCTTCGCACGCCACCGGTCCTTGACCTTCTTTGCAGTTGACCTGGGTTTCTGAGCCAATTGGATACCTCTGTCTGGTCGACTAGGGATGCTCGATAACAAGTTTCCATATTAAAACGTTGCCGTGCAGAAAACGTCGCAAGTAGTTGCATTCTCAGAGGCGACTGGATGGCTCGAATTTCGAGTCATCACCGCTCTCTTAGCTTTGGGTTGAGCACCTCGTCCATCGCGTATCCGATGAATGTGAAACCCAGAACAACGAACACTATGCACAGGCCTGGCATTATTATGAACGTGTATGGTCCGGCCAGGGCTGCGCTGGCGCTGTATGCGTCCTCGAGGATCCTGCCCCAGGTCTCGTCGGTCTGGGGCCCGAGCCCGAGGAAGCTCAGGGTGCTCTCGGACAGGATGGAGATGGCGATCGTGAGTATTGCGTTGGCGAATATGAGCGGGACAGTGTTGGGGAAGATGTGCCTGGCGATTATGTGCCAATCACCAGAGCCTATCGCCTTAGCCCTCTCGACGAACTGCTTAGTCTTGATCCAAAGAACCTGCGCTCGGACTATCCTGGCCGTAGTCGACCAACCTGTCACTCCGATTACTATGATGACGGCACCTAGGGTGCGCACCTGGAATATCGAGGCGATGACTATCATGAGAACGAGCCAAGGTATGGAGAGGAACACATCGTTGATTCTCATGATCACCTCATCCCTCCAGCCTCCCCAGTAGCCAGATGCAAGACCAACGATCGTGCCTAATCCCATCGAAATGGCCATAGCGGTGAACCCGACTATCAGGGACGCCTTGGTGCCGTGCATCGTTCTCACAAGCACATCTCTTCCGATCGCGTCGGTTCCGAAGGGGTGTTCCCAGCTCGGGTCCGCTCGGGTATCCTCGCTCGCAGCTGTCGAGGAGTAGGGGACCGCGACTTCTGCTATGATCATGACCACCAAGAAGAAGCCTATGATGGCAAGACCTGCCTTCCCCATCCAGGTCTTGACAAAGAGGTCCGTCGTTTTTCCCGCCCTTCGAGCTGTTAGGGAGAACTTGTCGGCAAGGATCGGGTTGAAACCGAAGACCTTTTTCGCGGATTTCTCAAACAGCGATTCGAACTTCGTTCTCCAACCCCCCTATGTTATGGTCACTCGCGGGTCGAGTTTGACGATCACGAGATCGGCGACCAAGTTTGCTATGACCACGGCGACGCCTCCGATTAGGAATATGAACTGAAGAAGCGGGTAGTCCTGCTTCTGGATGGCCTCGACCGTGATGTACCCGATGCCTCTGTAGCTGAAGACCACCTCGACCTGGAAGGCCCCTCCGAGTATGAACGCGGTGTCCATCGCGAGCGTCGTGACGACGGGCAAGCGCGCGTTTGGCGATGCATGGCGCTGCATGACCTGTCGCTCCGTCAGACCCTTCGCGTAAGCAGTTGCGATGTACTCCTCGGTCAGCACATCTATGAGCGAGTTCCTCTGGATGAGGACGATGCCTGCGATGGATCCGATCGTGAGTGTGGTCGCGGGCAGGAACAGGTGCCACATGATGTCGAGGAACTTGTCAAGCGTCAAGGGAAAAGGCAGAGTGCCCTCCTGGATGTATCCTCCAGTCGGAAACCAGTTCAGCACCCCAACGAACAACATCATTAGGACGATCCCGAACCAGAAGATGGGCATGCCGTAGAAGAACAGACCGAAGCCAGTTATCGCGAGATCAGCGTACTTGCCCCTCTTGCGGGCAGCGTACTTGCCCAGCACAATCCCCGCAAGGAAGGTGAAGAACGTCGAGACCCCGAGAAGAAGCAGTGTCCAGGCCACTGCTCCTCCCATGATGTCAGTCACATGATCTTTGTAGATGTAAGAAGTGCCCCAATGGCCCGTGAACGTTGTGTAGAAGTAGTACACGAATTGCTCCCACGGCGATTTGTCAAGACCGAACTCTCTGAGGTTCCGTTCATACATCTCGGGCGAGGTCGTCGGGTCCCTGGGAGTTAGTAGCTTGACTGGGTCTCCAGGCATTACTCTGAAGAGCATGTAGTTGAGAATCATTATCAGGATGATGGTCACGAAAGCGTTGAAAATACGCTTTGCCAGAACCCGTCTGAAAGACGCCAATCGTGAACCCCCTGAGTGACCCCGTTCTTGTTTTCGAAGCCTGCGCTCCTCTCTCCGACGGGCCTTCGGCCGGGCCCGATTTGGAAAGACCGTAAAGGGTTTTGTAGAGTTTTGCCGGCCTACTTCTTCGATGGTGGCTCAGGTGGCGGTGGGGCCATTCCTTCCATGCCGCCCACGGCTTCCTTCTCCGGGCCTTCCTTCTTCTTTCTCATCAGCATGAACGCGATGATCAGTGCTATGATCGCGATCGCTGCTGCAATACCGATGAGTGCGGCGGTGCTTAGCCCGCCTCCGCCCCCAGCCTTCTCGACGAAGATCGTTGTCTCCCTGGATTGCCAGGTCATGTTGGAGTGATCCTGGTCGTCCTTCACGATGACCGTGACCTTGTAGCCTGTCTCGCTGGCCTTCGTGAACTCGTGGGAGAACGACTGCAACTCTGACACGTTGTTTGCTGGCGGCGCCAGTGTCAGGGTCTTGGTATCCGAGCCGTCCCCGAAGTTGATCACGATTGTCAGGTCGTCCCCTTCGAGGTCCAACACGGTCAGGTTGAACCAGACGGTGTCCCCCACCTTGTGCTTGGCTAGTGCGGGCCCCACAGACCATGTCACTATCATCGGTTTGAGGTTGGCGTCGGAAACGGTCACAACGCCCTCTTTGCTCACGTTGTTGCCCTGCCCGTCATCCACCGAGACGTTCAATGTGAAATCGCCGGTCTCGTTGTAGACATGAGTCGCGACGTGTGGCAACGTTCCTGTCGCGTTGCCCTTCGTCAGTGGGCTGCCGTCTCCCCAGTCATACCACACCGTCAAGGGATCGCCGTCAAGGTCCCATATGGTCACGGGCGCGACGGAGAAGGTCTGGTTGTAATACGCCGTGTATGTGGACTGCAACGTGAACGAAGGTGGCGTGTTCACCGGGACCGACTCGACTGAGAGGCTGTAAGTGGTGGACATGTTGTGTGTCCCGTCCGCGAAACTGTCGTTCAGGTACACCGTCACCGTATAGGTCCCGACCGATTGGTATGCGTGGGACAAGTTCACAGACTGCCAGCCAGTCGTCCCTCCAGCGGTGGTGGCCGTCGACACGTTTCCGTCGCCGTAGTTCACCATGACCGCCAGTGCGTTCGAGTTGGCGTCCGCGGCGCTAATATTGAGCGACACGGGCGAGCCAGGTCTGGCAGGTTCTGGGTATTGGATGATCGTCCCGAACATAGGCGGCACCTGGGATGCAGGTGTCGATATCGTGACCACGGCAGTCCCGCTCACATTGTGTCCCGCATAGCCTGTCCCGTCGTCGACATAGACATCCACGCTGAACGTTCCGGCTGCACTCCATGTGTGTGTTACTTGTGAGTACACGCTGCCAGGACCGGTATCTGTGGTAACAGTATAGGTGCCGTCCTTCCAGTCCCATGTGAACTTTATCGTGTCCGCATCCGAGTCGCTCGAAGTCGCTGAGCAGGGAACTGCCTGGTTCCTCAAGCCATAAATGGCTGGTATCCATGGGACTTCGGGAGGCGTGTTCTCGATTACCACGTAGTCCAGAGACACTGACACATTGTGGTTCGGGTTGGTATCGACATCGTAGCCGTCCCAGATGGAGACCTTCACGTTGTATGTCCCCGCATTGTCCCATGCGTGGGTTCGGGTATCAGTGTAAGGCACGTTGTTCGCTAGCGGCTGGGCATGATACACGGAGTGAGTACCGTCCCCCCAGTCCCATGTGAACAGTATGCCGTACCCCGAAGTGCCCGATTCGTTGTCGCGGGCAGTACAGCTCCAGCTGACCGGGGTTCCGTTGTAGATCGGCGGGGGTGTGCCATAGCTCAAGCTATCGATGACTGGCCCGAGGTTGGGTGTGGTCACAACATTGATCGTGGCGGTCGCCTGCCGTTGATGGAACGGCAGCCCGTCCCAGATAGTAACGTTTAGCTTGAGGCCCATTGCCGCGGTAGTGTAGGTGTGTGTCTGCGTGAACTTGGTCGGGATGTTCGTGTTCGTGCTGGAGGTGTTCTGCTTGTCGGTTCCCGGGCCCGCGTCACCGAAGGACCAGTTGACCGTGAGCGGATCGCCATCTGGGTCCGATACCGTCACCTCGAATGTCCACGGCACGTCCTTTATTACGTCCTGGTTTGACGGCGGAATGTCGAACTGAGGCGCCTTGTTCACAGCCGGCCGAAGATCGAACCACACCCAAGGCAGGGTCGAGTAGATGGTCCGGGCAACATGCTCTGTCCAGTTGCCCCAGCCAGTATAACTGGCATCGGTGAACCCGTACAGTCCGAGATCGTAGTTCGGTGGGTTCTCGGTATACGAGTCATAGATCCACTGCTGGAGCTTGTCTACTATTGGCTTGCGCGCAGCGGGGTCATAAGTGTGCTGTGCCAAGCTCATGTTCTGATCGAACGCAGAATACGGCTTGCCTGTCGGGGAACTCGTTTGGTTGGACTTGTCGTACCACCATGGCCCCATCGGCATCTGACAGTTGTCTCCGCCGTATTTCATTTCATCAGTGAGCCAAATGCTGAGTATGTCGCCCAACGGCTCCGGGCTCCAGCCCCAGTGCCAGACCCACACATCGTAGTCGGCCTTGTACCACGCTTTGTTGACCATCAGAGGTTCGTTCTCGACGCTTGGAGTCATCCTGATGCCCGCCTGGAGGGCCCATCCCGCCCATGCGTAGGCCACTAGACCCCAGCTCGAGTCCGTGTCAGGTGCCTGCAAGCGGATGCCGCTCAGCTCGTCCCCGACGTCCGCCCAGCCCTTCTGTGCGGCCATCGAGGATGCAGTTACCTCTAGAATGCCATCAGTGTCCGTGTCGAGATATCCGTTGGCTATCAGCAATGCCTTGGCCTGCACCGGATCGTATGACGTCTGATTCAGCGGTTTGTAGTACCATTGAGTGTACCCTGGCCAGATGACCGAATCAGCAGTGAGCGAGAGCCCATAGTAGATGTTGTCTTTGATGTAGGTCTTGTTCAGAGTCATCATGATTGCCTTGCGCACGGCCGGATCGAGAAGTATCTTGTTGCCGAATCCCCACTGGTTCGTCCGGAATTCTTCTGGGATGGCGTTTATGGCTATGTCCGTGATGCCTGGCTCCTGGACGGCGTGCTTGTACACTCTCACCGTCGTCTGGCCGGGGTCGCCGAGACTGTCCTTGTACAAGTTCACGTCGCCGGTCAGCATGATCACGTCCTGGTTGCCCTTGTTCATGTCGAGCACCATGGCGCTCACGTCCGTGTAGACCTTGTACAATATGCCGTCGATTTGGACCGCCCTCGAGCTCGGGTAGTCAGCGGCCCCGTGATAGTTCGGAGCCTTTGTGAACTCGTACCATGACCCTCTCAGCCACCCCTCGAAGTAGAAAGGCCCACTCCCCACATTGGCGCCTGGGGCCATGTTGCCGAGAGGCTTGATCCCGCTCCAGATGTACCACGGTAGTATCGGGAGGTTGGTGAGAGACTGCACGAGGGTCCCTTTCCAGTAGTCGGTGACGATGCTGACGGTAAACGGATTGATTGCCGTCACGCTCGTTATGTTCTCGACATAGTAGTCCCACGCGCCGCCTTCGTTGGCCTGTATGATCTCGATTGTGTGAACGACATCTACTGCTGTGAGCTGGTGGGTCTTGTCATCTGGAGCCGCCTTGCTCCTGAAATACGCGTTATGGGTGAGGTTCACCCAGGTCGTCATTGTCCCGCCCGCGTGCAGGGTCTGGTTCCACGAAAGGGCGAGGTCTCCAATGGGCCCCTGATAGTCCTCATCGTAGGTCCACAATGCGCTGTAAATGAGGTAGCAGGCGACATAGTCCTCGGTCATGTCAACCTTCAGAGGATTCCAGATCAGGATCTCGCTGGTCCAGCCGACCTTGACGACATTCTCCCCTTGGGCAGCAGCGTTCTCGGTCACTGGTTTTGCCGAGAGCAGCAGCGGCACGCAAGACGCGCTCAATATCACAACAACAAACAAGGCAAGCACTCGGGTTGCTTTGACAGATTGCATACTTATCCAATCCCCCGCTGTGTCCTGGGATGCAACGTCCCGGGACCAGTGGGTGCTATGAGCCTTTAAGCTATATAACCTATCTGGATTCGAGAAATAGCGCCGACCGGGAATCGTCAGAGCCGGTCGACTTTGTCCTTTCGAGAATTCGTTCTGATGCAGGGGTCCTCTCCTGGAATTGACCGAGAGGAAGCCTCACTTTCTTGCCCTGCCCTTGGCCCCATTGCGCGAGGAGATCTCTTCGAACTTCCAGAATATCGTGACCACGCTCTTCTCGAAAGCCTTCATGCCTTTGACCACAGCGAACTCGTTCGGCGCGTGCGCATTGCCACCGAATCCTAGACCAGTGCCGCCATGGGGTATCTTGAGAATCTCATCGAATATGTACATTGGAGCGGACCCGGCCATCATCGGCCACACTCTCGGTTCCTTTCCGTGGTATCTCAGCGCTTCGATCGAGGCCTGCGTGATGTCCGCCTCCAGCGGTACCTTGGACCAAGGATAGTCCTCGTAACTGGTCATTGTCACGTCCGAGAACCCGTGGCGGTCCAGGTGTCTTCTCACGGCCTTTCTTGTGCCTTCGCTCGTCATGTTGGGCACAGTCCTGATGTCGACCTTGGCCATCGCTCTATGGGGAAGCACGGTGCTGTATCCTTCTCCGGTGTATCCGGCGATGAGTCCCGCGACGTTGACCGAAGGCTCGAAGAGGTA
>Ga0315291_10009607_pt1 | contig 11864 bp, 16 predicted proteins | sample YL17G12_20_MG_FD_203070 | JGI IMG/M metagenome (GOLD analysis project Ga0315291, IMG submission 203070) | Sediment microbial communities from Yellowstone Lake, YNP, Wyoming, USA - YL17G12_20 | ecosystem: Environmental > Aquatic > Freshwater > Lake > Sediment | place: USA: Wyoming | collected...
TCGCCTCTCCACGCGTTGGAGAAGGATGAGTGTATCACGCTCAGGCACATCTCGGTGTGGTCTGCCTTCCCGGGCATTGTTTCGTCTAAGTCGCCTGCGATGTTCTGAATGAAGTCGAAATCAGGGATGTCCAGCATATCGTCTTCCCTGTACCTCTTCTTCCCGCTCTGCAGCGAATCATAGAGTGCCGTGTACATAATTAATCTATTGGATGGTTGTAGTTAAAAGATGTTACAAAATTACATGAAAAAATGCACGAAAAACACTGAAATATGCCCTAAATATGGAAAAATATTCCAAGGGTGTGCCACCGTAGGATAGCGGTTTTCGTATATGGAACAGAATTCCACTTCCAGGAGGCAATTAATATTAAAACCGATAACATACAGCTATGTATATCCGCCAGTGGAATTGTACAACACCATGGAAAATTTTATAAGTACAGAAGTGAAAAAGTATTTCAGTTCATTCCGCAGTTAACATAAAACCGGTAACATGCTATGGTAACGGAAAAGGTTCACAAGCTTAACGAGAAGGACGCCAAGATTATAGAGGCGCTGGAAGAAAACGCCAGGCTGGGCATCAAGCAGATAGCCAGAAAAACCAACATACCCGTGACCACGGTCTTCAACAGGATAAAGAGCCTTGAGGAAAAGGGCATAATTGAAGGCTACAGGGCCCTTATCAACAGGAAGAAGCTCGGAAAGGATATAGAGGCTTTCATTCTGCTGAATATAGCCTACAACTGCAGCCAGGACGAATTCTCCTCGGAGCTTTGCAAGCAGCCGGAAGTTGACGAATGCTATGTCATTTCAGGCGCGACCAACATCCTCATAAAGGTGTCTGCCAAGGACATAGACAGCCTGAACGAGTTCATAATAGAGCACCTGAAGAAGAGAGGCGTGGAGAACATAACCACGTACATAATAATCAACAAGCACTAAGACAACGGACCCGGACTATCACAAGGCTGATGGCTCAAATCTTGATAAGGTTGTTTATAGCTTCCCTGAACTTCTTCTCACTGGCGTTCGTCCTGGAAATCTCCCTGTCCAGCCTCTTCTTCGCCATCTGTATTCCGAGATTGCCTGTAGTCCCCTTGGATTTCCTCTTCTTGATTATGTCCTCGGGTGAGCTCTTCCTGTAGTTCTGGAAGTTATAATCCACATGCTTGTAGGCGTCCCTGAAGGGTATGCCCTGGGCGACAAGCTTGAAGGCCTCGTCCGCGGCAAATATCTGGGAGCTGAACGAGCTGGTCAGCCTTTCCTTGTTCACCTTCATGTCTCCGATGACAAGGGAAACAATCTCCACGCACTCATGTGTGGTTTTCAGGCTGTTGATTATAAGCCCCTTGGTTTCCTGCAGGTCCCTGTGGTAGCCGCTGGGAAGGTTCTTGAGTATGTCCATAATCTGGTTCGAGTAACCGGCAACGACGCTTGCCTTACCCCTTATGAGCTCGAGTATGTCAGGGTTTCTCTTCTTGGGCATTATGCTGCTTCCTGTCTTGAAGGCCTCGCCTATCTCGAAGAAGCCGAACTCCTCCATGCTGTAGATGATTATGTCGTTGCTGAGCTTTGCGAGGTCAATCATTATCTGGGAGAGCGCCGATGTGATGACAGACTCTATTTTTCCCCTGCTGTTCTGCACGTAAAGCACGTTGTTCTGAAGCGAGCTGAAGCCCAGCAGCTTTGTGGTAAGGTCCCTGTCAAGGTCAAGCGGCACGCCGAATCCTGCTGCCGAGCCCAGCGGGTTCTGGTCGTTCAGCTGGGATGCGGTCCTCAGGACCTTCAGGTCATCCATGAAGGATTCTGCGTAGGCCATTGCCCAGAGCCCCACCGAAGAGGGCATGGCCTTCTGCGAGTGGGTGTATCCCGGCATCGGCGTCCACCTGTTCATGTCAGCGAACTTTATCATCTTTTTGCAGAGTTCAAGCAGCTTTTTCTCTATCTTGAGCAGGTTATCCTTCGTGTAGAGCCTTATGTCTACAAGGACCTGGTCGTTCCTGCTCCTGCCTGTGTGCACCTTCTTGCCGACGTTTCCGATGCTATGCGTGAGGTAGTTCTCAATCTTTGTGTGAACGTCCTCGTCCTTGAGTTCTATGATAAATTTGCCGCTTTCTTCAAGGTCCAGGACATTGAGGAGCGACTTCTTAAGGTCATGCAGCTCCGAGTCTGTAAGAATGCCTATCTTGTTAAGCATGGTCGCGTGGGCTATCGAGCCGATGACGTCCCATTTTACCAGAAGCTGGTCCAGCTTTATGTCATCGCCGGCGGTGAATTCCTCGACCTTGTTGTGCAGAGTGCTCTCGCCTCCGTTCTCCCACAGCTTCATAAAAATCCTCTATAAACCCTCTTCTATTATGAAATGTTTCACAAAATCTATTGTTTTAGTATTTAAATGTTTTAAAAAGATTTGCTAGGCTCTGGCTTTGCTAATAAACCAGTTTAACTTAATCAGCAGGTTGCAGAAATTACTAGCAAAGCCATATGTTGGTTTATTTTAATAACATTATCAATCTTTTGTGATGGTGAGGGTAGTATACCAACCTATAGGAGTAATACACTCAGATTATAAACAAAAGGAAGGGATACCAATACAGGGGGCACTATCAAAAAATTCAAGAGGAAGAGTAGAAGTTTTTCCAAAGTATCAACCTGGTTTAAAAGACGTTGAAGGATTTTCTCATATTATTTTGGTTTATCATTTTCATTTAGCTAAAAGATATTCCTTACTGACCCGACCTTTCTTAGAGGATGAAGAGCATGGAATTTTTGCATGTCGAGCTCCAATAAGACCGAATCCAATAGGAATCTCAATAGTTAAATTGGAAAAAATAATTGGTAATATCTTGCACGTGAGTGATGTTGATATAGTTGATGGTACTCCATTATTAGATATTAAACCTTATGTTTCAAGGTTTGATGCTAGAACTGACACAAAAGATGGTTGGCTAACAGAAAAACTAAAAGATATCAAAGAACATAAGGCTGATGGTAGATATGGTCGGTAAACAGGTCGCAGTGTAGAAAAGTCAACATTTCCCCTTATTTATTACACAAAAATCAATAGAGTGAACGACTTTAAGAGCAAAGCCCCCGGCTATCCCACTATGTAAAATTATTTAAGCCGATTTGCTCATTACAAAGAATGGCGGAAAAGAAGAAGCTAATCCTGGCCTACAGCGGCGGCCTGGATACGTCCGTTATTCTGAGGTGGCTCAAGGAAAAAGGCTATGATGTCATAGCCTACGTGGCTGACGTGGGCCAGAAGGAGGACTTCGAGGCCATAAGGCAGAAGGCCCTGAAAACAGGCGCGAGCAAGGTGTACATAGAGGACCTTAAGCAGGAGCTTGTGACGGATTTCATTTTCCCTCTGATCAGGGCGAATGCTGTTTATGAGGGAAGGTACCTGCTTGGAACTTCTCTCGCAAGGCCCCTCATTGCGAAGAGGCAGATAGATATTGCAAAGAAGGAGGGCGCTAAAGCCGTCTCGCACGGCGCGACCGGAAAGGGTAACGACCAGGTGAGGTTCGAGCTTACATACTACACGCTCCTGCCCGGCGTTGAAATTGTAGCGCCCTGGAAGAACGACGAGTTTCTTAATCAGTTCCGTGGAAGGTCGGACATGATAGACTATGCAAATAAGCACGGCATAGCAGTCAAGGCGACCAGGGACCAGCCCTGGAGCTCAGACCCCAACCTTATGCACATAAGCTATGAGGCCGGCATGCTCGAGGATCCGAAGCAGGAGCCCAGGAAGGACATGTTCGAGATGACGGTTTCGCCGCAGGACGCGCCTGACAAGGAAACCACGATTGAAATAGAGTTCAAGCACGGAAACCCCGTAAGCGTGAAAAATCTGGGGGATGGTACCGTCAAGACCAAGCCGCTTGAGCTTTTCATGTACCTGAACGAGGTCGCAGGGAAAAACGGCGTCGGCAGGATTGACATGGTCGAGAACAGGTTCGTTGGCATCAAATCCCGCGGCGTTTACGAGACGCCCGCAGGCACAGTGCTGCACCTGGCCCACAGGGACCTTGAGGGCCTGACCATGGACAGGGAGGTCATGCACATCAGGGACGGGCTAATACCCAGGTTCGCCGAGCTTGTCTACTACGGCTTCTGGTACTCCCCGGAGATGGAGCTGCTCATGACGCTCGTGGACAAGTCCCAGGAATTCGTGAACGGAAAGGTGAAGATAAAGCTCTACAAGGGAAATGTCATCGTGGTCGGCAGGGAGTCGCCCCACTCATTGTATGATGAGGCCCAGTCGAGCATGGACATGGCCGGCGGCTATGACCAGAGGGACGCCAAGGGCTTCATTAAAATCAATGCCATAAGGCTCATAAACGCAGCCCTTCGCAAGAGGGACAAGGGGAAGTAATATCCCTCTATTTTTAAACTTTTACCTATTACTATGTAGTGAATAGTATGTCTTTCAGTAGAAAGATTCTTGTCGGCGATGTCGGAATAGAGATACTTGCAGAGCCTGATAGCTGGAGCCCGCCTGTGCTGAAAAACCATGACAGTTTTGAAGGCGATGCCGAGGCCGTGCTTGAAGCCAAGCTTGTAAGGGTTGAGAACGACGAATATCATCAGCCCACGTTTTCCGGGAACGTGCTCAGCGTCTGCTACGACCCGGTTAATGGCATGTATGAGATAAACTATAAGATGAGAAGGCATCTAGCATTTCTCGCTGGCATACTGTCTCCAGACTACAGGTTCGTGCATGGGGCAGGCATATCATCAGGCGGAATCGGAATCGTACTGATAGGGACCAGCGGCTCCGGAAAAACCAGCATATCGACAGCTTTTGGCAGGGACGATGTTCTGGACGACGACCTGCTGCTGGCATCCGGCAAGTCCTTAAGAAGGGTGTCGAATGTAGGATATTTATCCGGCTATGATACGGGCCTTATGGAAAAACTTACGAACCGCAAGGGAGAAGCCACCATAACAGCCGTCTATCTTCTGGACCCGGGTATGGATGCGCGCATCGAAGAGGCTGACCGGAGCGTGGACCCAAAAATCACCTATGACCCGAGGCTTGGCGAGAGCCTGTATGAACACCATGCATCCAGGGGGCCGCATGTCTTTTGTGCGCCGGTTTTCAGGCTTGGGACTGCAGGCCTGAGCGGCGAATATCGCTTAGGAAAATCTTCACGGCTTGCGGATATGATACGGTCTAATAGCGGATACTGATTTTTTTATTTAAGCGGCTTTGTCGCAGAAATATTATGGCAAAAACAGACCTTGAAATGCGCAGGAACCTCTTCCATCTCGGAATAGGGACCCTGGTGGCAGTGCTCCTCTACTTCAACGTGCTCAACGTGCTCATAATACTTCTGGTCACCATAGCAGGCCTGCTGCTTTCCCTGACCAGCAGGAAGAAGAGGGTGCCTGTCGTAGGCTTCATGCTTGAGCGCTTCGAAAGGCCCGACGTTGCAGGAAGCTTCCCTGGCAAGGGCGCCACCTACCTGTTCCTTGGCATACTGCTCTCAGTGGCGCTGTTCCCGCGCAGCATCGCGCTGGCATCGATAATGATACTCACGATGGCGGACTCGGTCCCGTGCCTGGTCGGCAGCAGGGGCAGGATAAGGGACCCGCTGAACGACGAAAGGTTCCTCGAGGGCACGGTCGCCGGCTTTCTGCTGGCCTTCATAGCGGCCTCGTTTTTCGTATCTCCCATAGAGGCTTTCATTGCAACTGCCTTCTCGGTGGTGATAGAGTCATTTGAAAAGATAAACGGCAGGCGCATAGAAGACAACGTGGCCATACCGCTGGTCGCGGGGCTGTCGATGATTTTACTAAGGATGTTTATTTGAAAGTGTTGATAACTACTGTTAGGAATAAAAAATCTCCCCTCATTAACAGCGATAAATTGTTCGGCTATTGCAACGCTAACGGTTTAGGCAGGAAGAGGAAGTGAAATACGTTTACACGCTCCCAACATGAATTATTAGTCCATATTTCAGCCAAAGGTTAAAACTTTGTCGGATTCTTCAACTAAATGAAGCATCTCTTCCATTGTAGAAAGAGGACAAATCTTACTCTCGGATTTTCCCCTTATTTGCAGGCAGGTTCCGCAGGCAAGAATAACCCCCTTGTTCTTTATGAATTTCTTGATAGAGTCCTGGAGGAGTGGAAATTTTGCATCTCCAACTTCAACGCCTTTCCCAGCAGGAAAATCTTTACTGAATGATTATTCTTAAGCGCCTCATTTCCGAATCTGAAGCAGTTCCAGCAGGTTTCTGCATCGCACGTATTCAGGATTATGCCAATTTTAATGGTATCTACCTCGCATTATTTACCATCTCTATAATATCCTTCTCGACCTGTTCGGCTTCCTTTTTGTCGACTTCGGGGAAGAATCGGGAAATCATCGTTGGTTTCATGCCGACAATCATAACCTTTTCGTTCAGTTCCATAACATTGATTTTACAAGGCATACAGAGGGATGTCAACGGATTTTTATTCAAGAACTGATTCGCATATTTTCCGGAACAAATCTCAATAATTTTCAAGGGTTTCTGTTTGAATCCCTTTGCAGCCAATCTTTCCTTAACATCATAGACCTGATACACAGCCCAGCCTTTTTGCTCTGCCGCTTTTAGGACTGAGACGACCGCCTCGTCAAAACTTTTTCCAGTCTCAACCATGTATGCGAAATCCCCGGCTTTCATTGCCGCACCTCATTTAAGCTCCTTTTTCATGTCTTCATATTGCTTCTTTGTTATTTCACCCGACGCGTACCTCTTTTTCAGTATGCTCATCGGGTCTTCCTCTTTCCTGACTGGATGGGACGTATTGACCAGCGTGACAACAAGCCAAATGAGCGCGCCCCAGAACAGCAGCATGAAGACCATTCCGAATCCCATCCCGAAGCCCATCATGCCGTAGCCTCCCATCCCAAAACTGCCGAATAGGATAAGCAACGCTATAACCGCAAAAACCAGAATCCATAAGTTCCTGTTGTTTTCTTCCATAGATATCACTCCTTAGTGTCCTTTTTCATATCATCAAACTCCCTTTTCGTTATTTCTCCCTCAGCGAACCTCCTCCTAAGGATGTTGAGCGGCACGTTGGCCCCCGTCCCATTCCCGATTGCTGATTTGTGAGCAATCCACACGAGCAAGAAAATGACTGCGGCAAAAGGCAATACCCAGACGATATTCCAGTAGCCGCCGGCATAGGCGCTACCAAGAGGGTAACCGCCCATCATACCTCCACCCATCATGCCGCCGGAGCCCATCATTCCATAGCCGACATAAACATTCTCATTGCAATAGAGCCTCCTTGCCATGCCAATATGAACCTGTTTCAAAGATTCGGAGCCTTCGCCGCCCATCATGTTGTCCATGAGTTCATGTGCTTCTCCCGGATGCATCTGCTCCATGTAATAATCACCGATAGCCTCAAGTTGTTCATTGCTCAGCTTGTCGCAGCTTATCCCGCTTTCCACAAGTTTCTTGCCTTCAACAATTCCGTTGTCATGGGTTTCCTGGGCCATAACAGCAGTTATACCCAGAAAAAATATCACCAAAACCAATACTGCCTTTTTCATACTCTCACCTTATAACATCCTGCTTCTCGTTCTCTCGCTTATGACCTCCCTTATTATGTCAAATGCCTCGACGATTTTCGGGTTTGTCAGTTTGTAACAGATATTCTTGCCTTTTCTCGTTGATTCGACAACGCCTTTTGACTTCATGATGGATAGGTGCTGGGAAATATTGGCTTGGGTCAGTTTCGTTTTTTCAATCAGCTCAGTCACCGACATTTCCCTGTCCCTTAGGAGATTCAATATTTCCAGTCTTGTGGGATTTGAAAATACCTTGCATATTTCGGCGTGTATTTCGTATAACCCCTTCATAGTATCATATTATAATATGCTAATATATAAATACTTTTTGGAGGAGAGATAACCATTGAACGCATAAATAATGGATAGAATATCGCTATCATTCGCTGCCGCACAGATTTATAAAACTTCAAGGTAATTCTAGCGTAGGAATAGGTCTTCAATTTATTTCAATCGAATGTAATAAATAAAAAATCTCCTTACAACTAATTATCATGCCGGTCAGGGTTGTGGTCAGGCAGTTTGATTATGAAATGCTCAGTGAAGTTGCAAAAAGATACGGCGGACAAGAGGATGTGTGCAACATTGGAGAGGACCCTGATACCTTTGAGGTCATCTACAGGGTCGGAAGCCCCTTACAGGGTGAGAAGTTCTCGAAGGCCGCCGGAAGGCTTTCTGGTGTGAGCTCGGTTGCAAACGTTGAAAAATAATAACTTTATAAGCATTTTAACTGTTTATCTGAACATGCCGCCCGGCTCCTGCTGGTAATCCCTCCCGAGCGTTATCTTCAGCATCTGGTTTTCGACTTTGAGAAGAAGGCCGTCGGGCGTGATGTAGTTCAGGTTTCCGGTCCTGTCCTGGAACACATAGACCTCGTAGTTTCTGCTGTTGACCGTGATGTTCTGCACCGATACCACGCTCAGCGGGATGGTCATGCCGGCCCCCATGTTCGGGCTGTAGATGTGAGCTATGTACGTGCTTTTGGGCTCGAGCACGGCTGCCCTGAAAAGAAGCGCCCAGTTGGAAATCATGTTGTTGGCTATTATGAAGGAGTCCGGATCTGTGCTGATAATTCTGGTATCTGTTGAGTTATTTTCTGTTTCCCGCTGCGTCACCGTGCCGTCACTGAATTCGCATATGATGTTTTTCACATCGCCGTTCTTGTGTATGGTCATGTTGTAGAAGACAGGCCTGGCATCAAGCGTAACGTGAAGCTCCCCCTCTATGAACATCTCGTATGCCGGCGCTGAAAGGTTCGTGGACTCGCGTATGACGTAGATGTTGTCACCTGCCTTGCCTGCATACTCGAACTCGCTGTACCCAAGCCTGCTATCATTCAGCCAGAAGTCATACCTGCCCTGGAAATCGTCGAAATTCACGGTCCTGCGCTCGATTGGTGATGCCAGATTCGGCCGTGCAAAAGCCACGGAAAATGATATTATCAGAATAGTGACCAAAGCTATGACAAGTATGCTCTTTCTCCTGCTGGTTTTGTGCTTGTGATATTTTCCATATTTTCCCTTCAGCAGCAGAAGTCCGGCAAAGCTTGCCAGTCCGATGGCCGCTATTATGGCCTCTATTGAGTAGATTCCTGCAACGCTCTTTGTGCTGAAGTTCAGCGTCAGCATCGGCAGCATGCCGTCAATGGCCGTCTTTATCAGGAAGGCTGACATGAAGTAAGCCGCCCTGCCTGTCCTTACTGACTGGATGACAAGAACCGAGCAGAAGACGTGCACCATAATCGTGGACACCCTTTCAATTACCGGAGCAATAGCAGCTATGCTGGGCATGGAGAGCGCCTCGAGTACCGCTACCCTCTGCGCGGCGGGCATCAGGTCTATTATCTGCGGGAACGCGAGAATCACGGATATGTTCAGGAATGAGGACAGCCCGAGCAGAAAGGCCTCTGCGCAGCCGAATCCCAGGCCGAATGCGACAGCCTGCTGGAAGTCATACCGCTTCATCCTGGTCCTCGCAGCGGCCATGTAGGTGAATCCGGATTCGAAGAAGCCTGTCCTCAGGCCCACATATGCACCGGTTATTATCGCGATTCCTAGGGCAGTGTATATTCCGGAGAGCCACCCGACGAAAAGCGGCGTGACAGAAAAATCCATTACAAGCTTTATGGAAACGGCCAGCGCCCACATGGCTGAGCCGAGAAAGAAGTCCCTCCATGGAACGAGCGTCCTGTACCTCCACCACATGAGTGGCAGTAAACCTGCCAGCATCATGCCAGCGCCCGAAAGGAGAAAAACTGGGTTAATCATATCATCCGCTGATAAGCCTTGTGACCATTATCCTGACAACCTTTTCCTCGAAGGCCTTCTTCTTTTCCGGGCTTCCGCCGAACATTGTGGCTTTGACGGCCTTCCAGACCTCGGGACAGTCCGCCCTTTGCATGCCCAGAACTTCCCTGACAACAGAGTCCAGAATCTTCTTGTTTTCGTAGGTGTTCTCAGCCCCGGCTCTTCGCATTATTTCGCTGATATGTTTAACGTAGCATGTCATTGATTATTTTTTGTAATGCAGATATTTATGCTGCGAAATTTTTCAGGAGCCGCTGTAAAAACGGCCGCTAGATTATCCCTTTCCAGAGCGACACCGACAGGAGAATCATCATCATGCCAAGGGCCAGCGTCATCAGGTCTACCATTATCCTTAAGGTTCCCATGTCGCTCCACGGGAAGTCGATAATCGTGAACGATATGAGCCACAGTCCGACAAGGAAGCACATTACTGTGAAAAGGAAAACCCTTCTGTAGTGCCTGGGCCGCCCGTGAATGTGTTCAGGGTTCTCGTTGTGATTCATATGAGATTATTTTTTTGCGCCTTAAAGAAGATGCCTTGCGAGTGTTATCAGCCTCGGCCTTTTCATGAGTATCTTCGCCAGGGTTCCCATCCTGTTACCCCTTGTGAGCTCCACCAGGTCGTCGCCGCTGAGTGACCTTGAAAGCATGTTGAGGTCGTCGTCGGACAGCTTCTCGACAACTTCCCTGAGCTTCTCTACCTTCTTCAGCTTAGCTCCTCTTTCCTTCCACCATATCCTGTTGTACTCGGAAAGAGCCTTCGCCGACACGTCACCTTTCTTCAGGCATGATGAAATAACAGAGGCAGCCATCTCCCCGGCTATGGTCCCCTCCTTCATGCCTCCCCCGTGGATTGGATTCACCTGATGGGCTGCGTCTCCCACAACGAGGAAGCCATCAAGGACCATTTTCTCCAGGAATCCGCCGACGGGTATCCCTCCGCTGTTGACCTCTATTATGCTGGACTTTCCGAATATTTCGGGATGGCTGGAGATGAACAGGTCAAGATAGTGCTTGGCCGACTTCTCGGCGCCGCTTACGCCTATGCCCACGTTGGCGATATCATGCCCCTTGGGGAATATCCAGACATATCCCCTGGGGGCTATTTCGTTTCCGAAGAATAGCAGAATCTTCCTGTCGTCATCCAGCTTAAGGTTAGACATCTCGTACTGGAAGCCCGAGTCAACATTTACAAGCTTGTTTGTGGTATCGAGGCCGGCCTTCCTGGACACGGCCGATTCTATGCCGTCAGCGGCCACCACGATCTTTGCCCTTATTCTTTTCTCATCACCGCCGCATATCCTGGCCTTCACGCCGGTTATGCAGCCGTTCTCTTTTATCACGCCCGTGACCTCTGATTTTGCGATTATGGTGGCACCGGCCCTCGAGGCCTCGTAGGCGATGAACTTGTCGAAAACCTTCCTTTCTACAATGTATCCTTCCTCATGGCCGAAGTCTATCAGAACAGAGTTCATGTCAGGTGTGTATACCCTCGCGCCGTCTATGACCTGCGCGATGAACCTCGGCGGAACCTTGAAGTTAACCGGTATTTCCTCTATCATCTTCATGGTGGCTATCGAAAGCCCCTCTCCGCATCTCTTGGGGGCCCCGATCTCCTGCCTCTTCTCGAGCAGGAGCACGCTGTGGCCGAGCTTGGCCAGGTTTTTCGCGACCGCGCATCCCGCAGGTCCGCCCCCCGCTATCACCACATCATAGCTGTCCTTTATCACTTGCTCACCCTTATCGCCGCCACAGGGCAGACCCTGCCGCAGATGCCGCAGAGCGTGCATTTCCTGGCATCATTAAAAATTCCGCTGTTCTCCCTCAGGTCCAGCGCAAGCACCGGGCATACCGATACGCAGGCGCCGCATCTCAGGCATACTTCCCTGTTTATTTTCCAGGCCATTTTACCACGAAATTGCAGAATATGGTTCTAATATTTCTTTTTTGGTATTTATAGCTTAGACTTAAGGCTTC
>Ga0315291_10009608_pt1 | contig 11863 bp, 9 predicted proteins | sample YL17G12_20_MG_FD_203070 | JGI IMG/M metagenome (GOLD analysis project Ga0315291, IMG submission 203070) | Sediment microbial communities from Yellowstone Lake, YNP, Wyoming, USA - YL17G12_20 | ecosystem: Environmental > Aquatic > Freshwater > Lake > Sediment | place: USA: Wyoming | collected...
AGGTCTGCTTTCAGCACGTCAGTGGCCCCGGCCAGGCTCCTGCGATCGCCTGTCCACCTGTGTCGCCCATCCTCGTCCAGCAACCCTGCGCCAGCCCCGTACCCGCCCGCGCTATCCCAGGACGTGTACGAACTATGCCAGGCAGAATTCAAAGCCTCGATGTTCTCAGCATACCGCTTCTTCAGGAAGTCCCTGAGCGCAAGCTTTGTGTAAACGGTCGCGTCGGAATAGGTGACGCTCTTACTCAGGATCTTGCCGCTCGTCAAGCTGGGAGGAGTCGCCAGCGCCGCCCAGCCGAGGTGAATGTGCGTCTCGGCGGGGCCGGAACCCGTCAGCTCATCGGACTCGTCCGTGATGTAGCCGATAACCCACGGCGAGCCCCACTCCGCCTTGAGTCCCCCCGTCGTTTCCCTTGTGTTCTCCGCCATGTACCTGAAGGCATACTGCTGGAATCCAGGGTCAAAGACGTCGGGGAACATTCCCGCCTTCAGCTCACCCAAGATATTCTTGACCGGGCTCCCCAGGTATCCGCCGGCGTTGATCATGCTGTGATACGCAAATCCGGGACGGTCATTGAAGTGCGGCATTAAGGGTTCGATCGGCTTTCGGCCAAAGCTGCCGTAACTCCTTACCTGGCCACTCTCGTACATCCCTAGCCCGTTGAAGCCCCACGAAAGCAGCCGTAGTTTGACTTGCGATGCCCACACCTCTTTCTTCCCGTACCTGGAAAGCACATATTCGTCGTACGTCCTGCCGTCCGGATCTCTACCTGGCGTCGAAGAAACCAAGGCCACCCCGAGATACCAGAAGGGGTGGTCGTCGGGCGTGACCAACATCCACCGATTTCCCAACTTTTCCAGGCGAAAGTACCCCGCTCCCCGACTGGGTAGGACAATGCTGTTAAGACCACCATACTTGTCCAAGGCAACGGCACTATCGCTAAGCGAAACATCGCCCGAGGTGGGCAGGCCGTCCCCGCCCTGACAGAGCGACCCATAGAGGAGACCCAAAGGCAAGAGGAGAATCGCTTGCCTTCGAACGGAATGGCCGATTTTCCCACCGACCTTCACGCGCACCATAGACCCAACTTCTCCGCACGGCACTCGACGGTTCACGCAGCCAACGTGCTTCGCCCCAAAAGCGACGCCACGCGGTTCCATATGAGTTCTCGTTCATCGCGCTTGAGCGAGAACCTGTAGAAGAAAAGCAGGTAGGCTGCCCCGATTGAGAGGCTGCCTCCCAAGACAACCAGAACCGGCGACAGGTGTACTTGAGCAACCAACATTGCTAGCCCTGCACACGGGACGAGTGGCAGCAGGGCTGCCCCAGCCCCGGCCCAGTACTCCTTGAAGCTCTGGCCAAGAACTCGACAGGCATACCACGGGGCAAACCAGAAGCTAATGCCTAACCGACTGATCAAGGTCCCCAGCGCCACCCCGAGTACGCCAATGAACCGCAGGAGCACTACTGAGAGGGCGACGTTGACGAGGCCCTCTACCATTAGTAGCCAAGACAATCGGCTATGCCTGGCCATTCCCATCAATACCACGAGGCTGGACTGTACGACGGTATTGACGGGGATCAGGACACAGAAAGTGAGCAGCACCGGCAGGCCCGCGAAGTTCTCAGGCCCAACCCAGAGCTCGATCACCTTCTTCCCGAAGGCGGCAGTAATGGTGAAAATCGCTAGTGCCATCAGGAGAGAGTACTTGGTCAATTGTGTGTGGACCATCCGCAGTCGGGCAACATTGTTCAAGGCATCCAACTCCGAGATATGCGGGAACAGCACTCTCCCCAGACTGAAGATCAACCCTTGCGGCAAACGGCAGAGCTTAGAGGCAACGCTGAAAGCTGTAACTGCGGAGACGCCAGCCAGCGAACTTATTACCAGGTTGTCAGTGCTGAATATGAGCAGCGTGGACACATTGATCGCGAGGTAGTGAAAGGCAGGAGTAAGAAGGTCCTTCAGCAGCTTTCCGTCAACCCATCTCAGACGCACACTCACCGCCGGGCATCGCTGCCGCACAAAATGAATCAAAAGCAGCGTGACCACGGCACGGGCCCCGAGCGTGCCCAGGGTGACGCCGACCAGTCCGTAGCCCAGCCTGACCACGACATAAGCCGCCAGCAGATTCAAGATGTGAAAAAGCGTGTCGAGCCAGTAGTTGATATGCACCTTTTGAATCCCGTACAGTAGGCCGCCCAGAACACCACAGGGAAGAACGATGGCGAAATTTGTCACCGTAAGGAAGACAACCACCTCGGCGACCCGGACCAGCCCGGGGGACGTCTTGAAAAGGTGGTGCACGTAGGGCAAACACAAGCCCCCCAATAGAATCAGGATTAACGCCAGAGCGAGAAAGGCGAAGAAAAACGAAGAAACTAGTCTTCGTAAACCGTCGATGTCTCTCCGGGCCCAACGTTCAGCCACATATTTTGGAACGGCAAATCCTGTCCCCAGGTTGAGAACAAACAAGTACGCCATGATGGAGCCGGCTGCAGCATAAAGGCCATAGGCTTCGGTGCCGAGGTACGAGATAAGTAGAGGCGTGAGGAAAATACTGCACAGAATTCCGGTGATGATGGCGAAGTTGTGAGATGAAACACCCTGGACCAGAATTTGAAATTGTGTTCTGAAGCGTTCAGTTCCCATACTCGGTGCTACGGCCGCCCCTTCCAGTCTCTCGCCAGTGCTTGTGTCTCCTCCCCCCAGTGAGTTACCCGCGTGATCAGACCGCTTCCGGGGTGTGCCCGGCCACAGTCGACCGCAGCAATGATCCGCGCTACTTCAGAAACATCTCATACCAAAGCTGGAAGCACACCAGCGCCCACAGGGCACGGGTTTCCTTTTCTCCTTGTCGTCCACGATCGAAATAGATTCGGAGTTGTTCCTGGACTGCTCCTGCCTCCAGCAAGTTGTGGCACTGAACGTTCTGTGGGGAGAGAACATCGTACACGAACGACCTTAGCGGACCACTGAACCACTCGCGGTAGGGCACCACAAACCCGTGCTTCCCACGCTGCCAGATCGTCTCCGGCAGCAGAGAACGACCCAAACGGCGCAGGATGTACTTGAATACTTTCCCTCGTACCTTCAGCGTGTCCGGCATGCGGAAGGCACCTGCAACCAGTTTGTGGTCGAGATAGGGCGCCCGCGCCTCGAGCGAGTTGGCCATACTCATCTTGTCCACTTTCATCAGCAATTCGTCCGGCAACCACGTCTTGGTATCGACATAGAGGGCCTGATTGAGGGCCGAACAATCACCCTGATTCGCGAAGTAGCGTAGCCTTGGGTCCCGGCCGTTTTCCTCCTGCGCCTCGAGCAAGCGCTTGAATCCCTTCGAATACAGCCGGTCGCGCTGGTGGCGCTCCGTAAGGAGACCATACTGCAGATAGCTCTCTGAAAGGGGCGTGAAGAGACCCAGCAGCACTTTCCGAAGGCGCTCCAGCCAAACGCCTCCTCGTTCTCCATTCGGGAAGAGCAAGAGGGATTGCCGACCCAGGCGCTTCAGGAATCCCGGCAGCCGAGATTGAAGAGCATTCAACTGCTGGACGTAGAGGTAACGTCCGTAACCGGCGAAAAGTTCGTCGGCCCCTTCCCCCGTCAAGACCACCTTGACGTGCCGACTGGCTTCTTGGGAGACCAAGTAGGTTGGGACTGCGGCCGGATCCGCAATAGGCTCGTCGAAGTGCCACACAACTTTGGTCAACAGGTCGGGCGGGGATCCCTTCGCCACCAACTCATAGTGGTCCGTATCGAAGTGCTGAGCAACGGTTTTCGCATGACGCCGTTCGTCGTAGTCGCCCAACTCATCGAAAGCCACCGAGAACGTCTTGAGAGGTCCGGTGACGTACCGACGCATCAAGGCAACGACAATGCTCGAATCTAATCCTCCGCTCAGGAAGGCCCCGAGGGGCACGTCACTGATGAGTCGCAACCGGACGGCTTCCTGCAGTTTCTCACTCAACCACTCAAGCCACTCGGGCTCTTGCTGAGTCCTGGGTGCATCGGTGCCTTGGGCCATCAGATCCCAGTACTGGCGTACAGTCAGCCGACCTTGCGAAAAAGTCATCAGGTGGCCGGGAAGTAGTTTCATGATGTTACGGAACATCGTCCTCGGCGCTGGGACATAGCCCAAAGTGAAGTACTGATCCAAGCTGACGGGATCAATCTCCCGCGAAATATGTGGCGAGCACAACAAAGCCTTGATCTCGGAGGCAAGAAACAGGGTGTCACCCAGTTGCGTGTAATACAGCGGTTTCTTGCCCAAGCGATCGCGCGCCACGACCAGCTCTTGCCGAGCCTCATCCCACAATGCAAACGCGAACATGCCGCGGAGCCGTGCGCAGAGGTCCTGGCCGAATTCTTCGTAGCTGTGAACGAGCAACTCTGTGTCGCTGCGCGTGTAGAAGCGGTGCCCTCGCTGTTCCAGATCTTTCCTCAAGCTCGGCAAGTTGTAGATCTCGCCGTTGAAAACCGTCCAGAGCGTGCGGTCTTCGTTGTGGATCGGCTGATCCCCGCCCACCAGATCGATGATGCTGAGGCGGCGCATCCCCAAGGCGACCCCAGGGCGAAAATAGAAACCGTCGCTGTCGGGGCCGCGATGCACAATGGTGGCGCACATCTCCTCCACTTGTTTGCGGTCAGCTTGTGGTCCCACCATCCCAACGATGCCGCACATGACGAGGTTTTTCCTCTCTTACGCCGTTAGATGTCTGCAGAGTCTAAGGTAAAGCTGCTCGGTTTCGGCTACCACTCGGCTGAACGAGTAATGCTGCACCACATATTCGCGCGCGCGTTCGCCCAAGCGATGGCGCAGGTCCGGGTCGCCCAGGAGACGACACATGGCCTTCGCGAGCTCAGCGCTGTTAGCCGCTGGAACCAACCAGCCTGTCTCCCCGTGAAGGACCACTTCCGGTGTTCCATCTACCGAGGTCGCCAGGATGGGCTTGCCCAGAGCCCCTGCTTCGATGGCCGTCAGAGGTAGACCTTCCCAAAGCGAGGGCAAGACCACCAAATCAGAAATTCGCAGGATGTCATAAACATCTCGCCGATAACCCGTCAACACTACATGGTCCCCCAGCCCGCGCCGCCCGGTCTCGGCAGCGATCTGAGCACGCAACGATCCCTCGCCAACCAGCAGCACGCGGAGACTGTGGAAATGAGCGAGCACTTCGGGCAATGCTTCCAGCAGGTACGCGTGTCCCTTTTGGACTTCCAACCGGCCAGGCACACTGATGACCAGCTCCTGAGGTTGCAGGTGGAATTCGCCTCGCAAGTCGTTCAGATCACAGCCCGAATCCGACACGACACGGGAAAGCTCACGGCCGTTCCGAATGACTACGACTTTCTCCGGCGGGAAACGCTTCTCCTCAGTGAGGTAGCGACGCAGGGATTCCGATATAGCAATATTGGCATCCACGAGATGGTTGACCCATCGGTCGATTCGATAACTTTTCCAGATCCCCCGCCGCCAGCCCTCGTGAATCCGGCAGCTTTCAATCACTAGGGGCACGCCGCACAACTTGGCCATGGGCGCCACGCACAAGGTGGCCACGAACAAGTGTGTGTGCACGACATCTGGTGAAGCGGACCGGAGCACGCGGGCCATTCGCACCATGGCTCCTAGCTGGTAGGGTCGGCTCAACGGCGGCAAAGAATAGACATTGAGGTCAAGCTCCTCCAGCTCACGCCCGTAGGCGCTTATCAGCGCTGCTGGACAAGCCAGCGCGGGAGCAAACTCATCCCGGTCAAGGTGACGAAGGAGAGAAAGGACCCCCTCTTCGATCCCCCCGCGTACCTCGGTAGTCAGGACATGCAAAACGCGAATCTTGCGCCGCAGCAGCGACCCCTCAGCTTTGGGCGCTGGCTGTAGAGCATCAAGGGTCCGGTTTCTACGCTGATCTTGTGCTATACGCATTGTTGCTTGTTCCGTTCCCTTGGAGATCCAATCAGTCGCAGACTCCATCAGCTCCAACGCACCAACGGCTGTCCAGACCGGCTCAGCGGTTCTACGGCGGCAACCAGCGTTCCCGACATGCACGAAGCCTGTGGAGGAGTGCCGAGCACTTCCACCAGCCCCATTCTCTCCCCGGATGAACGCATCGGGGCATCCCATTTCGCTATGAGAGTGACCTCACAAGGCTACGGCACCGGTTACCCCTTCAGGCCGTAGGAGATTCAGATTTGTGGCTGCGACCTGTGCCGCGCAAGCCGGGCCCTCCAACTGGGACGTCCCTTTTCCAGGACGGCCAAATACTCCACGGTAGCTTTCTTTATCGGCGTGCGGTCCGGTCGGAGCTGCTTGAGTCCCACGAAGCCATCCCACAAGCCCCGCACAAAGGCGCGGTAGCATCCGGAACGCAATGTCAAGTAGAACATCGTCGCCATCTTCACAAAAAGGTATCTGATCCCATCAAGGACGTCATAGTCCTTGTACGAGATCCATATGAAGTTGCGGGTGTAGAAGTAGTACGGCCTTTCGGCCGTCCGCGTCTCGACGGACATGTCGTGATTGACGCGGATTCTTGGGGAATAGAGGAGCCGAAACCCGCAGTCAATAATGCGCAGAGCGAGATCGCCTCCTTCGCAACCGATAAAGAACCGTTCGTAGAAAAGACCAGCAACTTCAAAGACCCTCCGTCGGTAAGCGCAAGCGCCTTCACCGAAGTAATTGGTCTCAAACTCTGATTGGCTGAATTCTTCTCGGCTCTTTGGGTGACACCATTCCCGCTGACGCACTTCGCCCGTTCCCGCATCGCAAATCTGGAAAGCCAGAACATGAATGTCGGGCCGCTCTTCGAAGGTACTCACTATCCTGGACACCTCGAAAGGGGAGACAAAACTAACATCGTTGTCGAGCGTGACAAGAATTTGACCGTGGGCCTCCCGAATTCCCACGTTGCGGCCGGCGCAGCTTCCCAGATTATGAGGAAGCTCCACCAATCTGATCCCTGAATCCAGCGTTTCAACCAGCCCCTTAATATCCTCTTCCGAATGGTTATCAACAACGATGACCTCCAGATGGGGGTATTCTTGTGCCAACACCGACTTGAGACAGCGCTTGAGCGCATCTTGGCGCTTGTAGTTAAGGACAATCACGCTTACTAGCGGTGCGCCTGCGTCGTACCTATCCTGCTTCATGGGTCTCATCTCGACCACTGGGGCGCGCTGAACTCTCTGGGGAAGGACGGGTGTGCTCGCAACTTGCTGAAGCCAGCTCGCACCCACATTGCAGAAGACGCCCTGCGCGCCCCGGTCTCAGTCATTAATGGTGTGCCGCTCCAATTCCCGGCCAGTGTCCGCCTCAGCCGGGGGCAGTCTGTAGGGTCAGCGCTGCTCGCAATATCGCCCCTTGGGAAGTAGCCACAATCGCATCGGGTACTGGCCGTCCCCGAACAACCGCGCTCGAGAGAGGCAGCGTCGGATTGTCTCGCTCATTCATCCACCTTCTTCAGCCACTGCATGACACATGCATTGATACACATCGGCAATCGTGTGTACCGCTACAGGCGGTTCTCGGTTGCTGAGAAACACTGCGTCCGAATAGGAGTCGTCAGGGTGGTAGCCATGCATGCCAGCCGGCATCCAGCGCGGCCCGTTGAAGTCACTGCGGGAGAGCAACCAACCGGCATCGAGCAACAGGATGGCCTCCCCATAGCGGCCATCAGGGAAGAAGACCCCGAGCTGCTTCAACTCTTCGTCTGGTAGGATGCGCCCGCACGGCACTGCTTTCAGCAACTCGACAATCTCGCGCCGGGCACGGTCGGAAAAGAACCAGAAGCGTGCCATCGTTGAGTCATACACAGCCAAGTAGTCATCCGGCATTGAGAAACCCAGGGCTTCGACGTCCTTCATCAGGTCATAGTGATGGTACACCGGGGTCATCCCATGATCAGAAAACACCGTGAAGCTTGCCTCAGGATCAAGCCCCCGGGTCACTTCGAACACCTCACGCAGGCCAGCACTGTACCAGGCCAATCGCTGCTCTAATCCGCTGGCATCCTGACAGTAGTCGTGCAGGAAGGAATCCAGCTCACGGAGATACAGGAAAAAGAAGTTGGCTTGGGCTGCGTTGAGGTCCTGCCTTGCCTGCTCGATAACCTGCCTGTCGGCCCAAGCGTGGTGAGAGTACACGCGATAGGGAATCCCCATTTGCGCGAGTTGGTCGAAAATGGAATCCGCCCCTGAGATCCCCCGCCGGTCGTAAATATTGCGCTTCTCAACCCAGTTGAACCAAGGCAGCAACCGCGGACTTACGCAGCACTCGAACATCGGGCCCAGTCCGAGTACCCGGCGCCCCAGCTCTTTCAGGAGCTTTCGCGTCACTCGGTGGTCGAGCACGAACTCAGGAAGGAAGCGGAAGTGCCGCAACCAGCGGAACGGCGATCCCTCCGGGTCATAGTAAAGAAGGTTCCAGTGGCCGCTCTGGGCCGGGGACAGACCGGTGAGGATAGTCGGGATGGCGCCGGAGCTGTAGCCCAGCACCGTGCGCAATGGCTTGCGATACGGCAACACGTCCGAAAGAAACTCCCGGCCTTCCAGGAAATTCCATCCCAGCGCGTCGATCAAAACGAAGAGAGAGATTCGGCGTGTGTGACTCATTTCGGCTCCTCCAGCACACGCACACCGACTCGCGCTGGTTGCCAGCGCAAGAGAATCCACCTGGGGAAATACAAGGGCTTCCGTGCGATGCGTGCCAAGTAACCCACAGGGTTGCGGGCCAGCAGCCGCTGGTAATCCCGCGCCGTCATGCGGGGAGAAACTACGATCCGGTTCACCGTCGGCGCCCCCGGCTGTGCCGGCCAACATCGGCAGTTGCAGATAGCCCTGTAACCTGTCTCCTGGGCCACCTTGAGAACACGGTTGTTGACGAGCCCGTAAGGAGCTGACAGAAAATCAACCGAGCATCCAAGACGGTCCACTAGAAGCTGTCTCGACACTCTCAGCTGTCGTTCCAAACCAGGCAACGACAGCCGCGTCAGATCCACGTGGTCATGGCTATGCGACTGGAATGACATGCCTGCGCTCTGCATCTCCATCATTTCCCGCCAGCTCAGGAACTTGTCCTGGCCAACGGTGGCCGTGTTAACGAAGAAATCCGCACGAACGCCCATGTCCTTAAGAAGAGGAAATACGAGCAAGTAGTCAGAAGCCCAGCCATCATCGAACGTCAAAACGACTCGGGACGATTCGTTGTCGAGGGTTGACGTAGCGTCCCACAACTCCCGCAACAGCGTGACTAGATAACCACCCAAACGGATGCGGTCGAGTTGTTCCCTGAATTGCGCCTCTGTGATCCAATACTCTTTCTCAGGCGCGGGGCCCGCGACTGCCGCCGACGTGCTCAACCCATGGTATGCGAAGACGGGGACACCATCCAGACGCAAGCGCGGGCGGCGAGAATTCTCGGGGCCTAGATGGGCTGGCATGAAGTCTCCCTCCCACCGACAAGAAAGCGAACTGAACCGGTGATTCCTCTCAAGTGCACCGCCAGAAGGAGACGATCCGTGATGGGTACTGAGCTAAGACGCGACAAAGTCATAGAACACGACGCCGAATCTGGCCCTCACAATCCCCGTCGAGAACGACCGCATTTCCCTGCTCTGCGCCAGACGAACGCGTTTTCGCGAAACCAGCCACTAGGGAGTTGGCAACCTAGCGTCCATTCCAGATTGCGCCGGGCTTCCTCCCGAAACCGCTCCTGCTGCGTAATCGCGTGAAGTTCCAGAAGAGCCCAGCTCGTCCGGGCATTGTAGGCGCGGGGCCGAGATTCCCGCCCCCCTGGAACCACATCGGACCATACACCCTCGGGAGACAGTTGCTTCACAAGCCAAGTTCCGGCACGCTCGGCCGCGCTAAGGAATCTCTCTTCCCCCGTCTCCCGGTATATTGCACACCAGCCCTGGAGGACTTGCCCGGTATCGAAGGCGACACTTGGACCGGCCCCGTCGCGCCCCAGCGGGCCCCCCGCGAATCCGCCATCCGGAGCCTGCACACTCAATTCCCATTCCGCCATGGCCCGAGGCCGGTCAATGAACTCCCGCTCTCCCGTAAGCTTGGCATATCGCAAGAACGTAGGGATACAGTAGCCAGTGGTTTCCGGATACGGAGGCCCCCAGCCATCCACCAGCCCGTATCCGTACGAGACGCCCCCCGTCCCCGTGGCTCCTGTGCTCGACACAACCACTCTATGGCAGCGCGCAAGTGCTCAAGGGGGCCCCGAACCGGCCCGCCTCCTCGGCGAACCACTTGGAACAAAGTCCGTATTCGGCGGTAAGAACACAAGCCGGACACCATGGATTTGACACGCGCTCGCCTACCCAGCCCTTCCATAGGACCTTAAACCCCGACGGGAACAGGCTCGGCCACACGTCCTTTGTCACCGACTTCCGTCACTCGCACGAGCCTCTTCAGCACCGCCGAAAGAAAAACCACAAACCAGAAGTATCTCTGATATTCGGCCGTAATAAACAAAGCCGCAACCATAAAGGCCAGCAAGCTCCCCTGCAGAGCAAGAGACAGTTGTCCCAACTCAGAATCCAAATCAGGGTGCAGCAGGACTTGCCGCAGATTCCTCCAGCTCCCGTAGATCAGGAGCAAAAACAGGGCGAGCGCTGGCACACCCAGTTCAGCCGCGACCTCAATGTACATGTTGTGAGCCGTCAGACCGACTCCTCCCCTCAGCGCCTCCGCTGATTCCGACTTGAAACTTCCCAGGCCGACACCTCCGATCGGGTGAGAAACGATCATTTCTAAGCCTGATGCCACCAGTTCTTTACGATATTCGGTGGAGCCCCGGTCGGCCCTGCCCGGAGAAAGCAGTCTGTACAAGGGAGACCGGGGGTAGAGAACCAGGAGGAGGAGCAGGACGATGCCGAACGCCACGATCCTCTTGCGCCATTTTCGCACGCGCAGGATGGCGAAAAGGCCGAACGCGCCCACGGCCACCAACCCGCCGCGCGAGGCAGTCAGCAAGAAGGCAATCCCCGTCACGCCAAAGCACCCGAGGACCAGGAGGCGAAGCAGTAGTCGCTTCTCCAATTCCAGCAGGACCAAGCCCATGGGCAGACAAACGACCACACTGGCCGCGTAGTAGTTAGGGTTCCCCACGACCCATCCCGGGCGGAATGATCCGCCCGTGCCACGGTAGAGTTGGAACTCGCGAATAACGTACAGGCCGCCGAGCGCCACGCCGACCCAACACGCCAGCAGCGCCCAGCGGATCTTGGAACGTGAGTCCACCAACAGCACGGTCGCGATCATAAGACCTAGCATGGACAGGTAGGTGTTGAAGCCCGAACTGCTCGTTTCGTCGTTGTTCAAAAAGTAGCTCAGGTGGGACCTCGTGGCGACCAGGAAAATGAGAAGAAAGAGTACCACGACTCTGTTCCCCAGGGCGTTCAGTCGACCACGCCCAAGACCATACACGAGCGCCCAAGCCACAACCACAAGACCCAAGATCTTGATCACCGTAAGATAGCCCACTACACGCATGTTCCAGATCCGCTGGTTTTGAAGCGCAAACACCGAAAGCATGATGTAGTAGAGCCACATATTCCTATGCCCAGTTTGGCTTTAGGCAACGCTCCCACCCAGCAACGACCCTGTGGCAAGCCTCCAGCCAGGCGGATCCTTCCTTGGCATCCGCTGCAAAGGGGAGGTAGCGGGCCGCCCGCCTTGCCACCTCGTCAGCCGCCTTCGTGTCCCCTAACAAGCAGTCCGCCCAAGTGAAGTAGAGTGCCCCGGCAACAGCGTATGCGAGAAACCTGGGGCTGCCATGCCTTGTTAGTCTCAACAACCTACCGCAGAGATTTGGCCTCAGCCAGGGTCGTTCGGTGAGCACCCATCGTAGCCAACCAC
>Ga0315291_10009609_pt1 | contig 11863 bp, 12 predicted proteins | sample YL17G12_20_MG_FD_203070 | JGI IMG/M metagenome (GOLD analysis project Ga0315291, IMG submission 203070) | Sediment microbial communities from Yellowstone Lake, YNP, Wyoming, USA - YL17G12_20 | ecosystem: Environmental > Aquatic > Freshwater > Lake > Sediment | place: USA: Wyoming | collected...
GGCCGAGCGCGAGATGCCCGTCCTGCGCCTGATCCGCGAACGTTTCAAGAAAGAAAAACCGCTCAAAGGCGTGCGCCTCTCGGCCTGCCTGCACGTTACCACCGAGACGGCCAACCTGGCGCGTACCTTGCACGAAGGCGGCGCGGACCTGGTGCTGACTGCCTCCAACCCGCTCTCCACGCAGGATGACGTGGCAGCTGCGCTGGTCAACCAGTTCGAGGTGCCGGTCTTTGCCATCAAGGGTGAGAACAACGTCACCTATTACAAGCACATCGCTGCGGCCCTCGACCACAAGCCCCACATGACCATGGACGACGGCGCGGACCTGGTCAGCACCATCCACAAGGAGCGGCGCGAGCTGCTGCCCGGCATCATTGGTGGTACCGAAGAGACCACCACCGGCGTCATCCGCCTGCGCGCCATGGCCGCAGATGGGATGTTGGAATTTCCGGTCATGGCTGTCAACGACGCCATGACCAAGCACTTCTTCGACAACCGCTACGGCACGGGCCAGTCCACCGTTGACGGCATCATCCGGGCGACGAACATCCTGTTGGCAGGCAAGAACTTCGTCGTCTCCGGTTACGGCTGGTGCGGGCGCGGCCTGGCCTCGCGGGCGCGCGGTATGGGCGCCCTGGTTATCGTCACCGAAGTGGACCCGCTCAAGGCGCTCGAAGCGGTCATGGATGGCTACCAGGTCATGCCAATGGAAAAGGCGGCCAGGATCGGCGACATCTTCTGCACACTGACCGGCGACATCAACGTGGTGGACCGCTGCCACTTCGAGGTGATGAAGGATAACGCCATCGTCGCCAACTCCGGGCATTTCAACGTCGAGATCAACATCCCGGCGCTCAAGGCCATGTCAACCGGCGAACCCAAGCTGATGCGCCCGTTCGTCGAGCAGTACGAGCTGAAAGATGGCCGCCGCATCAACCTGCTGGGTGAGGGCCGCCTGATCAACCTGGCAGCTGCTGAAGGCCACCCGGCCTCGGTCATGGACATGTCCTTTGCGAACCAGGCTTTGGCTGCCGAGTACATGGTCAAGAACGCTGGCAAATTGGAGAAGAAAGTCTACCCCGTCCCGGCTGAAATTGACGCCGAGATTGCCCGCATCAAGCTGGAGGCTATGGGCGTGAAGATCGACACCCTGACCGAAGAACAGGTAAAGTATTTGAATTCGTGGGAAGAAGGGACGTAGGGCAGTTTTCAGTGTTCAGTGATCAGTGGGCCTCGCGGATGGAAGTCCGCGAGGCCTTTTTGTAGGTTGAAATGGCAAGGAAGATGTGTATAATTGGTTCATGATGTTGACTCAAACTCTCCTCGCCGATATGACCGGACGAATAGTGCGCCGTTTCAAGCCGGTACAGGTAATTCTTTTTGGTTCGCAAGTGCGCGGTGATGCGCGTCCGTTGAGCGATGTGGATCTACTGGTTGTTTTGCCGGGAACGGTTGACCGCCGGCAAGCGGCGGTGGAAATCCGGCGCGCGCTGGCGGGTTTTCCGGTGGCAAAGGATATCCTTGTCACCACACCAGATGAAATTCGGCGGCGTGGAAATCTAGTGGGGACAGTATTGCGCTCTGCCTTGAGAGAGGGAAAAGTGATTTATGAGCGAGACTGAGTATGTTATCGAAACACGCCGCTGGCTAAAATACGCCCGCGAAGATTTACATACCGCTCAAGTTATTATCAGCGAGCCGACTATTGCCTATCGTCATGTTTGCTGGCTAGCGCAGCAGTGCGCCGAGAAGGCCATCAAAGCCATTTTGATTTACTTGCAAATCGAATTGCCATCGCATCCACGATTTGGACGCCCTGCGCGATCTCATTCCAGAAGGCTGGTCAGTCAAAACAAGATTCCCCGACCTGGCGATCCTCACCGAGTGGGCGGTGGAAGCGCGCTATCCGGGCGACTGGCAGGAAGCCAGCGAAGCTGACGCGCGTTTCGCTGTTCAACAAGCCGAGAAGATTCTGGACGCCGTGTTGACCGATTTCGCAGTTCGAGAACTGAAATGAGTAAGAAGGGAGGAGCCCCATGCCCAAGCCTATCACCCAAAACACTCTCTTTTACGGCGACAACCTGCCCATCCTGCGCGAGCATATCCCGGATGAGAGCATTGACCTGGTCTACCTCGACCCGCCGTTCAATTCCAACCGCTCGTACAACGTGCTGTTCAAGGACGAGCGTGGCGAGGAGGCCGAGGCGCAGATCACCGCTTTCGACGACACCTGGCACTGGAACGCGGCCGCCGAGCGGACGTTCCACGAGTTGATCCAGAACGCCCCGGCGCACGTGGTGGCGATGCTCGGCGCGCTGCGTGAGTTCGTCGGCACGAACCAGATGATGGCTTATCTGACGATGATGGCTGCGCGGCTGGTGGAACTGCACCGGGTCTTGAAGCCGACCGGCAGCCTGTACCTGCACTGCGACCCGACCGCCAGCCATTATCTCAAAATTGTGATGGATACAATTTTCGGGCCGGTGAATTTTGTAAATGAAATTGTTTGGCGGAGGCAAAACGCCAAAGGACAAGCCTTTACTCGTTTTGCGTCCAACCATGACATCATTTTGAAATATGCAAAATCCGAGCAACGAGTTTGGCATCCTCAATACAAAGAACATAGCCCCGAATACTTGGAACATTTCTATCGCTATATTGAATCCGAAACAGGCCGCAAGTATCGGCTTTCCGATTTAACCAATCCGAACAAGGATAGACCAAATCTCACTTATGAATTTTTAGGAGTGACACGAGTTTGGCGGTGGACAAAAGAACGCATGAAAGAAGCCTACGAAAAGGGCTTGGTTATCCAAAATAAACCTGGCAGTGTTCCACAACTTAAACGCTATTTGGATGAACAAGAAGGAACACCCATAGATGACATTTGGGATGATGTACTCCCAATCCAAGCGCAAGCATCTGAGCGCCTCGGCTACCCTACCCAGAAGCCGCTGGCCCTGCTGGAGCGCATCATTCAAGCCTCGTCCAACGAGGGCAACCTTGTGCTCGATCCGTTCTGCGGGTGCGGCACGGCGGTCGCCGCGGCGCACAAACACAACCGGCGCTGGATCGGGATTGACATCACCCACCTTTCGATCTCGCTGATGAAATACCGCTTGAAGGATATGTTCGGGCTGGTCGAGAAGCAGGATTACGCCGTGCTGGGCGAACCGGAAGATTTAGCCTCGGCTCGTCAACTGGCGCGCTCTGACCGCTACCAGTTCCAGTGGTGGGCGCTCTCGCTGGTGCAGGCCAAGCCGCTGGGAGGAAGCCCCACCCCCGGCCCCTCCCCATCGGGGAAAGCACCCGATGGAGAGGGGAGAAGGAGAGGGGGGCGCGTGGAAGGAAAGAAAGGGTCAGACCGGGGGATTGACGGCGTGGTCAGCTTCTTGGAAGAAAAGGGCAAGTTGCAGCGCGTCCTGATCCAGGTCAAGAGTGGGCACGTCAAATCAGGCGACATCCGCGATCTGCGCGGCGTGGTCGAGCGCGAAGAAGCCGCCCTCGGCGTCCTCGTCACCCTCGAAGCGCCCACGCAGGATATGGTCACCGAGGCAGTTTCGGCGGGCTACTTCACCTCGAAAACCTGGCAGAAGGATTATCCCCGCATCCAGATATTGACGGTAGAAGACTTGCTGGCGGGCAAGGGCATTGACATGCCCCCGTCCGCGTATGGGACGTTCAAGCAGGCGGAAAAGGTGAAGAAGAAAGAAGGGGAGCAGCCGGAGTTGATGTGATTGTCACCTCCAGGGGGACTAGTGCGCACACAAAGGTTGTCAACCAATTTGCCCCCTTCCCTGCCTTCCCCCAAATCAAAAACCGGATTTGGGGGAAGGGGCTACGCAAAGGTCACAAGAAGCCTTTTTTTCAAACCATTGAGCACTTCTCCTCCCCCAAATTCCACGCTCTTTGTAACTTGGGGGAGGCCAGGAGGGGGCTGACCGGGATATTCTTTCAAGGTAGGAATGACGTTCCTATTGAACTATGTTACAATATGGATATATAAGATATACATCGTCTTATTGCTGTTGCATATCCCAGAGGTGAGAGATGAAAATTATCGTTTGCCAGGAACAAGCTCGTGTGCCCGTTACTATTATTCGCTTGAAGGATCGTATCAACCTGGGGAATGTCGAGCAACTGATCCAGAAAGCCCAGGAAGCCTTCGCCAATGGCGTTCGCGATCTGCTCATTGACCTGACGCATGTCCCTTCCATCACCAGCGCCGGGCTTGGAACGATTCACGCCATCTACAAGCTGCTTAATGGCGAGTCGTCGTCTGGAAAAGAAATTGCAGGCGCAGGAACATCGGATGCAACCCGTAAATCGTCCCATTTGGAAATCCTCAACCCCGTCCCTGATGTTCGCAGGGTCCTGAAGATTGTTGGTTTTGACGCATTCATTGATGTATACGATAACCAACAAGAGGCGTTGTTGGCTTTTTAACGGCAACATCTGACTGAGATTTCAGGCAGGCGCAATGAGGGGGTGGTTCCTTGCCTATTGCGTAATGACGTGCGACGCACCTTGATCCCTCGCTGTGCTCGGGACAGGGGTGCCTCTACCCAAAATCCCCACAATCTGATAACATACCTCTCGCACGCCGGATCCTTCGACTACGCTCAGGGCCAAGCCCCGGTCTCTACACCGGGGTTTTTGCATGGTATATGTCGTTGCGAGGAGCGCAGCGACGAAGCAACCCCCCGGCATGCGAGGAGATTGCTTCGGGGCACACCTGCCCTGGCGGGCGGTGCCAGGGAAGAACGCCCCTCGCAACGACATGCAGAAAGTATGGGTTTGAAATGCTCACCGAACGAACCGACCTCCGCAACATTGCCATCATCGCCCACGTGGACCACGGCAAGACCACCCTGGTGGACGGCCTCCTGCGCCAGTCGCACACTTTCCGCGACAACCAGCAGGTCGCCGAGCGGGTCATGGATTCCTACGACCTGGAGCGCGAGCGCGGCATCACCATCCTGGCCAAGAATACCGCCATCTCCATCTGGGACGCCGAGACCAAGCAGCAGGTCAAGATCAACATCGTGGACACCCCCGGCCACGCCGATTTCGGCGGCGAGGTGGAGCGCGTCATGAACATGGTGGACGGCGTGCTGCTGCTGGTGGACGCGGCCGAAGGCCCGATGCCGCAGACCCGCTTCGTGCTCAAGAAGGCTCTCGAAATGGGACACCGCGCCGTGGTGGTGGTCAACAAGGTGGATCGCAGGGATGCCGAACCCGTGGACACGCTCAACCGCACCTTCGACCTGTTCATCGAACTGGGCGCGACCGACGAACAGGCGGACTTCCCGGTGATTTACGCCCAGGCCACCTCTGCCCAGGCCGGACTCACCCCGGACCTCGGGCCAGATCTCCAGCCGTTGTTCCAGGCTATTTTGCGTCACATCCCCGCCCCCAAAGTGGACGCGGATGCGCCGCTGCAAATGCTCGTCACCATGCTGGGCTACGACGACTACCGCGGCGTGACCGCCGTCGGCCGCATTTTCGCCGGGAAGATCAAGGTCGGGCAGCCGCTGGCACGCCTGAAACTGGATGGCACGAACGTGCCGGAGCGCGCCCGTTATTTGTATGTACATCAAGGCTTGAACAAAGTCGAAATGGAAGAGGCTAGCGCGGGCGAGATTATCGCCCTGGCCGGGCTGGAGGGCATCGCCATCGGCGAGACTCTGGCCGACCCGGAAAACCCGGTCGCTTTGCCGACCATCAAAGTGGAAGAACCGACCGTGCGTATGACGTTTGGAGTCAACACCTCGCCGTTCTCTGGCAAGGAAGGCCGCTGGAGCACCTCGCGCAAGTTGCGCGAGCGCCTATTCGACGAGCTGCGCACCAACGTCTCTTTGCGCGTGCAGGAGACTGAGACATCCGACACCTTTCTCGTCTCCGGGCGCGGCGAACTGCACCTGGCCATCCTGGTCGAGACCATGCGCCGCGAGGGCTACGAGTTCCAGGTCTCCCGTCCGGAAGTGATCCTGCGCCAGGCCCTGGACGGGACCCTGCTGGAACCGTACGAGGAACTCCACATCGAGACCAGTCCAGAGACGGTGGGCGTGGTAGTGGAGATGCTCGGGGGACGGCGCGGTAGAATGCTGGATATGCAGGATACGGGTCAAGGGAGTGTGCGGCTGGTGTATCTCGTCCCGACGCGCGGCCTGCTTGGTTTCCGCTACCAGTTCCTGACCGCTACGCGCGGCATGGGCGTCATGAACACCCTGTTCCACGGTTACGAGGAAATGGTGGGCCCGATGGCGATTCGCTCCACCGGTTCGCTGACCGCGATGGAGGTGGGCGATACCACTTCCTACGCGCTGAAGAGCGCCGAGGAGCGCGGGATGCTGTTTGTCGCTCCCGGCGTAGCGGTTTACGAGGGGATGGTCATTGGCGAGAATACCCGCCCCGGCGACATCGCCATCAACGTTTGCCGTAAGAAGCACCTGACCAACGTCCGTTCCTCGCGCGGTGATATGGAAATCCGCCTGACGCCGCCGCGCCAGATGAGCCTGGACGAGGCCATCGAGTACCTGGCCGACGACGAGTTGCTCGAAGTGACGCCGCGTTCGTACCGCATCCGCAAGCGCATCCTGAATACCGACGAGCGCGGCAAACAGCAGAAGAAAGCCAAGGAAGCGCTGGAAGAATGAACAATCTCCCGGAGACTCGCAGTCTCCGGGAGATTCTATTTTACTTTCATCACTTTCCCCCCGGTCATTTTCGCCAAGTTATCGGGCGTCAACTCGAACACCGCGTTGGGAGTGCCAGCTGCGCTCCAGATCGTGGCGTATTGCAGCAGATCTTCGTCAATGAAGGTCTCGATTGGCTGGCTGTGACCGACCGGCGGGACGCCTCCGATGGCGAAACCGCTGGCGGCGCGGACAAAGTCCGCGTCTGCGCGGCCGATGGATTCGCCGAAATACTGGCTGACTTTGGCCTCGTCCACGCGGTTCGCTCCGCTGGTGATGACCAGCACGGGTTTGCCCGTCGCCTGTCCGCGAAAAACGAGCGATTTGGCGATCTGCCCCAACGTGCAGCCTACGCGGGTGGCTGCCTCGGCAGAGGTGCGTGTACTTTCCGTGAATTCGATCACGGCGCAGTCGAAACCCAGGGCGTGCAACGTATCCTGCACCTTTTGGGCTGAAGGGCTGAGGGTTTTCTTTTTATCGTTATCCATGTTTCCTCGCGGTGACGATCTCGACCGGCAATCCCCACAATGCCTCTTCGCTGGCTTTGGTAAGCTCGAATCCGGCTGCTTCGATAATATTGCGCACGTAGATGGGACGGCAATCCACGAGGGTGGGCATGCGGGCGTGGAACCACTCGTAGATTTTTATAGCCCGGCAATCTTTTTTCTCCAATGCTACCACTCCCAGCCGACCATCTTCGAGAAGCACCCGTTTGCACTCGCCCAGCACAAGCGGGATTTCGGGCGTGTCGAAGAGTTCCAGCGTGAAACTGATAAAGATTGCATCGAAGAAATCATCTTCAAAAGGTAGATTGGCCGCATCACCGAGACGTATTTCAACCCGGCTTGACAATCCGGCGCGGGCGATTTTTTCCTGTGCAACCAGGAACATCCCTTCCGAGAGGTCAATTCCATATACTTTGCCGGTTTCACCGGCTGAATGTGCCAGCGCGACCAGACTCTGACCGGTGCCGAAGCCGATCTCCAGCACCTTTTCTCCCGCCCGGATTTTCAGCATCCGCAAGCCGATTTCTGTGAAATGCTTTTCGCGGCTGGCGAACCAATCGTACCAGCGGCTCATGCGGTCGTAGGCGGTCCGCGCGGCTTCTTTTGGGCGGGTCACACGGCTAATGTCGTTCATGGTTCCTCGGTTTATTCCAGCCCAAATCCATGCTTTTCCAGCACGGCGCGCAGACTGATACGCACACGCTGTGAGACGCGCCGGGCGGATTGTTCCATCCAGCCGTAATCTTCCGTCTCGCCTTCTTTGCCTGGAACCGGTACCTGTCGCCCCTGGTAAATGCCGGTTTCGATCATGGCGCGGTCATACTCACGCAATGCTCCGTCTTCGTCGGTCGTGTCGTACTTTTCCCAATGCAGCACGGCGCGTAGCGGCAGGCGCGGTGTCAAGCGCGGCGATTTTTCCGGCCAGCCGACCGTCATGCCGGTGATGGGGATGACCAGGCGCGGCAAGTCGAGCAAGTCAATCACTTCTGGCAGGTTGTTACGGATGCTGCCGATGTAGCAGATGCCCAAGCCGAGCGACTCAGCGGCCAACGCGGTATTTTGGGCCAGGATGGCGGCGTCCACTGCGGCGACCAGGAAGTTTTCGACATGGCCAACCACCTGGGAATAGCCGCGTAAATGGCAGACGCGCTCAAGGCGCGCCAGGTTGGCGCAGAAGGCCAGGAAGACCGGCGCTTCGGCGACATGTTTCTGGTTACCGGATAGCTCGGACAACTTGGCGCGTTTGGCGGGATCCGTTACGGCAACTACACTATAAGTTTGCAGGTTCGAGGAGGTGGAGGCGTGCTGTCCGGCGGTGATAAGGGTCTCGATAACGGTAGCAGGCACCGGGTCCGTTTTATAGCTTCGAATAGAGGCGTGGCGGTGGATCAATTCGAGGGTGGGATTTTCCATAGATTTCTCCATTTCTTCACATATCCATTTTAAGCGCAATGCCATATTTATGCCAATTGCCTCTTGACAATAAACGGATGTTATGTATAATACAAATTACTTTGTAATGCAAAGATAATAATCTAACAAAGGAGAATGATATGTCAACACAACTAGATCTCAAACAACTGGAGCGCAAGGCTTTCCGCTCTACGTACCAGGACGGCTTGTGGGACGTGTACTTCGGCCTGATAGTGATCTCCATGGCGATGTTCATGTTCCGGCCGGTGGGAGGCTACAGCCCGGTCAACATGATCCTGGCATTGTCGGGATTTGGTTTATCCTACATGATTTTCTGGCTGGGGAAGAAATTCATCACCCTGCCGCGCATGGGGCAGGTGAAGTTCGGGGAGGCGCGCAAAAAACGCAAGCTGACGCTGATGGTCATCCTCGGCGCGGTGGTGCTGATCCAGGTCGGTTTCGTCCTGTTCCAGGTGTTTGCATGGTTGACCCCGAATGTAAGGGAGAGTCTCAACGGCATCCTGCTGGATCGGCGTCTCATGGATCTGGTCGTCGCCGCCATCGGCGCTTTGTTCATCGGCCCCAGCATGATGCTCATCGCCTATTTCAAAGATTTCCCGCGCGGCTACTACATTGCCGTCATGATGATGCTGGCGGTGTTCTTGATGATTTATCTCAACCGGCCAATCTACCCGATCGTCATCGGTGGGCTGATCATCCTGCCCGGCCTGGTGCTGTTCGTGCGTTTCCTGCAGAAATATCCGCTGCCGCGAGGGGAGTCGCCTCATGAGCACGCCGGGTAGGAACGCCAATCTTTCATCCTTGGCCGAGGTGGATCGCCTGATCCACGAGCCAGCGCGACTGGCTGTTATCGCCCTGCTCTACGTGGTCGAAAGCGCCGACTTCATCTTCCTGATGAACCAGACCGGTTTGACCTGGGGTAACCTCTCGGCGCACATGAGCAAGCTGGAAGAGGCCGGTTACATCGAAGTCGTGAAATCCTTCAGGGGTAAGCGGCCGAACACGATGCTGCGCCTGACGCAGGACGGGCGGGCGGCCTTCCAAGCCTACCGGCAGCAGATGAAACGAGTGCTGGATGGATTGCCGGAATAAAAACCAAGAGACCCCGTTTCTCCGAGAAACCGGGTCTCTTTTACAGCATCATCTCCAATTCGATTTCATCGCGGATTGGGATGCCATCCATGCCGGTGAGCGGGATTTCCGGCTTCAAGCGGCGGTCTTTTTCGATGGCGTTGAGGTGGACGGTGGCGATGACGAAGCCGCGCTTTTGGTAGAAGCGCAGGGCAGGCTGGTTGTCATTCGTTTTCACCAGCCACAGCCGCCGGCACTTCTCTCGACCCGCGGCCTGCCTGACCGTTTCGATGAGCGCGGTGCCCACGCCCAGGCCTGCGCGCCAGGCGTTCAACGTGACGATCTCGCAGGCTTCGCCTTCAAGGTGATAGGTGAGCAGGCCAATGATCTCGTCCCCACTTTGGGCGACGAAACCGGGCAACTCAGCGGGACGATAAACCGTCTCGTGGACGACGATAGTCTCCGACCCCCATGCTGCGATGATTTTTCGGCGAACCCAGTCGCGGTCGGTAGGGGTGAGAGGCTGGATATCCAAATCAGGACCTTGCTTGGGTTTTCTTCTTGAACGACTCATCAACAAAACACCAGCAGCCAGTTGCACTAACGCTCATGACGAGCGGCATCACCCCAACGAGATAACGTAATTGACCTACCACAGCCATATAGGCCAGGCAATATATAACGATGGTGACCCAGAGCGGCCATGAGCGTTTCCAGGTTTTCCAAACTGCGATCAATGCAGTGATCAGTAGAAATGCCTGTACGATCATCTCGTAATAATCCAGGTGGGGGGTGCGCGCCCCGTAAGCCTCGTCAATCTGCCAATCGAACCAGAGTGGAAGGAACCTGTAAATCACTAATTGAGCATAGCGGACTGGGTGGGCTTCGATCACCTTCAGAGCTTCTTGCATGTAGATGTTGTTCATTTGTGCTTCGTTTTCTGTGCCGCGCAACTCAGGAAGATGTGCAATCAACGTCTGGACGGCCTGATTTGCTTCCTCGCCGGCGATATAGCGCAAATAATCATCGTTGCCAAGCATGTAGTTGTGCCGGTAGAGGTTGTAGCCGCTCAATGTTGTCCCCGATATGGGACTTCCAAGAACTATCGTATTGCGCACGAGCCAGGGGAGCAGCATTGCCAAGACAATCAGTATCATCACAACACTTGTCCAGATCCGTTTAACGAATCTAGCCCACTGTTTGCGTGCTGTCGCCCAGCCCTCCCACAACAGGCCGAATACCAGAACGGGCAGGATGAATATCATCGCTGAACGCGACAAAATTCCCAGTCCCATTCCGATCCCGGCCGACAACCAGTCCCTCCAGCGGTCAGTTTTACGGGCGCGCATGAGAAAGAACATGCCCAACGTAAGGAAAAGACAAGCCAGCAGGTCGCCAGAAACCTGGGGTACAAGTTCAAGGCCAGGAATGAAAACAGCCCAAAGCAGCGCAGCGATCAAGGCTGCTCGTGAATTCGCCAGAGCGCGGGTCAATAAGAAGGTGATCAGTAATATCGCCAAAAAAAGCCCTATTTCGATAATAGATGCAGCCAGAAAGGGCTGGTTTGCGAGTGAAGCGACAACCGCGAAGATAAGCACCGGGACAGGCTCGCGTGAGGCCGTCAATTGATTGGATAGGTTACAAAATGGAAAATACTCCGGCTCGCACATTGCGTAGCCGCGACTATGGATCAAATTCAAAATGAGAGGCCACCAATGATTGGTTTCACCCGAATTTATAGTAGGCGGCTGGTTTATTATGATCGCGATATTGAGCGCCAAGGTCAGGCATGCGATCAATACCAGGATGGCGATTGCGTGAGCGTCTACGAAAGAGCCGAGGGCATTGATGAAGAGACGGGGTTTGTTTGCTGGAGACAAACGACATCGCTCCTATGGCGAAACCGTAATCTCGATGAAAATCGGGTCCCCGAATGGTATCCCCTGCGGATCGTAAGCCTGCCACGCGCTACGGTATGTCCCTGGTTCAGCGGGGGCGGTGAACAGGATGCGGATGATGGCCTGTGCCCCTGAACGAGCCGGGTAGAGGGCTTGCTCGACGGGCGCGCCTAGATCGGGGCCGGCGATCAGGCGCAGGCGGTAGGAGTGATCCCAGTTGCAGGTCCCGTTGTTCTCGACCAGCCACTGCTTGTCG
>Ga0315291_10009615_pt1 | contig 11860 bp, 6 predicted proteins | sample YL17G12_20_MG_FD_203070 | JGI IMG/M metagenome (GOLD analysis project Ga0315291, IMG submission 203070) | Sediment microbial communities from Yellowstone Lake, YNP, Wyoming, USA - YL17G12_20 | ecosystem: Environmental > Aquatic > Freshwater > Lake > Sediment | place: USA: Wyoming | collected...
GGCAACGGTGCACATGGAGACGCACGGCTATTTTCCCTCCAGCGGCTGGGGATACATGTGGACCGGCGACCCGGACATGGGTTTCGGAGCCAGGCAGCCCGGGGGGTGGCTCTACAATCTGCTGCCTTATCTGGAAATGAACCGGGTGTGGGAGTTGGGGGCCGGTATGGACCCATTCAGCAGTCAGAAGAGGCACCAGTTGGGGATCGCCAAGGGTCAAGTGTGCGCCACCTTCCACTGCCCCAGCCGACGCCCGGCCCTTCAATATCCCGCCGTTGAAGGTTCTTATAACGCCGATACATTCGAGTATTACGCCAAGACCGACTACGCGGCAAACGGCGGCATCAGCACGCTCAACGGGGGAGGCCCCAACGACGTGAATTGTCTCAGGACCTATCCCAAGTGCAGTTGGAGCCACACGGACGCGTGGATGTACGAGAATTTCCACGGGATCTCCAGCGAACGCAGCCAGATCGGCCTGAAGGATATCCCCGACGGCGCCAGCAACACCTACCTCGCCGGCGAGAAGTACCTGAATCCCAACTACTACTACACGGGGAACAGTTGCGTGGACAACAACTCCGTATATCAGGGCAACGATTGGGACACGAACCGCTGGGTGGGAAACAGCGACACGTATAGACCGATGCAAGACACGCCGGGCTTCGAGGACTGCACCAGTCGCTTCGGCAGTGCCCACGTGTACGGCGTTCAGATGGTGATGTGCGACGGCTCGGTCCACCAGATCACCTATACGATCGACGGCCAGGTGCACGAGTACCTCGGCAACCGCAGAGACCACCGGACAATCAGCAAGTTCCCCTGGTAAGCGGCTCCGACTCGTGCAGACGCGGCGGCGGTCTGCAAAGCCGGGCCCTGTGGCGGGCAAAAGGGTCTCTTATGAGCAGGCGGCACCTCCGTGGGGCGTTGGCGCTCGGCAGCCTGATGGTCTGGTTCGCCAGCGGCTGCTCGCGGTATCCTCCCGCCCCGGAAAAACCCGACATCAGCCCCCGAGAAGCCGGCAGGGCGGCAATCGCCCAGTACGATGCCAACAACGACGGCAGACTCGACGGCACAGAGCTGGAGAAATGCCCGTCACTTTGGGGGGCCCGAAAAAGGATCGACACCAGCGGCGACGCCGTGCTCACCGCCGACGAGATCGCCGCCCGGGTCAATTACTGGTTGCATTGCGGCACCATCGTGATGAGCGGCGTGACACTGATTACCCTGGACGGCAAACCCCTGGCGGGGGCCACCGTCACCTTTGAGCCGGAGGAGTTCCTCGGCCCCGGCTTCACCGCGTGCCAGGGCGTGACCGACGAGACCGGCAGGGCCTCCATCAAGGGGCCCGACCCGAAGTATCCGGGCATTTACCTGGGGCTGTATCGGGTAAAGGTATCCAAGGTAGTCGGCAGCCGAGAAACTATCCCCGCGAGGTACAACACCCAGACGGAACTGGGCTTTGAGGCCACCGACGACATCCCCGGAGTAGGCAACATCGAGTTTCACCTAAAGCGCGAACAGATGCGCAACTCGCCGATACTGGAGAACTCGAAGAGGCGACTGCAACAGCGGCCGTAATCCGTCGTCTCGGGCAGCCGTGTTGCGGCTGCGCGGGTTGCGGCCGTCCACCCACGTCAGAACGGAGGACACGTCATGAGGCACTCCTCTCAGCGGGCTTTCACGTTGATCGAGTTGCTGGTGGTGGTTGCCATCATTGGGATCCTGATCGCCCTGTTGTTGCCTGCCGTCCAGGCCGCCCGCGAGGCAGCGCGGCTGGCGCAATGCGGGAACAATCTGCACCAGCTCGGCATCGCCTACCATAACCGCATGAGCTGGTACGAGGGCGATCGGGAAAAAGGGCAACTGCAAGTCAGTTCGTGGATGGGTGCGTTGAGGCCCTTCGTCGAGAGACAGACGACCGTGTACCTCTGCCCGAGTGATCTCGGCGGCGCGAAGCAAGTCGGGGGAGTCGCGGACCATTCCTTCCAGGTGCACGGCGGCGCCAACTTGAAGATTCCTTTCGAAGAGGGGCCCTACGTGATCCTCTACCAGGATCCCACCACGTTCCCGCAGTACAACCAATGCACGTTCAAAGCAGCCACTCCCGACAGCTACATCCTCTCGTTTGAGGACGGACCGAGGGACGACTTCAACGATTGTGTGTGCATCATCGATCCCTACGAGGACGGCCAGGTGGAAGGCGGCTACACCTGGGAAAGCGGCCATGCCTACTGGTTTGAGCTGCTCGGCCCGGATGATGAGGTCATGACCGACCTCAGCGGCAGGCGGTGCTCGCCGTTTCTGAGAGGTCAGCGGTGGGAATTCAAGGGCGCCGGCCGGTGCAGCTACGGCATGAACGTTGCCGTGGATCGGTTCAAACGGGACGGCAACAAGATCCTGCTGGTCGAGTACGGCAAACTGATTGCCAGGGTGGTGGACCCCAACGCTACCGACTTGGCCAGTGGCGGCTGGAAATACTGGGTCCGCCCGCGACACAGAGGCGTGCTCAACGTGTTGTTTGCCGATGGCCACGTTGACACCATGAAGCCCAGCCCGATCGACCCTTCGGTGCTCAGGCTGCAGGACGAATACTGGCGGCCGGCGAGCGATCTGAGATTGGCCAGGTAGCCCTCCGACAGGAACGAAAACACCGGTAGAATCTGCAGGTTGACATGCGCAGAAATCGAACGGCCCGATCCCCCATCGTGGTTTTCGGTTTGGTTGTCCTGCTGGCACTGGTGGGCTGTCAACAACCCCCTTCACCTGACGAGCTGGCCCAAGAGGCCCTGGAGGCGGCCACCGCCGGCGAGCAGGAGTTGGCAGCGGTCAAACTGGCAGAGGTGGCCAACGACAACCAACTGCAGCCGCAGCTCCGCCAGCAGGCAAAGCAGTGCCTACAACGGGTGCTGAAAGAGAGCCGATCGCCGCAGGTCCGGGCAGCCTGCATCCAGGGGCTGTCCTCCCTGTGGGATTATGACAGCATGCCCGCGTTCCTCGACGCGCTGGGCGACGAATCGGACCTGGTCCGCGGCCGCGCGGTGGTGACGATCGAACGGATGATGTCGGTGAGCCTCGCGGGCTTCGGTTACCGCTATGATGATCCGTCCGCGAAACGGGCACCGGCGATCGAACGTGTTCGGAAGGAGTGGGACACGACGCGCGATTCACCGATCATGAAAAAGTGGAGAGAACGACTGAAAGAAAAGTCGTAGACTTCGGGAGGAAAAAGGGGACAGGTCCAATTTGCCGGAACGGCCCGAAGGGTGCTTCGCACAAATTGGACCTGTCCCCTTTTTCCCAGGTCCAATTTGCCGGAACGGCCCGCGACCAACCTTCGGTCGGTGCCCGGCTTCGCACAAATTGGACCTGTCCCCTTTTTCCCGGACCAGCCGGCGGGCGGCCTACTCGCGTCCCCCGCCGGCGACCCCACGGCTGTACGCCCGGAAAAGCTCCGACCAGTCGCTGGGCGGGTCAAAACGGCTCGCTTCGCGCAGGCCGTGCAGCTTGTCGGTTGTGGTCCCGCCGCCTTTGAGCTGCGTGCCGCCAGCACGCAGCCCGAGGCTCTTCAGCGCCCCGTCGAGTTGCCTCCGCGCAGCCTCGCCCTCGGGGCCGCTCTTTGCAGCCGCGCGTTTCATCTGTTCCCACTTCTGGATGAACTTCCTGGCCTCCTCCCGGGTCCAGCCGAGCTTCTCCAGCAACGCAGAGTCCTGCTGGTCCATCTGGTCCTTGAGATGTTCCAGGGCCAGATCGGTCGCCCGGCGGGCGTAGTCCAGGTTCGGTTCGTCGCCGCCAGTGGTCGTGGTCTCTGAGGGCGGCGGACCCTCGGGTTGTTCGCCCGGCCCGCCACCGACCACTGGATTGCCCTGCCCCCGGGCACCCGGGCCGGAGGAAGCACCGCTGCCGGCCTGGCTGCCGTCGCGCGGATTCTCCTGGGGGCGCTGGGCCCCTCTGGGATCGCTGCCGTCGCTTTTCCTCTCGCCCGGACCGATGCCCCCGGGCTCTTCCCGCCCGCCGGAGCCGGGACCGCCGCGTCGCGTGGCTGAACTGCCCGTCTTCCGGTCGCTCTCGACCTGGTTTCCGCCGCGGGTGCCGGTCTGGCCGTCACCTCGCTGTTTGGCCGCCGAGCCGCCGCGATCGGCCTCGGTCTGGGAACCGGCGGCCCCGGCGCCGGGCTGTTTGGACCGCTGTCCGCCGCCCTGCTCGCCGCCGCCGGAGCGGTCGCCCGACGTGTCGCCCTGCGAGTCCGATTGGTCGCGGCTGGTGCTGGGCGACTGGGCCGACTGCGGCTTCTCTCCGGGATTCTTCCCCGCGTCGCCGGACTGCTTCTCCCGAGGCCGGTTCTCTCCCTGCGCTGCGGGAGGGCCGGTCTCTTCGCTCGACGTCTTGCCGGCGCCGGGCGATTGCTGCTGACCGTCTTGCTGCCCTCCGCCCGCCGGTTTACTGCCGCCTTGCTCTTTGCCGCCGTCGGGCTTTCCGCCCTCTTGCTGCTTGCCGGTGTCCGGCTTTCCACCCTCTTGCTGCAGACTGTTGTCCGGCTTTCCGCCCTCTTGTGGCTTGCCGGCGTCGGGCTTTCCGCCCTTTTGCTGCTGACTGGCCTCCGGCTTCCCACCGTCCTGCGGTTTTCCACTAGCGGGCTTTCCACCCTCTTGTTGCTTGCCGGCGTCCGGCTTTCCGCCCTCTTGTTGCTTGCCGGCATCCGGCTTTGCGCCCTCCTCATGCTTGCCACCATCGGGCTTTCCGCCATCCTGCTGCTTGCCTCCGTCCGGCTTTGCGCCCTCTTGCTGCTTTGCGCCTTGTCGGCTGCCTGGTTGTTCGGTGCCCTGCTGTTGCTGCTGGTCTTGGCGGTGGTTGAGGATCTTCTCGAAGGCGTCGCCGGGCTGGGTTTCGGGGTTGATTGGCTTGGCGGGCTGTTCGGATTGGCCGTCCGAGGATTGTTTCTGTTCCTCGCCGGCGGTGCCGGAGTCGGACTTGACGCCGTTTTCGCCCGGCTCAGAGGAATTCCCTTGCTCTCCGGGCTGCTGCTTGGAGGCGTCCTTTTGTTGGCCCTGGGCCTGCGGTCCGCCCTCCTGCGCCGCTGACTGATCCCCTGCTTTCGGCTTCTCGGCCGGATCTTGGGTGGGATTCTCCCCGGGCTGTTGGTTCTCGTCGTGCCCCTGGTCCGGCGACCCCTTCTGGTTGTCCTGTGAGCGTTGCCCGGTAGCCTGGCCGGTGCCGTCGGGCTGCTCGGCCGGGGGCTGCCCGGTGGAAGGTTCCACGATCGTGATCCACTGTTGGGCGCTGGTGCCGCGGCCGGGCGTGGGCTCTTTGTTATCTTCGGCCTCGGCCCAGTAGCGGACGCGGTCGCCCGCTTTCAGCCCCACCGCACCCGGCTGAGAAGAATCGCCCTCGAGCTTTGCCCGAGCCGGCTCGAAGAGGTAACTCTGCTGGAATTCACCCTGATGCGGCTTCTCCAGCAGGGGCGGAATGACCAGGCTTCGCCCGCCGCACTCCGCCTTCAGCACCACCCTGCGGAGCGCGAAATCAAGGTCCTCGGCGCGGACGCGGATCTGAAGCCGCCCGCCCTTATCCAGTTGGACCTCCTCCTGCTGCGGCTCGATGACCTGGATCTCCGGCGGCAGGTCGCGGATGACTTCGATCTGGTGGCGGGTGGGCCGCGGGTTCAACCGCCCGGCGTCGTCTCGAAAACGCAGTTGGTAGGAGTCGTACTCCGGCAGGTTGGGGTCGTTCGGGTCCAACCGCAAGGTGAACCGGCCCGTGGCTGACCGGCTACCGCGTGGTGGCGGGGTATGGCTGTCGCCTATACCCCCCACCACCGGGTGCTGTGGCTGCATGGGCAACTCGTGCAGGCCGGTACAACCCAGGTCGATCTCGGCGCGATGGATTGCCCGGTTGGCGGCCGCGTGAATCGTGACCTGCGTACCCTCGATCGCCCGCACGTCGCCGATTGCCCGGAGGTCGCCCTGGCGTTTCACAGTCCGCGTGGGAAAGCCGGTGTAGGCCGGGTAGTTGTACTCGATCTGGTCGACGCCGATCGTGGGGGCAGTCTGCACATCGATGGTGAACCGCCGCGTGGTGTAATCACCGGCGGTCAGATAGTAAGAGACGCCCTGCTGCAGGCCGAGTTCTTCCGGCGGCAGTCGGCACTCGTAGCGGTGACCGTATCCGTCCGCGGACGGCGTCATCGGGATGCCCTGGTCGATGCTCTGCCCGTCGGCCGTGGAGTAGTAGAGGGCCACTGTGTCGCCGTTCACGCCGCGGACCTCCGCCGAGACGGTGACAAACTCGCCGTGGAAGGCCGCCGCGTCGCCCGGCTTGACGTCCTCGATGGTCACCCGGGTGGGTGCCGCAATGCCGGACCAGGGCCACAGCACGCGGGCGGCCGAACTCAGCAGGCCCTTGGGCGAAAGGACCAGGTAGAGACAACAGACGGCCACCATGCCGGCCAGGACGTAGCCCAGTCGGATCACGTGCGTGCGATCGACGGCCGCCTCGATCTCGATCTGCGAGAGGTCGGCGGCCGCCCGGTGTTCGATCGCCTGGTAGACGGGCGGCGGCACCTCGCGGCGATGGCCCCGCAACAGCAAAAAGTTGATCAGGCTGTTCTTCAGCGACCGGCTGCTCTGCTCGATGGTGTAGGCGGCGAAGATCGGGTTGATCCGGCCGATCAGGGGCATCGAGATGCGGCGGGCGAAGTACCAGCCCGCCCCCACCAGCAACCCCAACAGCAGCCACAGCCGTCCCCAGAAACCCAGCCCACCGGAGATCACCCAATGGTCGATCACCGCCGCGGCCAGCAGGTAGGCCAGCGTGCCGATCAGCAAGACGATCAGCCCACCCCCAACGTCTACACCTTTGACCTGCCGACGCGTGCGGCGGAGGCGGTCGTCGATGAAGGCCTCGTAGGAAGGCGGGCCGGGCTGCGGTTCCGCCGGCCGAGGAGGTGGGGGTACTGTTCCGCTCGACATGGGGACCTCCCGTCCGCGTAGATCTCTCCACCTATTATAGACGCACTCGGCCCTCCCGGGATTCCCCTTTTTCTGTAAAGGCCGGTCGAGATGTGCGCTGGGGGGACGGGTGAGAGGTGCAGCGCTCCGGGTGAGTGGTCGAGTGGCCTAAGGGTGGTTTCCTCGGCCTGCGGAGTCAACCGTCCCGCCCACCCGCCGGATGGGTGGCAGGTTGTGTGGGTCATTTCGACCGCCTCAACCCGGATTATTCACCGGCCGGGGAAAGCCGCCGCAGTGTGCCACTGCTTCGCCAGAAGCAGTGCAGTGCGTACCGTCGATGCACTGCTTGCCTTAAGGCAAGCAGTGGCACACCACCGTGAATAATGCGGGTTAAAGGCTCTGCTGGTCCCGATCTTTCACAGCCAGATCCACTCCATCGGCGCGGAGCGCGTCCTGAAGCTGGCGGACGTTCAGTTCACGGGGCACGATCCGCTGCTTGGCGGCGATGGCAGCGGCCACGCCGGCGGCATGGCCCGTAGCCATGCAGTTGCCCATGCTCTTCCCGGCCATCGCTCCGGCATGGGTGGCCGAGATGCACCGCCCGGCCACCAGCAGTCCGTCGAGCTTCTCGGGCAGAATGGCCCGGTAGGGCACGTCGTGGATTTTCATCTTCACGAACTTGGCGCCGCGCTGCCCGCCCGGGTCCAGGAACCCGCTCCGCCAAGCGACTGCGTCCGGAAACGTCCGACCAGCCATGGCGTCCTCTTCGGTGATCACGTACAGCCCCTTGACGCGGCGGGTCTCTCGAACACTGACCTGCGGTCCGCTGCCGATCCACTCGATGCGCTGGAGGTCGGGATTGTCCGATTCGCGGATGGCATGGATCATCTGCAGGGCCTGCCGGCGGCTGGTACACTCGGCCTTGCTGCGCTCGGCCGGATCGGTGGCGTCGATCCGGCCCAGGTCCGCGGTTCCCGAATGATTGATGTACCAACTGCAACCGCCCGCGATCTGATTGACTTCCAGGAACCCGGAGGGGATCAAGGGATACTTCTGCCGGGCCTTGTGGATGGCGTCTCGGACGTCGGCATACTGCACTTTGGTCCGGTCGATATTCGTCAGGGCCAAGGACAACGTCATGGGCATCAGCGCGGCGGCCTCGATCATCGTCTCTGCCCCGGCGTAGTAGGACACGTCGGCATCGCCGGTGCAGTCCACCACGGCCTGGGCGCGGATCGCCATCAAACCCTGCTTCGTGGCGACCACGACGCCGACCACGCGGTTATTCTCCACGACGGCGTCGGCCGCGCGCAGGTGGACCAGGTAGCGGCAGCCGACTTCGTCCAAGGCGTCGAGCACGGCGACCTTCAGGTACTCCACGTTGCACCACAGTTCATGCTTGCCGGCACGCACTGCCTGGGGGCCGTAGGCCTGGAGTTTCTCGAAGAGCAGTTCGTGGGCCCTCGAACGCGGCTTGCCCCCGGGCCGCACCTGATTGATCGGCATGCCCAAGGCCCAGGCGGCTACTCCGCCGAAAAACGAGTGGTTCTCGATCAGCAAGGTTTTGACGCCCTGGCGGGCCGCCCCCAGCGCGGCCCCGATTCCCGCCGGCCCACCGCCGACCACCAGCACGTCGGCCTCGGCCAGCGCGTCGCGCCGCGAGGCAGGCCGGACCGAAGTCGCCGGCCCATCGCCGGGCGCTGCGCCTGCCGCGAACGTCGTCCCGGCGGCGACCGCCGCGCCGGCCGCAACAAGCACTTCACGTCGAGTCGGCTTGCGCTGTCTGTTCATGAGCTGATCCTCCAGTTGGTTTGCACGGTTCAGGGTTTCCAGGGATGAAAAAGGGGGCAGGTCCAATTTGTGTGAAGCACCCTTCGGGCCGTTCCGGCAAATTGGACCTGTGCCCTTTTTCCCGGAATCACGCAAGGCTATTTAGTTTCTGTTCCGGAAGGTCCCGCCGCGGCGTATTTCCCGTTTAGCCGCCGCGGCCACGCGGCGGAAAAGCAAGCCAAATCGCCCACATATCGAGCGCCGCGTGGCCGCGGCGGCTAAACGCACTTGTGGACAACCACTTTCCGCAACAGGAACTATTTAGCGGACCAGCCCGACGACCACGTAGGGCGTTTCCTGGTTCAAATCAGGATAGATGCCCCCGTTACCCTGGTTGTCCATAACTTCGATCAGATACATCAGGTCCCAGGCAGGCACGATGTCTTGCGCCGGGATGACGGCCTGATACCCGTTGTTTTTGCCGGTCGGGAGCATGGGCAGCGTGCGGTAGTCCTGCTGCTGATTGACGCTTCGGTAGCGCAAACGGACCCACTTGACACCGGCGGGATCACGGACCTCGGCGGTGATCGTGAGCGGCTTGCTCGCCGGCGCGGCGGTGACCGGCCGGTGAACCACAGCCGGCGGATCGTGATCGCCGGGGCCGGGCACGGTCGTGTATCGGGGCGCAGCCTTGACGACGCCGGCGGGTTGAAACTCGCGCCGCTGCCGTTCCAAGACGCCAAATCCCTTTTCCATCGCGGCCAGCTCGTCGTTCCAGTGGCCGCAGAGGCTGGCCCCGCGGACGCCCATCATCAGGTCGTCCGTGTAGACGTCGCCGGCGGCAGCCACGAGCTGCCGCCAGGCCTCAATGGCGGTGAGTTCGTACGCGATGGCGTCGTCGAGCGCCTGGGGGTCCCGCGTCCGCTCGAACAGTCGGTAGCTCACGGCTGCCGGGATCCGCCGCGAATGATAGAGCGCCAGGTTCGCCAGGATCTTCAGGTCGGTGATCGTCGAGTCAAATTCTTTGTTGCGGTGCTGGCCGATGCGTTTCTCGGCCTCGGAGACCTGCGCGCTTACGTCTGCGGCGGCCTGGGCGAACCAGCGGCTGGTTGCGGCTGGTCGCGTCTTCGCGGTCTCGCCGCCCTCGATCAGGTTTTGCGCCTCCTCGTCGAAGCTGGTGAACTGCTGGATGTCGCTGCCTTCGGCCTTGGCGTAGGCGGGCAGATCGCCGAGCCGCTGCTTTTCCGCCCAGCCGCGGGTCATGGGGAAGTAACCGTAGGGATAGCAGGCGGCGACGATCCGCGGCAGGATCCGGCTCGCCCGGTGCAGACCCTGCTGCAGGTAAGGCGCGGCGTCTTTGCCGAAGCGGCTCTCGAACTCCCGCCGCCAGACTTCCGCGGGCGTATCGGGGTTGTAACCCACGCGGCCGAACACCTGGAAAAAATGCCAGTATCGCTCGAACTCATAGTCGTAGTAGCGATACTTCGCATTGAGCAGATCGAAGGGCTTCATATCATGCGGCTGGGCCTCCATTTTCGTGCAGAGCGGCTCGTTCACCTCGAAACCGTCGCCGCCGTAGAGGTGCGTGCTCTCGGCGAAGCGTCTGGCGTACTCCGGATCGCCCCACAATAGCACGCGGGCCGTGCCGCCGTTCCACAGCCGCCAGTGCATCTTGTACCGTTGTGGGTAGCGGAGCAGGTCGGCGTAGCTGTGCCGCCGGTCGAACTGGTTCTGCCGGTTAATGTGCGTGGGATGAAACGGCAGGCCCATCTGCTCCATCCAGTACTTGGTGGTGATCCGCAGCTTCACGCCCTGGTCCAGGCCGTCCTGGATGACCGAATCGGGCAGTCCCTTGGCGCGGGCGTCGAAGCGGACGCGCGGCGCGTGCTCCTTCATCACCTGGAACACGTTGTGCCAGAAATCCTCCTGTTCTCCCTTCTTCAGTCCCGACTCGTCGTGCATGCGGAACTGGACGGCGTCGAGCTGGGGCACCAGCCGGAGGAGCTTTGTCAGCGCCGCTTTGGTGTAGGGTGTAAGGTTCTGCTCCGTTACGCCCCACACCAGGCCGGGCGTGGGCTTCGCGGGGGTCTTCTCGGCTCCCGGCACGCCGCCGCCCTGCACGCCGCCGCGGTAAATGTGGTCCCAAATGCCCACCGTGAACCCCAGCCCACGCGCGTGCGCCATGTGCACGAGCCGGTTCAGCGCAGCAAGGTTGCGCTGCTGCTGCTGGGCCGTAATGCCCACCATGCGCACGTCGGGGAATTCCTCCACGTCGAAGAAATACGGATAGCACGGTGCCAGAAAACCGCCGTTCTCATAGCCGAAGATCACCACCACGGAGTTGAACCGGTTCTTGGCCAACAGGTCGAGGTAGCGGCCCCAGTACGATTCGTCGTAGAAACGGCTCTCCCAGTAGGCACGGTTCATGGTGTACAGGGAGACCGCCCGCTCCGGTACCGCGGGTTTTTCCAGCGCCTCCCGAACCTCGCCCAGCGGCGGGTTGCCATCAGCACTCCAGCCAATGCGATCGGCGACGTCCAACACGGCGTACATCAGGCCGCGATCATCGGACCCGGCTGCGATCCACACCGGCTTGCCTTGCCACTGCGTGCGGCGGATGACCAGGGCCTCCGGGCCTTGTGGAACGGGGTGTTTCCCCGCCCGGAGCAACTCCGCCGCCGCACCGTCGCCGGACGCCAGCCCGACGGCGATGACGGACCCTCCGCGTGCGTCACCCAGGGAGCCCGCCTGCTGGCAGGCGATGCCCTTTGCACGCAAGGCGTCTCTGAGCTTGACCAGACCGTGCGCAGCGGCAGGACCGGGCGTCTTGTCCGCCACGACGGATAGCGCCGGCTCTTCGGCCGCCGTTGGGTAAGCGATGCCGACCGCCAAGGCCAACAGCACGGGCCCCCACGCCCCACGCCACCGCGACACTCTCTTCGATACTTTCTGGGAATTCATCGGCCACCTCGATGTTTGCGTGCCAGCCCACCCGGGCAACCTCCGCACAAGCCAGATTGCACGGCACACGGAGGGCGTGTATTCTACTCTATGCAATGATGGCGGTATACTCTGCCCGCAAGCTAAATGAACTTGCACGATCTCGGGAGGAAAAAGGGGACAGGTCCAATTTGTGCGAAGCA
>Ga0315291_10009616_pt1 | contig 11860 bp, 11 predicted proteins | sample YL17G12_20_MG_FD_203070 | JGI IMG/M metagenome (GOLD analysis project Ga0315291, IMG submission 203070) | Sediment microbial communities from Yellowstone Lake, YNP, Wyoming, USA - YL17G12_20 | ecosystem: Environmental > Aquatic > Freshwater > Lake > Sediment | place: USA: Wyoming | collected...
ACATTCATCTAATACTTTTCACATTAACTTTCTTACAATATTGCTGAATTGGACAACGGCTACAGAACGGTGAGATAGGAACACAAATTGTTTGTCCAAACGTGACAAATAAATCATTGAAATCATCCCAATATTCTGAAGGGAGAATTTTTTTGAGGGCATGCTCTGTGTCTTCTGGTGTTTTGGTTTTAATCCAGCCAAATCTGTTTGGGATCCGATGACAATGGGTGTCAATGGGGAGATACCCATGTTTCTTATGGCCGTAGACCATGACGATGTTTGCGGTTTTTCTACCGACTCCTTTAAGAGTGAGTAATTCCTCAAACTTGTCCGGTACTTTCCCCTGGTATTTATCAAGGAGTGTTTGTGAGATTTCCTTGATTCTTTTTGCTTTGGTTTTATAGAAACCTACTGGATAGATGAGGGATGCTATTTGTTGTTCTGATAGTTGAACGAGTTTTTCAGGTGTGTTGTATTTTAGAAGCAAATGTTGTGATGCTTGTGCAGTGACCTCGTCTTTCGTGCGAAGGCTGAGCAAACAAGAAATCAATGTCACAAACGGTGTGTCGGTAATATCCTGTTTGGATCGTGAGACAACCGGTTGATTATATTTCCGTAGCTCTTGCTTTAATGCAGAGAAGATTTCTTTGAAATGCCTACTTGTCATAGAATCCCCGTAATATCGAGATGTTTCTTGTGTACGATTTTATTATCAAGAAAGATTCTAAATAGTTACCGAAGAAATAAAAGGAACATCGGGATGAAGAAGAGAACAGTAACATACTGGTAGATTAGAATTCTTCTCTTTATTCGGTACTGAGATACAACAATATACTTAATCCAATGCTTTCAAATAACGACACGATCACCAGAATCTGACCTAAGCCTCCGAATTCAAATCCAATACTTTCACGGATACCATGGCCAAACGGGATTGCTGAAGAAACAAATAATGAACGTAAAGTATTTACTAAAAAAATTGATTCAATAAATAAGGGGACCAAAAAGAACAACAAACCTGCAATGTACTTTGATTTTGTTTTCACGAAGACCTTGAAATACACAGCAATAAGACCGATTAAGAGGAATATGCTGATACAGACAACAATGACACCGAGCGTCGGGAGGAATATTTCAGAGGTAGTAAGTGGTGTAACTCTAAAGGGAAAATCTGGAGGTACATAAGAACCAAATTCGTCAGCAAAATGTTGTATTCTGTCATTTGCTTCAGTGACAAAAATATTCGATAATATCATTCCTAAAACAATACCACCGATAACCAACGTTATCAGGAGTGAGATTGCTTTTTTATTGTATGATGGAATTTTTTCTTCCTTTATCGGAGTTTCATTCATATTACTCTTCACCTTTTTCTATGTCGTCTATTCTTTATTTGGTTTTTTCCCAATTTTATCCCAAATCTCTGTAAAATGTTGTTTATTTACTTCAAATGTTTCGGTCGGAAAATAGGTTTTACCATACCCTCCACCAACCGACGTAAGAATACCATTTTCTTCTAAAACTTTGAGATGATAACGGATTGTTTTGTATTCGATTTCAAGATTCTTAGAAAGTTCATTTGCATTTTGCGGTTTGTTACACAGCTCTTGGATGATTCTCCCACGGTTGAATCCACCAAGGGAGTTGGCGATAAGCCAATACAGTACATTTTTTAGAGAATCCATCACACAAACCTTAGAAACAGAATTCAGGACCTCATTTAATAGGTTTATTAAAAAAATTTGGGAACAATTTGGGAAGAAATAGGCATCAAATTGTAAAAAATGAATATATACGAATGTGAGGATAAACCATCTTGTAAAAAAAATGGAGACAAAAAAATGAACACAAGAAAAAAACTCATCGCAGGACTCATGGCTGCAATGGTCATCGGAACCATTGGAGCAGTGTTTGCCACCGCACAAACCGACGGAACAACCCCAGATATCACCACGCAGAAAATGTTCAACACCCAAGACCAAAATAGAACTAGGTTTTTTGACGGTAATATTGCCCAAGGAATGGGTATGTTCGGATGTTTCGATTATAACTTAACAACAGACCAGCAAAAAGAATTACAACAGCTCATGACAACCCTTAGAGACCAAAATGCGACTCCTCAAGAAATGCAGTCAGCAATTCAACAGAAACTTGAGGAATTCGGCGTGTTCGACACACAACTCGACAACCAGATCGCGCAAATCGAGCAACGACTCACCATCTTGAACAGAGAAAAAGAACTCAGAAACCAAGGATACAACTGGACTGAAGTACGGAACATGATACAGAACGAATTTGATCTGCAAAATTCGACGAATGGCGACCTTGGTATGATGCAAGGACAGGGATTTAGACGAGGACCAGGTAGAGGACCAAACGGAAGACGAGATTTTATTCCTGATAAAACAATAGATCAATAAAAAGAACCAGCATCGCTGCCCGAAAAAATTACGGAGGAGGACGGCCAATCCTCCTCACTCTCCTCTTTTAGGAACGCGACAGCATGACAGAAAAAAATGAAAATAATTGAGGTTGAAAAGATACGAGATATACTCGTCATGAAACTTTTTTCAAATAACAACAGCAAACATGGGTTGTGCCTAACTTTTTTTTCATCCCCCTATCATCGTGGCACAACTCAACATTTTATCAAATTTTGGGAGGAAATTGGGAAAAAATTGGGAGGAAATTGGGAGGAAAAAATATAAACAAAAACAGTGTAATTTATCCTTACACGAAATAGATGGAGGTAGTTATAATGAATGAGAGCTTGGAAATGAAAAAGAAACGAGGAAATAAAAACATCATCATCTTTGTTACCTTATGCATTGTTGCGATGTTCACCGCTGGTTATTTTATCGGCGGATCGCTTAGTTCTATGGCGACAACATCAAAAACTGATACACTACAACAACAAGCAGGTACCATTCAAGATGATAATACACAAGAGGAAATTCACAATATAACGTATTTTTATAATACGACGTCTCTTGCCCAATTATATAAAGATAACAAGGACTCCGTCGTTGTTATTACAGGATATGTCTTACAATACTCATTTTTCGGTAGGCAATATTCCGAAGTCCAAGGCTCCGGTTTTGTCTACGAGTATAAAGACGACATGGTCGTGATAACCAATAAACACGTAGTCAATGAGGCAGAAAATATCACGGTTACCTTCTCAAACGGAGATGGATATCCTGCGACCGTCATTGGTTCTGATGCTTATTCAGATTTAGCAGTTCTATCGGTAAAAGCACCCCTCAAGGAGTTTCAACCTCTTGAAATCGCCAGTTCCTCAACCTTACAAGTGGGTGATCCTGTTGTCGCTATCGGCAGTCCCTTTGGATTAGGTGGAACGATGACCACCGGAATTGTGAGTCAACTCGGGAGAACAATACAAGATTCTGTCGCAGGAAATTTTCCTATCGCAAACATCATTCAGACAAGTGCGGCAATTAACCCAGGGAATTCTGGGGGACCTCTCTTGAATTACGAAGGAGAAGTAATAGGGATTACCACAGCGATTATACAGAATTCAAACGGACTTGGTTTTGCTGTCCCGTCAAATACGATACTACGGGAAATAGAATCACTTATCACGACAGGATCCTATGATCAGCACCCCTGGGTAGGGATATCAGGAACTGACATGACCTATGCAATCACGCAGTCCTTGGGAGTAAATGTGACCTACGGGTGGCTTATCACGCTAATTACAGACAGTGGAGCAGCTGCCCAGGCGGGGTTACAAGGTGGAAACCAGCAGGTGAGAGTCAACGATGAATGGGTAATGACCGGTGGTGATATCATCATCGCTGTTGATGGAACACGGATCATTAATGGTGATTCATTCATGTCCTATCTCGAAGAACACACAACGCCACATCAAACCATCAGCGTCACTATTGTGCGAAACCATCAGCTCCTTGACATTCCGGTTGTACTGAAACAACGACCAGTTGCGAGTTAATCAACACATGAGTTGTGCCAAACTTCCCTGTTTTCTCTCCTCCTCTTTGTGTTATCATCTTGGCACAACTCCTTTCTCTTTCATACTAAACTGTGTATCTCTTAATTCTTTGTGAAATCAAGAGATGAGGGAAGGAATGGAACCGTATGCGTAAAAAAAGAATAACACGAAACAGCACACCCTTGAATACCTACCATTCGAACTCCAATGCTGTGAATGCAAAGTCAGCAACCTTAAGCAGAGAATTTATTGACACATTCACGAAAATTATTTTTTGTGAAAAGTAGTCGATTTTTTTTTCTAATTGGGAATGAATTGGGAAAAATATAATTTCGTTCGGGATAAATGCCTATTACTAAATTTCTGGTGAGAATCAACACGTATCGCCTAATCCAAAATGGGAGATAAGAACAATAATAAAAAAAAATTCCCTATATTTTAATCAACATTCCATCAATATTCGGGTATAATTTGGGAAAAAATTATATTAAGGGGCTTTATCTATTATTATTCAAATAGGGGGAGTAAAATATGAAAATAAATACCAAAGAAAAAATAAATCTCGCAATTGTATTAATTCTGGTTGGAACTATTTTTCTTCCAATACAAAGCCCACCTTTACAAGCTGGCATCTTGCAGAATCCTTCGAAGACAGGAACAGACACGCAATACTGGGCTCTGTTAGTTGGCGTTGGTAAGTACGCGGAAAATCCAGAACAAAATCGACCAGATATGATCCTGGAAGCGAACGATTTCAAAGACCTTCTCCTGCAGTCTCCTTGGTGGTCTGAAGACCACATCGAGATCCTTACTGCGGAGAACGCCACGAGAAGCAACATCCTGGCTGGGTTCCGATGGCTCATCAAGCAAGCCAGTGCTGATGATGTCGTGGTCGTGTACTTATCAACACATGGAAATTATCTCCCCTTTGACATTCCACCCAGAGACGAAGCGGATAACGCTGACGAAATACTTGCCACCTACTGGGGATTTGCCTATAACAACACATTCATTAATGATGACACGATTAACATTCTGTTGAACCAGCTGAAAAGCAACAACGTCTGTCTTATTGTCGATAGTTGTTATGCTGGTGGACTTAACGACCATTGGAAACTTCTGAAGAGTTCACCTGAGCAACACCGTGTTATTATTATGGGATCATGTGAGGACGAGTTATCATACTCCGGTGGCTTTGCCCCCTATGTCATCGACGGTTTACGAGGATACGGGGACAGCAACGGGGATGGTGTTGTCACCGCTGAAGAGGTATTCATCTATGCCCAGCCGCGCAGTTTCCAGCAACAACATCCTACTATTTATGATGGGTATCCTGGAGAACTACCCTTAACTACGAACACGCTCCATAAATCATCGTCATCCTCTGCGCTGTCTCAACGGCAGGATAGTACACCGATTCTACCTCCGAACAGCATCGGGATCTCAGCGGAGACATCAGTAATCTGCGGTTATGTTACCAGTTCTGGCCAGCCTATTAATGACGCCCTGATCACGATCTCAGGTCGAATCAATTACCAAGAGACCTACACTAACTCCACAACGACAGATCCCACAGGATTCTACTTCATGCATGTCCCTGCGATGCGTATCCGTATTGCTGTCTCTGCGCAGGGGTATTGTGATAAATCTAACAATCAGTTACAAGTCATTGAAAACCACACCTATTGGGCGAACCTCTCACTTGTTCCTAAACCGCTAGAGACTGCGGTTATCTGTGGGTACATCTCCTCGGAGCAAAATGGTACCCCTCTCGCTGCAAATGTGTCTCTCCAATGGCAAGGAAGTCAGGTAGACACATATCGGAATATAACGGTCACGGATGAAAACGGATTCTATCAGATGAATGTGGCTCCCGGGCAGGTCGACCTCGACATCTCTAAGGATGGGTATTATAGTGATTCCCGTGATGAACTCAACATTACTGACTCTCAGACGCTCTGGGTAAATGTTACTTTATATCCCTTCCCTCTTGAGACATCCACCGTCTGCGGCTACCTCACAGATAGTACAACAGGATCGCCTCTTATGGGCGTCCGCATTGACGCCACTTGGGTCAACTTCTCCATTGGTCATGAGTACACTCGGGAGGCGCAGACAAATGCCTCAGGGTTCTTCAGCATGCCGATCGCACCGGGAGAACTATACATCGACCTCCATAGATATGAATACAATTATTACGATCCATACCGACATGATGCTCCCCCGGGAAAACCCCTCTGGATGAACATCTCACTGCAGCAGTATAGTAGTATCAGCGTCGATATCACAAAACCACTGCGAGCGCTATACCAGAACAATCAACGCATTATCCCCTGGTCATCCACCTTGATTATTGGTCCGATTGGGATCGAGGCGACCAGTGCAGATTTCTTCCATGGACCGGGAGGGCAATGGCAGGTACAAAAAGTCGAATTCTACATCGATGGTGCTTTAAAGGCGACCGTGACTACGGAGCCGTACCTCTGGAGCTGGACTGCGAAAACCTCTGGAAAACATACGATTAAGGTCATCGCATATGGGTTTAACAATGATACTGCAAGTAAGGAAATCGAGGGCACAAAATTCCTGTAATCCTTACATTTCCTTTTCGTCATCGCGGATGTTAAAATACGAACGCTGGGGAGGAGATTTGACAGCTCATTTTACCGGTAAAAATTTTGTTGTTTCTACATAAAACTAGAAATATTAATTCCTATCATATTAATAACATTAATTCAATAGTCTTTTGCTAATATTGTTTCAATTTTTATATCATAAAATTGAGCAGAAGATTTAAATAAGATTATTTCATCTAAAAAAAATCATGGAGGCGGAATAATCGATAATATAATTGATCCCAGATTAGCAGTGCTAATTCCAACATGTAGAGATACAATAGAAGATATGCACTTAGAAGCCGTACTCACTGGTTTGGCTATGCAATCTATTCTTCCACGACGTATCTATGTTTTTGATGAGGGTAAAATAGAGACGTTTCGTCAAAATGGAACAAGAATGCTTTGGAATCTTATTGCGCGTAAAGGGGTTGAAGTATTATATATACGGTCAATTGCAAGAAAAGGTGTTGCTATAGCACGCCAGGAACTATTCAAAGCAATAAAAGATGAACAATTGATTTTATACCTGGATGATGATATATTGCTAGAACAAGATGCTATTTCAAAATTATTATCTGTTATTGATTCCGATAATTCACTTGGTTTTGTTCAAGGACAGAAAGTGGAATTAGACACAACCCGTATGTATTTGAACGATATAAATCAACTACGTGGTCAAGATGATTTGATTGAAGATACATTTCCAATATTTTTTGGTGATGCTGCATTACTATTAGTCCGTCGGCAAGCATTGTCTGACATAAATTGGGATGTTGTAACAAAATATTATCTAGAAGGTTTGCCAGGGGAAGATGTAGCTATGACACTCATGATTGCAGATAAATATCCTTGTTTAGGAGTTCCAACCTCACGAGGATGGCACATATCTCCCACTAAAGAACGGTGGCGATGGGAACCATCGTCGGATTTGTTGCAAATTGAACAATTAAAAAAAATTGTATCAAAAAAGACATTAAAAACAGCATTTCCTCACCTACGTAATTTAATTTAATATATTAACAACTACATGATGTCAGATATTACCTCCAAAGAATTAATTAAATCATTACAAAAAGGGATTCAATTTTTAGTAGATAAACAAATGCATTCAGGAGAATTTGCGACCTTAAACTGGAAGCAGAACAACGTAGAAAGCGCCTCATATGTAAAATCAGTTTTTTTTACATCTTTTATACTTCACTCTTTAAAATATTCAAAGAAATCAATTACAGTGAAAATAATCAGTCAAAATGCCTTAAATTTTTTATCTAATGAAATGGAAATAAATGGTTTTTGGCGATATTCTGGAAAAGGATCATTTATTCATTTCGATATGGATACTACTAGTTCTGTTTTATCTTCCGTAAAGGAATGGGGAATAGAATTAGATTACCAAACCTTAGCTTCATCCTTATTAAAATATAGAAATAAACAAGGTCTCTTCTACACTTGGATACTTGATACAGAACAACCATTTACCAAGAAAGATAATAATATTGATTGGGTGGTAAATGCAAATATATTGTTCTTTTATTCTCTTATGAATATTCCTTTACCCAAAGTTGAAAAATATCTAATTCATATTGTGAAAAGTGGTAAATTCAAAAAAAGAAGCCCATACTACGATTCGCCTTTTACCTTTATTTATTGTTTAACTAGAGTATATTCAGATGGCAACAATTCAAGAATAATATCAATAATTCCTAAAATTAGAGATTATCTTCGTAATATAATAAATGAAAACAAATCGTTTTATTCTCAGTTAGAAAATGCATTAGTTGCGGTTTCTTTACTAAATTGTGGTTATACAAATATAGAACTGAGACTGACATTAAAATATTTATTAAATCTTCAAAGAAAAGATGGAGGCTGGTCTATGGGAAGTTTTCATACGGGGGGTCCATATTTGGGATATGACACTTTTTATGGATCTGATGCATTAACAACAGCTATTGCGTTAGAAGCAATATCAAAGTATTTAAAGAAGAATTTAAATGATTAATAAATTAAGAAATATTCAAAATCTGATCAGATGGAATGAATGGTATAATTCTAAATTGTCATTTTTCTTTTTAGTTACATATTATTTGGCATATGTTAATAATAAAATTCAGCTACAAGATATGTTTTTACTAATTTTTATAGGAATTTTGCTAATATCGCTATCTTCTTTTGGCTATATGTTAAATGATTATTCTGATAAATTTGAAGATAAACTTACTGGTAAAAAAAACGCCATGAATTTGTTAAATAATCAGCAACAATTTTTTGCTATAACACTAACTGCGATATTATTTATTTTTGCGTTTATCCCATTTTACACAAACAAGTATGCTATCGTGTTCGTATTTTTAAGTTTTTTATTCTCTATTTTATACTCTGCAAAGCCTTTTAAATTTAAAAAACGAGGTGTTTGGGGAATAATTTGTGTAGCTTTAGCTCAATGGGTTTTTCCAATGTTAATTTTATTTAGTCTCTTTGAACACTTTAAAATGGATTTAATCCTTTTTATTTTACTCTCTTTGTTTATAGGTCTCCGATGGATATTAGTTCATCAAATTATTGACAGGGACAGAGATATTCTAGCAAATGTAAATACTTTTGTAGTAGCCAGATCCCCAAATGTGACATATGATATATTGCGAGTTCTATTCGTTATCGAAATTATAACACTAACAGGTTTAGTATTGGTACTAATTCATTCTATGTTCTTTATGATAATCCCTCTATTAGTCTTTTATTTAATATTTGAGCTATATCTTTATCCCCTCTGGAAAAAATTAAGTTTTAAACGAATGTTAGTCTCTTACGATTATGCTCCTCTTTCAGATTTGTACTTTTGTTGGGCTCCTTTGTGGTTTTCTATATTATTAGGTTATCTAAACCCTTTGTTCTTCATTATTTCTGTAATAGAGATAGTATGGAAAAAAAATTACTTAGAGTTTGATGTATACCTTTTAAAAAAAAGGTGGCATTTATGAATAGACCATTTTCTCAGGAAATACAAAAGGTTCTTGGAAAGTTTATCAGCTATCAAAAGCTAGTTGGAATATCAAATATGCTCAACTATCCGCTTGTTAACCCAATATCTGCATCAATTTTAATCACATCACGTTGTAACTCAAAATGTATCTATTGCTCTGTTTGGAAACTTGGAGATGACTATAAGGATATATCGATAGACAAACTTGATAAACTTTTTAAATCTCTAAAAAAAATTGGAGTTCGAGTTATTTTTTTATCTGGTGGTGAGCCTCTTATCCGTGATGATCTTGAAGAAATTATTTCTTTGGCGAAACATTACGATTTATTGGTTGAGGTTAGTACAAATGGCATATTATTCACAAAAAGACGTGCTCAAAGGCTTATAGAGAGTGGGGTAGATAATATCATTTTATCTTTAGATAGTTTAGATCCTGAAATTTATCAGATGCATAGAGGTGTTCCCTTTAAAATAGGTAAACAAGCATTAGAAAACCTGCTTTATGTTAAAAACGAATATCCTACAGTTGCATGCAATATAACATGCGTAGTAACTCGATATAATATCGGTACGTTAGTTTCTTTTATCAATCAAATTCATGAATATACTAAAGGAAAAATTTCGATTGACTTACAACCATACAATCGATCTCATACATACTCTTTAGAGTTATTAGAAAATCTCTCTCCAAAACTTCAAAAGATTGCAAATAAGGTATTATTATACCAAAAAGAATTTTCTCAAAACGAACGAAATCTTATTCCCACGTCTGAACTTAGAACTATTTTTAAAGAGGAAATACAACAATTGATCAATTTAAAGAAAAATAAACATAACTTTCCATTGAATAACTCGGAATTCTATCTAAAAAGTATGTCTGATTTTCTCTTCGATAATAAAATGCCAAGAGGTTTAAATTGTGTAAGTGGATACATGAGAATAATTATTCGAAACGACCTAGAACTTGCACCTTGTTGGCAACTACCTTCAATAGGAGATTTAAATAATGAGGAGTTAACCGATATCTGGTTCTCAAAAAAATTTCGTGAACAAAGAAAAGCAATGAAAAATAAAAAATGTCCTGGGTGTATGTTACTCTGTCATACAGAAACAGGTCATTTTGAGTGGTACAACCACATTTATAAAAATCGGTAATAAAAATAAAACGAAATGGAGATAAACATCAATGATTATAGAAAAAACTGATCTTACCCTAAAAGAGGGAAATATACATGAAAATCATCCTATATTTAGTGTTGTAATACCAACTTATGGACGCTTCGACCTTGTGGAGGAACTTTTTGTTTCAATTCAGAAAGCAATTACACAATCAGAAATAAATGTTGAAGTAATTATTGTTGACGATAGTCCTAAATCAGAACAAGATAAAATTGAAAAGTTATGCAAACAATTTAATTATAAATATATCAGCGGTCCTCATAGCGTAAGAGCGAAAAGAAATCTTGGTATAGAAAATTCAAAAGGAGAAATCATTTTTTTTACAGATTCCGATTGTTTAGTTAGTCCAAATATTTTTATTGAACATCTAAAATTATATAACAATCCCGATACAGCGGGAGTTTTAGGTATAACTGAATTTATTGGAAAGGAAAATATTACTTGGAAGATTGTCAGTAAAACGATGTTTTTTGACGCTTTTTCGTTTGCAACAACTCTTAACAATATCACTGATTCCGCTCCATGGGGAACATGCACAAATCTTTCTTTTAAAAAAAAGGTACTAGAGGATGTTGGAAAATTTGATACTTCTTTACCCTTCAAACTTGGGGGTGAGGATACAGAGTTAGGCGTAAGAGTTAATAAAGCTGGATATAAGATAAAAATGAATCCAGATGCAAAGGTTTTTCATAGTCGAGAAACATGGAATACAAAAGGTTTGGTTGAAAGAGCTTTTAGGTGGGGTAGAGCAGACTATCATATATTAAAAAAGTATCCTGAATTAGGTAACATTGCCTTTCCAAATTTTTTTATGGTATTGTTATTTGTTGTACTTGTATGTATACCATTTATTTTAACTAAACATTATATCATAACTTTTTTTATCATATTTGTATGGATTTTCTCAACGATTCTTTTAGAAGCTACAATTAAAATTGTAAAAAATGGTGAAAAATTTCATTATATTTTTTTTTATTTAACAGCAATATGTCTCAATCTTATATTTGATCTTGGAACAATTTTTGAATCACTGAAAAATGGAAGTTCGTCAATGCTTTTTAAAAGAATTGTTTATACGCCTGCTCAGCTTACCATTGAATGAAAAAG
>Ga0315291_10009617_pt1 | contig 11859 bp, 5 predicted proteins | sample YL17G12_20_MG_FD_203070 | JGI IMG/M metagenome (GOLD analysis project Ga0315291, IMG submission 203070) | Sediment microbial communities from Yellowstone Lake, YNP, Wyoming, USA - YL17G12_20 | ecosystem: Environmental > Aquatic > Freshwater > Lake > Sediment | place: USA: Wyoming | collected...
AAAAAGTCTTAAGACGCGTCTCGGAATTCTCCCTCGAAAAAGGGGAGGCCACGAATAAGGTCGGCGCCTTCGGGGGCCGGGGGTAGGGGGGAAAAGATCTCTAAGATGAGTCGGAAGCATCTCGGGCAAACTTCGCCTTCGATTACCCATTTCCCAATCTTTCGGAATTTTCAAATCACCTCGACTTTGGCGAACTTCATCAGCCTAAACCAGTCCTGAGTTTCTTGGAGCATCAAGGCCTCGGCCTCGATCAGCAACGTCTTCAATCCGCTGAAATCGACGATCCGGGAGAACTCGCGATCCAGTTCGGTCAAAGCGGCCTCCATGTCCCGGCTTCTTTTTTCGAGCCGGGAATATTCCCGGTGGAGTCGAATGCCGCCGACAGCCGCGCCCACCGCCGGAAGGACAAGGGCGAAAAAAGTGACGGGCTTCTCCAGTCCCGCCAAAATAGAAGGGTGGCCGATCATGATCGACGACAGGTGCCATCCCGCCGCCCCGATGGCCGCGAGGAAGACGGCCCGTCCGGAGATTTCGAGCCGGCGGCTGATTTTTCCGGATCTCCGCGCCTTAGCGGCATGGAATTCGATTTGGCCATGAAGCCACTGCTTGCGGACGAATGCGACGCAAAGTCCGCATTCTTCCCGATCGCCCGGAACCGGCGGCCCCATCCGCCTCACGATCTCGTGAAAAACCCGGAAAATCCAATCATCGGAACGCCGGGCCGGCTCGTGGAAAGGCGGCTGAATGATCGGAGATGCTTCCACCCCGCAGGCCGATAAAAAAATCGCCCCCCGGATCCGTTCGATGAGAGCTCGCGCTTCCACCCATTTCGCGTGGACCTTCTTCCGATCGGCCAAAAAAATGACCATATAAATGACGATTAAAAGAACGAACTCGAGTCCATAGGCGAAGGGGGCCCATGACGGGCTCAGGCTCCCGGCCGCGACCGCGGCGACCGCCAGGGGAGAAAGGCTATAGACCAAAAGACCGGCCCGCAAATATTTTTTCCGGTTCTTTTTCGCGATCAAAGAGGCGCGGACATACGAGGGCAGCAGCTTCGCTTTGATCAGGCTTCGTACCGCCGGGGATATTTTTCCGCCTTCAGCGTTCTGAAACAGTTTCTGTTCCATCGCTCCGGTATAAGCCCGCTCTTTCTCCGCGGAGACCGGAAAACGGTTGAAAAGTCCGATCCGGTCCAGAGTCCGACGGCTCAAGCCTCGGCCTTTTTCCATGACGATCGCACCCGGATCCTTCAGGGAAACGATCGCCAGCGGGCTTCGTTTCTCTCGGGCGTACGCCACGATGTCCGCCGTCCCGCCTTGTCCCTGCGACGGGGTGAAATCCCAAAGGGCGATGAGGACGTCGGAATGATCGACCACATACCGGCCGGCGTCCTCATAAGCCTTATTCCGGACGGCCATGAGATCCGGGACGGTCCGGGGATCCCGGGGAGGCGATTCTTTCAGGCGAACGATTTTTCGGGCTTGGCCCAAGAGCTCCTCGAAATCCTCTTTCGAAGCCGGAGTGGAAAAATCCCGGAGATAGTCCGTTCTATCGAGAGGCAAGACAACTTCCATATCGGAGTCGGGAATTTTCAGGACCTCCCGGGCCACCAGCCGATCGGCGCCCTCGGCCAGGGGGGTTACAATCGTATAGGCGAAGGGCGGCTCGACGCCCGTCCCGGACAAGGGATGATCGAATAACTCCGGCATCCTTTGCTTCAAGATGCGCCGGATCCCTTCCGCCGGTTTATCGGTTTCCCCGAGAATTCGCTGACCCGTCACCCCGACACGGAGGCGAAAGGGGAAGTCAAGGCCGGTCCGCATGATGGTTATGAAGCTTCTCGATCGCATACCCGGCTCGGGCCAGGATCCTGGGAATGTTTTTGATCAGCCCGCGATCGATATCTTTGACGGTCTCGTCGAGTTTCTCCCATTCGACGAGATATTCGTTACGTTTGGGCTCGGCCGGAGTCGGATGTCCCGGCTCGAAACCCGCGGCATGTTTGGCGGCCATCCAGATCTCATGCTCGAGGCGGGCCAGTTTTTCCAGTTCGGCTCCCGAAAATTCCGGCGCCGGCTGGTTGCTGCGGGCCGGGATCATGATATAGCCGGCGGCCGCCAGCTTTTGGGGGATCGCGCGCACATTGGCCCGGTTGGCCTCCTTGGCCCCCTCCGGGAGCTGGGCATAAGGGATGAGCCAGGGATTGGTCTTCTTGGCCTCGTTTTTTTCCGGTCCGAAGACAAAGCCTTCGGCCTTTTTTGTTTCACCGTAGATTTCATGGGCCGTTTCGGCCAGGTTGTCAATAAGGTCGGGAGTCAGGACGATTTGCTGCACCAAGGCCAAGAATTCCAGGCCGTCGACATGGAGGTCCAACTGAGACTCCGAGGGGAGGCAGGACCGCTCGTAACCGGTCTTTCCCGCCAGCCGGCTCATGGCGATAATCGATTCCATGGAGCGAGCCCCGTGTTTATAGCGGCCGATCATGAGGAAGGCGTTGAGCACGCCGGGGTCGATCTGGAGCCGCTCTTGTCCGTCCCGTTTATCGAACAGAGGCTTAGCCTGCCGGCCGAGAATCGAACGCAATAAAATGGCCCGGCGGAGCGGATAAAAAGGATCGCTTCCGATATTCCCTCCGGCCGGGTTGGGTCCCATGATGTTGACGAAGCCTTTGAGCCGGCTGACGAAATCGGGGCCCTTCGCCTTGCTAAAATCCTCGGGGCGAAGTCGGGTCCCGAACGACTCCAAGTTTTCACTGGTGCCGCCGGCAAAGACGAAAATCGCCGCTCCGATCGGATGGGCCATCCGGCCATGAAGGAAAGCGCCGTCCTGCATCGGCATCAGGAAGTGGCGCAGCCAGCCGAGGCTCTGCCCATCCAGAACGGTGTCGAATTCGTCGAAGAACACCAACGGAATTTGTCCCATTAGATTCGTATCTCGAACTTGGTGCAGGGCCTGGTGCAAGTCTTCGGGCCCGGAAAATTGAGTGATGTTGAACTCCAATTTCCTGATAAGGTCGGGAAACAAGGAGCGGGCGACCTCGTTGATGCCGAACGATTTCCCCGAGCCCGGGGCGCCGAAGACGGCGATCGACAAAGGCTTGCCCGGACGATTCTTGCAGCAATACTCGGCCACCAAAGAACGAATGCCGCGGAAACTCTCGATTTCCCGGCGGTCGACGGTCAGGAGACCCCCGAACTTCCCCAAGGGGACGTCGCCCAAGGCCGTCTCGGCGCCTTCAAGGACGATCCGGCAGGAAACTTGATCGAGGTCTTCGGCATAACGATCCTGGAGGATGGTCCAAAAGCCGGCCGGGGGGGATTTTTCGGATGAAACCGAAGCTCGGTTCAGATGATCGGCGGGGTCCTGAACCGCGGCCACGGAACAAGGGCGCCGGTCTTCTCCAAGGGCGGCGACGACCAGATCCACGGGAAAGGCTAAGCAGGGCTCGTTCGTTTTCCGGCCGAGGTCCCCGTATCCTTCCTGGCGCAGTCGACGCATGGCAAAAATCCCGGATTGAACGGCTTGTTCGATATCCGGGCCGGCGGGGGACCGCATCAATTCGCGGGCAATCCCGGCGGCCAGGCAGGAATTGGTACCGATCATCCCTCCGGGGAAATTGTCGTTCCAGCCGCCTTCCATGACCTTGGAATCAAAGAGGAGCGTTCCCCGGCGCCCGCGCAACAGGAACGCACCCGACGTATCGAAGGAAACCACCACACCGGCGCACGCGGACAGGGCGTTCACCCGCGGGTTATGAATCAGTTCCCAAGCCAGGTCCTGGGCGGTTCGCTCCCAGGATAGCTCGCGGCTGATCTGAACCTCGGTGCGGCGAAGGTCATTGACCGTAGTGACGACAATCAGCCGTTCCGCCCACTCACGCCGGAGATGGTCCCACAATTCGCCCTGGGCCACGGGGCGCGACATTTTCAATAATATCCATGGCTTTTCGGCCCTCTTATTCAACAAATCACCCCAAAGATTTGGGCGAGACCGGAATCCGAGATCGGCGTCGTGAAGGACGATCAGGCCGGGTTCACCGATCTCCTGGAGTTGTTTCTCGATCAGGGCCGTCCATCCGTCTTGGCCGCGGTCGACTCCCATGAACTCGGCGACTCTCCAGGCTGGAGCTTCGGAATCCGCCTTCAGGCTGAACTTGAATAGGGACCACTGCGCATAAGATTGATGGAAACGCCCGTCGCCGGGGCATAATAGTCGGCCCAGGTCGGGGATTTTATGGACTTCAATTAGGCCCATCCCTTGACCCTTGAGCGCAGCGGCCGCGGCCTCGATAAGATCCCCCAGAAGAGCCGCACCTCCCCGTTGCCCGCAGGCCCGGGTACAGTCATCCGGATTCCAGTCTCGGCCGGAGCCTTCGATTTTTTTGACGCGGGCGATGTTCCAGTCCACCGTCATATCGCCGGTAACGATAACCGACGGATTTGCCCCGACATTTTGGGCCATGGACGCCTCCTCTCACGATGGCTCCTATTATAATCAAACTCCGGCCTTCGTCCGCAACATCTCGACGTATTTCTCATCCGCCGGCTCAAGGATCCGGCGCTGCTTCATCGCCAGGATCTGGGCGTAGGCTTTCCGCCACCACATCGTCGCAGCACCCTGGACGGTTTGTTCGCTGATGGCGGCCATTCTCCAGTACGACACCCACAGGTCGCGCTGCCAGCCCGCATTGGAGAGATCAGCAGCGACCAATCGCTCTCGTATCGCCAGGGATTCCCGGTAGGCTTTAAGGGCTCCGGCCAGATCGCCCTGGGCATACCGCATGTCGCCGATCTTTTCCTGGCTCACCGATTGACCGCGCTGCCAGCCCGCGTTAGAGGGATCGGCCGCAGTTAGGCGTTCTCGAACCGCAAGGGATTCCCGATAGGCCTTGAGGGCCCCAGCGAGATCACCCTGTGTGCGGAGCATATCGCCGATCTTGATATGACTCGCCGAAAGGTCGAACTGCCAGACCGCCCTGGAGCGATCGGCTGCGGTTAAGCGTTCTCGAATCACCAGCGATTCCCGGTAAGCTTTGAAGGCCCCGGCCAGATCCCCTTGGCCGAATAGGACGTCGCCCACTCGATCCTGACTCAACGAGAGGTCGCGCTGCCAGTCCGTGTTATAGGGATCGGCTTTGGCCAGACGCTCGGCCGCAGCCAGGGAATGCCTGTAGGCTATAAGGGCCCCGGCCAGATCCCCCCATATAAGCAGCACGTCCCCTACTCGATCCTGACTCGCCGAGAGATCGCGCTGCCAGACGGCGTTGGAGGGATCGGCCGCGGCCAAACGCTCGGCCACGGCCAGGGATTCCCGGTAGGTTTTGAGAGCCCCGACCAGATCGCCTTGGTCAAACAGCACATCGCCGACTCGACCCAGACTGAACGAAAGGTCGCGCTGCCGGCCCGCGTTAGAGGGATCAGCCGCGGCCAGGCGTTCTCGAAGCGCCAGGGATTCCCGGTAGGCTTTAAGGGCTCCGGCCAGATCGCCCTGGGCACGCAAAACGTTGCCTAGATTGTTATAACTCGCTGAGAGATTACGTTGCCAGTCTGCATTGGAAGGATCGGCCGCGGCCAGACGCTCAGCCACCGCCAGAGATTCCCGGTAGGCTTTGAGGGCTCCGGCCAGATCGCCTTGCTCAAACCGAATGTCGCCGATCTTCCCCTGACTGAATAGTAGATCGCGCTGCCGGCTTGCGTTAGACGGATCGGCCGCGGCCAGGCGTTCGGCCACCGCCAGAGATTCCCGGTAGGCTTTGAGGGCTCCGGCCAGATCGCCCTGGGCACGCAGCCCGACTCCGATTCGATCATAACTCGCGATGAGGCCGCGCTGCCAGTTTAGGTTGGCGCGATCGGCCGCGGCCAGGCGCTCTCGAACTGCTAAAGATTCCCGATGTGCTTTGAGAGCCCCGGATAGATCGCCCTGCGTATTCAGCACATCGCCGATTTTTTCCTGACTTACCGAGAGATCGCGCTGCCAAACCAGGTTGGAGCGAGCGGTCGCGGCCAAGCGCTCTCGAACTGCCAGGGATTCGCGGTAGGCTTTCAGGGCTCCAACCAGATCGCCTTGGTTAAACAGCACGTCGCCGACTCGGTCCTGACTCGCCGAGAGGTCGCGTTGCCAAGCCGTATTGGAAGGATCAACCGCAGCCAAGCGCTCGGCCACCGCCAGGGATTCCCAATAGGCTTTCCGGGCCTCGGCCAGATCGCCTTGGTCAAGCAGCACGTCGCCGATCCTGATTTGACTCACCGAGAGGTCGCGTTGCCAAACCGCGTTGGAAGGATCGGATGCGGCCAAGCGCTTGCCGGCGACAATGGTTGCCTCCAGCAGGCGTCGGCGCGGTCCCAGCCGCCCTTCGTTCGTCAGGGCGTCTTCAAGGCCGAACTGAAACCGGTTGCAGAGCGCGGCGATCTGCCCCGGCTGCAGGCCGGTTTGATCAAGAAGCGAGGCAATCCAGGCCACCTCCGCGCCGGCTTCGGGATCGGCCGACGCCAGGATGCGGGCAGCGAGGGTCTGGGTGGAGGCCGAAAGAGCGGATGAACGATCGGGAGTATCGGCATAGAACCGCGCGGCGCGGGACTTGTCGTCGGCCTCGACGAGGTGGGGCATGGTCTCGGCGGCACGCAGGGCGTCGTCCGGGCGCAGACTCAGCAGGTGATCGGCAATGGCACGGTGCAGCGCCCGGCCCGATGCCTCGCCGGCTACGCAGCGCCGGAGGACAGCGGCGCGCATTTGGGCGTGGAAGAAATCCCATTGTTCCAATTCGCCGCGCTGGACAACCTGCCCCCGAAAAGAACGACGGAGAGCCGCCGCTTCGAGGGCGGTCGGGGAGCGGATATCGGAAACCGGAGGCCGGAAGTCAGAGGTCGGCAGTCCGAGGCCGACGAAGGGCGCAAGGCGGGGAATGAGCGAGAGCAGGTCGTTATCGCGCCAGCCGGAGCGGCTGAGGGCGATGGCTGCGGCGAAAGCGCGCGTCCAGACTGCGCCGTGGACTTTCTCGGCGCGTTCGAGCATCCAATCGAACAGTCCCTCGACCTCGGGCGGCATCTTCCTCGCGACGTCCACCAAGAGAGCGCGCAAGCGTTGGGCCGGGTCGCCCGTGAAGTCACGCTCGGCGCGGGCGAAGTCGTCGGCATCGAGCAGATTGACCTGCTCCAGGGCAAGATTCATCCAGAGCGGGTTGCCGAATGCGCCGCTACCTTTATCGGCCAGGACCCGAAAGACCTCGCGGCTGAACCGGCGGTGGTAGCGTCTCCACACCCGTTCCGCGATTTCTTCGGCGTCACGTTCGGTCAGCGGCGGCAGTTCGATTTCCACGACGCCGGCCGATTTAGAGAGAAATTCCGCCTGCGAGCAAGGAAGCGTGGTGACGATGAGTCGCGCGTTTCCCGGCCAATCCTTCGGCCGGAGCCAGGTCAGGTGCCGCGCCCGGACGGTGGGCTCGAATTGGTTGAGGGCGTCCACCAGCACGATCACCCGCCGCTCTTGCGCGGCGCGGTGGAGCAGCGCGTAGAACGCATTCTCCACGTCTTCGGCCCCGGCCTTCTCGGGCAGCGGGTTAGCCGCCTTGAGGAAGTCGGCCAGTTCCTGGATCCAGCGACGCAGCATGGCGTCCACAGACGCGCTGCGAGCGCTGATGCCGGCGGCGTTGGCGAGCAGGAGAGGAGAACAAAGCCCGGGAGGATGCGAGTTGGGGCGTAGAGGCGTCAGGGGGAGCCGGCGATAAAGGTGGGCGAAGAGGGCGCTCTTGCCGGAGCCCGGTCCGCCGATGACACAAGCGCCCCAAGCGTTTGGAGAGACGGACGCCTTCCGGCTCGCAGGCCATCCGGAAAGCGCCAAGTCGAGCAACGGCAGGGTTATTTCCTCGCGGCCGACGAAGTCGCGGGTGCGGTGTTCGACAAATTCCGCCAGGGCGCGCCGTTCGGCTTCCTCCCAGGTTGGAGGCGGTTGGAGGACGTAGTCGCAGGTCTCCTCGTCGAGATCTTTCCAGAGAAGGTCGAAGACGCGGTTGCCCCAGTCATCCAAACCCGTGACCCGGCGGCGCTGCGCGTCCCAGCCGGCGCGGTAGGTATGGACGCGCGGGCCGAGTTCCGGATCGTCGGCGATGCGCTTCTTCAGGGCCAACAATTTATCGTGCCTGGCGCGCACCTCCGGGTCCGGCGAATCGGCGTCATTGTAGTCAGGATCTTGGCAGGGCAGCGGCTCGCGGAAGAAGAAGTAACTACGGCGGCGTTGGTCTGGATCGTCCTTGAGGACGCCGAACTCCACCTCCAGGGCGGTGACGCTCTTGCCCGCGAGGTCGGCCCGGAAACCCGCCTCCTGGGCGGCTGCGGCCATGCGTTCATCGGGCGGCACCCAGCCGTACCGGTCGCCGAGCAACACGAGGAGAAACGGGCGGCTGCGGCGGATTTCATCAAGGCAGACTTTTAACACCAGCAACTCGCGCGCGGCCTCGTCGGGCACCTCGGCGGTCTCGACGCCCTGGCGCAGGTCGATCGCCTCCAGATGCACCCGGCGCTTGCGCAGTTCCTCCGCTACTCGCGGGAAGACGACCTCGCTCAAGTGGTCACGTTCCGCCTGCATGTCGCGGAAGGTCGAGGAAATGAAGACCGGGCGGGACTTCCAAACGAGGTTTTCATCCCCTGCGGCAGACCGGGCAGGCGGATCGTTTTCACCGGCGGGCCGTTTTCCCATTTTTACTTCCTCCCCTGGCCGTCTAATCATACCCTAGATGTCTTCGATGAATTCGACATCGTTATTTTCACACCATTCCTTGGCGGCGGTTTTCTGTTGCCGGCAATACCAAGCTGACCAATCCTCGACCATCCCGTAACGGATCAGGGTTTTTTCAAAAACCTCCTCCCCCCGGATTTGTTTGAGCGACTCGCTCAGAATTTCGGAAATCCGATCATCCTCGACGGAGGCGCAGAACTGCTCCCGGATGATAGCGTATCCTTCGATCTCGGAGCGGGAAGGAAGGCGGAGGTATCGTTCATCCCCATCCTGGACATCCTTGGCGACCTGCTTGATGTCCGGCCTCCCATCAAGTTGAGGTTCGGCAAGGAAGGGTTTTTCGGCCTCGTAAAATTCGAAGTGGGTGATGGGGATGATTTCGCCGGTTTCTTTATCCAAATAGGAAATCGTCCACGGATCGGTCGAAGTCCAGGATTCGACGATCTCACTCAGTTTGACGGCACCCTCCATCAAAGTCCTCATCAAAACCTTTTGAAAGGATAATTCGCGCTCCCGGGGATGTCAAGGGACTCATCGACTGACCGTCGAACAGTTTCAGCGCAGTCTGACCCAGGCCGAGTCCGCGTCCGAAAACGGCCTCCACTCCAGATCGGGTTTGAATGTCCGTCCCTTGCCGCTCCTTCTCGGCGCCTCGGATCTTGCGCTCTTCGTCCTTTACCAGCTCGTAGATTTCAGGTCGGCCTTGATGGTCTCTGAAACCTCGGCGTCCGAAAATCCGGGAGCCTCGAAGAGCGTCTCCGGGACGGCAAACCCTCATCACGTTCCGGCCGTCCTCAAACGCGGGCCGTCAAAAAACGAAAGAAGGCAAAAACGTAAACTGTTCGACGGTCAGACTCATGGGGAATAGTCGAACGAACGGCCGGCGGGGCTGATGGCTCCATGTTATAATTCGTCGATCCTCATCGGCCCAGGTTTCTTTCGCTCGAGGAAGGAAAGATGAAGAAGGAATGGCTCCAAAAGATAACGACGGTCGGAAAAGCCGAGCGGGATCATCTCGTTACGGATGACCGCCTCGGACCTGATCCCGTGCCGTTCGGATATCAACATGAGAACTGGCTGCGGCTTAAGTCCCGGATGAAGGAGGGCGATGAACTCTGGGAGTTCTCCAGCCCCCCGCCGACATGGGAACGTCTGGCGGGGCGGAGGGGCTTGTGCATCCTCCGCGGCGGCCGGATCGTGGCCGGCCTGATCACGATGATGAACTGATCGCCGGACGGGCCTATTTCGGTCGGACAGCCTGTTTCCCGGCCGTTTTCCCGTTCTTGACACCGATCCGCCGCAGCCGATATAGTTGTCGGGAGACTTCCAACAAAAGCGATTCAGGAGGAATTCGATGAAACGACTTATCTTCGTCGTCTTGGCTGCCCTGCTGCTGGGAAGTCACGCCTGGGCCGACTTCGCCGCCGGATTGCGCGCTTACGATAAGGGCGACTATGCGACCGCTCTGAAAGAGTGGCAACCCCTCGCGGATGGGGGCGATGCCCGCGCTCAGCTCCGTCTTGGTTTGATGCAGGCCTATGGAAAGGGCCTTAAGGCCAATCCTCAGGAGGCCGAGAAACTATTCCTCAAAGCCGCCCAAGGAAAAGCCGACCTCAACGAAGCCGACAAGCAAGGTCATACGGCTCTTACGTGGGCCGCCGCGAAAAGAAATCCGGCGACGATCGAAGCCCTTCTCGCCGGCGGAGCGGATATTAACCTCGGTGAGGGGGAACAAAAAACCCCCCTGATGATTGCCTCGGATTATGGATCCAGGGAAATCGTTTCCCTGCTGTTGAAGAAAGGCGCAGCCGCAAAAAAAGCCGACAAAGAAGAAAAGACCGCCCTGCATTTCGCGGCGGCCCGGTATCCTGACGATGAGACCCTGCCGATCATGCAGGCTCTTCTTGAGGCGGGAGCTGATCCCAACGCGGCCGGCAAAAACGGGGAAACGCCTCTGCACCTGGCCGTCGAACGGAAAAGCCGGGAGCGAATCGAATGGCTCCTTTCCAAAGGCGCCAAGATCGATGCCGCTGAAGAAGACGGCTTGACTCCCTTGCTGGCCTTGCTGGAGAGCAGCCCCGAGGAAGACACGCTCGCCATCGCGAAACTCCTGGTCGAAAAGGGCGCGAGCTTCAAGATTGCCGACAAAAGCAAACGCGGCCCTTTGCATTTTTTAGCCGAACACGCCGATGAAGAGCTCACCTTGAATCTGTTGCTTTTTTTCCTGGAAAAGGGAGGGGACGTCAATGCGGTCGACGATGACGGCCGGACCCCCTTACACGCGGCCGTGATTTCGGGGGCCAATTCGGATGAGGCGACAGCGTTGCCTTTCATCCAGGCTCTCTTAAACAAAGGCGCCGATCCGAATGCCCGGGACGAATCCCAGCGGACGCCGTTTTTTTACGGCCTCCGCCCCGACGCGGCGGATAAGTCCATTCCCATTCTGGAAGCATTGCTGGCAGGGAAAGCCGATGTCAACGCCGCCGATGAGGAGGGCTTGACGCCTTTGCATCTTTGCATGGAAGATCCCAACGAAAGCGGTTCGGCGGTCTTGGTGAAATTCCTGCTCGACAATGGCGCCCGGGTCAATGCCCTGACGAAGGAGGGGCAGACGCCGTTGCATCTCCTCGCCGAGGCTCAGGCTGGCCCGGGAGTCGCCGTCGTCGGGAAATTGCTCCTGGAGAAAAAGGCGGACCCGAATATCAGGGATACCGAGTACAAACGAACCCCGCTGCATTGCGCCGCCGATGAGGGGAACGCGGATCTCGCGAAAGTCCTGCTGGCGGCGGGAGCGCGAACGGATGTGCTGGACGAATTTAAAGATACGGCCCGGGATCTGGCCGAACAGCAAGGGCATAAAGACCTGGCCCGGATGATTCGCGACAGCGCCCCGGGAGTCGGCTTTCCGGCGTCTCCCGGCGGTCCTCTCGACAAGGCCGGACAACAAAAACGGGCGGACGAGCTTTGGGGCTATCTGGCCAAACTCACGGACAATGACGGCGATTTGATTGAAAAGGCCTTCAGGGAAATCATCGAGAAATGCCGGGAAAGCGATAAGGTCCCGGACGCTCTTTGGAAGCTCTCGAACTTTTACCTGAATACCGTAGATCCGCCCGCCTTTGACAA
>Ga0315291_10009619_pt1 | contig 11858 bp, 8 predicted proteins | sample YL17G12_20_MG_FD_203070 | JGI IMG/M metagenome (GOLD analysis project Ga0315291, IMG submission 203070) | Sediment microbial communities from Yellowstone Lake, YNP, Wyoming, USA - YL17G12_20 | ecosystem: Environmental > Aquatic > Freshwater > Lake > Sediment | place: USA: Wyoming | collected...
AGTTGTCGCCCATGATGCTGCCCAGATCAATCTCGCGCTCGTCGCCGAAGTTCGAGACCAGGTAAACCGGGACCTGGACTTGCTGCATCATGCTGAAAAGGATCTTGGCGAAAGCGCCCCACATTTGCGTCATCCCTTTCCAGACCTTGGAGAATTCCACCGCCTGAGGATGCTTGACCGGGGCTTCGGTGCCCTTGAGGCGGGGCGGGCCGATGAAGAGGAGCATGACCGAATCAACCTCGCCGCTCTTCATCAGGATTTCCAGGATGGGCATGACGCTCTGGAAATTGAGACCGGCCACCAGGTCCACCGGGTTGCCGGGCACCCACCAGTTGGGCATCAGCTTGCCGATCTGGTTCAAGGTCTCGGGCGACAAGGCCGGCACCTCGAGTCGGAGGTCGGAGCAGAGGTCCGCGGCGATCACGCCGAGTCCGCCTCCGCCGGTGAGGATACCCACCCTTCGGCCGCGCGGGAGCGGGCGGTGGAGGAACGAGGTGGCGATGATCCCGGCCTCGGCGATGTCGTGCACCCGGATCAGGCCGGCCTGCTTGCAGACCGAATCGAAAAGCTGGTCGTTGACCGCCATCGCGCCGGTGTGGGAGCGGGCCGCGGAAAACCCGGACAGAGTGCGGCCGCCTTTGTAAACGATGACCGGCTTTTTCCGAGCCGCGGCGCGGGCGATTTCGAGAAAACGGCGGCCGTCGGCAATGCCTTCGAGGTAGGAGACAATCACTTCCACCGAGGGATCCTCGGCAAAATAGGCGTAGAAGTCCTCGGCCCGGAGGTCGGCCTCGTTGCCGGAGGAGACGGCCTTGGAGACCCCGAAGCCGGACTTGACCACGCCTTCGAGCAGGATGTTCTGGACGTTGCCGCTCTGGGAGACCAGGCCCATTTTTCCATCGGGAGGGTAGAAGTTGGGCATCCAGGGAAAGAGCTTGGAAGCGGGGCAGCAGATGCCCTGGCCGTTGGGCCCGACCAGGACCATGCCTCCGGCGCGGGCCTTGGCCACCATCTCGGCTTCCATCTCTGCATATTCTCCACCCATTTCCTTGAACCCGGCGCTGATCACCACTCCGGCCTTGACCCCCTTGGCCACGCAGTCGGGAATCGCTGCCACCACCTGCCGGGCCGGGACCGTGAACACCGCCAAGTCCACCTCGCCCGGGATATCGCGCACGGTGGGATAGGCCTTGAAGCCGAGGACGCTCTCGCGGCCGGGGTTGACCGGGTAGAGCGCGCCCTCGTAGCCCCCGGAAATCAGGTTGTTGAAAATGATAAAGCCCCACTTGCCCATGCTCTCGGTAGCGCCCACGAACGCCACCGAGCGGGGATGAAAAAGATGATCCAGGTTTTTAAGCCGCGGTTCCATAGATAAACAACTACCTCGCTCGGGTGATTTTACTATACGAATCCTTCAGACCGGGATTTTTCTATTTTAACCACAAATGCTGTCCCAAGGCAAAAAAGACGAGCGGCAGAGGTTCGGAGATCAGAAACCGCGAGGCGCGGAAAGGTTGGAAAAGGAGAAACCGAAATAGTGAATAGTCAGGCTCTGACCCCAATTATCAGGACTTTTCCCCGCGCTCGCCGTAAGAGTGCATCTGGTCGGCATAGGTGGGGCGCTCGGTCCGGTAGAAGAGGCCCACGAAAAGCTCGGGGTCGCGGGCGCGGGCGATGGCTTGCTCGAGGTTGGTGTAGTCGTGGCGCTTGGGCAGGGGCTGGGTCTGCTGCTCCAGGTTGGAGTAAAGGAGGTTCACCTTGTCAAAGGTGACGCAGGGCGAGAGGAAGTGGATAAAGGAAAAGCCGCGGTGCTTGACGGCCTCGGCGATCAGGAGCTGCAGGTCTTTCGGCCGGCCGGCCCAGCCCCGGGCGACGAAGGTAGCGCCGTAGACCAAGGCCATGAGCACGGCGTTGAGCGGGTTATCCGGGTTGCCGTAGGGATGGGAGTTGGTCACCTGCAGGTGGGGGGTGGTGGGGCTGGTCTGGCCCTTGGTCAGGCCGTAGATGTTGTTGTCGAAAAGAATGCAGGTCAGGTCGGGGTTGCGCCGGGCGGCGTGGGGAAAATGGCCGGCGCCGATGCCGAGGCCGTCGCCGTCGCCGACCATGGCGAAGACGGTCAACTCGGGCCGGACCAGCTTGGCGCCGGTGGCCACCGGCAGGGCCCGGCCGTGGAGGGCGTGGATGCCGTAGCACTTCATGAAGAAGGGGAACCGGCCGACGCAGCCGATGCCCGAGACCACCACTGTGTCCTTGGCCGGGATCTTCAGCTCGTGGAGCGTGTCGAAGAGCGCAGTCTCCACCCCGAAATAACCGCAGCCCGGGCACCAAGTGGGCAGGCGCTCGGAGCGGTAGTCCAGCACGCCCCGCACCTGCCGGGCGTGGGCGATCTCTTCTTCTTCGTAGAAAAGCTCGGGTTTGCCGATGGGGGGTTCTGGACTCACGGTTTCTGCTCCAGGACTTTCCTGATCTCGTTATAAATTTCCGTATGGGTGATGGGGCGCGCGGTCACTTGATTCATGCGCAAGAACTCCCGGCTGAAGTGCATGCCCATCCAGTGGGCGAACTGGCCGCCCCGGTTCAGCTCCGGCACCAGCACCTGCTTGCAGTCGTCCAGGAACCGGGCCACCGGCTCGCGGTGGAAGGGGTTGAGGACCAGTTGCTTGAGACCCGCCACTTTCCTGCCCTCGGCCGCGGCGCGCTCGACCGCCTCGATGGCCGCGCCGGTGGTGGAGCCCCAGGACATCACGCCCAGGTCCGCTTTACCCTCGCACCCGAAGCGGGTGGCCGGGGGGATGTCCTCGGCCAGGGCGGTCTTGAGTTTGGTGAAGCGTTTCTCGGTCATGTTGGTGTGGTTCTTGGCGTCGTAGACCGGGGTGCCGTAGATGTCCTGCTCCAGGCCGGAGATGACCCAGTAGCCGTTTTCGGTTCCGGGCAGGGTGCGGGGAGAGACGCCGCGCTCGGAGAGCGCCTGGCGCAAGTAGCCCTTGGCCAATTCTTCCGGCGTGGGAAAGAGGTTGGCGCGGAGCTTTTCCTGGGGGACCGGTTTCAGGATCACATTTTCGTTGCGGTTGGAGAGGAACAGGTCCATCAGGATGATGACCGGCACCTGGAATTTTTCCGCCAGGTAAAGCGCCTCGGCCACCCAGTAATGGCATTCGCCGGCGTTGGTGGGAGCTACCACGATCCGGGGCGCGTCGCCGTTGCCGGCAAAGAGGGCCATGTAGAGATCGGACTGCTCGGTCTTGGTCGGCAGCCCGGTGGCCGGCCCGCCCCGCTGGGAATCAATGATCACCACCGGCACTTCGGCCATGATGTCCCAGCCGATGAACTCGGTCATCAGGCACAGTCCCGGGCCCGAGGTTCCGGTCATGGCCCGGACCCCGACCGCGGCGGCGCCGGAAACCATCCCGATCGCGGAAATTTCATCTTCCACCTGGGCCACGATCCCGCCGTGCCGGGGCAGTTCCTCGGACAGGATTTCCATGATCTTGGTCGTGGGCGTGATCGGATAGCCGGCGTAGAGCTTGCACCCGGCGTCAATCGCGCCCCGGGCCGCGGCTTCATTGCCGGTGAGCAGTTCGTAGGCAGCGGTCTCCGACTCTTGATCCCGGCGGAAGGAGAACTCATCCAGCTTGAGCACATTGCCGGCCACGTAGTCCACCCCGGCGTTGAAGGCCGCGGCCACCTCGTCCACCACCCGGGGCTTGCGCTTGAACTTTTGCCGCAGGCTCTCGAGGAACTTCTCGAGGTTCATCTCGAAGAGCGCGGCGAAAGCGCCCAGGGCCACGAGGTTGCGGGAGCGGCCCGAGGCGGTGGCCTGTTGGGACAGTTCATGGAAGGGCGCGCCGTAGAGGATCATGCCCGGCCCCAGGTGGCCGGCGATGCACTGGTCCTCTTCCAGCACCGGAGCCAGGGGCTGGTTGTCGAAGAGGACCACGGCTTCAGGCTGGAGCGTGGGGAGCTGCTGGATCGAGTAACTATCGTCCAGGGAGATCAGGATATCCACGGTGCCGCTCAGGCTGTGAACGGGTTGATCGGAAACGCGGACGTGCGCCACGCATTTGCCAAAGCCGCGGATCTCGGCCGGGTAGGAGTCGAAAGAAAGGACGTGGAACCCCTGGAAGGCCAGGGTGGTGGTGAGAATTTCCCCCGCGGCCAGGGTGCCGTCGCCGGCGCTGCCGCAGATTTCCACGGTCAGGTCAATCTTTCTCATCCAGGGAGAATCCCTTCCAGCCATAGGTGGTGAAGTGCTCGCCGGCAATGGTTACCCGGCCGGGCTCCGGCAGCTTCACCGTTTCTTTGGCCCCGAGCATGTTTTGGGCGACCAGCCGGCCTTGCTGCTCGGCATTGACCGAGCCGGTGGAGCAGCGGTAATCTTTCAGTTCGGAATAATAGACCTGGGCGCACTCGCCCGCGGCCCAGATGTCGGGCTGGCTGGTCTGCAAGTGGTCGTCCACCAACACCCCCAGTTGGGTGTCAATCCCGGCGGAGCCCAGGAAGTCCACGGCCGGAACCATGCCCGAGCTCAAGCAGGCGCGGTCGGTCTTGACCTCCTTGCCCCCGCGGGTCTTGACCAAAAGCTCGTCGCTCGCCGGCTCCACCGAAACCGCCAGGTCGTCCCGGACCACCTCGATCCCCTTCTTTTCCAGGGAATCGGCCAGCCGCTTCTTCACGCCCTCATCGAACTCCAGGGGCCAGAAGCGATATTCATCCAGGATGAAGGTCAGCCTCACGCCCTGGGGCAGCAGGGCCTGGGCCAGCTCGAGCGCGATGCAGTCGCCGCCGAGCATGGTCATGTGCTTCACCCGGGCGATCCCGCGCTTGAGCAAGAGCGCGTCGGCGCCGGTGGCGAAGCGGGTCAGGAGCGAGCTCAGGGAGGCCAGCCGCTCCGGGACCCGGGGCCGGGCGCCGGTGACCAGGAGCAAGCGGTCGTAGCGGACCCGCTCCTTGTGGTTGAGGTAAACGTATTTCTGCTCCGGGGCGATCCGGTTGACCGTCTGGTTGAGCCGGAGCTGGATCCGCTGCTCTTCATACCAGGGGTAAGGATGGATATAGAGGTCCTTGAGCCTGTGCCGGGGCTGGACCAGGAAAGCCGCCAGTTTCTCCGGCCGCAGGTAGTGGGTCGCCGCCGCAGAGATGATGGTAATCCGCGCTTTCGGATCCTGGCCGCGGAGCGCGGCCGCGGCCTCGTTCCCGGCCGGACCGTTGCCCACGATCACGAAATGCAGCGCCTCCGCCATCAGGCCTCCACGTCCTGCTCCATCATCTCGACCTTGACGATCTCGATGCATTTGACCGGGCAGACCCTAAAGCAGTTGCCGCAACGGATGCACTCCTTGCCGTCAATCACCACCGCGGCCACCTGGCTCCAGTCCTCGGTCTCCACCACGCTCTGGATGGAGCCGTCGGGGTGGCGCACGACTTCTTTCGCCAGCTTGATGCAGTTCTTGGGCATCACGTCAATGCACCAGCGGCAATAGATGCAGCGGGCCGCGTCAATCTCGAAGCGCAAGTAGCAGAGGTAACAGCGCTTGGATTCTTCCCGGGCCAGGTCCGGGTCCAGGCCGGTCTCCACCTCGCTCTGGCCGGCGCCGGCCAGCCGGTCAGGCAATTCCAGAGTGGGCATGGGCTGGCGGGGGATGAAGTCCCACTTCCGCTCGCGCAGGGTCTCGGGCAGATACTCGAACCGGACCACGTTCTTGCGGCGCTCCCGCCTCATCAGGTATTGGTCCACCGCCCCGGCCGCCCGCCGGCCCGAGCCGATGCAGGAGATCACGTTGGAAGCGCCGGCTCCGAAGTCGCCGGCGATGAAGAGGCCGTTGCGGCTGGTCATCCCGGTTTGGGGATTCAGGCGGATTCCGCCCCGCTCGGTCTGGTCGAGCTCGAGGTGGAGGAACGAAGGGTCCGGCCGCTGGCCGATGGCCAGGATCACGCTGTCGGCGCTGTCAAAAAAATCGGAATCCGGGATCGGAACCCCTTCCCGCTCGCCCCGCTCGGTCCAGCCGGCCAACCGGTTGCGCTGGAAGCGGGCGCCTTGGACCTTGTCCTTGCCCAGGACCTCTTGGATGGAGACCAGGCCGCGGAACTCGCCGCCTTCGTATTTCACCTGGAAGATTTCTTCCTGGTCCACGGTGAGGAACTCTTCGGTGGTGAGGAGGTTGATGAGCACCCGCTTAGCGCCCAGGCGGATGGAGGAACGGGCGCAATCCATGGCGGTGAAGCCGGCGCCCACCACCAGCACCTTTTGCCCGATCTCGGGCCGCTCGCCCTCGTTGACCCGCCTCATGAACTCGAGCCCGGTGTAAACTCCGGGCAAGTCCTCCCCCCGCAGGCCCAGCCGGTTGGGCCGGTAGGTGCCGGCGCTGAGGATCACCGCGTCGTGCTGGTCCAGGATTTCGGCGAGCTCAAGGTCGCGGCCGACCCGGACGCCGAGATGCAGGTCCACCCCCAGGCGCAGGACGTTGGCGATCTCCGTGGCCAGGAGCGGCCGGGGCAGGCGGAACTCGGGAATGCCGTAACGGAGCATGCCCCCCGGCTCTTTTTCCGCTTCATACATGGTGACCTGGTGCCCGAAGGTGGCCAGGTCGTGGGCCGCGCCCAGTCCGGCCGGGCCGGAGCCGATCACCGCCACCTTCTTGCCCGAGGGCGCAAAGAGCTGTTCCTGGAGGCGATGCCCCTCCGGCCGAAAGTCCGCGGCCACCCGCTTGAGGTGGCAGATGGCCACTGGGTCGCCGTTGTCGGGGAAGCCGTGCCGGCAGGCCGGCTCGCAGGGCCGGGCGCAAATCCGGCCGAGCACGCCGGGCAGGATGTTGACGAAGCGGTTCAGCTCGTAGGACCGGCCGTGGCGTTCCTCAAAAATGCAGCGGATGTAACCCGGGATGTTGGTAGCGGCGGGACAGGCCCTTTGGCAGGGGATGTTTTCCTTGATCCAGCCGAAGTCGCGCCGGTCGGTGGAGAAAATGATGTCCCGCACTACCTTGCGGGCCGGGGTGAAGGCGTGGAAGTCTTCGCGTTCCGAGGGAAGATACAACCGGGTTTCTTTCATGTCTGCTCCGGGGTTTTGGCGCAGGACCTTTTCCTATGCTTCCTTAAGATGAAAACTTCGGCAAATGGATTCAGCCCTTGGCTTCACCTTCCGAGCGAACGCGGCAACGGCCTTGTCCCCCGCGGCGATGACCTGTTGACTTCGGCCAGGGTTGACGAAAGCTTTGTCTCAACCCTCGGAATGAGGATAGCAACGGCCCTTGCTTTGTCCAGGGCCGGGGACGGTTCCGAAGAGGCGAAAATTGCAAGACATTCTTCCTGGCAATCGGCGCAGAGAAAATCGGTCGTTAGTTGACACTCTGACTAAGCCATGTTAATTTAAGACGAATTTCTGTAATGAAGAGGAGCGAGTCGAGGCCGTGATTTTAGCTGTCCCCGGAGCCCGGTCGAAATTGGTTGCGCCGTCCCCTGTGGATAAGGGGAAAGAGCTAACCATTTCCGTTTCGGCGTTCCAGACGCTGGCCGAGCAACTGCGCGCCATGCGGGGCCTGAATTTATTGGGCTACAAGGACCGGTATGCGCGGCGGCGGCTTTCGGTGCGGTTGCGGGCGCGGAAGTGCGCGAGTCTGGAGGACTATCTCGAGCTGCTGGAGCGGGAGCCCGAGGAGTGGGACCGGCTGGTCGCGGCGCTGAGCATCAATGTCTCCAATTTTTATCGGAACCCGGAGACGTTTGAGACGATCCGGACGCGGCTGCTGCCGGAGATTATCCAATGGCGCCAGCAGCACGGCCAGCCGCGGCTTAAGCTGTGGAGCGCGGGCTGCGCGGACGGAGAGGAGGCTTACAGCCTGGCCATCCTTTTGCGCGAGCATTTCCCCGGGCCGCTGGCGACCATGGCGGTCTCGATCCTGGGCACGGACATTGACGAAGATTCCCTGGCCCGGGCCCGGGCCGGGAGTTATCCGGAGTCGCGGCTCCAGGACTTGCCTCCCGGTCTGCGGGAAAAACATTTCTCGCCGCGGGGTGAGGAGTGGGTGGTGCGGCGGCGGGTGGCGGCGCTGGTCCGCTTCCAGCGCCAGGACTTGCTGCGCGACCCGGCGCCGGAGGATCTGGACCTGGTGGTCTGCCGCAACGTGTTGATTTACCTTTCCCGCGAGGAGCAGGAGGGAATCCTGGATCGTTTCAGCATTAGCTTGCGCCCGGGAGGGTTCCTGGTGCTGGGCAAGACCGAGACCCTGATCGGCCGGCTTCGGCGGGCGTTGGTCCCGGTGATACCGCGGGAGCGGATCTACCAGAAGCCGGGGGTCGCGGAAGCGCCTTCCCGGCAGGAGGTGGACGGATGAAGGTATCTTTGGCCATCAAGATTTTTGCCGGATTCATGGTGATCGCCGCGATCTCGGTCATCTCCTATATGGGTTTTGATATCTGGAGGCAATACTATGAAGGCTCGCCTCTGGTCCCGACGATTCTTACCTCCTGCTTCATCTTCCTGGCGGCCGGGCTGGGCGGATGGTTTTACGCGCGCACCATTACCAAAGATTTCCAATCCTTGAACCGGGCCGCCCGCCGGATCAGCGAAGGCGACCTCACCCAGGGCGTGACCCTCACCCGCCACCCCCGCTACCCGGACGAAATTGACGAGCTGATGGCCTCGGTCAACGCCATGCTCGAGAGCCTGCGCGAGCTGGCCAGCCGCACCCAGGGCACGGCCATCAACATCTCCCAGTCGGCCCAGAACCTTTCCGCCACCGCCGAAGAGATGAACGCCTCCACCGAAGAAGTGGCCGGCACCATCGAGGACATCTCCCGGGGGGCCGAGAACCAGGCCGAGCTGGTGGAAAATACCTCCAAGACCGTGCGGGAAATGGCGGGCAGCATCGAGCTGACGTCCTCCAACGCCATGGTCACCTCCACCTCGGTCTCCGAAGCCGCCACCAAGGCCCAGCAGTCGGGCGAGCTCGCCAGCCTGGCCATGGAAAAGATGAAGATGGTCTTCGAGAAAATGGCCGGGTCCCAGGAGATGGTGGTTCGCTTCGGGGAGAAGACCCAGCGCATCGGCAAGATCGTGGAGATGATCACCAACATCGCCCGCCAGACCAACCTGCTTGCCCTCAACGCCACCATCGAGGCGGCCCGGGCCGGCGAATACGGCAAGGGCTTCGCGGTGGTGGCCGACGAGGTGCGCAAGCTGGCGGAGAGCACCTCCAATTCCGCGGAGCAGATCACGGACCTGGTGGCCGAGATCAAGGCGGAGAGCGAGCGGGTGGTCTCGAACATGAAGGAGACCGCCAACCATATCGCCGAGGGCCGGGAGGACATCGGGACCATCAACGAGTCGCTGGCCGAGATCGTGCACATGGTCACCACCGCGGCGGAGAAGGTGAAGAACATTTCCGACCTGAGCCAGATCCAGGCCGAGGGCGCCCGGGAGCTGGTCCGGAGCATTGACGACATCGCCAAGGTGGCCCACGATAACGCGGCCTCCACCCAGGAGGTCTCCGCGGCCACCGAGGAGCAGACCGCCTCCATGCAGGAGATGGCGAGCGCGGCCCAGGAGCTCTCGCGCCTGTCCGACGACCTCAAGGTGGTGATCTCCCGCTTCCGCCTGGATGCGGAACGGGTTCTGGCCCAGGAGCCGGCCCGGGAGTTCTTGCCGCCCGAGCCGGAAAGGGAGGTCCGGGCGGCCAAGCCCGAGACGGCGAAGCCGGGAGCGGGCCGGCGGCCGAAGGTGCAGGCGGTGGGCAAGAATCCGCCCAAGGGCAAAAGCAAAAGCGACTCGGACGACATTGAGTTCGTCTTCGACTAGATGCCGACCACGGCGACCAGGGAAGCGGCGCGGGAAAGCCAGGGCGAGCTCCGCCGGCAGGCGATCAGTTTCCAGCTTTCCGGCGAGCTTTACGGCCTGGAGATCGGGCATGTGGACAAGGTGATCGAGGTCCCGGCCTTTTCCTTTGTGCCCCGGGCCCCGGCCTTCACCCGGGGGGTGATCAACCACCGGGGCAAGGTGATCGCGGTGGTGGACCTGGCCCAGTTTTTCGGCCGGCCGGCGACCCCGATCACGGTGGAATCGCGGATCCTGATCCTGGCCAGCGAGGTTTATCACCTGGGGTTGCTGGTGGACCGGGTGGAGCGGATCGAGAGCGTGCCGGTCCGGGGAGACACGGTGCGGCCGGTCAGTGCGGGGGAAGGCAATCCCTACGTGTCCAAGGTGATCAACCTGGGCGGCCGGCTCTTTCATTTTATTGACGTGGACAAGCTCTTAAGCGAGATCGAGGAATATTACGCCTGAGAGGAGCGGCGGCCGCGGCCGCCCTCTTGAGGATGGAAGCCTTGGGGAGGATGGTGATGCGAATTCGGGTTCTGATCGTGGATGACGCGCTCTTCATGCGCAACATGATCAAAGAGGTTTTCTCCGGCAACGATTTCGAGGTGGTGGGCGAGGCCGGCAATGGCGTCGAGGCCGTGGAGCGCTATAAGGAGCTGCGGCCCGATATCACCACCATGGACATCGTCATGCCTCAAAAGAGCGGGATCGAGGCGGTGCGGGAGATCATCAAGGTCAACAAGGACGCCAAGATCATCATGTGCTCGGCCCTGGGCCAGGAATCGCTGGTGATGGAGGCGATCGAAGCCGGGGCCGCGGATTTCATCGTCAAGCCCTTCAAGCCGGAGAAAGTGCTGGAGATCGTCAAGAAGGTGGTCAAGCTGTGAAGAGAGTAGATAGCAGGTAGTAGAGAGTAGATAGGGTTTTTAAGAACAGAAGTCCTCCCAGCATTTCTTCCTGCCTACTATCTACTATCTACTATCTACTTTCTACTCTTCGGAGTGCCCCATGGACATGTCCAAATACAAAGCCATGTTCGTCAGCGAGACCACGGAGCACCTCCAGGCCATGAACCACAACCTGCTCCTGATCGAGCAGGATCCTTCCCACCCCGAAGCCATCCACAGCGTCTTCCGCTCCGCCCATTCCATCAAGGGCATGGCCGCCAGCATGGGCTACGACCCGATCCGCGACCTGGCCCACGCCCTGGAAGACTTGATGGACGACTTCCGCCAGGGCACCCGGCCGGTCAGCGTCGAGGCCATGAACCTCATCTTCCAGGGGATTGATCTGCTCGAGGGGATGGTTCGGGAGGCGGCGGAAGGCAAGCCTTTTTCCCTGCCCGTCGAGGAACTGGTGGAGAAGATTCGCGCCTACCGGGCGGGGTCCCCGGCCGCTGCGCAGGAAGCCCAAGAAAAGAAACCGCGGACCGAACCCCTGACCGCGGAATTGCCCGAGGAGCCGGCGCCGTCCCCGCCAGCGGCGGCGCCCGGCGCCCCGGCAATGGACTATACGATCAAGGTGGTGATCTCCCGGCAGGCGGCGGCGCCCAGTGTCCGGGGTCTGATCCTGTTCAAGCGGTTGTCCGAGCTCGGCCGGGTGGTCACCAGTCGGCCCACCCTGGAGCAGGTCAAGTCCAATCAGTTCCTGGACGATCCCGCCGGGTTGGCGGTGGAGCTCGACCTCCAAAGCGCGGCTTCCCGGGAGGAGCTGCTCAAGGTGCTCAATTCGCTGGCCGACGTGCAAGGGTTCGAGATCACCGAGCACCGGGGTCAGCCGGCTCCCGCGGCCGCTCCGGCGGCCGAGGCGGCCGAAGAGCGGCCGGCGGCGGAAGCGAGCCCCGACCCGTTCGCCGCGGCGGTGCCGCTGCCCCAGACGGTGCGGGTGCGGACCCGGATCCTGGACCAGTTCATCAACGCGGTGGGCGAGATGATCCTGGTCAAGTCCGAGCTCCGGGAACTGGGCAAGCGGCAGCCGGTGCCGGGGCTGGACCAGAGCCTGGACCGGCTCGAGCGCCTGGTCCGCGACTTCCACGACCTGGTCATGGGCA
>Ga0315291_10009623_pt1 | contig 11856 bp, 17 predicted proteins | sample YL17G12_20_MG_FD_203070 | JGI IMG/M metagenome (GOLD analysis project Ga0315291, IMG submission 203070) | Sediment microbial communities from Yellowstone Lake, YNP, Wyoming, USA - YL17G12_20 | ecosystem: Environmental > Aquatic > Freshwater > Lake > Sediment | place: USA: Wyoming | collected...
ATTGCAGGGACTGCCCAATAGGGCGGCGGGTCAACGCTGCCCAGGCCGCGAGTGAATCACGGCATCTGACGGTAGAGTTCCGTCGTCGTCGCAGGAAGGCCCGGCAGGGAAGCGGGCAAAGGGGGTCAGAGCCCGACTCGAATCGGCCGTTCGGTCCGCTGAGGGGCCGTCATGGGTGTTGGCCGGCTCAAACCAAGCGCCCGACCCGTCCCGCGCCCCTTTCCCACAAGTTGTTTTCAGCACCTACGTCCCCCATTACACTGGATTATTCGTGAAGTCGCTTCGCACGTCGCAACGGCCCCCTCACCCTGTCTCTCCCTCACCGGGGAGAGGGAACCAAGAGTTGTGCCTCTCCCTTGACGGGAGAGGGCGCGGGTGAGGGTGATATAAGGGATTCGTGAATAATCCGGGATAACATAGGTTCCAAAGCGCATTCCCGTAGTTCAGGAGGCTGCAGCCCGACCCGGCTCGGCCTTTCGGTCCGCTGAGGGGCCGTCACGGGTGTTGCTCGGCTCGAAGCAGGTGCCCGGCCCGTCCCGCGCCCGTCATCTCACAAGTTGTCTCTGCGCCAACGTCCGCGTTGCAAGGCGACTAAGACTGGATCGTCCCCCAGTACATTCGCACTTCGTGCCTTCAACCCCACGTTGGGCGGATCTGGCTATGGGGTTTTGGGCGGCTGACTCGTGGTCCAGATGTCCCGATGCAGCTTCCAGGTCCCCAGGTCATTCTTCCAGATAACGATGTATTTGCCGGCGTCGGCAACGGAGCCATCGCCAAGAAACAGCTTGTAGCGGCCCACCTCGATGGCTGTGTCACCGTGGGCCTCTATCTCAAGCGTTTCCAACGCTACCTGCTTCAAACCCATGTCAAGGGCGCCCTGCCAGAAGCCACGTATGGCCTCGGTGCCCTTCACAAAGTCGCTGTTCGCTGGCAGAAGCTGGCCTTGAGCCGTGTAGAGGCTGGCCAAGGCGGCCGCGTCACCACGTTTGAAGGCACTCACGAACTGTCCGTTAGCCGCTTCGATTCGCGAGCGGATGTCTTCCGTGGCTTTCATGATCCCTCCTTTGCGTCTACTGGAAACTGTCACAGGCGATGTAAGTTCCAAGGCGCGTTCCGGGAGTCCCGGGAGGTTGCTACCCGTCCCCGTTATGCGTGTTAAGCCACCTTCAGGAGTTGGATGTGATCGTGACCTGCTGGCGTCCGCTTCCAGGTGAAGCGCATGCCGAGGGCCTCGGCGATCGGGATGAACTTGTCCCAGAAGCGCTGGGCCAGATCCGGCGCCACCCCGTTCCGCTCCATCACATCCAGGCGGAGCAGGCTCGTCACGGTCGCCTCGGCCTGCCGGTCCTCAATGGTCACGTGCAGGACCGACCCGCCGTTCGCCAAGACGTTGCGCAGGATCCCGTTCATCACGACTTCGGGGGTATCCCCCCGGCGCTTCCAGCTCGGGAGGACCTTTTCCCCCGTATAGCGGATGAAGTCATCCACGGCGAGCTCGTGCGCCTCCAGGTACTGAAACATGATGGCGATGTGCAAGGAGAAGTTCACCTGCTCGTGCTCCCACAACTCCTTGGCCGTCCACTCGGTGTAGGCTTTCAGTGTCATGCTCGCCTCCTTCCGGATCGGACGTAGTTTCCAAAGAGCATCCCGGCAATTCCGGGGTTCGCAGCCTGACACGGGGCCGTCGCGGGTGCTGCCCGGCTCGGACGAGGTGCCCGGTGCGTCCCGCGCCCCCCATCCCGCAAGTTGCTTCTCCGCCAACGTCCCCCATTAGGGGTGCGGAGGGCTCGGGTTTACGGCACAACGACAAGGGAAAAGGGAGCAACCTGCTGGATGAGCCGAAAATCGCGCTCGTTTCGGGTGATGACCGTCGCACCGACCTGGCGACTGGAGAGGGCAATCAGGCAATCGTTCACCAGGCGGAAGCGAGTGCGGAGGTCGAATCCATGGCGGCGTTGTAGGACCCGGAGGACAGATCCCGCGCGCCAAAAGGTATCGGGGGAGGGCGAAAGCAGCCGGCCCGTCCGAGTGAAAGTCCTGTAAGGTCGCCCACGGCCTTGGCCGCGGCGGGCTCCAACGCTCCCGCCTGTAATTCCAGCAGGACCACGGTGCTCATGTAGCGGGCGAACCATCTGCCCAGCAAGAGCTCCTCACGCGACCCGATGTTGATCCAGTCGATGTAGAGGTCCGAATCGAAAACCACTCGATCCATCAGCCAAAGAGGCTCTTAATCCGAGCCTTCCCCTTGACGCGGCGCAGGGCCTTGAGGATTTCTGCTTCCGCAAGGACGAGATCCATGGCCCCTTCCAATGCTTCGGTTTCAGTGGCGGTGCCCAGCACGGACTTCACCCGCTCAAGCTTTGCCTGATTCAGGCGCAAGTGTTTGTGTCGGACAGGGACGGAAGCCATGCACAGAGCCCTCCTACTTTGGATGTACATAGATACAAGTATCATGTTCATATACTCATGTCAAGCTGAGGCTCTCGCACGCCCGTAACCCGACGGGGCGAACGGGTTACGTTGCCAGGCATGTCAAGTTGCGCTCTTGAGGAGAGGCGGCCACTCTGCTGCGCTGCGTCTGCTGGGGGGCCGAGGGTCCAAAGCGCGTTCCGGTAGTTCCGGGAGGTCAGAGCCCGACTCGGCTCGGCCTTCCGCTCCGCGGAGGGGCCGTCACGGGTGCCGGCGGGCTCGAGGCAGATGCCCGACCCGCCCCGCGCCCCTCATCTCGCAAGTTGCTTTTGCACCTACGTCCCCCTTTACGCTCTCCAAGTGGCAAGTTGTTTCTCCGCCGCCGTCCTCATTACTTGGAGGATCGGTCGAAGGTCCGGTAAGACGAGACAGTTGGGTAGACCGGTGTGTCCTCAGCTCCGCTGAATAATGCGCGCCTTGAGCCAAGCCGTGAACTTGTCGCGGTCCAGTTCGCCGGAGGCCACTTGAAGAATGATCCGCTCTTGCTCGTCCACTGGCGCGCGGATCTCAAATCCGTTTAGGACGAGAAAGACTTCCAGCGCCGCATGGCCTGTACGCTTGTTGCCGTCGACGAATGGATGGTTCTTGATGAGCGAGAAGCCGAGGGTGGCCGCCTTTTCAGTAATCGTTGGATAGAGGTCCGTGCCGCCGAATGTCATGCGTGGCTGGGCGAGAGCGGATTCCAACGCATTCAGGTTGAGGACGCCGGGCGTGCCTCCTGACTGGGAAATAATCTGGCCGTGCAGTTCCAGCACTTCAGTAAGGGTGAGGTAGCGCACTAGGCCAGTCGCCGATAGAGTTCGGAGTTCTTCCTGAGGACGTACTCGGCTGCCTGCTTGAATGTCTCATCAGGCCGTGTGAGCAGTTCCTCGATGCCCACCCGAGCCAAGTCCTCGGGGGTGACGTTCAGCCGGGCGGCTATCTCCCGCAACTTGGCTAGGCGATCCTCCGGGAGGCTGATCGTGATTGAAGTCATCGTCGCACCTCTAGTCAGAAGACTACCATTGGACGCGGATAAACGTCAACTTGGGTCTGCGCACAAGGGGGCCCTGGGGCGGGCCCAACGGGGTGGAGGACAATTTGCCCGCGCGACAGCGGGGGACCCGCCATAATGGCACGTGTCGGAAAGGGTGCGGGTTCCAAAGCGCATTCCGGTATTTCCGAGAGGTGGTAGTTCGGCTTGGCTCGGCCTTCCGGTCCGCTGAGGGCCGTTACGGATGCTGGCGGGCTCGGAGCAAGTGCCCGACCCGTCCCGCGGTGCTCCTGTGATAAGTTGTTTTCAGCACCAACGTCCCCCATTACACAATCTAGAATGGACAAACGCTACTTTCGAGCCTGACGAGAGTCAAGGCCTTCTACTGCTGTCGATTTAAGCGAGGACGGGTGCTCCGGCTCGGCCTCAGCGGCCGCGTAGACGTTCGCCCCCAGGAGCTGAAGGATCCCGCAGAGCGAGGTCACTGCGTAGTGCAGAAAAGTATCGGACACCTTCGAGTGCTGCCCGGCTCGGCTCAAATGCCCGACCCGTCCCGCGCCCCGCATCTGATAAGTTGTTTTCAGCACCAACGTCCCCAATTACCGCGGGCTCCAACCGCGTGATGGGCCGCGCGAGCGGCACCAGCACGCGGCGTCCCGATGCCTTTGTTATGCATTGATGAGATTTCGTCTCACTTCAAAGCTGTAGTGTCGCACGGTGCCCTGCAGGTCACTCGTCGCCGCGAGCAGTCCCTCTTCCTTGGTCGCAAGGTTGACGGTCAGGACCACGTGCGTTCCAACCTCCTGACTGAGAAGAGGAATCAGGAGATCACGGACATCAGCGGGGACGTACCGCAGGGAAAACGTGAAGTGGGTCGAGGAATACTCTTCGTCTGGTTGCTTCGGGTAATAGCCGAACTCGCCGAAGAGAGCCCTTTCGGGCAACTCGCCGTGCCGGTTCGGTAGATGCTGGCTGAACTCTGCTGTAACGTCCACACCGTCGTAAGGCTTTCCTCTACCGTTGATGACACGGCCTTCGCACGAGATTGAGTGGATGCGGGCGTCTTCGACGTGTACCTCGTACCGAGCTACTGTAAGCAGGATCGAAATATATGCGCCATAACCTTCGTCCCGCCGGCGCTCGACTTCCAGTACGCGGTCCCGCAAGTGGGCGAAGTAGCGCGTGTCGAATATCTCCAAGCCTCTGACCCCATAGACCTTGTCGGCGGAGATGTCGAGGTCTTTTGGCTTAAGACCGAAGAGTGTGTCCATCTCAGGATTGTCTGTCGCGGATAGCGCATTACCGACAAGGGGTATCGTTGCCCCCACGATACGGCGATGATCGTAGGCGTGCGCTGCCTGACGGCGGATCGCTTCGAAGGCGTCAGGGGTCAGGTACAGGAATGCCTGGATGGGCTCTGTTTCGACCATCTCTCGATCGAGCTCGAACCTTTCAGGTTCGACGCCAGCCCTGACTCTGACCCAGCCGCATAGGTTACCCACCCCTCCCACATAGTTGGTGCGAATCTCGTCCAAAATATCTGTGTCGGGAGGCGAATGGATCTCCACGCGGACCAGTTTATCGTGGAAGGCGGAGCCGGAGAGAGGACCGTCGTGGGGATCATGAATACGGCCCAAAAGGACAAAGCTGCGCTTCAGGCCCGCCTTGGCATCGTACGAGGAGTTGACACTGCCAAACCGAGATAGCATTAGGCAAAGATCGCACTTCTTTTCTTCGGATTGTTCATCAGCCATGCGCGCTCTCCCGGCTCACCATGAGACTTGATCTTTTCTCGCGTGCGAGGAGCCCCGCTATTCTCTTCTCTGGCCGGCATAACGACACGCGTCAGCCGCGTGCTGTCAAGCGTGTCGGCTGCATGCGCCTGTTATGCCCCGGCCGTGGGCAGTAATCCATCGCTTACACAGGCCTGAAAAGGGTGCTGGGAGACAGCTTCGCTTCGAGAGCCGACACAATCTGGGTCAACTCAACCCGGGCCTCGGCCTGGAGCCCAAGGCATGCCGCGATTCCGTCGGCGTCCGTACTCACCCTCGATTGCATCCCCAACGTGTACGATCGGTCCGGCTGCTTCTCCAGTCGGTATACGTGCATGTGCATCGAATCGCCAAGTACGGCCGGGTTCTTCAAGTGCTCGAAGGTGAACTCTTTCGTCATGTAACCGAAGAGCTTGTCCTGAAGCACCAGAACCAGCTTCTTGTTGACGTGTTCGAAGGTCTGGATCTTGTGGTGCATCTGGACCAAGATCGTCTTCGCCGTCATCTTCCAGTTCATGCCGTATGCCTTTCCGTATGACTCTTCCTTATCGCCGCGTGGGACGCCGAGCTTCTTGAGCAGCCGCTGTCGTTCGGGCCATACGGTGCCCGTAGTATCGAGCGTCTGAATCTCAATTCCGATGAAGTCCTTCACCTTTCCCTTTCGAGCCGACGCCAGGAAATAGTCAACGCTTCCACCGGGAATAGAGATCTCTTGAACTATGTGAAGCTCATTACCCGGCTCATGGGTGGTCAGAAGGTGAAGGCAGTCGGTGAATATCTGGCGTCGTTCAAGAAGGCGTGTCGGGCAGATGACAACCGGCTCCTGCTCCTTGCCGTAGAGCACGGTGCACGAGCCTATGGACGTGCCGGGGTCGCTTTTCCGCACCTTGTAGCACTTCTTCGCAAGAAATGGGCACTGCTGCTCACGCACGACACGCGCCCAGTCCCTTCGCCGACTTTCGGCAGAGCGGCCGAACAGCTCGACAACCGTACTCATAGCAGCGTCGCGCATCGTTCCTCTGCGATCTTCAGGTAGTGGCTTGAAATGTCGATCCCGATGGACTGACGCCCAAGGTCACGCGCCGCAAGAAGGGTGGTTCCCGTCCCGCAGAACGGATCAAGTACTACGCCCCCGTGCGGACATGTCGCGAGAATGGGAATTCGGCACAGGTCGACCGGGTACGGTGCGTAGTGGGTCTCCCTTTTCTGCGTGTCTTCGGGCATGATGTCCCATACATCGGCGGGTTTGCTTCCGTTCGGATGGTATCGGAGAAAATAGAACCCTTTATCCCGCAGTTCCTTGGCGCGGCCCGAGACCTTTTCGCTGTCTGAGTGAGTCGCGCGTTGTTGGCCGCGAATAATCATGCGGAAATCCGAGATTCGTCCAGAAGCGACGTCTGCGAGAATCTGGTCCAACGCTTTGAAGGCCGCTTGTTTCTCTTCCTCGCTTAGCGATGTCGAGAGTTCGATCTGTCGCTTGTAGCGAACGCCAGAAACCCCAGTGGCGGATACGACGGCACCATTGACGACACGCGCTTCCCTAGGCCTTGAACGAATCGCGTCAACGTCGTAGTAATACTTCGCCTGCTTCACGAAGTGAAAGACATTTTCGTGGACATTGCCAAGGCGGTCCTTCGTGTTGTCCATGCCGCTCTTGACTTTGTTCCAAATCACGCTGTTGCGCAGAATCCAGCCTTGGCGATCGGTGAGTTCCAGCGCCACTCGCCAAGGAATGCCAGTAAGGCCCTTGTCCTGGTAGCTATCACCGATGTTGAGCCAGAACGAACCCTCGGGCTTGAGGACGCGCTTTAGTGAAAGCAAAATGTCCGACAGGTGACGGATGAACTCCTGGTAGTCACTCTCAAGTCCAATGCCTCCGCCTTCGTACTCGCGTTTCCCCCAGTACGGCGGCGAGGTCATGGCGAAGTCGATGGACGATGTCGGTAGCTGGTCCAGCACGGTCCGCGCGTCACCGAGGAGTAGAAGAGGCCGAAGGCGGCCACCGGACAGGTACGCCTCCACACTCTCGGCGTAGTTCGTCGCCGCGATTGAGCGGGGCTGCCTCGCCAGCAGTGAATCCTGGCCCTTGATCGTCGTTTCAGTGTTCCTCATGTTGCCCACCTCATCCTGCATCCCTTCTCGGGGGCGTGACACCTACGGGGCATCGTTGCACGCCCACCGGCGCGCGGCTGCGATCCGTGCCAGTGGTGCGGTGTGTCCCGCGCGTCCGAGTGGGGCGTGGTGTTAGGATTCACCGCGCTTTCATCTCACTCAGAATGCCGTCGATCCGATCAAGAAGCCTGCGACTGCGTACTATCGCATCGTTAGCGTGGTTTGTGATTAACGCGTCCATATCGGGGTAGGCTCCGCCAATAGGTCTCCACGTGATCTTGATTTCCACAAGTCTGTCGACGACTTCATACGCTTGGTATGTTGCAGCGAGATCTGAGGGATCAAGCATTTCGTATATATCTGGAGCAGACAAAGCCGCAAGGACTGGCGCCTTTTCGAAAACGGTAACGGGAATATTGCCGTGATGACTGTGCTGAAGCACCGCATTCGCGTGTTCAATATTGCGGCGTAGACAGGGACGAAGAGATGACAAAGCCCTTTCTTCCTCCAAAATAATGGCACGCATTGCCGCATGATCCATCGGGTTGTCGCCGGTATGAGTGCGAATCTTGTATAGACCCGCACCAGTTCCAACAGGCTTTTCCCTTTGCTCCTGGATTTGAACGTGGAGCAGCCAGCGTCCGTTGTCGAGTTGGTATTCCTGATTGGTGAGAAGCGTGACTGCTGGACGAAGATCGCGCGCCCATGCATCAATTCTCTGTTTGTCGGCGTCGATGTCTCGGCTTTCGAAACCTACGGGGCTCCCCCTTTGACTTCCGTCGGCGTCAATTACGCCATCGACGCCTACGATGATGTGCCCACCGTAGCGATTGGCGAAGGCCATAATGTGTTCGCTGAAGGTTCTGTCAAATTCCCCCTTGAATTCAACATGAATACGCTCCGACTGTTGAATCATGCCAAGGAGTTCGGCGGGGACTGGCATTCGATAACCTTCTTTCGCGTCTCCAAAGTCTCTGGAAGCAGGCTGCTAGCCGCCGTGAATCGGGGACGGCAGCGAGTATGCACGGTCCAATGCGGTGGCACCGGCCATCTGTGCAATGAATCCTAACGGCCTGCGTTTCAGCCGCGGCGGCTCATGATTGCACCGGCCGCCGTCGGCTGCAAACGCGGGTTAGCCGGCCCGCGCCTCTAGCGGCCGAAGCGGACGCCTCGCGGCAGCCACGTCGGCCGAAGCACCGACGGTGAGCAGAGCAGGGCTGCAAGATTCCTGTTGCCGCCTTGGTGCGTGACCCAGGACGAGGTATCGACGGCACCCGTTCGATCGGCGAGTTCGGAGGCGAACCGCCAAAACCTCGGTCGAGCCTCGGGCTGGACGGCGTACACAAAGAGCGCTGCTACTCCTGGCTGGCCGCTGTCGATGAAGTCTTTCAACACATCCGACAGACGCTCGATATCCGCCCGGTACAACTGGTTCTCGTCAGCGTAACCGTCCTCGTGATACGTCATGGGGTCCGCTGAAAACAACCACGGTGACTGAAGGGAGGCTGGACACCTCAAGACTCCGTGTGGGTAAACTTCACCGCGCCATGATCCAGCAACCGGCGTGACGTTCGATCGAGACCATGCCTCTTGCAGCGCCGCGTGCTTATCCGCGTCGTTCTCTGTGATCCCACCGGACAGCCGGTCTCTGCCGATGACTGCGGCAAGCAACTCTCCGGTGTTGGGATAATGGTCAAGGGAAGCCTTCGTCGCTCGGTACGCCGTGACGATTGGGGCTTCGCGCTTCCGTGGGCCGTTCCGGGCGCTCTCAAACGCCTCGGCTAGCAAATCACGCGCCTGACCGTTCGGCAGAGGACCACACGCCTCGTACGGCGCCATACCGTGGGTCAGCGCGATGTGAAGACGACCTCCAGCGCTGTCCCCGACCAAGTGGCAAGCAATCGCGACCTCGACGCTGTGTTGGAGGAAGTTTCCGTCGTTGCCTTTAGCCACGGTGTCCTCGATGCCGAGCACCACGTTTCCTATTATCCGGCTACAAGTAGACAGACCTGTCTATTTCCTTTAGGGCTGCAGGGTGCTGCAGCCTATTTCGCTCCGCCTGGCCATAGGTTCTGAGGGTATCCCTTTGTCGGCAAAGGCCCCGACCTCGCGGGAGGGGCGTTGGACCTCACCGGGATAGGCTGCGGGCGCCCGCAGTCTATTTCGGCAGGCCGGTTGCCTGCCGACACTTGTGGCGCAGGGGTGTGCAGGATGGCGAGCCGGTCGGCTGGGCTGCGGACGGCCGCCGGTCCCCGGTTCAGGACGTGGGTGTAGATCATGGTCGTGCTCACGTCCTTGTGGCCCAGGAGTTCCTGGACTGTGCGGATGTCGTATCCATCCTCCAGGAGGTGAGTAGCAATGTCAAACGTCAATCAAACGGGACGTTGCTTCCGAGTATTCCTTTCTGCCTCACCAGCTTTGAGCGACCCGTCTCGTCAGAGGGGACCTTGCCAACTTCAGCAAGTTATGCTGGCTCGTGCCGCGATTCGGAACAGCTTGCCGCATTTGGCAATGACCACTCCTCCCTTGGTCGTCTCGACCTCGCTGTGGCCGAGCCCATTCCGAAAGGTTGGGATGGCGAGCCTGCCCACAAAATAGATTGGTGCAATGAGAATCACGAACGCCGCGGCGGCCTCCCTCAGCCAATCAGGGGCGCCGCCGGGCGCGGAAAATCGAGGGAATGGGTGGTGGGGTTATCTGGCTTGAATCCTAGCTCCAACGCGAGCCGGGAATCAAGGGCTTTTTGTCAGGAGGCTCGCAGTTTCTCGCTCACCCATTCCCTGACGAGGTCTGCCTGGTCCACCCCCCTCGACTCTGCAATGCGCTTCAACGCCTCGGCCTGCTCGGGGAGAAGCCGAATTCGCATTACGGCTTGGGGCCCCCGATCAAAAACGGGCTCCTCAACTTCTTCGAGTTCATCTTCGAACTCGGTGACATCATGGGTGTCCCAGAACTGCGCGAGTTCTTCGATGGAATCAGTCTGCGGAATCTTGCTCATGGTTAGCGCCTCTTCCACTGCTTGAAACGTCAACCAGACGACTTACCGGTCTTGCGGGGATGGTCGTCTTGGCGGACGGGGTGCCGCTGCGCCACGGCCTTCCAGAAATCCTTGTGCGTCAGCCCCTTGCCCGACCGAATGCTCCGCCGCGACTTCTCCAGTATTGCTTGGAAGCGCGGCGAACGGGCCAACAACAATCCTTCCAAGTCGTCATCATCCAGAGGGGCAAGCAGTACCGCGACAGGTCTGCCGTTGCGCGTGATGACGACTGGCCCCTCCCTTTCGCATTGTTCCAAGTAGGCACTCAATCGTGCTTTCACATCTGCCAACGGAGCAATTCTCATCCTCCATACTCCTCTCGACCGATACTCAGCCGATTCCTCTCCTTGACTCCGATCGCCAGGATTTCGACCGTCTGCTCTTCGGCGTTGATCTCGTAATACACCCGGAAGCGATTCTTGGGCCCGAACCGCAGTTCCCACGTTGCACCGAAAGGGCCAGGCTCTTCGAGTGGCTTACGATTTCGGGTGACCTGCTCCGGCATATACCGCAGTTGCTGGTCAATGGTTTTTTCGATCAAGCGATGATACTTCCCCTCGATAGCGTCGAGGTGGTCCAGGGTCTCGGCTGCGTAAACCAGCTCAAACCGCCTCTTGAGTGGCATCGACCAGAATTATAGTCAGGATTCTGGTGGTGTCAACCGGTTTGGTGACGAGGCGACAGGTGGCCAACGGGGGCGGCGGATATGCCGTGGGAGCGACGGCGAGTGGAGGACAAGGATCTGGGCCGTGCGCGCCAGCCCGCTCAAGGGCGGGTCGCTTGCTCCAGCAGGTAGAGATAGGAGCGGTAGATCTGGCCGGTGGCGCGGGTTATGCCGATCTCGCAGGTGCGGCTACTGGAGAAGTAGCCGTCGTGCCGGCCGGCCTGGACTTCGGCGGCCTCGCGGCGGGTGGCGGCCTGGGTAAGTTCGGGGAACAGGAACCCCCGACCGCCGGAGAAGCCGCAGAGTGCGCGGATTTCCTCCTTGGCGGTTGTATTGTGCGGAGCTGGCCAGCGGTTGGCCGGAGGCCAGGGAAATGCTGGGGTGCGGATCGGGGCCGACGCCGTGGAGGAGGATGGCAAGAAAAGGAGGGGCCACCCCTCGGGGTGGCCCCTCCGTCGGCGGCGAATCTATGGCTTCAAGGCATACGAGCTCAGCACCTTCATGTAGTTGCCGCGCTCGAAGGCGGCCGGCTGGGCCACAGAGCGGTAGCTCATGCTGCCCTGCATCTGGCGGATGGACGCGTACTCGTGCTCCTCCATCCAGGCCAGCAGGTCGCTGCGCACCTTGGCCAGGTGTCCGATGCCGTTCTTGAGCAGGGCCGATGTCATCATCGCCACCCGGGCGCCGCTCATCATGGCCTTGAGCACGTCTTGGGCAGTGTGCACGCCGCCCGTCACCGCCAGGTCGGCCCGGATGTGCCCGTACAGGATGGCCACCCAGTGGAGGCGCAGCAGCAGTTCGTACGAATTGCTCAATGTCAGACGCGGCA
>Ga0315291_10009624_pt1 | contig 11854 bp, 13 predicted proteins | sample YL17G12_20_MG_FD_203070 | JGI IMG/M metagenome (GOLD analysis project Ga0315291, IMG submission 203070) | Sediment microbial communities from Yellowstone Lake, YNP, Wyoming, USA - YL17G12_20 | ecosystem: Environmental > Aquatic > Freshwater > Lake > Sediment | place: USA: Wyoming | collected...
GGTTGACCTTTTCCCAGCAGCTGCCATCGCCGTGCGCCTTGAGGTATTCGACTAGCTGTTCTAGGTCACTACGGTAAGCTGCGATGGTGTTATTGGAAGCTCCCTTCTCCGCCGAGAGAAAGTCCAAGAACGTAGTCAGTCGATTCTGCATTCCTTACCTCCGGCCGTCTTCCATACCTGGCTTGAGGATCGGACTAATCTATATACTCCATCTCCTGCCGTCTAGGCAAGCCTAAGGAAAATCCAAACGGCAAATCTCGATGATTTTTTCACCAATATAAAACGCTTAGCAGTGACTTAAGTTAACTTGATTATGGGGGAAATTGACAAAATGTCATGAAAAAGGAATAACTTTTGGAGAGTCCGCTGCCGAGGAGAAGACTCCGAAGCTACAGTTCGGGAAAGCTCAGATCGGCGGTGGGCCAACCGCCGGCTCCTAGCAGGGGCACGAAACGGCAGGGGCCAAGCCGCTTGGCGGTGAGGCCGCCCGGACTGTTGGCTACCACAAGAAGCTCTTGCACGTCTTGGGTGCCCACGGGGATCACCAGTCGTCCCTGGGGCGACAACTGCTCGATCAGGGCTGTCGGAACAGCAGGCGCCGCAGCCGTGACCAGAATCCCTTCGTAGGGTGCCTCATCCAGCCAGCCCAGGGTATCGCCGGCCAGGTAAACCTGGGCATTATGGTATCCCAGCTCCGCCAGGACGGCCGCCGCCCGCTCGGCCAGCGGGGCGATGCGCTCCACTGTCACCACTCGCGCCGTCAGCTCGGCCAGGATGGCCGCCTGATAGCCGGAGCCGGTCCCCAGCTCCAGCACCGTCTCGCCGCCCTTGAGGTCGAGGGCTTGGGTCATCATGGCCACGATGAGAGGTTGGGAGATGGTCTGGCCGTGGCCGATGGGAAGGGGGCGGTTGTCATAGGCGAAGGCGCGCAGGTCATCGGAGACGAACTTCTCGCGGGGAACGCTGGCCATGGCCGCCAGCACTCGTTCGTCACGGATGTCGTGGCGGAGCTCGGCGAGGAGCAGGCTCTTGGCTCTCTCCAGCAGGATGTAGGTGACTTTGGCCATGCAGGCCCTCTACCCGAAGCGAATTTCCGACCTAAGTATACCACTGCCCTGCCCCGACAGTGAGGGCGGTTTTTGCTATAATCGCCGCGACCGGCCATCGGCGGACAGGAGGGGATCGTGGGCGCTCGCTTCTGGATTGGCACCTCTGGTTGGCACTACGCTCACTGGCAGGGCCCCTTCTACCCCGAGGGCGTGCCCACCTCCAGGTGGCTGGCCCACTACATCCAGCACTTCCCCACGGTCGAGATCAACAACAGCTTCTACCGCGAGCCCAAGACCAGCGCCTGGCAGCACTGGCAGTGCTCCGTCCCCGACGGCTTTCGCTTCGCCGTCAAGGTGAATCGCTTCATCACCCACATCAAGCGGCTGCGGGAGCCGGAAGAGCCGGTGCAGCGCTTCCTGGACGGCGCTCGCCTGCTGGCGGACCGCCTGGGCCCCCTGCTCTATCAGCTTCCGCCCAACTTCCATCGCACCGCCGAGAACGAGGCCAGGCTGGCGGCCTTCCTGGCGATCCTGCCTTCGGGCCTGGAGCACGTCTTCGAGTTCCGCCACCGCTCCTGGTTCGACGAGGGCGTCTTCGACCTGCTGCGCCGCCACAACGTCGGCTTCTGCGCCTTCGATATGCCGGACATGGAGTGCCCGCTGGTGGCCACGGCCTCCTTCGCCTACATGCGCTTCCACGGCAGCGAGGCCATCTACGCCAGCAACTACACCCCCGAGATGCTGGCGGGCTGGGCGGAGCGCCTGCGGCGGCTGGCGGAGGGCCTGAGCGATGTCTACGTCTATTTCAACAACGACGCCTATGCCTACGCCGTGCACAACGCCAAGGCGCTGGCCGAGCTGCTGGCCGCGCCGATGGGGCTGGTGGGGGAGTGAGGGATGGTGGGCGCGATGCCGTGCGGTAGGCGAGGACGGGCGCTAGCAAAGAGCCGAGGGACGCGGAAGATAACATCGCGGCCCCGGACGGATTCGAACCCACGACTCCCGGATCAGAAGGCACCGACTGCCAAACCGTCAAGGCCGCAGATTCAAAATCCGGGCCGAAGCCGGCGCTCTCCGCCAGCGCCTCCAGTTCTTTCATTTGACCCGCAATTACGTCACCTGCTATCCTCTTGCCGTCTGAAAGCAGCTTCCTGTCTTCGATGGGAAAGAGATTCCGGGTCAGACCGAAAGGGGAAGGGCTATGCCGGAGGAAAAGCTGCCGGAATGGTTCGAGAAGGATTTCTTCCTGCACGACAAGCGGCAGCGGAGCTGGGACGAACTGGAGGTCGGCGAGGAGTACGAGACGGTGCCCTTCACCGTCACCGCGGAGAGGATAGCGAAATATGTCGAGGGTACCGAGGATTACAACCCGGTGTTCTGTGACGAGGAAGCCGCAAGGAATTCGCAGTTCGGAGGGATAATCGCTCCCCCCACCATCGTGGTCCCCATAGTCTTCGCGAGCACCCCACCCGATTTATGGATAAAGATGCCGGGGGCGATCAACCCGGGGCAGAAGCTCGAGTTCGGCGTCCCTGTGAGGCCGGCAGACACCGTCCGTTGCAAGGCGAGGCTGACCGACAAGTACATCAAGAGGGGCAGGAAATACGCCATGAGCAGGATGCAGATACTGAACCAGAGGGACGAGGTGGTGTGCGTCTGGACCGGCGGGCTCATCCTGCCGCGCTGAATCCGGGGAAGGAGGTGGCGATATGACCGAGAAATTGCGTTTCGACGAGATAGACTTGGATTACGAGATCCCTCCCCAGAGCAAGAGGATCAACCAGGAGAAGATAACCAGGAACGCCGAGGCCTCGCTCGATTACAATCCCATCCACATAGACCCGGAGTATTGCAGGAAGATAAACCTTCTGGGTAAGGGCACGACCATTGCCCACGGCATGATGACTTTGTCTTTCATGGGGAAGATCGTCACGGATTGGGCCTATCCGGCCGGCGGGTATATGAAATCCTTGGAGGGCAAGTTCACGGCTCCGGTGAGACCGGGAGAAGAGATAACCGTTCACGCGGTGGTGACCGAGAAGCACTATATGGCCAAGAAGGAGGACAACTTCGTCGTCCTGGACGTATGGTGCGAAAACCAGGACAAGACCAAGGTCTCCGTCGGGAAGGCCTCGGCCGTGATCCCCCACTGAGCATGGACGGTCGGACGCGTAGTCTGCCGCCAGTGCAACGCACGAAAGGGGGCAAGTGATTGGGAGGGGTTCTAGCCATATCACAGTCAAAGAGCTACTAGAGCAAGAAAGAGTGACAGCGTAGACATGGGGATCTTCATGGTGGTAGTCCTCGCCCTAGCGATCATCGTATTGATCGCCGTTGTCCTCTACATAGTTCAGTCCAAAGCCTCCGCTCGATGGCCCTACCGAAAGAGTGAACACCTTCTAACCCCTGCTGAACGATCCTTCTTCGGTGTACTCGGCCAAGCCGTCGATGATGACCTCTACATCTTTGCCAAGGTAAGGCTCAGCGACCTCCTCTGGCTGCCTCAAGGGACAAGAGACAGGCAGCGCTATTTCAACCGTATTCAGTCGAAACACATCGATTTCGTGCTCTGCGACAAGGCGAAAACGGAGCCACGCCTGCTAATTGAATTGGACGATTCCTCACATCGGAGAGCGGCCCGGCAAAGCAGGGATGCCTTCCTCGACCAAGCCGCTAGTCATGCCGGTCTGCCCATCCTGCGAGTGCCCGTGAAACACTCCTACTCAGTTGGAGAACTGAGGCAGGTCATTTCTTCTCTTTTGAAAGGGGATGTGAATGTGGCACAGCTAGTTACAGTCGAAGACAAGAATAAGGACTGAACCGTAAAGGCCCTGCGGCGCGGAGCCTTTGCGGGCGGGGAAACAGCCGCTCCTTCCGCCATCGGCGAGCGGGGGGCGCCAGAAGGAAACTCGAGGCCAATCAATCGAGCATAATCAGGGTTACACCTGCTCTCAGGCACGGGGTAGGCCGAGCCCGACTGGGGGGTCGTGGCAATATGGATAGTGCTACCTGCCCCCGTTCAGAGGGTGGCCAACCACAACCCCCCGGTCGGCGCACGCTCGCTTGACGATGGCAAGACCTGACCTTTCGGGCCTTCGCCCTGCGGCAACACCTCTAAAGTCCCTCTCGCACCTTCTCCGCCAGCGCGCGGGTGAAGCCGGGCGTGGCGGCGATGTCGTCCAGCGACGCCTGCCGGATGCGGGCCACCGAGCCGAACTTGTGCAGCAGCGCTCGCTTCCGCTTCGGCCCGATGCCGGGGATGGCATCCAGGGCCGACTGGATGCCCGCCTTCTGGCGGACGCCGCGGTGATAGGTGATGGCGAAGCGGTGGGCCTCGTCGCGGATGCGCTGCACCAGGTACAGCGCCTGCGACGTCCGCGGCAGCACTATCGGCTCCGACATGTCCTGCACGAACAGCTCCTCTTGCTGCTTTGCCAGGCCAGCCGCCGGGATGTGGCCCACCCCCAGGTCGCGCATGACATCCAGCGCCGCGTTGAGCTGCCCCTTGCCGCCGTCCACGATCACCAGGTCGGGCAGGATGCCCCAGCCGCTCTCGTCCGCTCGCCCTTCGACAGGCCCTTCGGCTGCGCTCAGGACAGGCTCAGGGTGAGCGGGGCCCGAATCCGCCCGTGGTTCGACAGGCCCTTCGGCTGCGCTCAGGACAGGCTCAGGGTGAGCGGATGCCCGCTTGAAGCGACGGCGCAGCACCTCCTGGAGCATGGCGTAGTCGTCGGCGCCGGCCACCGTCTTGATGCGGAAGCGGCGGTACTCGGCCGAGCGAGGGCGTCCCTCCAGGAAGACCACCATGCTGCCCACCGCCGCGGTGCCGCCGATGCTGGAGATGTCGTAGCACTCGATGCGCTGGGGCAGATTCGGCAGGTTCAGCTCCTCCTGCAGCTCCTCCAGGGCCGCCTGCGTCTTGCCGCTATCGGCCAGCCACCTGGCCCGCATCATCTGGAGCGCCTCGCGGGCGTTCTCCTCGGCCATCGCCACCAGCCGCCGCTTCTCGCCCCGCTGGGGCGCCACCAGCTCCGTCTTGCTGCCCCGCATCTGGGAGAGCCAGGCCTGGATGAGGGGAGCCTCCGCCACCCGGCAGGGCAAAAGGATGCGCTGGGGCACGTAGGTGGCCGACTGGTAGAACTGCTTGAGGAAGCTGGCCACCACCTGCTCCTCCGGCTCGTCGCTCACGCCCTCGAGAGTGAAGGCGTCGCGGCCGATGACCTTGGTGGCCCGGATGAAGAACACCTGCACGCAGGCCTGGTTGTCCTGGCGAGCCAGGCCGAAGACGTCGGTGTCGATGAAGTCGGTGGTGGCCATGGCCTGGCGCTCGGTCACGCTCTCGACGGCGTGGATCTGGTCGCGCAGGACAGCCGCCCGCTCGAACTCCCAACCCTCGGCCGCCTCGGCCATCCTCTGGCGCAGCTCCTTGACCACCTCATCCGCTCGGCCCTCCAGGAAGAGGATGACCTGGCGGATGACGTTGTCATACTCCTCCTTGGTGCAGTAGCCGGAGCAGGGGGCGATGCAGCGATGGATGTAGTAGTCCAGGCAGGGGCGAGGGTCCTTGCCGGTGATGGCCTTGGTGCAGGAGCGCCAGGGGAAGAGCTTCTTCACCAGGTCGAGCGTCTTGCGCACGGAGCCGGCGCTGGCATACGGCCCGAAGTAGCGGCTGCCGCCGTCGGGCTGGACGCGACGGGTGATCTCCAGCCGCGGCCAGGGGCTGCCGAGGTCGATCTTCAGGTAGGGGTAGTGCTTGTCGTCCTTCAGGCGAACGTTGAAGAAGGGCTGGTGGCGCTTGACCAGGGTGGCCTCCAGGATGAGGGCCTCCTGGGCGGAGCCGGTGATGATGAACTCGAAGTCGGCGATCTGCTCCACCAGGCGGCGGACCTTGGCCTCGAAGCTGTGGGGCGAGCCGAAGTAGGAGCGGATGCGACTGCGCAGGTTGGCCGCCTTGCCCACGTAGATGACCTCGCCCTCGCCGTCGCGCATGATGTAGACGCCGGGGCGATTGGGGAGAGCCCGTACCTGGGCTTGCAGACGCTCGGACGTTGTAGTTTGCATCGCCGTCTCTCTCATCTCATTGTATCGCCTGGCCCAGAGGCCGCTCAATCGAATGCTGCGACAGCCACGACTGGTTCATTCCCGCTGGGCGGGGGATTCTCAGGCCATCCCGCGGGTTGATAGTCATTGAGTGAATGGCTCGACACAAGGCAGGGCTGAAGCCCTGCAGCTACGACCATGGCTGCTCCTCACCTCGTAGCTGCAGACCTTCAGGTCTCCTTTCAGGCGAGGGGCTGTACTGCCGCACTGCTAATCCAATGACCATTATCCCCCAGGGCCAGCGAGTTCACCCACCGGTGGCGAACCAGTCACGACGAGTACGAGGCCTTGCCTATGGGTCGGCTCGTAGGTATGATGAAACGCGTCATGATCATCGCTGTCATCGGCGGAGAGGAAGCCTCGCCCGAGGTGGCCCACGTGGCCGAAGAGGTAGGGCGAGAGCTGGCCAGACGAGGCTGCACCGTCGTCTGCGGCGGCGGCGATGGCGTGATGGAGGCCGTCTGTCGAGGCGCTCGCACCGAAGGCGGCCACACCATCGGCATCCTTCCCGGCCACAACGCCGACGAGTCTCCTCCCAACCAGTACGTCGAGTTCGCCATCTTCAGCGGGCTGGGCTACGCCCGCAACTCGATGGTCGCGCTCTCCGGCCAGGCGGTCATCGCCATCGACGGCGCGTACGGCACCCTGAGTGAGATCGCCTATGCCCTCATCCACGACCGACCGCTCATCGGGCTGGACACCTGGCATTTCGCCTACCCTGGCCACGACGCCGAGCGGCTGATCCGCGCCGATAGCCCCCGCGACGCGGTGGAGAAGGCGATTGCGGCGGCCGAGAGGCAGTCCCGCCGCTAGCATGAGCCTGCCTGCCGGCAGGCAGGGAGGAGCCTTGTGGAGATCGATAGCATACAGGCCCTCGAAATCCTTGACTCCCGTGGCAACCCCACCCTAGAGGTGGAAGTCGTGCTAGCCGAGGGCACGGTGGGAATGGCCGCCGTCCCCTCGGGCGCCAGCACCGGCGTTCATGAGGCGCTGGAGCTGCGCGACGGCGACGCCGACCGCTACGGCGGCAAGGGCGTCCTCAAGGCAGTGACCAACGTCGGCCAGGAGATCGCCCTCAGCGTGGGGGGAATGTCCTGCCTGGACCAGGCGGCCATCGACGAGGCCATGATCCGGCTGGACGGCACGCCCAACAAGAGCCGCCTGGGAGCCAACGCCATCCTGGGCGTCTCGCTGGCGGTGGCCCATGCGGCCGCCAACTACCTGGGCCTGCCCCTCTATCGATACCTGGGCGGCCCGACGGCCCGCACCCTGCCCGTGCCTTTCTTCAACATCATCAACGGTGGTAGGCATGCCCCTGGCGGCACGGATATCCAGGAGTTCATGGTCGTGCCCGTGGGAGCCAAGACCTTCAGCGATGCCCTACGCATGGGCGCGGGGGTCTACCACTCCCTTCACAAGGTGCTGGCCGACAAGGGCCTTCCCACCACCGTGGGAGACGAGGGTGGCTTCGCGCCTCCCCTGCCCAAGAACGAAGATGCGATGAACCTCCTGCTGGCGGCCATCGAGGCGGCCGGCTACCGCCCGGGCCAGGACGTGGCCATCGCCATCGACGCCGCCGCCAGCGAGTACTATCGCGATGGCCAGTACGTCTTCGCTCGCGAAGGGTGCACGTTCAAGGACGCAGACGAGATGGTGGCCTTCTGGCAGGACTGGTGCGGCCACTACCCCATCGTCAGCATCGAAGACGGCATGGCCCAGGATGACTGGACGGGCTGGTGGAAGCTGACGGCGGAGCTGGGGCGGAAGGTGCAGATCGTGGGCGACGACCTGCTCGTGACCAACGTGGAGCGCATCGAGAAGGGCATCCGCGAGGGGGCGGCCAACGCCGTGCTCATCAAGCCCAACCAGATCGGCACGCTCACGGAGACGCTGGCGGCAATCGATACGGCCAAGCGCGGCGGCTGGCGGGCGATGATCTCCCATCGTAGCGGCGAGACGGAGGACACGACGATAGCCGACCTGGCGGTGGCCACGGGTTGCGGCCAGATCAAGAGCGGCGCCCCCGCTCGCGGCGAGCGGACGGCCAAGTACAACCGCCTGCTGCGCATCGAGGAGGAACTGGGGACGGCGGCGAGGTTTGCCGGAAGAGAAGCGCTGAGAGCGTCGTAGGCCCACCATCTATGAAGACTCAGGCCCCTCGCCCCATAGAGGCCTGGCCATGATGGTGATGGGCTGCAAAGGCTAGCAACAAAACATCTCCAGCCTGACCCTAAGTGCAGAGCCAGCCATGAGCACAAGGAGCGCCTGAAAAATGTGCCAAATTGTCTCATTTCGTCCCATCCCACGACCAGACACCCCTTGCAGTTCCCGCTCACCCAAGAATCGACGAGGGAGCGTCTCGGCCCCGTCAGGACTCAGAGGCACAGGGCCCTGTACAGAGCCCCTACCCTGAGCTATTCTTAAGCCAAGGGGGTTTAGAATCCTCGATGGAGTTGGCCAGCCAACGATCGATGCCCAGCATCCTGGAGACAAGGTCATCACGGTCGGGCATCACACCGTCTCTTCTGCAGTTCAGTAAGTAGTCTCGACCCTTGATTATCCCTGGCGGATCGAGACCTCGCTCCGTGATCGCCGCGGTCAGGTCGACAGGGTTCAGCAGCCTCCCGCGTTGCTTCGACAGTTCCAGGTACCGGTCTACCTCGTCGCAGACAGCGAGCCACGCCCTCATCAACACCAAGCGCCGCTCTAGTGCCCGAAGCCCCATCTCACTTCACCACCCCAACAGTCGTGGCCAGCCCCAACGCGTCCTCTACCTGCTCCAGCCGCTGGACGAGCTCGAAGTGCTTCTCCAGGTGGAGCCCCAGGGTCAAGATGTCCCGAGCGGCTTGCCGCCGAATGCTTTCGTTCTCCGACTCCAAAAGCTCCCCCAGGACGTCCGCCGCCCGCATCATGTGCTTGGCGAGTTTCAGCCTGGTCCCTTCCATGACCTCCTGCTGCCAAATCCGAAGTTCCACCACGAATGTCGGATTCTGAAGCCAGCGGTAGATGGTGCTGCGGCCGACGCCCGATCGCCCGGCCGCCTCCCCGATACCGCCGGCACTCACCAAGTGTGGCAGCGCGTTGAGCTGCTGTAGGGTCAGCTTCCCCTTCCCGTTTCGGCTCGGAGCCTCGACAACCGTCATCCCTCTCTCCTCCTAACATGCACTCGCACTCTCCCATGGCCAAACTCCCATGGACAGCCTTTCACTTAATTGCATAATCACTATATCACATCTCGGCCCAATTGTCAACTCAAGTTAACATTTTCAAAGCTGGCCAAGCTGACAGCGCTTCATACAATCACCACTTCTAGTCTGCCTGCCCTGCCGCTCCAGACTCCAACGTGGGCACGTAAATGAACAGATCACCAGGCTGGCAACCGAAGAAGGCGCAGAGGCGGTCCACGGTGTTGAGAGCCACCAAGTCGCCCCTGTCATTCGCTAGCCTGGCCAGCGTGTTCTTGCTCAGTCCGGTCTCTTCCCTGATTAGGTCATACGTCAGTTTGCGCCTACTTTCACGGGCCCAGATGGCCATGAGCTCTCGTAGACGACACTGGATCATTACACCCCTCCGTCGCTGTTGTCACCCTCGGCGCCGACAGAATTACCATAGGCGACGCCAGAAGGTCTTGACAAGGTGCGCCCAAAGTGTATAATGGAATTATGAGAGCAACCAAAATCACCACTCACAGCGCCAATGGCTCCGCACGTGCCGCTCTGGATGGCGGATGCGAAGTATGCGGTGCTGCGTGGCAACTCGACCAACACCACATTTGCCCTAAAGGCATGGGCGGAAGCAAGCATCCATCTATCGAAGCCCCAGAGAACAAGATTTGGCTCTGCCGCCCATGCCACCGCAACATTCACGAGGGCAGGTGGACCATCACCCGCACAGATAGCTCCCTCACCGTTGTTGACGCCAGCACTGGGGAGCTCATCTGCCGCCGGCTCTACAAGCCTGGCTTTGATCCTCCTGCCTTCTTCGCCGCGCTTAACCTTCTAGAAACCCAACAGGAGTACATCCTCAACCACGTGCCGTACCTTACGGATGAGCAGCTGGTGGAGCTCTTCGCCTACCTTCGCAGCATTGGCCGCCAGGCCTGGCTGGCCCAAGCGGCGGTTCTGTGGGAGGCCAAGCAACGCTCAGTCTATGGCGAGCACACCGTCGAGGCCATCGCCAGGCGCTTCGACATCGCCTACCGCACCGCGGCCGAGTACATCCAGGTCTACGGGACCTTCTTCAAGGATGAGGAAGGACTTGAGGAAAGTGCGAACGTTCGCACTTTTCAGCTCGACGAGCCCAGCTGGTACCTGGTGGCCGTCCATGCAGACGACCCTCATTTCTGGCTGGGCCACGCACAGGACCGCAAGGCCCAGGACCCTCGTTACTCCATCGCCGAGTTCCGTCAGGACATCCATCTGGGCAAGGAATCCATTGAGGCAGGCATCGAAACGCCCATCCCACCCTGCCCCTGGCAGACAGCCTACTGCGAGAAGGTTCTTGAGCTCATCACCTCCGTCTCCCGCTGCCGGGACTGCACGGTGGGCCAGCGACTGCTGGGAATAGCCAAGGAAGAACAACTGACAGCTTCGAATCCGATCCCACGACTAGAGGTGCACCATGGCAGATAGCTATCAAGACAAGCTGGATGACTTCTCCCGGGGCAAGAGCTTCGCGAAGCTACGGGGCGGCGTCCCCAACTCGAGGGGCGAGCCATGTGAGGCCTGCGGCTCTGGTCAGCCAGGGACCCTCTTCGGCATCCGGGAGCTTCTGACTGGCCTGGACCATTTCGTGGGCTACAACTGCCTGCGGGAGCTCATGCGGAAGAAGGCCGTCGTCCAGGGCCGGGTCAGGGAGACCACAGAAGAGGTTTTTAGTAGAGCCCAGAAGAGCAAAGAGAGGAGTGGCAACGGGCCGTTCGGCCAGACCTACCAGGAGAGGCAAGCCAGCCAGAGCAAGACCCCACTCCAACCGGAGGATGGAGAAGCCACTTCAAGGCTCCGCTGCCCTGGAGAAGGGACTCGCAGTGCGCTGCCGTTCGACGTTCCCGTCATCGCTACTCCGACCCTCATGGTGTGGGAGACCGAGGACGCCTTCCGGGCTGCGGTCCAGGTACATGGCCAAAACGGCTTGGGGACCGTCTGGGGTGCCGCCGAGCAGTCGAAGTGGCGCCAGCTTCTAACGCTTCGCCGCGATAACGGCTTCCTGCTCACCAAAGAAGAGCAATACGACCACGCCGCCCTGGCCCGCTGCGTTCGGTTGGCCACCCAGAACGCCTATCTCACCCTGAGGTCCCAGCTGGCCAGGCCAAGAGGCGACGGAAGCAAGGTAGCCGCAGCGCAAGGGGCCAATAGTGGATAGGCTGGAGCAGCTAGAACGAGTTCGGGCCAGGGCCCGCAGCGTCAGGGTCGTCAAGCTGGCCGGCCAGAACCGCTACCTGGCCAGAAGCCGGACCTACGAGCCGGGGAGCTACTTCGAGCTGTGGGTAAGCCCCTGGGGCCATGTCCGCTGCACCTGCCCAGGGTTCACCCATCGAGGGGTCTGCAAGCACGCCGAGGCCCTGAGGGAGAAACTCAAGAACAGGCGCTAGCCCGCCAACGCAGCCACCGCTCCAAGCACGCCGCCGGCGTCGGCGAACCCCTGAGCATCGACCTGCTGGACCACATCGTCCTTGGGCAGCGGCGGCTCGTCAGCCTCAACGAGCA